>Ga0187783_10000445_pt1 | contig 30661 bp, 28 predicted proteins | sample 1015_SJ02_MP02_2_FD_132471 | JGI IMG/M metagenome (GOLD analysis project Ga0187783, IMG submission 132471) | Tropical peat soil microbial communities from peatlands in Department of Meta, Colombia - 1015_SJ02_MP02_20_MG | ecosystem: Environmental > Terrestrial > Soil > Wetlands > Peat | place... | reverse complement strand
GCGCGATGTCTTGACCTTCGGTTACATTTTAAGCGGCGCGATACGAACTCTATTCGCGCGGTGATCGCTGTGCTAGACTCGCGTTGCGGTTGTGCGAGGAGAATTTTTTCCCGCGGCCGCGTCGGTGGAACTTCGGGCTCTGTGCAACGATGTCCCGTGAACCCCGCCAGGCCCGGAAGGGAGCAACGGTATCGGGTAAGCCTCGTGTGCCGCGGAGGACCCGAAGTTCCTCCCAAGTGAATCGTGACATGGATCACCCGGCGCAGCCGGGCGAAGACGGATTCGAATGAGCTATAAGGTCATCGCACGAAAATACCGGCCGCCGACGTTCCGCGAAGTCGTCGGGCAGGAACACGTCACCAAAACCCTCGCCAACGCCATCCGGAATGGCCGCGTAGCGCACGCTTACATTTTTTCTGGTGTGCGCGGAGTGGGTAAGACAACCACCGCGCGCATCCTGGCCAAAGCTTTGAACTGCGCGAAGGGACCCACGCCTGAACCGGACAATACCTGCGAATCGTGCCAGCAGATTTCGGCCGGGAGTTCTCTGGACGTTCTGGAAATCGACGCCGCGTCGAATCGCGGTATCGACCAGATCCGCGATTTGCGAGAGATGGTCCGCTACGCGCCCGCCGCAAGCCGCTACAAGGTCGTGATCCTCGACGAGGCACACCAGTTGACCGATGAAGCGGCGAACGCGCTGCTCAAGACACTGGAAGAGCCGCCCGAGCACGTCGTCTTCATTCTGGCCACCACGCAGCCCGAGGACCTCGCCGATACGATCAAGTCGCGCGCGCAACTTTTTCAGTTTCGCTCCCTCAGTTTCAGGGAAATTGCAGGCCAGATCGAGCGCATCGCGAAGGAGGAAGACCTGCAGATCGATTCGGGCGCCGTGGCCGTCCTGGCCCGGGCGGCGGAAGGAAGTTTGCGGGACGGTCTTTCCCTGCTCGAGCAGGCCATCGCCTATTCGGGCGACCAGGTCAGCGACGCGCAAGTCCGCGAGCTGCTCGGCGTGGTAGCCGAAAGTGTGCTGGACGATCTGGTCGAAGCGATTGAGGGCCAATCGGCCGAGCGCGCCCTCAAACTGGTGCACCGGCTGATTGGCGACGGGCAGAATCTTCAGCATTTCTGCCGCGAGGCCATCCGGCACTTCCGGAATCTGCTCGTGGCCCGCGTGTGCGGCGCCGACTCCGATCTGGTTGCAGCCCCCGCCGACGAGCGGCAGCGCATCGCCGAACAAGCGAAGAAGTTCGGCGAGGAGGACCTGACGCGCTTCTTCAACATCTTGGTTGCGGCCGATGACGATTTGCGGCGCCAGCCCGACCCACGGCTGCACCTGGAGCTGGCCTTGCTGAAACTGGTCAACGCGCAGCGGCTTGCGCCTCTCGAAGTCATCCTTTCCGATTTGCATGGCGAGGGGCGCGAGTCGCGTCCGGCTCCGGCGGCCCCTCCGCCGGGGTTGCCTCCGCGCATCATGTCGGCAGCGGCGGCCGCGGCAGACGCAGCGGGAGGCGCGGCTGCCAGCAGCCAGCCGACGGCGCCGAGTTCAGCCGCATCGCTGAATCCTTCGTCGAAGGCGGGGAACGCAGCAGCGGTGCCGATTCCTGCCTCCGCTCCTCGCATCGTCGCCCGTGCTGCGGAAGATTCCGCCGGCGGACTTCACTCGGCGCAGGTGGAGGCCATCAAGACAGCGCTGAAGGGACAGAAGTTCTTATGGTCGATGATCGAAGCGGCCGCGCGCTGGGAATTCGAGGGAGGAGAGTTGCGCCTGTTTTTTCCGTCAGAGAGTCGGGCTCTTGCAGAGATGTTGCAGGCGCGGGACCCGATGGAACGATTGCGCACAGTGTTGAACGACGTGGTGGGCCAACCGCTGCGCGTATGTGTTAAACTTGAATCCGGTCGGGCAGCTCGGAGCGAGAGCTCGGAGTTGCGCGCGCGTTTTGAAGAAGATCCTATCGTTCGGGCGATGCTAGAGCGTTTCGGGGGCCAGATTTCGAAGGTCAAGCGCCCAGGCGAGGAATAACATGGAAGTCAAAGCGCTGCAGCAAATGCTCTCACAGGTCCGCCAAGTACAGGAAAAGCTCGAAAAACAGATCGACGGGATTGTTGTGGAGGCGTCGGCAGGCGGCGGAATGGTGACCGTTAGGATGAACGGTCAGAAGCAACTCACGGAAGTTCGTATTGAGCCCGAAACGTTCAAGAGCAAGGATCAGGAGATGCTGCAGGAGTTGGTGCTCGCGGCCGTTAATGAAGCCTCGCGCCGGGTCGACGAGGAGCTTTCGCGGCAGGTGAAGGACGCGACCGGCGGCCTGCCCGGTATGATGGGACTCAAGCTCCCCGGCTTATTCTAAGCCGAATGTTGTTTCGGCAAGTTTCTCGTCCGATCGTTTCCGAACCAATTTCATTCCGCGAATCTGCTGGGGCCAGGGTACACTCGCCCAGGAACAATTCTCATGCCTGATTTTGCGCCCTCCATTGCGCGACTGATTGACGAACTGAAGCGCCTGCCCGGCATTGGCCAGAAGACCGCCCAGCGGCTAGCCTTTCATTTGCTGCGTGCCGACCGTGCAGAAGCCCTGGCCCTGTCCAACGCGATTCGCGAGGCCAGGGAAAGGATCCGGGAGTGCTCGATTTGCAACAACATCACGGACGCCGATCCCTGCCTGTTCTGCGCGAGCGTCTCGCGCGACAAGCGGCTTATCTGCGTAGTGGAAGACGCCACGAACATTCAGCCCATCGAGAAGACACGGCAGTTCAACGGACTCTATCACGTCTTAGGCGGCGCGCTTTCGCCGTTGCAGGGGATTGGTCCCGATCAACTGAAAATCAAGAGCTTGATCGAACGATTGAAGGGCGGGGGAGTCGAAGAGATCATCGTCGCGACAAATCCGACTGCCGAAGGGGAAGCCACTGCCGTGTACCTTTCCAAGCTGATCAAGCCGCTCGGCGTGCGCACGACACGCATTGCCACAGGCATCCCGGTGGGTTCCGATCTCGAATATGCCGATGAGGTCACGGTGCTGAAGGCCATGGAGGGTCGCCGCGACCTTTGATTCAGCGTGGCGATCAGAACAGCGTTGTTCGCACTTTTGCGCTAGAATGCACTGGTCTGCAGGTGAAATCGAGGTTCGGTTGAGTTCGATTCCCAACAAGGCGGCCGAGACACCGGGTAAGGGCGCATTCGAGAAGTCGTTGGCGCGCTTGGAAGAGGTGGTCCAGCGGCTCGAAGGCACGGATCTTTCCCTCGACGAAGCCATGAAGCTGTTCGAAGAAGGCGTGAAACTCTCACGGGAATGCCAGAAGCAGCTCGAAGATGCGGAAGGAAAAATCGAAATCCTGCTGAAGAAAGCGGACGGCAAGGTCGTTGCCGCACCGTTCGAACCGGAAGAGGGATCTTCTTAGATTCCTTCCTCTCGAGCATGGGAAACTGGACAAGTGATGCCGCCCCGCCCCGAGGCATGAACCGCCCCGCTTTCTTCGACGCCGACCACGCCCTCATCGAAAAAGCGCTCGAGGAGATTCTTCCACCCGAGGACACGCGCCCCTGGCCGATTCATCGTGCCATGCGCTACAGCGTGTTTGCTGGTGGCAAGCGGCTGCGTCCCATCCTGTGCTTGGAAGCGGCGCGCATGTTCACCGAGGACTTCTCGCGAGCCCTGCGCGTGGGCTGCGCACTCGAGTTCATTCATACCTATTCTTTGATTCATGACGATCTTCCCGCGCTGGACAACGATGATCTGCGCCGCGGCAAACCGACCTGCCATAAGGCGTTCGGCGAGGCCATGGCCATCCTGGCTGGCGACGCGCTGTTGACACTGGCGTTCGAGACGCTGGCGAACGCACCGGTCGAAGCGTCACGCCGCGTGCGCATCATCGCCGAAGTCGCCGCGGGGGCGGGAACCGTGAATGGCATGGTAGGCGGCCAGGTGGCGGACCTCGAAGCCGAGCGGAAGCCGGTCGATGCAGCGGGGCTCGCCTACATCCACCGCTCGAAGACGGCGGCACTGATTCGCAGCTCGATCGTGGCAGGGGCCGTGGCCGGCGGCGCACACGATGAAGACGCTGAACGGCTGCGCAGGTTCGGCGAAGACATCGGCTGGGCCTTTCAGGTGGTCGACGACATTCTCGACGTGGAGGAAACGTCCGCTTCGCTCGGCAAGACTGCCGGCAAGGATCAGGCACAGCAGAAGGCGACCTATCCGGCGCTGTACGGGCTCGAACAATCGCACGCCATGGCCAACGATCTGGCAGCGAGAGCGCTGCGAGAACTCGATGGCTACGGCGACCGTGCGAGAAATTTGCGCGCGCTCGGGCAGTACCTGGTCGCGCGCCGTTCCTAGCGGCCCGGGCACTGCGAATCCGGGGGTTCGAGTGGAGACCGCGAAGAAATGGCACGCTCGGATGGCGAAGCGGTTCCAAAGAAAGACCAATCCGAAAAGATCCGTCTGGATGTGCTGATCGTCGAGCGCGGGCTCGCGAGATCGCGCGAAAGAGCTCAGGCGATGCTGCTCGCTGGCGAGGTCCGCATCAACGGTCAGCGCGTCGAAAAGCCTGGAACCCGCGTTCCCGTCAACGCGCGCGTAGAAATTCTTGGCACCCGACTGCCGTACGCCAGTCGGGGCGGGCTGAAACTGGAAGGCGCGCTCGAGGACTTTCTTGTTTCCCCGCAGAGGAGAGTCTGTCTTGATCTGGGCAGTTCGACCGGCGGATTCACGGATTGCTTGCTGCAGCAAGGGGCCATGAAAGTCTACGCGGTTGACGTGACCATCGCTCAGCTCGATTGGAAACTGCGGCAGGATGCGCGCGTCGTCCCCATCGAACGCAACGCGAGATATCTACAGATGAGCGACGTCGGTGAACCGCCGACACTCGTGACCATGGATCTGGCGTTTGTCTCCGTCGACAAGGTGCTCCCGGCCATCGTGCCGGTTGCCGCCCGCGGCGCTGATTTCCTGATCTTGATCAAGCCACAATTTGAACTTGAAAAACGCGAAGTGGGCAAGGGCGGCATCGTTCGCGATCCGGCGCTTCACCGGAAGGCCATCGAACGCGTCACGGGCTCTGCCGCGAAGAACGGCCTCCAAGTTGTCGACGTGAAGCCCAGTCACATCAGCGGCAGCGAAGGCAATCAGGAGTTTTTTCTGCACGCCCGCAAGCCGGCTTAGATCCGGCAACCTGAGCCTGTTGGTGATTCGAACAGCCACCTGGATTCAAGAAAATGCGGCTCTGTCGCGGGGGAGTAGAGTAGAATTCGGCGGCGAAAATAATGATCCGTACCGTGGGAATTGTCTCGAAGCCTATTAAGGATGTGGTCTGCTCGGTGGTCCCACCCCTTCTCGCCTGGTTGCGCGAGCGGAGGATCGAAGCGATCATCGACAAGGAAACACAGGCGTGCATCGACACGGGAACTTCCAGCGTGTCACGCGCATCGATTGCCGAGCACGCTGACCTTCTGATGGTGTTCGGTGGAGACGGCACGCTGCTTTCGGCAGCCAGGGCGCTCGGTGGATCGAACGTTCCCATACTGGCGGTGAATCTTGGTGCGCTGGGCTTTCTGACCAGCGTGACGCTCGATGAGCTCTATCCCGTGCTCGAGCAAGTGCTGGCCGGTAAGCACCATACGAGCGAACGAATGATGCTCGAGGCTGCGGTTTATCATGACGGCATCGCAGGCCACTTTCACTCGGCGCTGAATGACGCGGTGGTCAACAAATCGGCCATGGCGCGCATGCTGGATTTTGACGTGTCTATCGACCAGAACCATGTCGGCCGCTATCGCGCCGATGGGCTGATCGTGGCCACGCCGACCGGTTCGACGGCCTATTCGCTCGCTGCCGGAGGGCCGATCGTTCATCCCGATCTGGACGCGCTGGTGATCACGCCGATCTGTCCGCACATGCTGACCAATCGCCCCCTGGTGATTGCCGGCTCTGCGCGCGTGGAGATGGATTTTTCTGCGGCCGAAGAGCCAGTTTATCTTACCCTCGATGGGCAGACGGGCGTTCAGCTCAAGGCGAAGGACCGGATCACCGTGACGAAGTCCCCGTACAAAGTGAAGCTAGTTCGCCCCATGGGCAAAACCTATTTCGAGATTTTGCGCAGCAAGCTACGCTGGGGCGAACGCTGAGCGCACGGGAAAACAGGTTCATCGCGCCCGCGATTTCGTCACCGCCAAGCATGCAAGTTTGAGCGATTCCTCGCCGGCCGTGAACGTCGCGCCTCGCCAATCGGCCTGCTCCTGTTTCGCCCAAGCAGTTTGAGGCGCCCGTACTCGCTCGCTGAGGCGGGCGCTTTCTCCAGTTGGTTGACTAGCATGGCGCGACTCGCCCGTAGCCACCTCAATGCCGAGAGCTTTTCTCGTCCTGTGCCGCGCAAGATTATTGCATCTTTTGAAAGAGGAGAGAGTTTTGCCTCGATATCCGTGCGCCCGAGCAGTACCGCATGCTGATTTGCCGGTGCTGTGCTTGATTTGTTAGGCTCTTACCGTCTCCGTCGCGGAGAGGTGTCCGAGCGGTTTAAGGAGCACGCTTGGAAAGCGTGTGTTGGGGAAACCCAACCGTGGGTTCGAATCCCACCCTCTCCGCCAGAATTTCGCGTTCAGTTTCATTCAGTTAACCGGGGCATCTCTCGGCTCGGGACGTATCAGGTGGTCCTCGACAATCGCATTTCCACGGTGTTCCCAAGAACCATCAATGGACAGATTTCGTTCAAGTACGTGAAGTAGCGCAGGGTCAGACCCTTCCCCCGTGTTTGACAGCCTGCCTATAATGGGCCAGCAGCGGAGTTCGATTGCGGTCTGGTCAACCGACGGATCGGGCCGTACGAAGAAAAAACTCCCGTTGGGTGTGCAACGCCTTTGCACCCGATCTCGCTATCTCTTGGAGAATCGGCCCATCGTCGCTCAGTGCAAGAATCTTTCTCAACAGACGAAGGAGGTTTCAGGATGAGCATCAAAGCGACTCCGGGAAAAGACAAGCTCCCTTTTGATCTAGTTCCAACGAGCATGAAAGGCGTTTACAGTTTTGTTCCGCCTCCGAAGAATGTCGATCTCACTACGGCCAGCAGAAGAACTCTGATAAAGCATGGGGTATTAATGCGACGCCCTGACCCCGAAAGAGAGCCGAGTCTCTTTGCGCTGTGGAGGAGATTCGTCGGCGAAATCTGGAAGGAGGAGAACTTCGTCACACCGGTCTTTGGAACACCGGGAGTCATTACGCACAATGTGAAAGGCCTCCGGCAGACCGACAGTGGCCTCGTATCCGCCAATTGGAGCGGCTGTGCTGTCACCGGGAATTGGGTTGGTGCTATGGGAGTTTGGGAGGTGCCGACCGTTAGCAAACCCACCACGCCACCAGGTCCCGATGGTCAGTGGCAATCCTCCTCTTGGGTGGGCCTCGATGGAGGCGGGGGAATTATTCCAGGGACCTCAACCACGGACGTGCTGCAAGCAGGGATCGCGCAGAACGTGGACGCCAATGGTCAGCCGACATATTTTCCTTGGTACGAATGGTTTGTGCCGAATTACGAAGCTGTAAAAGCAGAATTTCCATACGTCCTTCCCATCCCCATCGCGTTCCAGGTCAGTCCTCGGGACCAAATCTCGGTCGTTGTGCAATATGTTCAGCAAATGGGCGATAACATTGGCAATCCCATGCCTCCAGCCGGTCCCTACCACTTTGGCGGAGTTTTACTCGTAAACGTCTCAACCGGCAAGGCCGTCAACCTCTATTTGCCGCCGCCAACGGGGGCTTCGTTTGCTGGTGACAGCGCCGAGTGGATTATGGAATGCACCGATGGACCAGAGGGAGGTACCTTGCCCAAGTTCACTGTTTTAACGTTCCAAAACGCTGGTGCCTGTAATGTTTTGGATGCTCCCCCTGCTTCCGAGAAGGGCGTCAACCTTCAAAACGGGGTTCTGATCGATTTTGTGGATGCGTACAACAACGACGAAACCAACGAGAACGCCGATGTGGGGGGCGTTTGGATCAACTATCAGGGATGATCTGCTGTCGATCTATGGAAGGTTCATGAGAAAGAAGAGTAAGAGCAGGTGACGGTTGTCCAGCCAAGAACAAGTCGAGGCTGCTAAGGCGCGGATGGACGCTGCTCATCGAGCTTTGCTGGCCTATATAACACGGTCTCCGTCCGTGCCGCCCGACGATGCTCTTCACAAGCGGTTAGCAGAAGAGTTCAAACAGGCCCATCACGAATATGGTCGGTTAGTTGCTCAGCTCGAGTGACGCGTCCGAAGCGCGTCAACGCCCTTGGGTGTCCTGCTGACAACCTGCTGACAAAAGTCATCGCAAAGCTCGATGCCCAGGAAAGCAAGATCGGGTGGCACAACGCGCTTGGGTGTCCCATGGCGAAGGCTAAGCGCCACGTCATGGCGGCTATGGACAGCCTGGAGCCTGAGGGCCGGACCCTTCGGACTTGGCGTTTTCGCCCCGGTTGCCCTTGATGCGCCCCTGATGACGTGATAGTTCGTAATCGCCGTTCCGTCTACGGAAACGACAAACGCACTCCCTTGCTTGCGTTCGCGGCCTTCGCCATCGAATGCTTCAACGAGCACCATGCCGCCGCTCGCCCTTTGGAAAATCTCTTGTGCAGATAAAATGGGGAGCGCAACCGGAACCGGAGCGGACCGATGGTGGTTGAACTGCAAGATCGCAAACACGGCGGTCACGAGGATTGCGACACTCCCAATAACGATGGCTGTGCCGATCCTTTTCTTTTGAGGCTTCTCCACGGACGCGGCCGCCGCGCGTAGAGAGTGTCCGCATTTTAGACAGAACTGTGAATCGTCTGGGAGTTCCTTCCGGCACTTGGGACAGAACATGGCTCGTTCTCCTTTTCGGAATCCGGCGGCCCTTCTTGGAAATGGTAGGTTGGAACAACAGATGCAGCAATGTCTTATGACGGCATGTCGGCTGATCGGTCAACTAGCCCGAGGTACGCTAGAGTGGCAGAAGGGTTCAATGGTCTTTTCGCCTGCCGCCGTTCAGAAGAGAAAATTGTGATTGGCAATTGTTGTGAGCGGTGTATTACACAGAGTAGAGAAGAAAAGGTCGTCACTCAGCTCGCGCTTCCTCTTAGAGTCGGCTCTCTCTTGCTCCGGACCTGCAATGACAGATGTCCTTGGTCGATTTCAGCTACGTGTCCTAGAGAGATGAGAACGTTCGCCCAGCCAACTCAAACGTGATAGGCTGCCCGCCATTGCTCTTGGTCTCCAGAACGGCTGTCCCTTACGTTCCAGCTGTGGCTTACGGCCTGGAGAGGAATGAACTTAAAAACAGAAGTTATAGGGGGCTGGTCATGAAGCGTTTCAAAGTATATTTCCCATCCTCGGCGATTGCAGCGTGTATTCTCTCGGTTTTGGGAATCGCTCCTCCGTCACATGCACAGACCGCGCCTTCAACCTCAAACCTGAGCAAGCGACTGATCGGCGACTACGGTTACTGGAGCCGTACTCAAGTTCCGTCCTACAGCTCCGAGCAGATTCCCTTCGGGGAGCTGACCGATATCAACCATGCGGGTGTGAGCTTCGATGCCAACGGTGAACTCGTCGTTCCTTCCGGCTTTTTGGAGAAGGAACTCCTCGACAAAGCTCACGAGAATGGAGTTCACGTGATGCTACTTTTGGGTGGCGACTTTAGCGGCATGGAGACTACAGCCGGTGGGCTCAATGCTCTGCTGAAAAATCTTCTCACCTTCATCCAGACCTATGGATACGACGGGGTCGATATTGACTGGGAATATCCCTCGAGCGCGGAAGATGTGGCGTTCTTTCGTTCCCTCTTGTTTGGCCTGCGCTCTGTGCTGCCGAGTCCCCGATACATCATTTCCGCCGACGTACCCCCGTGGGGTGGCAGCGGGTACGATTTCTCGGAGACCAAGTTCATTGTGGACTATTTCAATATAATGACTTACGACTGCGCGGGGCCGTGGACAGATTCGGGACAGCTCAACTCCCCGATTTTTTGGGATAACAATGATCCCGAAGCGTACAACTGCGAGCCGGGAGGAAGCGTCCAGCAAGCGATCGACATCTACGAGGGCCTCGCAATACCGAAGGCCATGCTGAATATTGGCACACCGTTTTACGGATACGTTTATCACCAAGTGAATGCGCTCTGGGGCTATTGCTCGAACCAGGTCCTACAGCAGAACCAGGGTGAATGCGGGGACACGGTGGATTATGAGAACTACGGCACCTATTTCAAGCAGCGTATCAATAAAGACGGCTGGCGAACTTACTACGATCCCTACGCGCTTGTACCCTATATGCTGCGTGCGGACGGCGGCGAGGGATTCATTACCTACGACGACGCCTCATCGACCTTTTATCGAGTGTGGTATACAGACTGGGCGCGCGACCTGGGCGGCACTTTCATTTGGGAGCTAGACGCCGACTATGATGGCCATTCTCAGGATTTATTGGACGCCGCATATAATGCAAGCCTACCGCAGACGAAATAGCTTTCGTCATCGTCGCGCAATGCCGCGAGATGTTTCTGCCCCGCGGGAATGTAGCGCGCGGCCCGCACGATTCCCGCCGCCGCAATTAGCCCGACATGATTTGTTACGCCGCCGCGTTCATTCGGCGCGAAGAGCGATACAGGGATCGACACGCGCCGCCCGCTCCGCGGGCACCCAGCAAGCAATCAGAATAGCAATCACCAGAAACAGCGTCGCTCCGGCAAGCGTGAGCGGATCAACCGCGGAAATTCCGAACAGCAGACCACTGATCAGCTTTCGCGCTGCCCACACGCCAACAAGTCCGATGCACGCGCCGACGCCAGCCATTCTCAGCCCATCTTTCAATACCAGCCAAAGGACATTGGCCGCGGTGGCGCCAACCGCGATGCGGACGGCCAATTCATGCTTCCTTTGGGCGACAAGAAAAGAAACCACCCCATAGACGCCCACGCCGGCGAGCGCCAGGCCTGCCGCAGCGAACAATCCCAGCAGTACGGTCGTGAAACGCTGGCTTCCTATTTGCTGCTCGACAATTTCGTCAATCGTTCGCGTCTGGGCAAACGGCAACTCAGCATCCATGGTGTGAAGCTGGTGCGCGATTTCAGGAACCATCAAATGCGGATCTGCTGCAGTGCGGACCACGATGTCCCTGAACCCATAGGTCACTAACGGATGCTGCGCATACAATGCGATGACTTGCGGTTCCGGCGGCGCAGCGAGCCCGTTATTCCGGAAGTCGCGGATAATTCCAATGATCGTCACGTCTGCCGAATCGGTTATAACTGCTCCAGGCGGAATCCCCAGAAATGGTGGCGGGCCAATGTGAATCCGCAACCCGATGGGATCCTGATTGGCAAAATACCGGCGCACGAGTTCCTGGCTGACTAAAACCACCGGAGGGCTGGTCGCGCGGTCCGTTTCGTTGAAATCTCTGCCGCCTATGAGCGGAATGCCCATGGTTCGGAGGAAATACCAGTCCACGAATCCACACTGCGCGGAAGGAATATCCTGAACGCGCGTCACTGGATGCTCCGGAATTTCAAACATCTGCGGCCAGTCGTAGTTCGGCGGCCAAATGGTTGAGATGCTTGCCTCCTGTACGCCCGGCAGAGCGCGAACTCTGTCCGCGAACTGGTCGCTGAAGCGCGTGATGGCGTCCGGATTCGGATAACGAACCGGCGGCAGATAGAAATGTCCCGTGAGTAAGTGATCTTGCCGGATTCCCAATGCCTGTCGCTGCAAACGTATAATGCTTTGGACCAGCAGGCCGGCTCCCACCAACAGCATCAACGACATGCCCATTTCCATCACGACAAGGACGTCCCGCATGCGCTGCGCATTCGATGCTGTCGTGCCAGAGCGCGTGCCCAGTTTCAAGGACCCGACCAGATTTAAGCGCGAGCGCGTAAGCGCCGGGCCCAGGCCGAAAATCAAACTTGCGAGCACAGAGACCAAAAGTGTGAACACCAAAACTCGCCAGTCAATGCCCAATGAAGAAAGCTGCGGCAAATCCTCGGGATGTATCTTCGCCAGGCTGGCAATCCCAAACTTTGCTAGAAGTAATCCAATCGCGCCGCCGATCAGCGATAGTAAAAGCGTTTCAGCAAGCAACTGCGCGACTAATCGACTTCTGCCGGCGCCAAGAGCCGTGCGCACAGCCAGTTCCCGCTCGCGTGCGCTGTTGCGCGCCAAAAGCAGATTGGCTAGATTTACGCAGGCAATCAGCAAAATCAGGCTAACGGCTCCCATCAACAGAAACAGCATGGACCACAAATTATCCGCGCGCGTGTCAGAAAGCTTTTTCAACGCGACTCCGATTCCTTGATCGACGGGATGCGCAGCCGCAAGCGCCGCGGCTATCGTGGTCAGGTCCGCTTGTGCTTGTTCCATCGACACGCCTGACTTGATGCGTCCAAGCGAATACCAGCCGCGTCCCCGCCGTCCGGCTTCCGTCCACAAGTCTCCCAATGAATCGGCAAACTCAAACGGAGTCCAAATCTGTACGTCCCGGTAGTCCATCCATTCCGGAACCACGTCAGGCATCACGGCGATGATGGTATAAGGTTCGTCGTTGATCAGAATCTTTCGGCCCAAGATTGCGGGGTCGCCGCCGAAACGCATCTTCCAAATGCGGGTGCTTATCGCGGCTACATAGTGTTTGCCAACATAGCTCTCATCGTTCGTAAAAAGCCGGCCCATAACCGGCTTGATGCCAAGAATGTCGAAATATTCGCCGGATACTAAGCCGACCATCATTTGCTCGGGCTCGCCGCGATTGTCCGAGAAGCTCACGTTCTTTCGCCACGAGTCATAAGACACAATGTTCTCAAAGGTGCGGTTCGCCTGAGCGAAGTCGCGCATGTCCGCAGGTGATGGGCCGCCGAAACTGCCGACGCGACGCCCGTCTCGCATTGAGTAAACGCGAACAACTTGGTCCGCCTCCGGGAACGGCAAGGGCCGGAACATCACATTTTCGGTTACGCTGAAGATGGCGGTGTCGGCGCCGATTCCGAGCGCAAGCGTCAGCACGGCGACAGCGGTAAAGCCGGGGGATTTGCGGAGCATCCGCAGACCATAGCGCAGATCCTGTAGGAATGTTTCAAACCACTGGAATCCCCATGCTGCGCGCACGTCTTCTTCGACCTTCAGCGTGTTGCCCAAGGCTCGGTGCGCAGCGTAGGTAGCCTCTTCCGGCGACAGCCCGGCATCTTGCTGTTCCTCCGCTTCTAATTCGAGGTGGTCGCGCAACTCGCGTTCGAGCTCAGCCTCCCGCGCTCGGCGGCGATACCATGGGAGCCAGGAGAGCCACAATTCGAGCCCGCGCCAGATGGCCATTTCATCCCTCCTCAGCCGGCTCCATCACGCGGCCGATCGAGGTAACCAGTTGCCGCCATTTGGAGTGTTCGGCTATGAGCTGCTTTTTTCCCGCCGGAGTGAGCCGGTAATACTTGAACTCGCGCCTGCCGCCTTTGGGCGTCTCCCACTTGGCGCTGACCCAGCCTTTGCCTTCCAGGCGATGCAGTGCCGGATAGAGCGATCCGTGCTCCACCTGCAAAACGTCTTCGGTGGTCCGCTGGATGTGTTTCGCTATCTCGTGACCGTGCGCCGGACCGAGCGCAAGCGTGCGCAGGATGAGCATATCCAGCGTGCCTTGCATGAGATCCAGCCTGCGTTTCGTTTCTTCGTATCGCATGGTAGATACTCTACCCTACTTGAGGGTAGACATCCAACCAGCTGGATGGGCCAGTGAAAACGAGCCGGAAATCGGGTACGGTTTTCGAGCGAAATCTGAATGTTGGAGTTGGGCCCTTCGGCGGCTGTATCCGAGAAGTGCGTGAACACGCCAGGGAACCGCGTCGACTGGGCGTTGCCCGACGGGGTGTAACAGATCAAGTGTGAAGGGTGGTCGAGTAGCAAACATTGTCTCAGGCGTGTTCTCTCCGGTGCTGGCGAAGCACAGTAAACACTTCAGCCTCGTCGACGTGCTCTCCATCGGGATCGACCGCATTCAGCGGAATTTCGAGCCGATGAAAAAGCAGCTCGAAGCGTGGAAGGTCACGCGGATTTCGGACGAATCAGCAAAACTGGTCATTTACCGGGCGTTTGTGCAGGGGGAGTTGGATGTCCCCAAGCACTTGGCCCGGCGAGTCCACGACTTGTACTTCAATCCTGTCCCTCGCCAAAACTCTGTCCGGCCTTCAGCCTGCTTTACCGTAGGATTCGCGCAGGTATCTGGCGACGCGCAGTCGACCAAATCGCCCCGACCACGGCAATGCCAACTTTACTGTCCTGCTCGTCCCTGGTCTTCGTCCAGCTCGCCCAGTCGACCGGCGAAATCGCCGCCCTTGCGAGCGGCCAGCTTTTCCAGCACTCGTTCTGCAACTGTAGGGTCAGCGATGGCCAGAGTGAAGGTAGGTCCGCGAGTTTCAGTTTCACCATCGTCCCCTTGCTGCTGCCGATTACCACGTCCGGGGTAGGCGTTGCAGAGTTCGAGGATCATGTCCGCGGCTCTAAGTTGAGTGTCATGGTCTACCACGTTCACCGTGTCGATTAGCTTTCCTTTGTGCCAACCCATCTTGGTTTCTGTGGCCTCGAGTTTTGAAATCACCGTCATTAGGACTTTATCTACCGGACAACCGAGCGCGTCGAGCCTCTCAGGGATCAGTAACTTGAGCCTGTGGAACGCCTTATAGGAAGTGGAGGTGTGCGCATATCCCGCTCGTCTGCCCGCCTCCGCCAGGCTCAGCCCCCGAGCTACTCCCTCGAGCATCTTTAGGCTCTTGGGGTTCACTGCCAGGCCTCGGCGCTTCTTTTTCATGTTCGTTATCCTCAAAGAAGGTTCACGTCTTGGCCGTAGCCGACAATCGCGCCGGTGGTCGCGTGCGTCCAGCAGAATGAGAGTGAACGCCACTTCTCTATTCAACATGGCCGCCATGCTCCTTGGCGAAGGGCGTGGGCGCAAATGGGTGCAAAACTGCGGTGTGTGCATCGGAGTGGCGACGTCTCCGTGTACCTGATTTGTACCTCGCGGGGACGCTTGTATAGGATTTGAAGGATCGAAAGAAACGAAAAATCAATAACTTACGGTGGCCCAACGGTAGGAGAGAGTCCGAATCCCACCCTCTCCGCCATTCTTTCTGTCTTAATTTCTGCGAGTTAAGCGGCAAAACCCGGAAATCCAACCCTCGAAAAGGGGAATAACCTTATGGCCTTATCGTTATGGCAGCTCGTTTGACTTGTTCCCTGCTAGAAGATAGCATGCGCGTTTCGCAAAGGAGCGCTCGCCTCCATGGTTGGCCAGACGATCTCCCACTACCGCATACTCAGTAAGCTGGGTGGCGGTGGCATGGGCATCGTCTACCGTGCCGAGGACACGCGGCTGGGCCGGAGCGTTGCCCTGAAATTCTTGCCAGAAGACTCTTCCCAGGACCCTCAGGCACTTGAGCGATTTCGGCGCGAGGCACGGGCAGCTTCAGCGTTGAATCACCCCCACATCTGTACGATCTACGACATTGACGAGCATGAAGGCCGCCCTTTTATCGTCATGGAATATCTAGAGGGCGCAACGCTGAAGCATCGCATCGAAGGGCGCCCCATGGAGATCGACGAAATCCTCGAGGTCGCTATTCACATCGCCGACGCTCTGGCCGCTGCGCATTCGAAAGGTATTACTCACCGTGACATTAAGCCGGCAAACATTTTCGTTGTGAAGGGTGGTGAGGCTAAGGTCCTCGATTTTGGGTTAGCCAAAATGGCGTCGAAATCACTGCGCATCGGCGAGACCGTCGGAGTTTCCACAGAGCCGACTCAGATCGCAGCTCCCGAATACCTAACCAGCCCGGGCACGGCCATGGGCACCGTGGCATATATGTCGCCGGAGCAGGCACGCGGTGAAGATGTGGACGCGCGTAGCGATCTGTTCTCGTTGGGCGCCGTGCTGTACGAGATGGCGACCGGACGCCTGCCATTTTCGGGTAGTACCTCCGCCGTGATCTTCGACGCGATTCTGAATCGTGCGCCCGTCTCGCCCGTGCGTCTGAATCCGAGAATTCCGGGAGACCTAGAGAAGATACTGAACAAACTGCTAGAGAAGGCTCCCGGGCAGCGTTACGCGAGTGCGGAAAAGCTGCGCGCCGACCTTCAGAAATTGAAGCGCGACACGGGCTCGGATCGAATTGTGGCACGAGCAGCGACCCCCGCCGAAAAATCGGTCGCCGTGCTTTACTTTGAGAATTTGAGCGCGGCCAAGGATGACGAGTATTTCCGCGACGGCATGACGGAAGACATAATTACGGAACTGTCCAAAATCACCAGGCTGAGAGTTTTTCCCCGCGCTGAGATGCTCGCATATAGAGATAAGGCAGTCACCGCGCCTCAGGTAGGTCAGGAGCTCGACGCCGCCTACGTGCTAGGCGGCAGCCTGCGCCGGGCGGGAAACCGGTTACGAATTACGGCGCAACTCGTGGAGACGCGAACGAGGCACTCGGTCTGGGCCGAACGCTACGACCGCGAGATGCAAGACGTATTTGCTATCCAGGATGAAATTGCGCAAAGCATTGCCGCTGCATTGAAGGTGATCCTGCCTGATAGCGAGAAAGAAGCAATTGCGAAGGCGCCTACGTCAGACGTGAAGGCCTACGACTACTACTTGCGCGGGCGGCAATTTTTCTATCAGTTTAGGCGCCGAGGCTATGACTTTGCCAGGCAGATGTTTACTCGGGCCATCGAAATTGACCCCGGCTATGCCCGAGCCTATGCAGGGGTGGCAGATTGCCATTCGTATCTCTACATGTACTGGGACGCCAGCGAGTCAAATCTGCAGGCGGCAGATGATGCCAGCCGAAACGCGTTGCTTATCGACCCAGGGTTAGCGGAGGCCCACGTATCGCGGGGGCTCGCAATTTCGCTTAGCAAGCGTTACGACGAGGCCGAGATTGAATTTCAGACTGCAATCCGACTGGACCCGAGACTCTTCGAAGCCTATTACTTCTACGCGCGGTCCTGCGTTCAGCAGGGGAAACCGAACGACGCCGCACGTCTTTTCGAACACGCCTCTGAAGTGAAGCGCGAGGACTACCAGGCTCCGCTGCTGCTCGGCATGGTCTACACGGGGATGGGCCGTCAGGCGGACGCCGAGCAATCATATCGGTGCGCTTGGCAGCGAGCCGAGAAACACCTAGAACTTCACCCAGATGACGCGCGCGCTCTCTATTTGGGTGCCAATTCGCTCTGCCGATTGGGAGAGCGGGCACGAAGCCTGGATTGGGCTCGGCGCGCTCTGGCCATCGACCCTGAGGACTGCGGGGTTCTCTACAACGTGGCCTGCGTTTATGCCCTGCAAGGGAGAATCGATGAGGCGATCGATTGTCTAGATAAGGCCATGACCCACGCTTACTGGTATAAACGTTGGGCAGAAAATGACTCGGACCTGGACCCTCTACGTAACCATCCCCGATTTCAAGCACTCATGGATAGGACCACCTGAGGGCCAAGCTCGTCGAAGTCAGAAGTGGCGCACCTGAGCCGGCAGTTTTTCACGGGGCCAAGAATTGAGAAGCGGTGATCCGCGCCGGCTGGAGATCCAGGCGCGCAAGAGTTTCGTGATACGGAAATGAGTGGCGTACCACACCCTTCTCGGTCAAAACCCTGCTATGACCTGCTAGAACCTGCTAAGCCATCAAGAATCCCACCCTCACCGCCATTGCTTTGGTTTCAATGGGTTAGGTTCCTTCCTAAAGCTCTTCCCTAGGAAATCCTCAAAATCGCCCGCCGCGCGCAGGCCAGATCAAGCAAACAAGGCTGTGAAGAAAAAGGCCCTCATTTCCAAGTCGCAAAAGACGGGAACAGATAGCGACTGACTTGAAGGGGTAGAGCAAGCGGTGGGTTTACCAGCCCAGCCGCCTGGAAGGGTCCATGAGCCCTTCCGGAGCACGTCGCTGACGTCGCGGCAGTCGGAAATACTCCGGCAGAGTCTGTCTCTTAAGAAGGGTGCTACCAAGCGATCCTCCTGATTCCTGGGACGGCATCGAAATGACGGTCACGGGTAAGAAGTGGCAATGAATGCTGACGGCAAAGGGCTGCGATCCAGATATCATTGGACGGAATCGGCGTTCCCGCTCTCTTCAACTCCGAACGAATGGCCGCGTACGGTACGGCAGTCCGCTCATCGATATCGAGGATCAGAAACTTCGGTAGATACTCTGTCAACCATTCTTCGTAGCGCTTTTGCTCGCGAGACCGCGAAATCCCGTACCGATACTCGCCCAAAACGATAACGGGGATGGCAACGCGGTTGGCTTTACGAAGTATGGACTCGAGCGCTGATTCGCCTTTGGCCAGGGCTGAAACCCCATTGGTGTCCAGGATCACAACCGATCCTCGGGCTCGATTTGTTCAAACTCTTCTTCGATGATGCGGTTGATTCGCGCCGTCTCCCTGCGCAGATGCCGAAGCTTGCCGAAAGCCATCATCCAGGGCTTATCCTCGGTCTTGGCATTGGCTGCCAGTTTATCTTCAACGGCTTCGGTGACGAACTGGCGCAGCGGAATGCCTTGTTCTGCGGCCTTCGACTTCGCGCGACGGAAGATTGGGTCGGGAATTTCGAGCGTTGTCTTCATAATCCGTATCCTCCCATATTTATGGGTCTACGACAAGACTCGATTGCATCCAGAAGACTGATGTTCTACCGCGCTGAGTTTACGCCCACCAGCAAACTCACGATTTCCGCGCGTCCGGGAGAAAAGCGCTACTTCGTGCTAGTGAATTCCGCCGAATTAGCTGAGTTTCACTCGTCTGCAAATCCTTTGAGCACAATGCGAAACGTGGGCCTAAGTTAAATGTCTTCGGAGGATGAGCCACAACGGCCAGTGAATCGACGCTGACGCCGATGCGCTAGAGGCGCAGCGGAGGCGCAAGCAGCGGTTGGCGCTCGACGAACCAGTCACATCGAACTGTCAACGAGAATTATCGATGCGTTGAGTCCCGATTCGTAACTCTCACCGCGCAGGTTGCCGGCGGTATCACCACATCGGGATCGTAGAACGCCATCACCTCGTCGTAGCGCTTGTGATCGGTTTCATCTAGCGCATTCCGGCGGCGAGCTGTATCTGAAACGGCGGGCGGTGAACACCTTGGAATCTCATCGGCTTGTGCTCCCCTGAGATCGCCCATACTGAGCGGCGGCTCTTCATGATCGCAAAAAATCGGTCCCTCTTGGCACGTTTACGCATCCCACGTGTGTTATACGTAGGTGTCGACCCAATTCCGGATATGCTCGATTTCGTCCGGGGAGGCTTGCCATGAGGAGTTCCTTCCGTTGGCCTCAGTTGATGATGATCGTTTTGCTAAGCCTATTCGTGGCTGGAATAACCGGCCCACAAAGGGACTCTGCGTTTGCATCCCCCAGGGGCGCGACTGCTGTTCCTGTCGGTCAGAAGTTGACGCCCGCCGGGGTTGCTGCACTACGCACTATCGCGATTTCTGGTCGCAACCCGGATCTTCGATGGCCTGACTTTGCGCCGTACAAGGATGAGTTCGCCAGGTTTTATGAGAGCTGCGGTTATTCTCTTGTTTGGCTTCAAAACGGCGGCGTGCGTCCTCAAGCACTTGCTGTCATCGAAGTCCTGAAGCACGCCGACGCTAAAGGACTTGAGCCTGAGGACTATGACGCCTCCCGCTGGCCCGCCCACCTCGACAAGTTAAGTCGGAATCCCTCCGAGCAGGACCTGGTCTCCTTCGACGCGGCGCTTACCGTCTCGACGATGCGGTACATCCGCGCAGTCCATGTTGGCCGGGTCAATCCCAAGGAGTTTAACTTTCAGCTTGATTTGACGGATCGTCAGTTGAATCTATCGGCCTTCGTTCAGACCCATGTGGTGAATGCTAGCGATCCGGCGGCCGAAATCCGGAAAACCGAGCCTCAGTTTCCGGGCTACCAGAAGCTGCTCGCCCTTTTGCCGGTCTACGAAGAATATGCAAAAAAAGACGATGGGGAGAAGCTGCAGACTACCAAGAAGACGGTGGTGGCCGGTCAGCCTTACGCCAGTCTGGCGCGTCTGGGTCGGTTACTTCAACTCATCGGAGACATTCCCGCCGGGACAGAATTGAATCCAAATCCAACAATTTACCAGGGGGCGATCGTCGATGGCGTGAAGCATTACCAGAGCAGGCACGGAGAAAACCCTACCGGCAAGCTCGACCCGCGAACCATTAATGAACTCAACACACCTGCGTCCGCCCGTATTCGCCAGATCAAACTCACCTTGGAGCGGTGGCGGTGGCTACCGCATTCCTTCTCGCAGCCCCCGGTGGTTGTGAATCTTCCGGAGTATCGCCTGCGGGTGATGAACCCCGACGGCACCATCGCCTTCTATAAAAACGTGATCATAGGGAAAGCTTACGGCCACAAATCGCCGATTTTCGAGAAGCAGATCCAATACGTCATTTTCCGGCCTTACTGGGAGGTGCCGCCCAGCATTCAGCGTGGCGAAGTAGTTCCGCACATCGAGAAGGATCCCGAATACATTAGCAAACATAATTTCCAAGTAATAACTCCCAAAGGGGAGGTCGTGACCGAGGATCGGGTTAGCCCCGAAACTCTGGAGGGATTAAAATCAGGCCACCTGCTCGTGCGGCAAAGACCCGGGCCCACGAACTCTCTGGGTCTCGTAAAGATCATCTTTCCCAACCCTGACAATGTGTATCTGCACGGCACAGACGTTCCGGAATTATTCTCGCAAGACGTTCGGGATTTCAGTCACGGATGCATTCGCGTGCAGAACCCAGCCGACCTCGTTGCCTGGGTCCTTCGAAACAATCCTGGTTGGGATCTGGAGCGTGTGAAGGCAACAATGGACGGCGACAAGGACAATATTCAGATCAACCTCAGCACGCGAATTCCCGTCCTTATCCTGTATGGCACGGCGGCTGTGAACGAGGAGAATCAGATTCGATTCTTCGACGACATCTATGGCTATGACGCCGCGCTCGAAAAAGCGCTTGCCGCCGGCTATCCCTATCGATGGTAGCGTCGTTAAATAAGACGAGGCTCGGCCACCAACCTGCCTGCAACTATGTTTCGAATCCCACCCTTTCCGCCATTCCTTTAGAATCAGCGGATTAGAGCCTTCCTAAATTCGAATCCTAAGAGATATCAAGACGGAGACCGGGTCCTCGGGAGGAATTTGCACCTCGATCCGCCCCCCAAGATGTCCGGCGCTCAGTATTGATTAGCCAGGAAGTTCTTATGGCTCAGTCCAAATACACCCTCTGGAAATTAAGGGCCGGGGGGAGAATACCAGATCAAGAAAGTCAGATCGCATCCCTGGTTGCCAAAGGCGTCCCCGTTCGAGGTTTCATTTTCGACGGTGGACACCGGTAGAATATGCGAAGTGAAAGTACTTGAACACGAGCGCGCCGCCTGACTCGTTTTGTGCACGGGCCGACACTGCGCTCGCCCTGTAGCCAAATATTTAGAGAAAGGATGGCAAAGACATGCCGGAAGCGACATGGAAACCTCACGAGAAACACGGACGGCTGACGATGCAGAGCGACTTACCCGACAGTGTCTACGCGTTTCCGAAGCAGCGTAAAGAACCACTGACCGACGCAGAACATGTGCGTAACGCGGTCGCGCGGTTCGATCAAGTCACGGACGTCTCCGATGCGGACCGTGCTTTGGCGTTCGCCAACATCAAGAAAGCTGCGAACTACTACAACGTCAGCCTCGCGGAAACGTCATGGCACGACCTGGGCGTTCATCCGAAAAAGAATAGAAGAAAGACTGCGGCCAAAGGTGCTGTGACGCGCAAACGTCGAGTGTAGAGCAAAGAATCCACTGGTCCGGGTATCGGCCGACAGAAGAAGTGATGGCAAAAGCGAAGTGGAATCTCGATTAACCGAAAACCAGTTCGTGCACTGTCGCAACAAGAGCCCAAGATGGCGGGAGCCATACGGTTGTCAACACAATCCGCCAGACGCATTCAGAAAGAACCGGGGCATCGTAGAGGGATCGCCTTTTGACCGGCTCGCGGGTCCCGATGGCCTTGAGTCCATGACATCAGTGACCGATTGTAGCTCCGTTCATTTAAGTTGTGTTAACCACTGTTTGTTGCACCGTACAAGGAGAGGAATATGAAAGCAATTGTGGTCCGCCAATATGGCGGGCCTGAAGTACTCAAGTTCGAGGAATACCCTGATCCAGTGGCCGGTCCCGGCGAAGTGCTGGTGCGGGTCGCCGCCACCAGTGTGAATCCGATCGACTACAAGCGGCGGGCTGGATTAACAAAGGATTTTTATCCCATCAAGTTTCCGGGGCTTATAGGAGTCGACATGGCGGGGAGTGTGGCCAAGATTGGGCCGGGAGTAGAAGGCTTTTCCGTCGGCGACCAAGTCTTCGCTATGGCGGACAACACCTACGCCGAACTTTGTGTCGTGAAAGCCGCGATGCTGGCGAAAGTTCCTAAGGGGCTCGATTTGATCCAGGCGGCGGCGCTGCCGCTGGTGACGACGACCGGCAACCAGCTCCTTTCAGCTACGGGAATCAAAGCAGGCCAGACGGTTATGGTCGTAGGTGCTGCCGGAAATGTCGGGCGTTCGGCGGTATTCACTGCGAAGGTACGGGGGGCGAAGGTGATCGCAGGGGTTTTGAAGAGGCAGATGGATGAGGTGAAGGGTGTCGGCGCGGATCAGGCCGTCGCAACCGACGACGACACCGCGATTGCGAATCTTCCCCTGCTCGACGCGGTGGCGGACACGGTCGGCGGAAGAACCGCCGAACAGCTGATCGCCAAGGTCAAGCCGGGAGGAGTGTTTGCTTCGGTTCTCGCGATACCGCAGAATGCGGCGAAGTACCCATCTGTCAAAGCGGTGCATGTGTTCTCAAAATTCGACAGGAAAACGCTCGAGTTCATGGCCGAGGCGGTGCGAGATGGCAAGCTAGTAATCCCGATTAGCCAGAAACTGCCACTCAGTGAAGCAGCCGAGGCTCAAGCAGCCGCGGAAAAAGGTGGCGTCGGGAAGATCTTGCTGGTGCCCTGACATTCCTTGCCAGCCAACTGGGAATCGCTCCGAAACTAGCTGCCCGTTATAGGGTAGCCAGCAGATGAAACGCTTCCTTTAGACCATCGGCGTTTCCGACCGCATCCTAATTTATCGACAACAGGAGGTACGGCTTGAATCTACCTGATGCGCCGATTGCACAGGAAGGCTTCTTCGCAGCTTACTTCTTCACCGTGAGCGACCAGGACAAATCGAAGGGCTATGTCTGAATTCTTGGCGGGAAAGTGATCAAGCCGGATAATCCCTGCTAGGAGGTTCAAGTTCCAAACATGAGCGGCAGAAGCCGAAAGATCGTGGTCGGCGCGCTGGTGGTCTTCATAGGTCTTCCGGCGGCGTTCATTTTTGCGGTCTTGGCCTGGGGCTACCTCAGCGACACAACCAATGGATCCATCGTCTCGTCGGGAGTTACGCGACGATACCTGCAGTACGTGCCGAAGACCTACGACCAGTCCAGGCCGACGCCTTTGGTGATCAGTATCCACGCCGGCGCGACATGGCCTGCATTCGAAAGGAACGTTAGCCGGTGGAACGAACTCGCCAACCAGTACGGGTTCATTGTCGTCTATCCGGCTGGAAGCGGCGCCTTTTTTGGTACTTATGCGCGGGGTGCAAGCATTTGGCCAGCGGGGCCGCACAGTCTGCCACAGGACGTGCGATTCATTTCCGACCTGATTGACAAGTTCGAGGCTGACTACAGCATCGATCCAAGCCGCATTTATGCCGACGGGATGTCCAACGGCGGAGGTATGGCTTTCTTGCTGTCGTGCAAGCTTTCCGACCGGATCGCGGCCGTCGGCGTCGTCTCGGGGGCGCTCCCCGGAACCTTGGAGGAATGCGGGGATTCCAAGCCAATACCGACGATAGCCTTCCACGGCACTGCCGACAAGGTTGCCCCGTTTCTGGGCGGGAGATCGCCGATTGCGCCCGGATTGTTTCCAAGTATTCCGGATTGGACGGCCCGTGTGGCGTCCCGAAACCAATGCAAAGGCGATAGGAGCGACACTCGAATTTCTCCGCAGGTTCGGCGCCTTGCGTACACGAACTGCGCTGAGAATGCGGACGTGGTTCTCTACACCATCGAGGGAGCAGGTCATAGCTGGCCAGGCGGCAAGCCCTTGCCGGAATGGATCTTTGGGCGCACGACCAGTGAGATCAGCGCCAGCCGCGTGATGTGGGAATTCTTCGTCCAGCATCCGCGCGGAACGAAGTAACGATAGATATGACTGCGGGTTCATTCAATGATCTCGCGCATCTCAAAGAACGAGGTCGCTTCGCGGCATTTTCCGTAAGAGTTTTCTGAGGTCCGGGACAATTGAGAATGGGAGGCGTTCGAAGCCAATCTCGGCGAACACGTTTCGAAGGTCTGTCGTGATGTTTTACATTTTCTGTACAAGGGAGGTTGGTTGTCTCAGAAAACCGGCGCCGTAAAGCGCGCCAAGCAAAGCGAAGTTCGGCCTCACCAACTCGGGCAGGAGGTTTTCAAAACTATCTTGTCCGAAGATGTCGATTGGGAACCGTTCCCGGCGTTCCCACCTGCCGTCCGGCTGCTGCCCGTCGTCGTGGGTCAGCCCTCGGAGCGCGGCCCTTCTCCCTGGCAACACGCCCCATCTCGACTGGGCCGAATCCGGCGAGTACGTCACACAAGTATCGGCGATGGGCCGCTTGGACTGGAATACCTCAGTGCGAAAGACGATCCGCGAAACCACAGTGATCGAAGGAACAGCGCGACCTGGCAAGTCGTACACTCCGATTTCGCTAAAGGATTTGGCTTCTTGTCAAATGGAAGGCTCAAAATGAACGATCAACAAAAGACGCAGCAGTATTCTGGAGTACGAGATCAAGAGATCCGTGCGGCACTGGATCAGCATTGGGCGGCGTCCGATGCCAACGATTTTGAAACGGAGCACCGCATCTATCTCGAGGACGCGGTGCTGGAATACCCGCAGTCAGGCGAGCGAACCCGCGGGCGATCTAACATACAGAGCCAGCGTGCCAGTCAGCCGAACAAAAAGCGGTTTTCTATCCGACGAATCATTGGCAGCGGTGAGCTTTGGGTCACCGAATTCATCCTGACATACGACGACAAGCCGTCCTACACCGTGAGCATCATGGAGTTTAAGGGCGACAAGGTTGCGCGGGAAACACAGTACTTTGCGGATCCATTCGTGGCTCCCGCATTCCGCGCTCAATGGGTCGAACGGATGGACGCATCATCTTGAGGGAGATTCAGAGCCTCATTGGGTCGCGGGGCATGCGACCAGGAGGAACAGGTGACGAACGTATACGGGCACGATGAGGTTGCAAAGCTCGCCTACGAATTCTGGGAGCGCAGGGGCCGCCCGCTCGGTTCGCCTGAAATTGATTGGTACGCGGCGGAAAGTACTTTGCGCATGCAGGATTCGCGAGAGCCGTTCTCGCTCCTGAGTGCCCGCTTCGAGCCAGAAGAAGGTCCATATCGTGAATCCTGAGTTTGGCGTGGTTGTGCAGGACGGATTCTAGCCAGGCGCTGGACTTCGGCGAGGTATGAATGCCCAGATTGCTTTGAGTCAATGCCGGTCTTCAAAGCGAATTGCCTTGAAGTCATCCTCACTTCTGTAGATGAAGCCGTGGTAGGCGCCCTCGGCATCGACGTACCATCCTACGGCGGCGTCCTCATCATTGATTGAGTTAGTCGCGGTTACGCCTTGACCGGAACCGGTTCCCTGACCCGGCACGTCGAAGGTGGTGATCCTCCCATCGCGGAAACGAACGAAGCCGCGGCCCACGCCGTTCGCATCGAAGTAGTTTCCCCAAGATCGCCGAGTGAACAGTGCGGGTTTCTTAGAAAATCGTGCGACGCGTTTTATGCCCGCGGCGAATCTGGGACAATCCGCGTCGCGCTAACTGTTCGAGTGCTGGTACACGACACCAAGAAGAGCGCGGCCCTGCTCAGACAGCTCAGAGCCGATTACGCGCCAGGCTGCTGCCGCACCATAGGGCCGAACACTGCTGAGCTTTGCCAGCAGAAAAAAGACAAAGAAAAAACATTTCCATGACAGTTCAGTTTCTTCGCTCCTTTAACCTACGACCGACGTCCTAGAAGGGATTGGGACCAAACTTTAGGAAGCCTGTTAGGGAGTTTCGCGTCGGTCTCTCGACTGCATGGCTCTGTGGGAAAGAGAGCGCCTCTAGAAACCACCACAAGAAAACGTCGCGCAACACACACACACACACACACACACACACACATGTCCAATGAGAGAGAGAGAGGAGAATCATGCGAACAGTATCGCGATTGCGCTTAGCTATCGGGATTTTGCTGGGCACTGGGATCGTCACCGGTATCGTCCTTTTCGGCCGTCTCGGAACGGTGCGAACCGCGTTCGCCGAAAGCTTCTTTAGTCCGTTTCTGCCGCTGCAGGTCTCCACAGTCCCTTCTAACGGGGACACGACCCCTTACGGTCTGGCTTTTGTTCCACATGGGTTTCCCTATAACAGCGCCATTTCGGCAGGCGAGCTCCTGGTTTCGAATTTCAACAATACTTCGACTGCCGGACAGGGCACGACGATCATCACCGTGAACCCAAACACTGGACGTTCCGGCTTGTTTTTCCAAGGGACCTCCCCGATCGGATTTACGAATGCTCTGACTATTGCAAAAGTGGGACTCGTCTTCGCCGGGTCTTTGCCGACCTCGAGTGGTGCGCCTGAACCGGGACCGCTCGATGTGTTCGACCGTAAGGGTAAGCTGCTGCAGCAGCTCGGCAGCAGCGATTTGGTCGGCGGGCCGTGGGGAATGGCGCTGAACGATCGCGGGAGTACCGCTCAGCTATTCGTCTCGAATATCTTCGATACCAAGGGTGACTTTGCAGGCTCCATTACGCGCTTGGACGTCTGGTTGTCGCCATCAGGGATTGTCGTCATGGACGCGATTACGGTCGCCAGTGGCTACACTTCTGCGCCGGATGCAGCGGGCACGGTCGTCGGGCCGGCGGGCCTCGCTTATGATAGCCATAACGATATTCTCTATGTGGCTGCGGAGGGCGACGACGCGATCTATAAGTTGAAAGGTGCCGGACACGCAACCAGCGATATCGGCAAAGGCGAGGTGATCTACGACGATCAAACTGTGCTGCATGGACCCCTTGGTTTGATCTTCGCACCCAACGGCGACTTGATTACAGCGAACGCCGATCCGACTCACTTCCTGCCCAGCGCCACGGATCCGAGTGAAATTATCGAAATCACCCCCAGCGGTACCTTCGTGCGGAAGTTCTCGATTGACCCCAATCCGGGCAGCGCCTTTGCCGTGGACATCCACCACACAGATCGCTTCCACCAGTTCGTCTACATCGATGATTTCGTTTCCAACTGCACGATTTGGACCTTACCGATTGACACAGAAACCCCACCAATGGATTTATCTCAACGATAAATTCGACGTGAACAAAACGGGGCGTGATCTGCCTCACGCCCCGTTCAAGCTTCAGCCTTGGCTTGCCCCGATCCCACACCTTGTGAAAATCCATTTGGCAGGCAAGTCCGCAAAAGCCTGGAAATTGTTCCCCGGCCAGTATTACGCGAACAGAGCAACCCAGTGATGGTTGCATCCCGCAGTCGCAATTTCAGCTGCCTGGCCAATCGGCGTCGCCCCACTCTCCTGCGGCTTTGGTTTCGATCGTTCGTGCAGCACAACCCGAACATCAGGCGAGAATAACGCATTGCCTGGCCGCCAATCGAGGATAAGCCTAAGAGCTGCCATAACTTACTAGTGCATCGCTAGTTGCGCTCCGGCAACGACTATGCGCGGCTGCTCTCGTAAGCTTCGAGCGGACATCAGCTCGTTCGCCTCGCGGAGACAGGCCGCAAAACGGGGAGGTTTATGTACGGCGCCTCCCTTTTCCGAGACGGGGCGGATTGAAGTGGCAATCCTCAGATTACGCGGTCGGAATAGGAGAAGTAGTGCTTCTGCTTTTACTAATGTTGTGCGTTCGGCACAACGTACCAACTGAAATGGCCAGAGCATCGTTGACCTCGGTGGTGCCTCACACAGCATCGCCAATCCGAGGTCGAATATGGCCACGACTCACACTGAGCGCGAAGAGGGTTGCAAACATCGTGCTGAACGAAACAGCCGGCCTGCGACCATCCTCGACCCAGGGTTCGGGGAGTGCCGAGGACCTTCGCAATGCAACGATCGGAATGGCACACGTAGTGGATAATCGAAAAAATGCGGGCATGCATAGGGGAGTTGCTTCAGACAAGGTGCGCAGCGCGGAAAGAGAAACCCAGCAGTATCGCGACGCACAGACCGCAGCAGCGGAAGCAAACGGGTCGCCGGATACGACGAACGGAGCGCGCAACTACGTCCTCGACTACGGCCAGAAAATGCCGAGATGGGTCGCGAAAATGCAGACCGTTCGGAGCTTTGGGCCCTTCGTGAATCAGTCGGGCGGCGGAGACGTTCCAAGAGGAGCAGAAGTTATGATCCGCATCCTGTTACCTGTGCAGAGGGAGGACTGACGTCGCCCGTACGAAATCGTCTTTTTGCGCGCTCTAACGCTAGGTTCCGAAAGCCCCATTCGCGAAAGGGGCCTCCAGCGCGTTGATCCCGTGATAGCGGATCTAAAGGACCGCGAAAGTTAGGGAACTCAGGAGGCCGAGGCACGCCCGGTTTCGGGGATGCAGAAGATCAGCAGGCTTGCGGCAACCCCTGCGGCCATTATCCACGCCATTCCTGCGTTGAAAGATCCCGTTCGTGTGCTGAGATAGCCCAGCAGATATGGCGAGGCAAAGCCCGCAACGGATGCGACGCCGTTGATCAATCCCACCGCAGCGGCTGCGGCAGAACGGCTAAGCAGCGCGGTGGGAATGGCCCAAAAGGCCGGCAGAAACGCATTGGAGGACGCAATCATGGTGAACAGCAGAACCAAGACGGGAAGCGAACGAAAATGAGCCGTGAGGCCTAACGCTCCAACTGCTGCGGTGAACATGGGAACGGCGCAGTGCCACCTTCGTTCCTTGTGTTTGTCGGAATGCCATCCATTCACAAGCATGGCGACAAAGATGACCAAGTATGGGATCGCGCCGATCAATCCGACCTGCGTGTCGGAGATTACGGACTGGCGCTTCAGCATGGTGGGAAACCAGAAATAGAATCCGTAGCCCACGAAGTAGTTGAGAAAGCAGACCGTGGCCAAGAGCAATACCGTGCGAGACCGAAGCGCTTGCATGACGGACACCGCTTGGGGCATGGTCAACTTCTCGCGGCGCAGTTTTTCCTCGATCCAATCGCGCTGGGCTGGACCGAGCCAGGGAGCTTCGCGAGGCCGGTCAGAGAGAAAAAAGTACGCTAGGGCGCCAAGGAAAATGGACGGCAATCCTTCGAGAAGGAAAAGCCACCGCCATCCCGCAAGGTGTAGAAAAGAGTGGCCGACGATCCAACCAGCAACCGGTGCTGCCAATGCCTGGGAAAGAGGAATGGCCGCCATGAACGTGCCGGTTGCTTTGCCGCGGTCTTCCAGACTGAACCAGTGACTCAGATAGACGATTACGCCTGGAAAGAACCCTGCTTCGGCCCCACCCAGTAAGAGTCGCGCGAGGTAGAGTTGGCTCGCGGTGTGAACAAGACCAGTTAACGCGGTAAGAGAGCCCCAGGTGATTATCAGCGCCGAAATCATTCGGCGGGCGCTCCAATGTTCGACGAGCATCGCGCCCGGAACCTGCAGTGCGACGTAACTCAAAAAGAAGATACCGGCCCCCAGGCCGAACACGCGGTCGCTGAATCCGAGGTCGCTGCTCATGCCGAGAGCGGCGTAGGCCACGCTGGTGCGGTCAACGTAATTCGCGATGTAGAGGAGAAATAGAAACGGCAGCAGTCGTCCGGCGATCTGATGCCGCGTGCGATCGCCAAGTTCGACGGCAGCCGATCGAAGCGCGGTAGAAGGCTTCCCAAGGGCCAAAGAGCAGCCTCGCTCGACGAGAGGTTCGCGCGGAGTGTATCGGAATTATGCGAGGAAGTTAAGCAGAGACGCCGCCTGAGTCCGACCCCTGTCGCGATGCTAGCCCAAAGGGCCGTGCATCGAGGATTGCCGATGTTCCGAGGGCTTCAGCCGGCTTCAAAATCGCATGGACAGCGGTGGGTGTCTGTTTGCCGTTGCGTTTCGACAGAGCTCGGTCCGTGCGGATGGCTGTTCGCGATCGCGCGTCGCTGCAATGCGGTCTTGGGGAGCGGTCTCAGCGTACGGTGGGCGGTGGCGCGGGGCGTGAATCCGTCGCCGCTTCTTTTGGTAAGACGTCTCGGATCGGATCACCGGCCCTCGGAACGTCGCGGGCGTAGTCTTCGCCCAGGAAGGCAGCCAGTGTGGCCGCGATCTGACTCTGCGTCACAGGCGGACGGTGCGAGCGCTCTCCCCAAGCGGGGGTGTCAGGTCCGAGGAACGCCATCCAGATATATTTCGATTCCGGCAGTTTGCGGCCGTGATCTCTCCAGCCCCTAGACGATTTTCCACGGCCGTGATCAGGAGAGAAGATCAAGGTGGTCGTCCCGCGATACTCCGGCATGGACTCGGCCATGTCCCAAAAGGCCTTCAAGTAGGCGTCGACGCGGTGGGCCGAATCGAGATATTCCTTGTATTTCCCCTCGTGC
>Ga0187783_10000444_pt1 | contig 30666 bp, 28 predicted proteins | sample 1015_SJ02_MP02_2_FD_132471 | JGI IMG/M metagenome (GOLD analysis project Ga0187783, IMG submission 132471) | Tropical peat soil microbial communities from peatlands in Department of Meta, Colombia - 1015_SJ02_MP02_20_MG | ecosystem: Environmental > Terrestrial > Soil > Wetlands > Peat | place... | reverse complement strand
AACCGCAACAACGCCGGCAACGGAAACCGCAACAACGCCGGCAACGGAAACCGCAACAATGTCGGCAACGGAAACCGCAACAATGTCGGCAACGGAAACCGCAACAATGTCGGCAACGGAAACCGCAACAATGTCAACAACGGGAATCGCACCAACATCAACAATGGAAACCGGACGAATATCAACGTTAGCGGAAATACGGTGATACGCAACCCCGTGTACGTGAACAACACGGCATGGGGATGGAATCACGGTACCGCCTGGTATCCCGCAACCGGTTACTGGGGCGGCGGCTTCTGGGGCGCCATGGCGATCGGCGTGACCTCCGCCGCGGTTGGTGCAGCGGTTTACGGATCGGTCGTTTCCAACGGCGTTACTTACAACTCGTACCAGGTCCAAGGAAGCAGCCCCGGTGCAACGTTTCTCTCGAACTACCAGTTGACACAAGTCCAATGCGGGCCACCGGGCCTGGTCGTCGTCTACGGGCCGGAGAACAGCGTGATATGTGCGACTCCGAATCAGCTGGTTGCCGCCGGCAGCTATCAGCTAAACACCGAAACGCTCTCGCTCACTTCGGTATGACGATAAAGCGTGGCGCCGTCGCCTACCTGGCGGCGGCGGCCGTGCTCGCGGGTTGTTACGGCTCTGGTGCAGGCAGCACTGCTGCCGGTGTCGTTCCGGCAGCCGACGGCGTTGCGCAAACGAGCAGCGTCGCGAAGGCCTATGAGTTTCTGCGCCTGATGATGGACAAATACGCTACCGGCTCGACGACGCGGTTGGTCCGCAGCTTTGACGGCGGTCCAATCAAGCACTTCAGGGATGCCGTTACCTACGACGATGCGCTATTCGACGACGCCATGCTGGCGCAGGGAACGAGCGACGAAATCGCGCGCGCGAAGGTCGTGGGCAACGCCTTCCTCTATGTGCAAGCTCACGACGAGGCTCACGACGGGCGCCTGCGGGCCGCTTACGCTCCCAAACCGTTGCTCAAGCCTAGCGACGTCGTGGTCGAAGATAACACGAGCGACGTCGGTAACATGGCCTGGGTCGGGCAGGCGCTGGTGCAGCTCTACGCCAAAACGTCGGACTCGTCGTACCTGACCGGCGCGCTGCGGATCGCGCAATGGCTGCAAAAAAATACTTACGACACCCGCGGTCACGGCGGTTATACCGGCGGCTACACCGCAAGCGGCCAGAAGATCGAGTGGAAATCCACCGAGCACAACATCGACATCTATGCCTTCTTTACGATGCTTGCGGCCGAATCGGGTCAGAGCGAGTGGACCTCGCATGCCGCTTGGGCGCGAGGGTTCGTAGCTTCGATGTGGTATCAGCGCGCCGGACGCTTCTACGTGGGGACGTTGAATAACGGCATTACGCCGAACAAGCCCTTTAAGCCCGAAGACGTGAACTCGTGGAGTTACCTGGCGTTTCGTAATCCCGCTTGGGCGGCTTCGCCCAGCTGGGACGTTACGCATTTAGCGGTCAGCCGCGGTGGCTTTAGCGGCGTAAGCTTTTGCACCGGCGATCGCGACGGTGTGTGGTTCGAAGGAACCGCTCATCTTGCCGACGCGCTGGAGTTTCGCAACCATCCCGGCGATTCGGAACAGGCGCGAAAATATCGCGACGACGTCGAATACGCGCAAACCAACGGACCTAACAACGATTCTCTCGGGATCATCGCGGCATCGATCAACGGCTTGAGAGACTGCGACGGCGACGAGTATTTTGCGTCGCTTCACGTCGGCGCAACGGCCTGGTACATCATGGCCGTCGGCGAGATAAACCCGTTCGTCCTGCTTCCCGCCCCAAGCTGACGCTGCCACCCAGTTGGCACCGCGCCGCCGTAGCGTGGCGGCATGGTACCCGAGCGCTATTGCGTCATCGACGTGGAAACGACCGGCTTCAGCCCGGCGGCCGACCGGATCGTCGAAGTCGGCTGCGCGCTGGTCGACGGCGATCGCGTCGCGGGCGCATGGGCGACGCTGGTGAATCCCGGCATCTCGATTCCCGCTGCCGCGACGGCGGTTCACGGAATCACCGACGAAATGGTGGCCGGCGCGCCCGATCTCGGCTGGGCGCTTGAACGCGCCGGCCGCCTCTGCCGGAATCGCGTCGTCGCGGCACACTGTGCGGGCTTCGATCTCTCCTTCGTAGGAACGCGGGTCGCCGGCGAAGCGTTGTGTACGATGCGCCTCGCACGAGTCCTGATTCCGGAAGCGCCCAATCATAAGAATCAAACTCTGCGGCGTTTTCTGGAAATCGATCGCGTCGCGGGTGCGCAGCGCGCGCACCGAGCGCTAGGCGACGCGATCGTCACGGCGCACATCCTGCTCGCTTGCCGGCGCCGCTTTCGAATCTGCCGGTGCGGCGAATCGTGGACCCGATTCGTACGCCATAACGGGCTCATGGTGGTTCGGCGCGGGTCAATCGCGTCGTAAATTCCCGCCAAGGGGACCGGTTCCGGTTCGGTTTGAACCTTACGGTAAATGGCCGAGCCGGAACGCTTGCGAGCCTCCAGCGCTGAGGACGAGCGCGCGCTGCGCATGCTCGCCGACGTCCTTCCCCAAATCGTGTGCACCGCTGCGCCGAACGGGAAAATCGATTTTTTCAACCGGCGGTGGTTCGAGTACACCGGCTTCGACGAGCGGCAGACTTTTCAAAAGGCTGGTTGGCGCGACGCAGTACATCGTGACGACCGGCCGGCGCTCGAGGCAAGGCTGGAAGCCGCCGTGCGCAACGGCAGCGATCTTTCGGTCGAGGCGCGCCTTCGCTCCGCGACGGGTGAGTACCGTTGGTTCCTCGCGCGCGCGGTCGCGCTGAGAGATGCCGATGGGTCGGTCGTACGCTTTTTCTCGAGCATAACCGACATTGACGACCAAAAACGGCACGAAGAACGCGAGGCGTTTCTATCGCACGCCAGCGACGTACTCGGCTCGACGCTCGACGTTCGAACGATCCTGCAAAGAATCACCGAGCTTTGCGTTCCCGAGTTTGCCGATTGGTGTCAACTTCAATCGCTTGAGGGCGACGAGCTCGTGGTGCAAGCCGTTCGGCATCGCGATTTCCATCTGAACGAGCAGCTCGAGCGCCTCGTCGGACGCAGCGTCATCGCGATTGGCGATGCCTCATCGGGATCGCCGCTGGTGCTACGGCGAGCGCAAAGTTCGATCCTCGATCACCAGGCGACGCTGCGCGCAGTTCTGGAAAACGTGCCGAATCCCGAGGATCGCGCCGTCTACGACGCCGCCGGACTCGGTACGGCGCTGCTCGTTCCGCTGGTCGTGCGCGGCGAAGCGCGCGGCACGCTCCACCTCGTTGACGTCAATCCCGATTCGCGCCGCCTGCATGAGGCGCAGTACGTCGCCGAGCAGTTGGCCCATCGCGCGGCGCTGGCAATCGACAACTCGCGCTTGTACGAACGGGAACATCGGGTCGCCACAGCCTTTCAGCGCGCAACCTTACCGGTGCATCTGCCCTCGCACCGGCACGTGGAGCTGAGCTACGCATATCGGCCGGCCGAGCGCGAGTCCCAGGTCGGCGGCGATTGGTACGATGCCTTTCTCGTCTCTCCGGACCGAGTCGCGATTTCAATCGGCGACGTAGGCGGACATGGTCTCGAGGCCGCGGTCGCGATGAGCGAGGCGCGCCACGCTCTGCGTTTAAGCGCGCTGGAAGGATTGACGCCCGCGCGAACCTTGCGGCGCGCAAACGCGGCGCTCATGCTCAACGACGAGCACCCCATTATTACCGCCATTTTCGGCGTCATCGAGATCTCTCGTTCGAGGTTCCGGTACTCGTGCGCCGGTCATCCGCCGCCTGCAATCGCGCCGCTCCTGGGGGAGGCGCGCTATTTGCCGGGTGGCGGCGTTCCGCTCGGCGTTGACGTCGCTTCGGTATTTCCCGGCCGGGAGGTCGAGCTCGAACCGTACACGACGCTGCTGCTCTACACCGACGGACTGATCGAGTTCGGCCGCAACATCGAACGGGAATCGCGCCGTCTGCTCGGCGCGCTCTCCACGCGAGTCCAAGACAGCAGCGCGGACGGCGCCGGCGCGGTCTTGCGCTACATGCTCGACAATCGTCCGCTCGACGACATCGCCATCCTCGCCGCGACGATTCTGCCTTCGCGCCCGGAGCCGGTCGAACTACGGCTGCCCGCTGCCCCGGCATCGGCTGCAGTCGCTCGCCGTTTGGCGTTGCGCTTCGCGCGAATCGCCAAGCTAACGCCCGAGCGAACCTTCGATCTAACCATCGCGGTGGGCGAGGCGGTGGCCAACGCCGTCGAGCACGCGTATCGCGGTACGAGCGGTGACTTCGTCTTTCGCTTGGCGTTGGGCGGCGAGCGGGTCCTGGGCGAAGTGCAAGATTTGGGAACGTGGCGTGATGGCGCCCCGCCCGCCGACCGCGGACGCGGCCTGTCAATTTTGCGGGCGACCACAGCCCGTCTCGAGCTAAATCGAACGCCGTCCGGAACGACCGTGGCGTTCGCGGTATAATCGCTGGCGATGGCGCGCAGCGCGGTCGTCGCTTTCCTTCAAGGCGTGCACGCGGAGGTGGCGGCGCGACGGGAGCATCGCGTGCACGATCTAGGCAGACGCGAATTCCTTGGCGGCCTCGGCGCATCGCTAACGCTTGCCGGTTGCGGCGCGGTCACTTCCGGCGCGTTCGCTCCGGGAGCGGCGCAGGCGCTGCGCCGAAACGCCCCGCGCATCGTGATCGTCGGGGCCGGCTTGGCCGGCATTACCTGCGCGTATCGTCTCAGTCAGGCCGGTGTCGGCAGCGAAGTATTTGAAGCGAATTCCCGTTCGGGCGGGCGTACCTGGACGCTTCGCGGATTCTTCGACGACGGTCAATATGCCGAGCATGGCGGGCAGCTCATCGCCTCCGCCCACCACTACGTTCGGCGGCTGGCGCGCGAGCTGGGTTTGGAGCTGGTCAATCTCAATGCGCTTTACCCGCCGAACGCCGTTACCACGAATTTCATTTCGGGCGAGCGCTACGCTCAGCGGGATGCCGTCGAGGACTATGACCGCTACGTCTACGACCCGCTCAACGAGGCGGCGAGAGCCGCCGGCCCGGTTACGACCTTTTACCAACACACGCCCGCGGGCGTCGCGCTCGACCGCACGAGCGTCGACGAGTGGCTGAATCGCAACGTACGGGGCGGCACCACCTCGAACATCGGCAAGCTGATGCTGCTGGCTTGCCTCGACGAGTACGGCGGCGAAACGCACTTGCAGAGCGCGCTGAATCTCATCTACCTGTTCTCGGGCATGCGCCGCGGCAGGCTCAACTTATCCGGCACGGGCGAAGATGACAAGTATACGGTTCGCGGCGGTATCGACCAGCTCGTCGCGCGCATGGTCGCCAAGCTTCCCGACGCCACGGTGCGCTTGGGGAACGCCCTCGAAGCGCTGGCTCGCAACGCCGACGGCTCGTATACGTGCACCTTCTCTGCGGGCGGAACGATGAAATCGGTACCGGCCGACGTCGTGGTGCTTTCGATTCCCTTTACCGTCCTGAGATTGGTCGATACCAAAGCGGCGGAGTTCTCGGCGCGCAAGCGTCGCGCGATTGCCTCGCTCGATCTCGGTTCGAACGCCAAACTTCATCTTCAGTTCCGATCGCCGTACTGGTTCAAAGATGGTTACAACGCGACGGCGTATGCGACACAGACCTTCCAGGGCTCCTGGGATGCGAGCATCGGTCAGGGCGGACGCGCCGGCTTGCTGGTCTGCTATCCCGGCGGCGCGCGCGGCGCGACCCACGTCGGGCCGGTGCACGGCAGCGCTCCACAGGCGACCGCGCAGCGTTACCTGCGCTCGCTCGAACCGGTGCTGCCCGGAGCTCTGAACGCTTTCAACGGCCTCGCCTATCAAGATTTTTGGATCGACGATCCCTACGCGCGCGGCGCCTACTCATACTATCAGACGGGTCAGTATACGACTTTGAGCGGCGAAGAGCGAATCCCCGAGGGCAACGTTTACTTCTGCGGCGAGCAGACGTCGATCGTTTGGCAAGGCTACATGAATGGAGCGATCGAGAGCGGTCAACGCGCCGCAAGCGAGGTGTTGCAAGCTCTCACTTCGCCCGTTCGGCAAACGCGCAGAGCAAGTTGACCAGCGCCATCTGCTCGGGATTGCGGCAACGAATGTCGAGCAAACGGGGGCTGCAAACGAGCACGCTCGCTGCGCGCGCGCGAGAGATCGCGACGTTGAACCGATTGCGCTCGAAGAGAAATTCGACGTTGCGCGGCACGTCCTCGCCGCTCGACGTCGCCATCGAATAAAAGACCACCGCCGCCTCTTGGCCCTGAAACTTGTCCACGGTCCCCACCGGCACGTCGGTAATGCCGGCCTTACGCAGCTTCTCTACGATCAGCCGCCGCTGCGCGTTGTATGGCGTCACGACGATGGCGTCGAGAACGTCCCGCTGCGAATCCACGATCCTGCCGTGTGCGCGCAGCGAGACGATCCGGCCCACGATTTCGTCAGCCTCCTGCTCCGAGCTCGAGCTGTTTCCGGCATGCTCCACCGGTACGAAGTAGAGTCCCGCCAGGTCGTATCCGGGCATGACGACGCGATGCTGCTGCGTCGCTTCGGCCGGAAGCAGCCGGCACTCGTACATCGCGTCGGAGATAAACGCGCAAATCTCCGGCTGCATCCGGTACGAGACGTCGAGAAAGATGCCGCGATGCTCGGGAACGGTCTGCTCTTGGCCGAGCAAGTGTTGCAGGATAGAGTCGTCCACGTGCAGCGGATGCCGGCCCTGACTCACTTGCGCCAGCTGCGACGGATCGCCCAGCAGCACCACATTCTTTGCGCAGAGCGACATGGCCAGCGCGTCGGCGAGCGAAACCTGGCCCGCCTCGTCTATGAAAAGGTAATCGAACTTGCCGGCGAGCTCTTCGCGAGCGACCAGCCATCCCGTCCCGCCGGCAAGGGCGTATTCTTCGCCCGAAAACGGAGCGTTCGAGTCGACCGACTCGATCAACGGCGAGCTCAACCGAGAGCGGTACTCCGAGCCGTTTGTCGTGTGTTTGTATAGGCCGCGAAACGCTCCGCCGCGCTTTGCCATGCACTGCTCGACTTTGTGAAGCAGGTTATGCATCGCCTTGTGACCCATGCTGGTGATCGCGACGCGTTTACCGCGCTCGATCAGGTCGCAGATCACCTGCGATCCGATGGTGCTCTTCCCGCTTCCCGGCGGCCCTTGCACGAAGAGATAGCTATTGTCGAGACTGGATACCGCTGCCGAAACCGTCTGGGCATTGACTCGATCGGGCTGCAGCTTTCCGCCCCGGCCGTTGCGCATCCGCGGATCGTTACTTGCCAGCAGATCCATGGTCGCCGGATGGCTTTGCGACAAGCTTTCGTTGAGAAACGCTGCTGCAATGCGAGCCAGAGCGCGGCGCTGCGGGTCTGCCTTGCGCGGTCCGCATGGAATGAGCTCCGAAAGGGCTCGCGCTTTTTCGAGAGCGAGTGACGTTTTGAGCTCGAGCAGGTTGCGCTCGTCGTCAATTTTGAGAATCGTTCCGGCACCCGAGCGAGTGCGCGGGTTAACGGCCGCATCGCCGGGACCCAGCTTGTAGAGCTGTTCCGGAAACTCGTACGTGTAGACGGTGCTCTTCGCGACCGGATACGAGGGGATGTCTTCGCGTAAGCGAAGACCGGCGATCGCCTCGCGGTCGAATTCGAGAAGCTCGTCCTCGTTCTCGCAGCGATCGTAGTACGCCCACCACCCCGGCTTCTCTTCACGCCGGTGATAGGCCATCAGATTTGCCAGCAGGTAGCGGGAGCGCCGGTCGGCGGCCATCTCGCGATACTCCTGTTCGGTCTGCGGCGGCACGATGTTCTCGAGGAGCGCGCGCTCCAGGTCGCTGCGACGCGCCTCTTCGAGGCCGAGCTCCTCATCCGGCGACGCTTTCGCGGTGCGGAACGGGCGCTCGTCGGCGAATCGTGCCATCGCCTCCAAGCGCCGGTCCAGCAGCCAGCCACGCAAGCCGTGCGTCGAACGGCAGTCGTCGCGGTTGTAGCGTTCGATGTCCTCGAGGATCCGTTGGTCGCGCTCGAGCATCCAGCGCTCGAACATGACGATCGACTGGTCACCCCGCTTGACGATCGTTTCGCGTTTGAAATCGTAGAAACGCTCGAAGTTCTTGAGACCGTAGCCGTCTTCGGAGATCGCAAGCGCTCGGCGCACGACCGCGAAGAGATCGACCAGCACCTCGCCCCGCAATAGGTCGTCGACTTCGTTCTCGCGCGTGCAATGCTGCTGCGCGAGCCGCCGCAGCGCGCTCTTTTCGTAGCTTGCGAAATGATAGACGTGCATTGCGGGGTAGCTCCGGCGGCGCTCGCTAAGGAAGTCGACGCACGCTTCGAACGCGCGTTTTTCGGCCCGACGGTCGCAGCCCCAGAAGGCTCGGTACGCGGGGTCGTCATCGGGGGTCCAGCAGCCGAACAGGTACTCCAAGCCGCGCCCGGGTTCGTAGAGCGGGTCGCCCTCGATGTCGAAGAAGACGTCACCCTGCGCCGGGTGCGGGAGCAGCTCGAAACCGAGACCTTCGTCGCGCGGAAGCAGCTCGTAGAGGGGTCGCGCGCCGGCGCGACCGCGCACTTGCAGCGCCGCTTGGCGCCGCAGCTTTGCAAAGATTTCGGGATTCATTCTCATCGGGCGCCGATTCGCAGGCGCTGCTGCAAGATCGCTCACCGTAGCGATGCCCCCTTCTTCCAGCTTGGCGACCTGATCGCGACGCATCCACGCGACGAGAGTCAAGTGATCGTCGTCGTTGCGTTTGCGTGTGCACTCCTCATCCCACGGACAGAGTGTGCAGTGCGCCCGCTCGAACGGATATTCCCGAGCTCCCTCGAGCTGGTCCGCGCGCCCGACAAAATCCAAGAAGGTCTTCTTGAGACGCCGGTAATAGGCGAGGTAGTCGTGCAGACGAAACCGCCGCTCTTCACCGCTTCCGAGCACGACGTGCCCCCAAGTAGGCATCGTGCCTTGCAGCCGCTCTAGGTGCTCGCTGTAGTTGCAGATCTGCACTAGATAGTATGGCTTCGGGGAAAGCGCGAGCTTGGTGTCTACGATTTCGTAGCGCCACTCGCCGAGCGCCGAGCGTTCGTCAACGCGGCGCAGAAAGTCGGCGCGTCCGTAAAACAGGCCGTCGAAGAAAGTGGCTTGGTAAATGATGCGCGCTCCGCTGCGCATCGCCGCGAGCGTCCGCTGCTCGGCCTCCCGGTACGCCTCGATGTTATGCTCGGAGGCTTCGATCTCAACGACGTCGCCGTCGCAGGATTCGCGCAGCCGGCCGAGATGCGCCGACTCGTGCTCGTCGCCCTTGCGCCGAAGGATATCGCCCTGTGGATCGTCCACAGCGGGCTGCTCCATCCGGCCGAGCGCGACCAACGCCTCCAAGTCGGTCAGGCGCCGGCACTCTAGGTAATTGTTGAGATCGCTCGCTGAATAGATAAACCGCCCGTCAAGACGCTGCACCCGCAGAGCATGCCACGGCGCGGTGCCACACGCCTGGCATCTTACCGGCTACGAAGGAGAGTAGGACTGGACGCAGGCTTCGGTGGCGTCGCTGACCATCGGCTGCATCGTGTACGATTTGCTCCCGAACGGGTCGTTTTGGATGTCCTGAGCGATGCAGTAATCGCCGATTTCTCCTTGGACGCCGTACCAGGCGGTGTAGGGATCCGGATCGGTGATGGATTCACCATACTCGTGTCCGGCAAAAATGGTCATCCCTTCGTCGATTCCGCTTTCGTCTGAGGGCGGCTGGATGCTATTCGCGCCGCACTTGCCCGCGGGCGCGTCGGGCATATACGGAAGATTCGCGTACGGTACGAGCTTCTTTCCATAGTACGTGTTGCTGTGATACGAGCACCAATTGGTCCCGAAGTCGGCCTCGCTGTGGCCGTGGGCAGTCATTACCACGTACACGCCGTTGGCGTTGTAGCCGAAGTGGGCGACGCCCTTGAGCGCCTGTGCGGCAACGTCGGGATCGCTCGGGCTTTTTGGGATCGGAGCATTGTCCAGCCAGCTGCCGCCATATTGATTTGAAGGATTGGCGATGTAGGTGGTCTTGCCGTCAATCGTCTGGTAGTACTGGGTCTCGATGTTATTATGGCTGCTGCCGCCCATGCTTTGGGTGTACGATTCGAGCAGCGGCTGGAGCTTGTCGGGATCGCCGTACTTTTTGTATCCCCAAAAGATGAGGTAGAACTTCGGTTGGGCGATGATGATGCCGCCCGGATGGTACGGTATGTAGACCGAAAGCGGTGAGATCGCGCGCGCGGCCGGTATGGTCGGCGCGTAATGCGGCTGCGGAGCAAGCACACTTCCGGCGCTCGCCGCGGCCAATCCATTTGGTATGGACGCGCTGACGCCGCCCTGCGAGCAGCCCGCGGGCAACGCCGACGACAACGCAAGCGACGCGACCAGGACGATCTTTTTCAAATCGCCTCGATCTTCGCCATCATTCCTTGGTCTTCATGGTCGAGGATATGGCAGTGAAATACGAACTCGCCGCGGATGACCGGATCGCGGAAATCCATCAACAGCACGACCGACCCCGGCACGCTGTTAGGGCCGGTGCCCGAGCGGTGCGGAACGATCACGGTATCGGCCCAGTGGGGATGAATTTGCCTGACCCCGTCAATGCTCTCAATTAAGAAGTGGATCTGGTGGATGTGAAAGTCATGGATCTCTTGCGTGACGTTGACGATGTGCCACTCCTCGGTCGTGCCGGCGTGCACCACGAACATCGGTGGCGCGGTCATCGAGAAAGATTGCCCGTTGATGAAAAAGCGCGGCTTGGAGTTCTCGCTCAGCACGACTAAGCGCTTGGCGGCAGGTGCGGGGAGCTGCGTGGTATACGCATTGCGTGGCAGCGGCGCCCCGACGCGCAGCGGGCCGGTCGAGAAGTCGCCGCCGTCCTGAAGCTTTTTCGGTGCTACCAGATCGCCGAGCCACAGGTTTGGATCGGGATCGCCGTTGGGCCCGGTATCGTAACAGAGCGTGCGCAGTTTTGCTCGCCCGCTGGCGGGGCCGGTGACGACGAACTCGGCTCGGCTGGCAGGTGGAATGACCACCGTCGATTCGGTCAGCGTCGGCGGGGTATTCGGATAGGTGTCGAGCGCAAATCCGTCGATCGCCACGACTTCGACCTTTTCGCCCTCGATGTTCAGAGCCAGGGTTTTATGTCCGGTCGCGTTGAGGACGCGGAAGAACTGCCGTTCGCCGGGCGCAATAGTGATGTCGGGGTGGCTGACCCCGTTGAGCGAGACCTTCAAACCGTCTTTAGTCGTGCACGGCGTTGGGTTGGTCAGCGAAGGCCGGGCGGTTTGCGATGCCTCGGTCGTGGACGCGCCGGACATGCCCGGCATATCGTCCATCGAGGCCGGTTCGTCGGCGCCCATCCCGGTGGCCCGCACGATGATCAGGCGCTGTCTCATCTTGGCCAGCTCGGGGAGATGACGCGCCAGTCCCTCCACGACAATTGCGCCCGACATGCCGCTCTCTCCGACTTGATAGTTCACCTCGCCGTGGATGTGCGGATGATACCAGTAGAGCCCCGGCTCTTGAGTCTTCGGGATATGAATGACGTAGTGAAGATGCTCGCCGGGTGTCGCCAGCACCGTCAGCACGTCGTCGCCCGGCTTTTGCGGCGAAACGCCCAAACCGTGGAAGTGCAGGTTGATGTCCTGCTGCAGTTCGCGCCCCATCGGTGATCCGCGTGCGTCCGGCGGTGGAACCTTCGGAAGTTCGTTCTTAACGTCGACGATGAATGTATCGCCGGGATCGAGATCGATCGTCGGCGCGACCTCAGGCATGCCCTTATACACAAATTCCGGCTGCCCGGTTGCGGTGTTGAGGTTGACGACCAGCGCGACGGTCGCCACGCCGTCGACCGCTCGCACGACCGGAGGCTCGGGAAGCTCGTTCGCGCTGCTTACTCTGGCGCTCTGCGCCGGTGCCGCAACTTGCGGCATCGCATTGAACGGCCCGCTGGCGCGGCCGCCGCATCCCGCCAACCACGCGCACACCACCACCGACGTAACCAGCCGACGCCGCATCAGCTTCGCTTCGCGGTTACGGGTTCGCGCTTCCTCGTAAGGCGGCTACAGCCCGATTTGGCCCAGATTACCGATAAAGCGCTGCGTGCGCGGATCGTCCCACCAATTGACGACGATCGCTTCCAGCTCCGGGAAGACGCGCAACGCGTTCACGTGACTCTCGATGGCCTGGCGGTTCGGTTTAGCCGCTTTCACCTCGGCGTGCAGCCGATCGATGGTCGAATGCGCGCGGTGCGCTTGCGGGAGCGCGCCGTGGAGCGCTTCCAGCGGTAACAGCGTTTCGGCCTCGGCAAGGTGCTCTTCGCTGGAGACCAGGCCGGTGTCGTCGGCATCGTCAATCTGCTTGCGAAGCCCGGCCTTCAGATCCTCATCCATGCCGCATCGTACCCGCTAACCGGGCGCTCTCCCTGTAAACGGAAAGCCGGCGACGTACATAGACTCCCGCCGCCGGCTCCAGGTTGGCCACCCGTGAATTCAGCGCTGCTTGCCGGTGTGTTGTGACCGTAGTGAGAAGGACACCCCGTGCGCTTGGACGGTGACGCAAGGTTTACCCGGTTCGACCGGATACGCCGAAGGCGTTGCTCTTCGTCCCGTTATTGATGCCATAAGAGAGCGCCGGCTTTACGGATTGAGGCGCGGATGTTGGATTTAGGATTAGCGATCGGGCACCATCTGATCGTCTTCGCGCTCTTCGCGATACTGGTCATCGAGTTGGCGCTGGTTCGGCCCGGCATGACCGTTGCGACCGTCGTTCGAATGGCGCGCATCGACATTTGGTACGGCATTCTCGCCGCAGCAATCGTGCTGGTAGGTTTCAACCGAGCTGTTTTTGCTGCTAAGGGCTGGGCGTATTATTCGCACAACGCGTTCTTTTGGGCGAAGATCGGGACGTTCGTGATGGTGGCACTCTTATCGGTGCCTCCTACGATTCGGTACGTCGCGTGGCGGCGCGCCGACACTCCGCCAAGCGATGGCGAGCTCCGGCGCGTGAAGCTCTTCCTGTATGCGGAGTTGGTGCTGTTCGCGTTTTTGCCGATATTTGCGGCTGCGATGGCCCGCGGCTACGGCGAATTCTAAGATGGCAGCGACCGCGGGCCGTGCTAGCGGATCAAGAAGACCGCGATCGCAACGCCCAACGCCGCAAGCGCGACGAGCATGAGGGCCGGAATCTTTGCTCCGCTCCGGCCCGCGAAGGCCAGCGAATAGATGGCTTTGAGAACGTCGTTCGATGACGCTGCGATGACGATCGCCGATGCAGCGGTGGTCAACCCAACTCCTGCGGCGCCGCCTTGCGCGAGGCTCAAGACGAATGGATCGATGTCGGTCACGCCGACGATTCCCGCCAACGCGTAGATGCCGGCCGCTCCCCAGTGCCGTTCGGCCAGCGTTGCGATCGCCGAGATCGCAACGAACGCAAGCGCGAAGATCAACGCGGTGGGGATCTGCAGCGGGTTGGAGAGCGCGGGCGACTGCGTCGGCGCCGAAGCAGCACGCAAGCGAAACGCCGCGAGCAGTGCGCTCGCCGCGGCTAGGCCGAGAAGCGGAAGCGCGAGCACCCGTCCCAGCGAGAGACTAAAGAGCGCGCAGATTGCCAGGATTCGCAAGTACATCATCGCCGTAGCGGCGACGATGCCGGCTTCGATTTCCGGAGTCATGCCGGCATCGCGCGCCCGGCGCGCGAGCACGACCGTTGTCGCGGTTGAGGAATAGAGTCCGCCTAAAACCGACATCAGGAGCGTTCCCCCGCCTGGAAAGACGAACTGCTGCAACAAGTAACTGGCGTAAGAGATGGACGAAACGGCCACGACCGCCAGCCAAACGCCGAACGGCGTAATCGACGTGTACGGAATCGGCGGTTCTCCGGCGAGCACCGGTAAGACGACTCCGACCAGGATCAGGAACTGGGCCGCCGTCAGGATATCTTGCTTTGGGACGCGCTGCACCCACTCGTGCAGCGGGCGGCGCCCGCCCAGCAGCAAGACTGCCGCGACCGTTACGGCGATGCACAACCAGAACGGTTGGGTGAGGGCGAGCGGTCCCAGCGAATACGCCAGCAGGTTGCAGACTGGGACGACGAGGTTACTTTCAGGCGGGTTTTCATCGCTGCTGCGCCTCTCGATATACGCGTAGATCCACCCGCCCAGTACCAGCAGACCGCCGACGAACGCCGCACCGTACCGCGGCTCCAGCAAATAGAGCGCAGCGCCGGCAAGAGCGAGTAGAGGAAAAGTCCGAACACCGCCCGGCCGGCGCGGCCGGTCTGCATAAAATTGCTCGAACGCAAAACCGAAGAAGAGCGAAAGCGCAAGCAAAAGCGCTAGCCGCTCGACGCCGAGAGCGGCGTACGCGGAGCTCATTTTCTTGTCAAGTAAGCTTCCCGAAGTTCGGCTTCCTGCCAAGGAGAAGGCAAACCACCATCGCTATCACCTCGGGATGAAAAGCAAACCCTTATCGCGACCCCTGGGACGCAGCTTTGCTCTGGCATTCGACTCGGACGACGACGTGCTCGACGTGCTCGGGCAGTTCGTCGAGGCGCAAGCATTCGCGGGTGCAAGGTTCTACGGCATCGGCGGCTTTTGCCGCGCAACGCTCGGCTATTACGACGTGGAGGAGAAACGCTATCGCCCGATCGAGGTTGACGACCAAGTCGAGGTTCTTTCGTTCATCGGCAACGTCGCGGCGTACCAAGGGAAGGCGCGGATCCACGCGCACTGCGTCGTTGGGCACCGCGATGGTCGCGCGACCGGCGGCCACCTATTAGCCGCAGTCGTTCGGCCGACGCTGGAACTCATGGTAGACGAGCTTTCTGCGGGCTTGGAGCGGCGCGACCGTCCCGACATTGGAATTCCTTTGCTCGATTTCTGAAGGTCCGAAGGGTGCGGCCAGGGCCTCTTGAAGATTCCCGGCCGCGGAGGGACCAAAACGTGACGCAGACAGAAGCGACTCTCAAGTCTTCTGGAACGACTTACCTGCTGCAAGGCACGCTGCTCGAAGCGTGTTCGTGCCGAACGCTCTGCCGTTGTTGGATCGGTGAAGACCCCGACGGAGGCGCGTGTGACTCGTTTCTTGCCTACAACATCGAGAAGGGCGAGATTAACGGCGTCGACGTCGGCGGGCTCACGTACGTAGAAGTCGTCAAGATCCCAGGAAACGTTCTAACGGCGCATACGTGGAAACGAGTGAGCTACGTGGACGCGCGCGCGACCGACGAACAGAAAGCAGCGATTCTTGACGCCTGGCACGGCCGCTTGGGCGGACCCCTCGCCGACCTCAACGAGCTCGTTGGTGAAGACGTCGCCATCGAAACGCAGCCGATCGAACACAACCTTAAAGGCGGTGAAGGGACGATCGCCATTGGCGACAAGGTTCGTGCCACTATGTCGCCCTATCGCAGCCCGCAGGGCGTAATCACGACGCTGCGCGACAGCCTCTTTAGCACGATCCCCGGCGCGCCGGCGTTCGTGGCGAAGGCCACCGAGCACGTCGTCAACATTCCCGAACACGGAATGGTGTGGACGTTCAAAGACCGCAACGCAATTCAAGGCGACTTCTTGCTCGAAGGGTAGCTTGATCCGGATCATCGGCTGCGCGATCGCAGTCGCGTGGGCGGTCTGCGTATGGGCGGAGCTCAGCGGCTTCGCTGCCCAGCTCCATCACCACGCACTGTACGAAAGCGGACGGCCGTTCTGGTTGGCGGCGCTGGCCGTGCTGATCGCCTGGCAATTCATGACCGCTGCCATGATGCTGCCATCCTCGCTTGGGTTCATCCGCTTATATGCGCTGACCGGGGCGCGCGCGCCGGATTTCCCGCTCGCGCTCGCGCTTTTCTTGGGTGGCTACTTCGCCGTTTGGACGGCGTTTGCGCTAGCCGCGTTTAGCGGCGACATGCAGCTGCACCGCACGGTTGACGCCTGGCCCTGGCTGGCGGCGCACGCGACGCTGATACCCGCCGCCACGCTGGCTCTTGCCGCAATCTATCAGTTCACGCCGCTCAAAGATGCTTGCCTCAAAGCGTGCCGTCACCCCGCCATCTATCTCCGGCGCGAGTACCGGCGCGGTGCGTTGAACGGATTGCGCCTTGGCTTCGGTCACGCGCTCTATTGCCTGGGCTGTTGCTGGGCGCTGATGCTGGTGATGTTTGCAGCCGGAGTGGCGCACTTGGCGTGGATGGGCGTGCTCGCGACGATCATGTTCGTCGAGAAGGCGACCCCGGCGGGAAGCCGGATCGTCGTGCCGGTAGGCGCGGCATTCGGAGCGCTCGCAGTCATTGCGCTGTTGCTGCCCGGCGCCATCCCGGGCCTGTAATGAAAGGGCGACGATGAACGTTGGAATTGCCGGCACTGGGAAAATGGGCAGCGCGATAGCGCGCAATCTGCTCGACAAAGGCCATCGCGTCTCCGTTTGGAACGTCGATCGGCCGATGATGGAGCCGGTGGTCGCCGCCGGCGCCCAGCCGGTGAGCGACATTGAGTCGCTCGTAACGACTGCGGATGCCGTCGTCGCGATGCTCTGGGACGATGAGGTCGCTCGCGAGATATCGCTCGGCCAAATCCTTCCAGCCGCGCGCCCGAGGCAGCTGGTGATTGAATCCTCAACACTTTCACCGCAAATGTACGAGCAGCTGGCGCAATCGGCAGCGCAGCGACGCGTGCACTTTCTGGCCTGTCCGGTCATCGGGAGCGTGGACGGCGCGCGCGCCGGCTCGCTGACCCTCTATCCCGGCGGTACCAGCGAAGCCTTCGAACGCGGTCGCGAGCTGTTAGCTGCGATGGGTTCCACCATCAGGTTTACCGGGTCGCCGGCGGCAAGCGGACATCTCAAGCTCGCGAGCAACTGCATGCTGGCCGCGATCGCCGACTCGATCGGCGAGCTGCTCGGTATCACGGCGCGAGCCGGCGTCAACCGTTCGATGGCCGTCGATACGCTGGTATTCATGCTCGAACGCGTCGCGACCAAGCGTCAACAGCTCCTCGACCGCGACACGGAACCGCGTTTTTCGGCCGGCGCGCTGTTGAAAGATCTTCGCCTGGCTCAGCAAGCGAGGCAGGGTTTGAACGTCAACGCTCCGCTCATGGAGTGCGCGCTCGAAGAGTTCGCGCGCGCGGTCGAAGCGGGATTGGCTAACGAGGATTACATTGCCGTGGGGATGGCGCGCGAGCGCGTCGAGGTGGAGTAGCTCAAACCTGCGTGCAGGATGCGCACCGGCCTTCGAAGGTCACCCGCTCGCTCTCGATCTCAAAACCGTGCCGCTGCGCGAGCGCCGCGATCGTGCGTGCCGGAATCGCATAGGGCACGTCTTCAATCTCGCCACACTCGCCGCAGCGGAAATGAGCGTGGCGCGGTCCCGAAGGTTCGTAGGTTGCCGATTCGGCCCCCGGCACGCTCAGCTCGGAGACCAAGCCCAGCCGCCGAAGGCGCTCCAAACCGCGATACACGGTAGAGAAGCCTATGCCCGGGCGCCGCTTGAGCGCCTTCGTGTAAATCTCGGCCGGCGTGAGATGCCGGCCGATCCCGCTTTTCTCTACGATGTCGAAGATCAATCGATAGTTTTTCGGCAGGACGCCGGGCCCGTGCGGCCGTACTCTCCCCATCTGAAAATGACATTCACTTTCAGCCAGCGCCTTTCCCCTCGATCGGAGAATTAAGAGATGGAAAACACCCTTGCCGAGCTGTCAGAGGCCGACCGCGGCGAATGCCCCGTCAAGCACGTACCCTTGCGGCCGCGAGCCAACATTGATTGGTTCCCCGAGCTTCTCGATCTCTCGGTCCTTCATCGGCCATCGGCGCTAGCCGATCCGATGGGCTCCGATTTCGACTACGCGCGAGAGTTTAACAGCCTCGATCTCAAAGCGGTCAAGTCGGATCTGTTTGCGCTCATGACCGCCTCCCAAGATTGGTGGCCGGCCGACTACGGTCATTACGGACCACTCTTCATTCGCATGGCTTGGCACTCGGCCGGAACGTACCGGGTCGGCGACGGCCGCGGCGGAGCCGGATCGGGCCAGCAACGCTTCGCTCCGCTCAACAGCTGGCCCGACAACGCGAATCTCGATAAGGCTCGCCATCTGCTGTGGCCGATCAAACAGAAGTACGGCCGGAAGATCTCGTGGGCCGATCTCATGATCTTGGCCGGAAATTGTGCCCTCGAATCGATGGGCTTCAAAACGTTCGGCTTCGGCGGGGGTCGCGTAGATGCGTGGGAGCCCGACGAGATCACCGATTGGGGACCGGAAGAAGTTTGGCTGGCGGACGAGCGCTATAGCGGGCAACGCGATCTGCAAGCTCCGCTGGCAGCGGTGCAAATGGGTTTGATTTACGTAAACCCGGAAGGGCCGAACGGCAACCCCGACCCGGTTGCCGCGGCGACAGATATTCGCGAGACGTTCAGCCGCATGGCCATGAACGACGAGGAGACCGTCGCCTTGATTGCCGGCGGCCATACCTTCGGCAAAACGCACGGAGCGGCCGATCCAACGAAGTACGTCGGTCTAGCACCGGCCGGTGCCCCAGTCGAAGAGCAGGATCTCGGCTGGCGCAACACGTTCGGCAGCGGCGCGGGCGGCGACACGATCACGAGTGGCCTCGAGGGTGCCTGGACTCAGACTCCCACGCGCTGGAGCAATCTGTATTTCGACAACCTGTTCAACCACGAGTGGGAGCTGACCAAGAGCCCGGCGGGCGCATATCAGTGGAAGCCGAAAAACGGCGCCGGGGCAACGACCGTTCCCGACGCGCACGATCGAACCAAGCGCCACGCGCCGACCATGCTCACGACCGATCTTTCGTTGAAGGTCGATCCTATCTACGCTCCGATCGCTAAACGCTTCCACGAAAACCCGCAAGAGTTTGCCGATGCTTTTGCCAAGGCGTGGTACAAGCTCACGCATCGCGACATGGGCCCGATCTCGCGCTATCTCGGTTCGGAAGTACCGGCCGAGCCGCAGCTCTGGCAAGATCCCGTGCCCGCGGTGGACCACCTGCTCCTCCGCGAGCAAGAGATCGCGGCACTCAAGAGCCGTATCCTTGCCAGCGGGCTTACCGTGTCGCAGTTGGTCGGAACTGCGTGGGCCTCGGCGTCCACGTTCCGCGGCACCGACAAGCGCGGCGGCGCGAACGGAGCGCGCATTCGTCTTGCACCGCAAAAGGATTGGGCGGTCAATCAGCCCTCGGAACTGGCAAGCGTTTTGAAGACCTTAGAAAAAGTGCGGGCCGATTTCAACGCTTCGCTTTCCGGCGGTAAGAAGATTTCGCTGGCCGACGTGATCGTTCTCGGTGGGTGCGCGGCAATCGAGCAAGCCGCCAAGGAAGCCGGTCACGAGGTGACGGTGCGCTTCGTTCCGGGAAGAACGGATGCGACCCAAGACACGACCGACGCGCACTCCTTCGGCGTGCTCGAACCAACCGCCGACGGCTTCCGCAACTATCTCGGCAGCTCGCACTCGCGTTCGCCCGAGCAGCGGCTGGTCGATCGCGCGCAGCTGCTCACGCTGACCGCTCCGGAGATGACCGCGCTCGTCGGCGGGCTGCGCGTACTGGGCGCAAACACCGAAAACTCCCAACACGGCGTCTTCACAAAGCGCTCCGGCACGCTGACCAACGACTTCTTCGTGAACCTGCTCGACGTGACGACGAAGTGGCAGCCGGCCGGCAGCGCGTTCGTCTACGAAGGTCGCGATCGAAAGACGGGCGACGTGAAATGGAGCGCAACGAACTGCGATCTCGTCTTCGGCTCGAATGCGCAGCTGCGGGCAATCGCCGAGGTCTATGCGACCGAGCGCAATCATTTCGTGCGCGACTTCGTCGCCGCGTGGGAGAAGGTGATGAACCTCGATCGGTTCGATCTTGCGGTGACCGCCTAGCGCCTCAAGGGATGCCGGTAAGCGCAGGCTCGCTCTGCGATGGGTATACCGGACCCATGGTTTCCGTACTGCCGTCAAGGCGCCGGACAGGCGTGCTTGACACCGAGATCAGCTACGTCGACGTCGGCGAGGGCCGTCCGATCGTGTTTCTGCACGGCAACCCGGCGTGGTCGTACCTGTGGCGTAACATCATTCCCCACGTTTCGCCGATCGGGCGGTGCCTCGCTCGCGACTTGGTCGGCATGGGTGAGTCCGGCCAATCGCCGACGGGTGCGTACCGCTTTGTGGATCATGCCCGGTACGTGGATGCTTGGTTCGATGCGATGGATTTGCGCGAGCCCATCACGCTGGTCGCTCACGACTGGGGTTCCGCGCTGGCATTCTATTGGGCATTCCGTCACCGCGATCGGGTGCGAGCGATCGCCTACATGGAGGCAATCGTGCAACCTCGGCGGTGGAGCGATTTCGTCAACGGACGCGACGGCATGTTTCGCGCGCTTCGTTCGGCCGAAGGCGAGCATCTCGTATTCGACCAGAACTACTTTGTCGAAGTTGTTCTGCCCAAGAGCATCATTCGCAAGCTCAGCGACGCCGAGATGGAGGCGTATCGCGCACCGTTTCGCGACCGCCAATCGCGGCTGCCGACGCTGGTCTGGCCGCGAGAGCTGCCGATTGAGGGCAACCCCGCGGACGTAACCGCGATCGTCGAAGAGTACGGCACGTGGCTCTCCACCAGCTCAATTCCCAAACTGTTCGTTTCTGCAGGTCCGGGCGCGTTACTCGTTGGGCGCGCGCGCGATTTTTGCCGAAGCTGGCCGAATCAGCGAGAGATCGGCGTGCGCGGCATTCATTTCGTCCAAGAAGACTCGCCGTTCGAGATCGGCCGGGGCGTTGCCGAATTCGTGCGATCCACGTGAGCGGGCGCGCCTCGATCTAAAGCGCCGCGCAGAACGATCTCAGCAGCCGCCCTTCTTTCCGAACACCAGCACGCCCGAGTCCACCTCTTCGCCACCGTAGACGCCATCGTAAAAGCCGCTGCCGATGGTGCCGTTTCCGGCTGAAGCGGCGAATACCAACCCTTCGTCCTGACCCGAATCTCCTGGGGATTGGATCGTCACGACGAGCTGGTGGTTGATGACTTGGAACGTGCCCCCGTCACCAACGTTGGCGATCGAGGCGGGGCCGCTATGCGGCCACCCGAAGCTACCGTTGTCGGTCAGCGTCAGGCAGTAGGTGCCGTTGGCGCCGCGCGAATCGCTGACGGTCATCGGCCAATTGCCGCTGAAGCTCTTGGTCATGGCGGCGTTGGATGCCCCCGCCGTGCCGGCGCCAAAGCCTCGAGCCATCGCGGCGTTGGCCGAGAGAACCGCGGCCGCCGCGAGGGCGACGGCAGCCAAGAATCGTTTCGAATAGCGCATGATCCGTTCTCCCGGCGGCGATCGAACGAGTGATGATCACCGATTGTAAACCAGACCGATGAAGAAAGTCTAAAAGCAGGCTTTACCCGCGCTCCAGTATCCGAATCACGGAGAGAATCGTGTTCCAGCTGCGAGTCGTGACCCGCGCTCCAAGAGCGGCGTCGATCCGGCCCAGGTAGCCGATCGTTTTCATGTGGCGGCGATATATGCCAAAAAGGAATCGCTTTTGCCGCGCGATGATGCGCACGTACCAATCGCCGTCAGACGGAATGTCGCAGGGCATCGTTGGTAATCGGGCCGCCGGCCCGACCAATACGCTCACGAATGGAACGACGTCGCCGCGGAGCTGCTGCGAGCCGAAAGGATCCGAGGCGTGCAGTTCCAGCAGCTCGCGAGCGTGGCACAGGGCGAGCTCGGCCTCGAACGGCAAACGGCGCAGCAGTTCCGCTCGAAACGCCGCTCGCGAACCGGGATTGCGTGCGACAAAGAGTCCCGTCGCACCGACGTTGACGACGTCGTAGCGTGCCAGCTCCTTGACCAGCAGGCTGGGACGGAACCGCCGGTGGCCGCCGACGTTGGCGCCTCGTACGAAGGCAACTACGGCCATCGCTCGACGTTCGCTAAAAGCCGCATCGTGTTGCTAGTATTTTTGCAAGGTCGCCGGCATACCGCTCGCCGGTGCACCGAAGGCGGCCACCGGAGGCTGCGAGAATCGAGCGTGGCGTGAAAGAGCGGGTCGTCTTTTGCTGGAGCGGCGGGAAAGATTCGTCCTTAGCGCTTTACAAGGTATTGAATGACGGACGCTATGAAGTTGTGGCGCTCCTTACCACCTGCAACGAGCACTTCCAACGCATTTCCATGCACGGCGTTCGAATCGGCTTGGGCCGGCGCCAAGCCGCCGAGATAGGGTTGCCGCTCGACGTCGTCTATCTTAGCCGTTATCCCTCCAACGACGAGTACGAATCGAAAATGGAACGCTACTTGGTAGCCAAGAAGGCTCAGGGCGTTTCGGCGGTGGTTTTTGGCGACATCTTTCTCGAAGACTTGCGAAAATGGCGAGAAGCAAATTTGGCTAAAGTCGGTCTACGCGGCATTTTTCCGCTTTGGCGTCAAGATACGAAGGCGCTCGTCCGGGAGTTCCTGGATCTTGGTTTTGGTTCCGTTCTCTGCTGCGTGAGCGACGCTCACTTTGGCGAGGCGGACGTTGGAAGACTGATCGACCAGACGTTCGTTGAGGCACTACCGCCCGGGGTCGATCCGTGCGGGGAAAACGGCGAGTTCCATTCGTTTGCCTTCAAAGGACCGGTTTTTTCCGCGCCGATACCGTTCGAACTTGGAACGAAGGTGTACCGCGCGATCCGGCAAGCCGATAACGCTAGCTCGATCTGTCCGCCTTCCGGAGATGTTCGATCCCCGCGAGGCTTTTGGTATTGCGATATTCTAGAGGCATGAGGCGCGCGTGAAGCCGGGGATCGCCGATTTCGTCCTGATAGTCGCCGTCGCGTCTTTTCCGATTCTGGAAATTGTTTTCTTCCCGGCGTTGGCGCGCGCGCTCGCTAACGGCTCGGTTACCGCGCGTCTGGTGTTTTATCGAATCGTCATCGCGGTCGAGTGGCTTCTGACCGCCGCCATTGCATCGCTCTGGATCGCCGGCGGCCGCCCTTGGAGCGCGCTGCTTCTCGCTTCGGCTACACCGTGGCGCGTCGCGCTGTGCTTTATCTTGTTCCCGATCGCCGTCGGAATCTGGTTGCTCAATCAACGCGCAGTTGATAACGCCGACCCAGAAAAGTTAGAGCGATTGCTTAAGGGGGCCACCGGCATCGAGTTAGTGCTCCCGCACACCGCTGCAGAGCGTAACGTCTTTCGGATCGTCTCTCTTACGGCCGGTATCTGCGAGGAGTTCGTCTATCGCGGTTTCCTTATGTGGGCGTTCGCGAGCTGGATCGGACTGCACCCAGCTCTCGTTGCGCAGGCCGTCATTTTTGCGCTCGGTCACGTTTATCAAGGGAGCGACGCGAGATCGGTCGTGCTGGCGCTGCTGAAAACCGGCGCTGCAGGAATCTTTTTTGGGCTCATCGCCATAGCCGCAGGTTCGCTGCTTCCGGGCATGGCCGTTCACGCCGTCATGGACCTCTCCAGCGGCGACGTTGCCTATAGGTACTTTAGCCGATGGCGGTCCGGCGCGCACTCCTCGCCTTCGTAGCGATCGCGTCGGAGATTTTCCGGGATGATTTTCATGCACGCATTGCGCGGTTCGCAGCCGAACGCGTCGCGCCGGAAAATGCATACTTTCGGCTGATTAATTCCCTTAAGATGGCCGTGGCTTCGCCTGCAGACAAGGCGGACGTTAATCGGGCGGCGAACACGAGATTGTCCCGCGTCAATCGATGACCCTAGTTCCTGCCGACTTTGAGTGGATGGCGCCGTGCGACAATTGTCACTTCAGCTTATTCTACGCGAGGGAATGCAATCAAGATGGCCACCGAAAAGAAACTGACAACCTCTCTGGGCGACGTAGCCGCTCGCCAACTGGCGGATGCGACCAAAACCGCTCCCCAAATGGCGACCATTACGCCGCGGTGGCTCGTCCACTGCTTGCAATGGGTCCCGGTCGAAGCCGGTATCTTCCGTCTAAACCGGGTACGGAATTTAGAAGACATTCGCGTCGATTGTCTGTCTAGAGGTGAGGAGCGCGTACTCTCCGAGACGTTCGTTGACTACGAGGAGAACCCGCGCGAGTTTTACCTCAGTGCGGTCAACGCCGTGGTTGAAATCCACACGCGCATCTCGGATCTCTACAGCAAGCCGTACAACCAGATATCCGAGCAGTTGCGTCTCACGATCGAAACGATCAAAGAGAAGCAAGAGAGCGAACTCATCAATAATGAAGAGTATGGCATGCTCGCCAACGCCGCTGCGTCGCAGAAAATCAAGACGCGGACCGGCGCTCCCACGCCCGACGATCTCGACGAGCTAATCACCAAGGTTTGGAAAGAGCCGGCGTTCTTCTTGGCCCACCCGGCCGCGATCGCCGCGTTCGGACGCGAGTGCACGCGCCGCGGCGTGCCGCCCGCCACGGTTTCGATGTTCGGCTCGCAGTTTTTGACATGGCGCGGCATCCCGTTGGTTCCTTCCGACAAGCTCGCGATTGAGAACGAAAAAACCAATATTTTGCTGCTGCGCACCGGCCAGGCTCGGCAAGGCGTCATCGGACTCTATCAGCCGAACCTTCCGGGCGAACAAGGACCGGGTCTTTCGGTTCGTTTCATGGGGATCAATCGCAAGGCGATCGCTTCGTATCTCATTGCACTCTACTGCTCGCTGGCGGTCCTCACCGACGACGCACTCGCCGTGCTCGAAGGCGTCGAAGTCGACAAGTACCACGTGTATAAGTGGCCGGCATAGAGATGGACCTCCCCGGAACGGACTTGCAGGGGCAGTCGCCGTTCGACGTCGAGGTCCTGACGAAGATGGCGGGCCAGATGTTCAACGAGATCGCCGCTAGCTCATCGGTTCCGCAGCCGGGCGAGTTGGATCTGCGCGGCTTGGAGTTGCGCGACCACGCGTCGGTTGACGAAACGCTCTTGTCCAAACTCGCCGCCGAATATATGGCGAAGGCGCCGGCCGGAGAAGCTGTGCCCGCGACTCCTCAGGGACTCCCCACCTCGCCGGCGCCATCGTTCTATTTCTTGGACCAGTACCAGAGCAAACTCGGCGCCGACGTTCCCGCCCTCCCGGCTGCCGTCCACCCACCGTTTGACGCGGCCTCGGTGCGAGCCGACTTTCCGATTCTCCGCGAATGGGTCAACGGCAAGCCGCTGATCTGGCTCGACAACGGCGCCACAACCCAAAAGCCGCAGTCGGTTATCGACCGCTTGCGTTTCTTCTACGAGCACGAAAACTCCAACGTCCACCGCGCCGCGCACGAGCTGGCGCGACGCTCGACGGATGCCTACGAAGCAGCGCGCGAAACGGTGCGCCGTTACCTTGGCGCCTCCAAGGTCGAAGAGATTGTGTTCGTGCGCGGCACGACCGAAGGCATCAACCTCGTTGCTCAGAGCTGGGGCCGTCAGAACGTTCGCGAGGGCGATGAAGTCCTGATCACCTGGCTCGAGCACCACGCCAACATCGTTCCGTGGCAGATGCTCTGCAACGAAAAGGGCGCCAAGCTCAAGGTGGTCCCGGTGGACGATCGCGGCCAAGTAATACTGGAAGAGTACGAGCGCCTGTTGAGCGACCGCACGAAAATTGCGGCGTTCTCGCACGTGTCCAACGCTTTGGGCACCGTCACGCCGGTGCAGCAGATGACCGAGATGGCCCACCGCTACGGCGCGCTGGTCTTGGTTGACGGGGCGCAAGCCGTAGCGCATACCGCCGTGAACGTCCAGGCCTTAGACTGCGACTGGTACGTATTCTCCGGTCATAAGATCTTCGGTCCGACCGGCATCGGCGTCGTCTATGGGAAGGCAGCAGTTCTCGAATCTTCGCCTCCCTGGCAAGGCGGCGGCAGCATGATCCGCGACGTGACGTTTGAGAAAACCGAGTACAACGTGATTCCCGCCAAGTTCGAGGCCGGAACCGGGAACATCGCGGACGCGGTCGGCCTCGGCACGGCGCTCGAGTACGTGGAACGCATCGGCTTGGAAAACATCGCTGCACACGAACACGAACTGCTGACGCACGCCACGCGCCTGCTCTCTGAAGTATCGGGGCTGCGGATCATCGGCACGGCGGCCGAGAAAGCCGGCGTAATCTCGTTTGTCATGGATGGGATCACCGTAGAGGAAATCGGAAAGGCGCTCAGCGCCGAGGGGATTGCAGTGCGCGCCGGGCATCACTGCGCGCAGCCGATTCTGCGCCGCTTCGGGGTAGAGTCCACCGTTCGCCCGACCTTTGCGCTCTACAACACCTTCGCCGACGTTGACGCACTGGCCGCCGCCGTCCACCGCATTCGAGCGTCCAAGCCAACCTTTTAGAGACCTTACGCCTTCCTAGATATACAGCTGGATTTTTGAGTCGGCTGCCTCGCCCACGAACATGCCGACGCCGCCGAACTCGACGAACGGCAACAGTTCGTCTTTGCTGACGCCCATGACGTCCATCGTCATGGTGCAGGCGACTTCGCGCACGCCCAACTCGCGGGCGAGTTCGGCGATCTCTTCGAGCGACGCGACGTTTGAACGGCGCATCATCGCTCCAAACATCACCGGTCCCAGACCGCCGAAATTAAACTTGGACGTTCCGAGGCCGCGCATGCCGGCTGGAGTCATCAGCGTCATCATGCTCTGGAGCAAGCTCTTACCCTTGAGCGAGCGCTTTTTCTTCAGCGCGCCCAAGCCCCAAAACGTAAAGAACAGCGTGACGTCCATGCCCATGCTGGCCGCGCCGGTTGCGATGATGTAGGCCGACATCACCTTTTCCATGTCGCCCGAAAGAACCACGATCGTCGCTTTGTTTGACGTGCGCTCGGGCGCGCGGGATTCCAGCGCCGCAAGGCGCTGCTTTAGATCCTCGATCTGTTCCTGTACGGGCGATGCAACTACTTCGGATGCCGTCATTTTCGTTTGAGGTAGTGGATGTATCGCGTCTTGCCGTCGTCGCCCGCGCTTTTTTCCTGCGCGAGCAGCTCGCATTTGCCGCTGCCCTGCGCCCAGCTTTGGAAATCGAGCACGCTGCCTTCGTCGGTGGCGACGACTTTTAGTACGCTTCCGGCGGCCAGCCCGTTCAACGCTTTGGCCGTCTTAGCCAGCGGCAACGGGCACTGCAGTCCGCTCGCGTCTAAAACTTCGTCAACAGTCTCCGGGACCGGCATGTGAACCTAGCTTTCTGCTCCAACTAGCGCGCAACGATTGACGCCAATCTCCAATTCCTCGATCTTTGCGGCCGCTCCCTCTCCTAAGTTGACCTTTCGGATAGCCGCATATTCGGGTGGCTGCGAGGTGCTCTCGACGAGGCTGCTGACCTTTTCCAAGAATGCCTCCCGGTCCGCGGCCGGCTGCTTCGAGAGCAGATCGCCTAACTGCCGCACGCAGGCGCCCTTGTCGTCGTATTGCTTGGACGAAGCGACGTGCGCGGGCAGAACCAGCGTCCGCGGATCCAGCTTTGCGAGAACGTCGTGCAGGGATTCGTAGAGCAGTCCCGTCCACTCGCGAGCTTTGTTTCCAAGATCCGGGCGCCCCACGCCATCGGGCAGCAGCGTGTCGCCGCTGATCAGATAGCGGTCACCGACCGACAGCGCCGTGCTGCCGAGGGTGTGTCCGGGAACGGGTATTGAAAGCACGCGGACGTTGACGTCCTCGAGCTCGAAGCTGCGTGGGATCGCGACGCGGTCAAGCGCCGAGCCTTGGGCGTCTTCGTCGGCCAAATGGTAGGGAGCATCGAGTTCCTTCGCGATTCCCGCGCTGCCCGAGACGTGATCGGCGTGAAGATGCGTGTCGACGACGCCGACGACGCGCACCCCCAACTGCTCCGCAAATGCCCGGTAGACGTCGGCGTAGCGCGAGCAGTCCACGAGCAGCGCCTCTTTGCCCGCGACCACGAGATAGGATAGGCAGCCTTTCGCCGGCCGCGCGAACTGATAGATTGTGAAGCCATCGCTGGAATCGGAGACGCGAACGGCGCGATGATAGGCCGCCCAGCCGTTCATCCCGTGCTCGATGTTGAGCGCGTGAAGCCCGCGGTCGCGAAGCAAGCCCGCGACGTAATCCGATGACTGGCCCTTGGCGCAAAGGACGTAATATAGCGAGGCATCGGGCACCCTCTCGAACGCTTCGTCCTCGTCGTCGATGAAATCGAAATACGGGACGTTGGCGTATCCTTCGATGCCCGGCCCTTCGGGGCGCCAGCGAAGGGCGTCGATCGGATTGCGAACGTCCAGCAAACAAGCCTGCGTTCCGCCTTCACCCAACAGTACGCGGTCGAAATCCGGCACGCCGATTACGGTCGTTTCTGCGCTCATATGCGATGCGATATTAGTCGCTAAACTTGGCGCCCCTTTGCCGAGCCCTAGCGAGGCGCCGTCAAGGCTCCGATGTCGTAAGGGCCGCGCCGATCGATCTTGCGACCGTCGAAATCGCGCCCGCGGACCGGACCAGTGTTGCATCGTTCATTGCCGCACGCTGGAAAGCGCCAGGTGTTGCAGTTCGTTACGGGCGCGCTCGCAGAATCGGCCACCGCACCGGTTGCGGCCCCTTGGGAAGCGCCGGCAGTTTGATACTGACTCGTGGGAGGCGCGCATCGCTGACGCCGTGCGGATGGGCCACGATGCGATAATCGAAGTAGACGGATGAGCGGCCGTGCTCGTTCTCGCGAACGACGAAGCCGCCTTCGTACTCAGCCGACACATAGAGACCGCGGGTGTCGCCTTTTGGAGTGAGAAAGACCTGATAGCCGCGGCCGGCATCGATCGTGCTCGCGAAGTCGGGAGCGAGGCGAACCACGCCCTCGCCGTCGAGCAATCGAGCCGTTCCGGTGTCCTCCATCGTGGCCTGCGGCGCCAACGTAACGCTTGCGCCGACGTTCTCGCCGTCGCGAGAGCGGATCACGGTTTCAAAGGCGCTAGCCTGGACGAAGCCCGTAAAAATGCCGTTTCCGGCGGCATCCACCTCGAAGTAATCTCCGGTCGTGCTGCTTTCCGCAAAGAACGGAAAGCCATCAGCGTTTTCGTTGTTAGCGACTAGGGCAGCAAAGCTCGCGTTGTCGTTGTAAAAGGCCCCACCGATAAAGTTTGCGGAATCGCCGAAAACTCCGTAGGCGCTCGGAGACTCGCCGTAGACGCCCGCCGTGGTAGTGCTGGGCCCGGTCGTCCCGTACACGCCGTCGCCGGTCGAGGAGCTGCCCTCGACCCCGTAGCTCGAATTGGATCCGCCGTAGACTCCAAGACCGGAACTTCCTGACAACCCTTCGATCGCGTTTCCGGAGCCGCTGTTGACCTCCTCGAGGCACCAACCCGAGGTATCGCATTTTTTTGCTGCGAGATGCGCGCGGCTATTCGGTGCGGCACTCGCGCCGGAAACAACTCCGGCGCTGGAAAGCGCCAGGCTCGCACCTAAGAGCAACGCACCTGCGCTGGTGATAACTGCTTTCTTGACGATCGCGTTCATATTCTCAAATCTCCGTGAAGCGAGTGGGAGCGATATTCAAAAAAAAGCGGCGCTAATTAGCGCCGCTTTCGTGGTCGAAAACCCGGCGCTATTTCGGTTGCGGTACGATCCGCAGGTAAGGCTTCGGAGCTTTCCAGCCCTCCGGATAGATCTTTCGCGCTTCATCGTCTGAAACGGCGCCGGCGATGATCACGTCCTCACCTTGCTTCCAGTTCACCGGCGTCGCAACTCGGTGTTTGGCTGTCAGTTGAAGTGAATCGATCACGCGCAGCACTTCGTCGAAGTTGCGGCCGGTCGTCATCGGATAGATAAGCTGGAGTTTGATCTTTTTGTCCGGGCCGATGATGAAGACCGTGCGCACGGTGGCGTTGTCGGCCGGCGTGCGGCCTTGCGACGTGTCACCCGCTTCGGCCGGCAGCATGCCGTAGAGCTTTGCGATCTTGAGCTCGGGATCGCCGATCAACGGATAGTTCAGCTTGTGCCCTTGGGTTTCTTCGATATCGCTCAACCATCGCGTATGGTCGCTCACCGGATCGACGCTTAGCCCAATAATTTTCGTATTGCGCCTGGCGAACTCGTCCTTTAGCCCCGCCAGATAGCCGAGCTCGGTCGTGCAGACCGGCGTAAAATCTTTGGGATGTGAAAACAACACCGCCCAACCATTACCGATCCATTCGTGGAAGTCGATTTTCCCTTCAGTAGTATCGGCGGTGAAGTTGGGGGCGGTATCGTTGATGCGCAAGAAGCCGGCCGGCGCTTGCGTCGTACTGGTCGTCATCAAAGCCTCCTCGGATTTTGTGGAAATTAACCTGGGTTAACTTCGGGGCTAGGCTAGAAAAACCTATCCATCGCCCAGAATTGCCGTTAGCGTCAATCCGCGCTCAAACTTATTTTCCCGCATCCAGGCATCGTCGAACATGCGCGATAGGTAGCGCCCGCCACCGTCGCAGAGGATCGTCACGACCGTCGAGCCGGCCGGAAGCTCGCGCGCAACCCGCGCCGCGCCGACGACGTTGAGCCCAGTCGAGCCGCCGACGAAGATCCCCTCGTGTTCCAGCAGCCAGTGGGCCATCGCGATTGCCTGCGCGTCGGTCGCGCGAATCGCGCGATCCACCGGAGCGTCTGCGAAGTTGGCAGTTAATCGCTTGATCCCGATGCCTTCGAGATCCGAGTCGCCTTCGGGTTTGAGCTCGCCGTTGTT
>Ga0187783_10000443_pt1 | contig 30679 bp, 23 predicted proteins | sample 1015_SJ02_MP02_2_FD_132471 | JGI IMG/M metagenome (GOLD analysis project Ga0187783, IMG submission 132471) | Tropical peat soil microbial communities from peatlands in Department of Meta, Colombia - 1015_SJ02_MP02_20_MG | ecosystem: Environmental > Terrestrial > Soil > Wetlands > Peat | place... | reverse complement strand
TCTTGCTAACGATTTCCAGCTGCCATAGTCTAACTATGCCAAGAGAGCGCGATGCATCGAGACGAGATTCCCCCCGGAACACTCTATCTGCTGATCCTGAAGACTCTTGCGCGGTCCGGCGAGATGCATGGGTATGAGATCGCCAATTCCATTCAACGGATTTCGGGTGAGGTTCTCGAGGTCGAGGAGGGCTCGCTTTACCCCGCCTTGCAGCGGATGCTGATCAAGGGTTGGGTTACGGCCAAGTGGGGTACGACGTCCGGAAATCGTCGGGCTCGCTACTACCAACTTACCGCCCAAGGGCGCAAGCAACTCGTGGTCGAGAAGTCCGAGTTCGAGCGCGTGATCGGAGCCATCACCAGGGTGATCGAGGCGGTCTGAAGGGACCTGATCATGAATCGGTTAGGCGAACTCGCAAGACGGCTGCGCGTGCTGCTCGATCGCCGGAAATTCGATGGGGACCTCGAAGAGGAAATCGGCCTGCACCTCGAGCTGCGCCGCCAGGAACACGTTCGCTCGGGCATGGCTGCCGATGAGGCCCGCTCCGCCGCGCGCCGCCGCTTTGGGAACGCCACCTATTTCAAGGAAGAGAGTCGTATGGCCTGGGGTTGGGCATGGCTTGAGCAGGCGGCGCAGGACCTGCGCTACGCGGTCCGCATGCTGCGCAAGTCTCCTGGTTTCGCCCTCGCCGCTACGTTGACGATGGCCTTGGGCATCGGAGCGACAACGGCGATTTTCAGCGTCATCGACGGCACACTACTCGATCCGCTAGCCTACCGGGAGCCCGAGCAGCTCGTGAGCATCATCGACGACCTTCCCGGCCTGGGTGCGCACGATGTGGGGTTGAATCAGCCCGAGTGGCAGGATCTCGCGCATTCCGGAATTTTCGACTACGTCTCGCCAGTATGGTACGACGAGAATAATCTCACCGACTCATCGAAGCCGGCCATCGTGCGCTTGCTATGCGTCGCGCCGAATTACTTTGCGCTGCTTGGGATCCAGCCGCAGTTGGGACGAATCTTCAATCCCGAGGATCACCGGCCCGGCTTCACGCTCGAAGTTCTCATCAGCGACGGCTTGTGGAAGCGAGTCTTCGGGAAAGACCCGCATATTTTGGACCGCAGCATACGGCTCGACACGGACCTGTACCGAATCATCGGCGTGATGCCGCCCGGTTTCCGCGCCCCGGGGCGAAGCGCCAAAGAAAGCAACATCGAAGTTTGGGCCGCAACGAATTTTTACGGCCCGCCCATGGTCTATCACCCGCCGCGCAACAGGCGGAATATTCCGGGAGCCATTGCGCGGCTAAGGCCTGGATTGACCATCGCCGCAGCGCAAAGCCGGGTCGACGCGCTGGTCGCCTCATTGGAGAGAGAGTATCCCGCCGATTATCCGGCGCAAAGCGCCTGGAGGGTGCGCTTGGTGCCGCTCAAGGACGCCGTGGTCGGCGACATTCGCCGCTCGCTCGTTCTGCTGTTTGGCGCAGTGGGACTGGTCCTGCTGATCGGATGCGTGAACGTTGCAAATCTGCTGCTGGCGCGCGCAAGCTCGAGGGGGCGCGAAATGGCCATCCGCCAGGCACTCGGAGGCGCGCAACCGCGGCTTGTCCGGCAGTTGCTGACCGAGAGCGTGTTTCTTTCGTCGATCGGCGGAACGAGCGGTTTAGCGATTCTCTTCTGCGCGAAGGGATTTCTGGTGCGGCTCCTGCCCGTCGAGCTGCCGCGGGCAAGCGAAATAACCATCGACTGGCGCGTTTTAGTTTTTGGCCTCCTCGCGTCCCTGGTTGCTGGCGCGATCTTCGGCCTGGCACCCGCATGGCACGCCGGTCGTCTTAGTGTGATGGATATGCTCAAACGCGAAGGGCGCGGCTCGACCGGTTCCGGGCAACAGGCCCGCACGCGTCGCGTGCTGGTGGTGACGGAATTTGCGCTCTCTTTGGTGCTGATGATTGCTGCCACTCTTCTCCTGCACAGCTTCTGGGATTTGCTGAATGCACGGCTCGGGTTCAACCCCCGGAATGTCATGTTTGTACGGGTGCGTCTGCCCTATCCGAACGATACAAGCATCGACAAATACGCCACGGCATCCCGAGAGGCCCCGTTCCTGCGCGAACTCCTTCGCCGCAGCCGAACGCTGCCCGGTGTCGAACAAGCAGCCGTGGGAGACAGCGGGTCGATTCCGCTCGATCAGAGTCAAAAGGATCTGAGCGTCATAGCCGACGGCCGCTACTTTTTCACCATCGATGGACGCGCCGTCCAGGACGACCAGCCGAGTGTGACGGAACGGTCGAGCGTTACGCCGGAATACTTTCCGTTGCTGGGCATCCCACTCCTGCGGGGCCGCCTGTTCAACGATTTCGATACCGACAAGACGCCGTTTGTCGCGGTGATCAACGAGGCGTTCGCGCACACCTTCTGGCCCCATGAAGATCCCCTGGGTCAGCGTTTCAAAGAAACCAGAGCCGGTTCGGCGTGGACCACGGTTGTCGGCATCATCGCCGACGCCCGGACCGAATCGCTCGCCGAAGCCCACGTCCCGCAACTCTATTTGGACCTCTACCAGACCCACGGCAAACATCTGGCCATCTTTCTGCGCGGGCGTCTCGACACGGCAGCCATCCCCGGCGAGTTGCGCGGAGAGGTCGAGGGCATCGATCCCTCTCTTCCCGTTTTCGGCACTCAGACGCTCGACCAAACGCTTGACGCCTCTCTCGCCGAAAGGCGATTCTCGATGGAAATGATTGCTCTGTTCGCCCTGGCTGCGCTGCTTCTCGCCAGCCTCGGGATTTACGGCGTGATTTCCTACCTCGTAAGTGAACGCACGCACGAAATCGGCATTCGCATGGCGCTCGGCGCACAGCGAGGAAACATCCTGCGCATGGTGCTCGATCACGGTCTGAGACTCGCCATCGTTGGCGCAGCGGTTGGATTGGTTGGCGCTGTGGTGGTGTCCGAGTTGATGGCCGGGATGCTGTACGGCGTGAGGCCCACCGATCCCCTGACGTTCGTCGGAGTCGCGTCCCTCCTTGTTACTGTCGCTGTGCTGGCCTCTTACATCCCCGCGCGCCGGGCGGTACGCATCGATCCCATCGTGGCCCTGCGCGATGAATGATCGTTCTCGCCCCGCATTGACCGGCCGTTTGGAGCCCTTGCTTACCGGTCGTCGCTGATTTCCTGGCTGTGCCGCTCCGCCCGCCCGCGGAAGGGGGTCCGGGAAAGTCGTTTCGGATGCCAGCGCGGGCGCGCTACACTCGCCGTTCTATGCCCAAGATCGATCACTTCGAATGTTCGCGATGCAAAGCGGGAATCCCCGCGCATCAAGCGCAGACGCTGTGCCCGGAATGCGCAGGATCACTCTACGTGCGGTACGAGCTCGCCTCCGCGGGCGGCACGAGGGCTCGCGACGGCATTGCAAGCCAAGCCTCGCACGCGCCCTGGCTCGGGATGTGGCGTTATCGGGCCGTTCTGCCGGAGGTCGAGCCCGTCACGCTCGGCGAGGGCTGGACGCCGATGCTGCGCAGCCGACGCTACCCGAACGTTTACGTCAAAGAGGAAGGCGCGAACCCGACCGGCTCGTTCAAAGCGCGCGGGCTCGGTCTGGCGGTGACCATGGCGCGCCACTATGGGTTTCGCAAAATCGCCATACCGTCAGCAGGCAACGCGGCCGGTGCGCTCGCCGCCTATGCGGCCGCCGCAGGAATTGAAGCGCACATTTTTGTGCCGCGCGATGTGCCCTTCGCCAATTACATCGAGGCGCTGACCTATGGAGCCAAGGTGACCCTGGTCGACGGGTTGATTTCCGATTGCGGGCGAATCGTTGCCGAGCGCAAGGACAAAGAGGGCTGGTTCGACATTTCGACGCTCAAAGAGCCCTTCCGCGTCGAGGGCAAGAAGACCATGGGATATGAGCTGGTCGAGCAGCTTGGCTGGGAATACCCCGACGCGGTGTTTTACCCGACCGGCGGCGGGGTGGGCCTGATCGGGATGTGGAAGGCCTTCGCGGAACTCGAGGAGCTTGGGTGGGTCCGCCCCGGGCAGAGGCCGCGCATGATCGCCATCCAATCCTCGGGCTGCGCGCCGATTCCTCGCGCCTTCGAGCAGGGCGCCCCGACCAGCGAGCCGTGGCAGAATGCGGCGACGTTTGCTTCCGGCTTGCGGGTGCCCAAAGCATACGGCGATTCCATCATCCTCGAGATCCTCCGTGCCTCCGGCGGCACGGCGCTGGCCATTCCGGACGAAGATATTCTCGCCTCGCTCAAAGATTGGGCGCAACAGGAGGGAATATTCCTCTCCCCCGAGGGGGCCACCTCGACGGCGGCTTACGCGCGCTTGCTATCGGCGGGGTTCCTCAAGCCGCAGGATCGCGTAGTCCTGTTCAACACAGGCGCGGGATTGAAATACGTGGACGTGATCGCGGAAGCCATGGGGCTCAGGCGCCCAGCCTGAGCGGACCCGCAAATTGAACGGGCGCCGTTACCTGCTCCATACCGGCATGTCCAGACGACGGGAAGCGTTCCTCGCGGCTGGAGAGGTCGCACTGGCGCTGCCTCCCGAGCCGCTATTCGCCGCTTGGTCCCATTCCTCGCGAGTGATGGCATGGATCGGGGGCAGCTTCTTTTTCGCGAGCGATAGGTTGACGCTGGGCAGTTCTTTGCTGGTAAACGCGTCGAATTCCTTTGTCACGTCCCCGAGCTCCCGGGACAATGAGTCGATGCGATCGGCCTGGTAATCGCCAGGGCGGCCCTCATACTCGTTGATGTCGCCGTACAATTGCGTCGTCTTCTCGCGAATCCGCTCTTCCCCCGTGATCGCGCCGCCCTCCTTGGTCGCTACAATTTTCTTTCGCATGGCGTCGGCTTGATTTCCGAGCTCTTCGAGACGTTTGCCGAGAGGGTCGCCGGGAGGCAGCTGCGAGGCGCGCTCGGCCAGCGCTTCGCGCACGGCGTTGATCTGGTCAACATCGAAGGTCATGTCGTTCAGAAGATTGTAGATGCGCATGGACGCATCAAACTGCGCCCGGCGATCATCGGCATTGAATTTCGCGCGGCGATCGAGGCCGATCACGAGCTCGGTTGAATACACGTCCTTGCCGCGCGTCATCTTCACCGTATAGGTCCCGGGCAGGACGCGCGGTCCTATGGCCGCCTCGCCCGCCAAGGTCGCGGCGGGAGGAACCCGCGGGGCCTTCATGCGCATCGCCCACAGGACGCGCGTCAGGCCTCGCCGGCTGCTGGCGGGCACCGTATCGACGAGTTTGCCTTGCGCGTCGAAGATTTCGATCTTCATCCTTCCGTAGATATGGCGCTTTTGCTGGTAATAGGTGATGAACGCGCCGTCGGGAGGATTGCTACCGCTGAAGGAGGCATTGCCCTCTGACCAGCCCCCGAACGCATTTAGGCGCTGCTGGTTGGGCCGCCCCTTGACGAAGGCGGCCGGTTCGGAGAGAAGGTCGGGAGTGAGATTGCGCAGGGGCGTGATGTCATCCACGATCCAGATTCCGCGGCCATGCGTGGCGATCACCAGGTCCGCGTCGCGCGGATGGACAACCAAATCCCGCACCGCGACGGCGGGAAAATCACCGCCCTTGTACTGCGCCCACTGTTGCCCCCCGTCGAGCGACACCCACAATCCGAATTCGGTGCCGAGAAACAGCAGGTCCGGCTTCACCGTGTCTTCCTTGATCACGTGCGCGTAGCCGCGGACACCGCTGTCGGGCCCGACCAGCGAACTCCACGTCTGGCCATAATCAGTGGTCTTAAAGACGTGCGGGCTCATATCGCCGAAGGTATGGCGATCAAAGGTCGCGTACGCGGCAGCCGGATCGTAGCGGCTGGCTTCAACCCAGGAGACCCAGGAGGCCTTGGACAGGCCCGGGACATTGCCGACCACGTTCGTCCAGTTCTTGCCTCCGTCGCGCGTGAGCTGCAGGTTGCCGTCATCGGTGCCAACCCAGATCGTCCGGGCGTCGCGCGGCGACTCGCTGATCGAATAGATCGTCGTGTGCATTTCGGCTTCCGAGTTGTCGACCGTAACGCCGCCGGATTCCTCCTGGCGCTGCTTTTCGCGATCGTTCGTAGTCAGGTCGGGTGAGATACGCTCCCAGGTCTGGCCCTTATCCCGCGAGCGGAACAGGAATTGCGCGCCGATGTAGATCGTGCCAGACTCGTTAGGGCTCATCTGCATCGGCGTATTCCAGTTGAAACGCAGCTTCCCCTCGCCATAGTTGGGCTGCGGCTTGATGCCCCGCGATTCCATGGTGAACCGGTTGACCCGAGCAATTTCTCCGCCCTGGGCCTCGACATAGACGTACTGAGAATCGGTCGGATCGGAAAAGGCCCAGAATCCGTCGCCTCCGTACAGGTTGATCCAGCGACTGTTCGTGATTCCGCCCGGATAGGCCGAGTCGCCGACCCAGACGCTGTTGTCCTGCAGGCCGCCGAAGACGTGATAGGGATCCTCCAGGTCAACGCTCACGTGGTAGAACTGTGAAATGGGCAGGTTGTTGGCCTTCCACCAATTATTGCCGCTGTCGAACGAGTACCAGACGCCACCGTCGTCGGCAGCGATCACATGATTGGTGTTGTCCGGATCAATCCAGACGTCGTGGAAATCCCCGTGAGCGCCCCCGCTGATGCCGCTGAAGCTCTTCCCGCCGTCCGTGCTGAGGATTAATCCGCCATCCGGCTTGTAAATCTTGTTTTCATTCTTGGGGTCGACGATCAAATTCGCAAAATAGAACGGGCGCCAAACCATCATCTGGCTGGCGTCGCGGCGTTCCCAGGTTTTTCCGCCGTCCGAGGAGCGGTAAAGCGCACTCGCGGCCGACTCAACCAGCGCATAGACCACGCCCGGATTCGAGGGCGCCACGGTGACCGCGATGCGGCCCCAGGGTTTGGGGGGCAGGCCGCGTGCGCTCTTCTCGTTAAGGTCGGTCCAGTTTGCGCCGCCATCCGTGCTCATGAACAATCCGCTGCCGCTTGGCTGGCTGGGGCCCTCGCCGCCGGAGCGGAAGGTCCAGCCCTTGCGCCTAAAGTCCCACATGCCGACAAAGATCGTCTTGGAATCCCGCGAGCTCATGGACATCATCGAGCAGCCGGTAGATGCATTCGCCCCTTTCAGGATTTGCGACCACGTTTTGCCGCCGTCGGTGGTTTTATAAACCCCCCGGTCATCGCTGTCGCTCCACAATTTTCCCGGGACGCAGGCATAGACCGTGTTCCCGTCGTGCGGATCAATCAGAATCTTGGCGATGCGTTCCGAGTTCTGGAGCCCCATGTTGGTCCAACTGTCGCCGCCGTCGGTCGACCGGTACATTCCGTCGCCGATCGAGACGCTGTTGCGCGTCCACGACTCGCCGGTTCCAACCCAAATGGTCTTCGGCGACGAGGGATCGATAGCGATCGCGCCGATGGATTGCGAAGATTCCTTGTCAAACACCGGCTTGAACGTTGTGCCGCCGTTCATCGATTTCCACACGCCACCGCTGGCCGCTCCGACGTAGACGGTCAGCCGCCCCGTCTCATGGACGGCGGCGATTGCGGCGACACGCCCGCTCATAGTTGCCGAGCCGATGTTTCTAGCGCCGAGGCCGGAAATCGTGTCGGAATCAACCTTCACCTGTGCACCGAGAGGCGCAGCCAGCAGAAACAAAGCGGCCATGCCCAGCAGGGCGATCGAGCGGTTCAAACTCTTGTTCATGGCGAGAGAATCCTTTTCCCGAAGTGGTGACCGGCAGGCCGAAATCAATGGCCTCCGGTTTTGGCCGCCGCCTTCGTGGGCGGCACGGTGAAGAGCGAATCATCGAGCGGAACATTCACCTCGATGCGTTCAACTGTGTATTTCACCCGGTCCGGGCTGCCTTTTTCACCCGTTTCAAAGGCAAACGGATAATAAACGCCGTTGGCCAAGTCGTAGTCTCCGAAATACGTTTCCTGCTCGCGAATCGTTCCACGGATCGAGGTTTCCGTCTCCAGCTTCAATTCCAGGTAGGAATCCGTATCGAGATAGTAATAGCGAACGTCGCCGTTTTTCAGCACGAGCTTGATCTTGTAGCAGTCGGTGCCTTCGACCGAATCATGCCCGACCAGTTCGACCTGGTGTCCCTTCTCCCTATAATCGGCGAGCGGCCCATCGATGTCGCCGGAGACCACGAGGTCCTTGGCATCATCCTCCGATATGAGCTCGGGATCGCGACGGCCTTCGAACGGGTTGATTTGCCAGCCGGTCTTGCCGTCATAGGCTCGCACCTGCACCATATTCTGGATGATGGCCTCTTCGCGCACTTTGCCGGGACGCTTGTTCTCCACGACGAAGCGCGCCTGAAAAGAACCGAAGCTGAGCTTGCCGCTCATGCGCAGGGTCTCGACGGCTTTGAGCTTTTCCATTCCGCCGTGCGCCTGAATGCTTTTGGCGATGATTTCGTCCACCGTCTGCGCGCCAACCAGTGGCGTCAGCAGAAGGAAGGCACAAACGGTCGCGGACTTGCGCAGCATAGTTCTCCTGCTCCTCTCGACCCTGGGATCTTGCCAAGGAGTCTTCGGGCGGCCCCACCCGAGGGCCGCTGCCGGTGCATCAGCCGTATCCCCGGTTCAGACGAACCAGCGCCGCGGTTGGGTGGCAAAAGCTCGGGAATCCCCGGGGAGTCGGGGACTGATCTTACTGCGGCAGGGGATTCCGGGCTATGGAATTCTGCAAAGTGGCCGATCGGCAGAAAGGGGGTCATCCGGCGAGAATGGTTGAAATTCGCGCCTCGACACGCGATACTCCTTTGCAAAAAATTCGACCCGCGGAATCTGGCGGGAGAGGCCGCGGACCAACGCGGCGCAGAGCCGGAGCAAAACAGATGAAGAGATTGCCTGTGTCCTTCCTGTTCCTGTGCCTTTCAATTCCAACCGCTCTAGGGGCCCAGGAATGGAATCCGCCGACGGCGATGAGAAAGCTCGCGAACGGCTTGGTGGTAGTCGTTTCCGAGGACCATTCCGCGCCGACGGTCGGCCTGTGTATCAGCTACGGAATCGGCTTTCGCCTGGAACCGGAGGGCCGCACAGGGTTTGCGCACCTGTTTGAGCACATGATGTTCGAAGGCACGCCCAATGCGCCGAAGGGGGTGTTCGACCGGGCGATCGAAGGCGGAGGCGGCTTTAATAATGGAGACACCCGCTACGATTTCACCGAATACATCGAATCGGCGCCAGTCTCGGCGCTTGAACCTATCTTGTGGCTCGAGGCCGACCGCATGAAGACGCTCGATTTCTCGGTAAAGAATCTCGAGAACCAGCGGAACGTTGTCGAAGAGGAAGTGCGCGTCAACGTAATGAACCAGCCCTACGGACTTTTCTACGCCATTGACCTGCCAGGCAAGGCCTTCGACACCTATCCGAATGCCCACAATTTTTATGGCGATTTCAGGGATTTGGACAAAGCCACGATCAGCGACGTCGAGAGGTTTTTCGAGGCATACTACGCGCCGAACAACGCTGTGCTGGCCATCGTCGGCGATCTCAAGACCGCGGACGGCTTTCATCTGGCGGAGAAGTATTTCGGTTCGATTCCAGCACGCCAGGTGCCGTCTCGTCCGGAGGTTGGAGAGCCCCCGCAGGCGGCCGAGCGCCAGAGTGAGGAGACCGACCGACTGGCCGAGGTTCCGGCCCTGGCCATCGGCTATCGTATGCCGCCGCACGGGTCGCACGAGGCGATTGTGGCCGCTGTCACGGGGGAACTGCTGCACAACGGCGAGGCGTCGCTGCTCTATCAAGCGCTTGTCAAACAGAAGCAGGTGGCGCTGTCGGTCGATGGCGGATCGAACTGGCCCCTGGGGAATCCGTTTGAATACAACGGGCCGACGCTGATGACCTCCTTCATCGTCTACCCCGCAAACGTAGGGGAAGGCCAGGTCATCGCCGCGTACGATAGCGTGGTCGCCGGCCTTGCGGAGAAGGGGCCGACCCAAGCGGCCATCGATCGAATCGCCGCGAAGATGCGCTCGGACTGGTACGGGGAGCTTGAAATCCCGGTCAGCCGCGCATCGGTGCTTTCGCATGCCGTGCTGTTCGACGGATCATTCGCCAGCGTGTACACGATGCCCGATGAGCTTGCCAAGGTGACGCCCGCGGAGGTCCGAGCGTTTGCAGCGAAGTACCTGGTATCGACGAATCGCACCATCATCAACCGCGCTCCCGCGGCACAGGGCGCGAAGACAGGGGGTGGGCGATGAAAGCCCGGACCGCCTTTTTCCTGATTTTGCCGCTGGCCCTCTGCGGGTCTGCGCGGGGCCAAAAGGAGCAGCCACTCCCGCCCGGCCTGCCCCCCTACGGCCCACAGCCGCCCTTGCAGCTGGCCGAACCGAGAGTCTCCAAGCTCGACAATGGCCTGACGGTTTGGCTGATTTCGCAGCCCGGATTGCCGAAACTAGCCATGGTTATCGCCGTGCGCGGGGGGTTGGCCGCCGATCCCCCCGATCGCCCGGGGCTCTCTGAGCTTCTGGGTGACACGCTCGACCAGGGAACAAAGTCGCGCAGCGCCCGGCAGATCGCCGAGCAGTTGCAGGGGGCAGGCGGCGATTTTGAAGCTCGCGCGAGCCGCGACGGGATCACCGTCAGCACCAGCGTTTTATCGGCAGACGCGGAGACGGCTCTCGGGATCCTAAGCGACGTGGTGGAAAACGCGACCTTCCCGGAAAACGAAGTTGCGCTAGCCAAGCGAAACCTCTCCGATTCGCTGAAGCAGAGGGAATCGGAGCCGGGTTTTCTGGCTAATCGAGCCCTGGCCAAGGCGCTTTTCGGAGACAACCCATACGGCGTGGTGGCCCCCACAGAGGCATCGGTCGAGAACACGACCGCCGCTCAATTGCGAGCGGAGTTCGCGCGGCGCTTCCGGCCTGACGAGGCGCTGTTCGTCGCCGTGGGGGACTTCGAGCCGGGGAAGATGGAATCCCTCCTGCGCGAGAAGCTCGGTGCGTGGCGAGCGCCCCAAACCCCGCCGGTCGACGAGACGCCCAGGCCGACCACGGTCGCTCCTCATTCCGTATTTTTGGTGCCGCGCGCCGGTTCGGTTCAGACGACGCTCGTTTTCGGAACCGTGGGCCCGCTCGCCAGCGCCAGCGACTATGAAGCGGCCGAAGTGGCCAACGCGATTTACGGCGGCACGTTCAGTTCTCGGCTGGTTACGAATATTCGCGAGGACAAGGGGTACACCTATTCGCCCGCTTCCTCTCTCGACACCTTCCGTCAATCCTCCATCCTGCGCACCCAGGCCGACGTTCGCAACGCGGTGACTGCCCCCAGCTTCAACGAGGTGGCTTACGAGCTGAACCGGATGGCCACGACCGATCCCACCCAGGAAGAGATCACCAAAGCCAAACGCTACATGCAGGGCATCGAGGCCATCATCCTGCAATTGCGGAGCGCTGTTGCTCGGCAGCTGGCCGAGAACTGGATGCTGGAGCTGCCCCCCGATCAGATCAATCTTGAAAACGACAAGATCCAGAAGGTAAGCGCGGCCGATGTGGACGCCGTGTCCCAGAAATACTTTCCGGCTATGCGCATGGCTATCGTCGCTGTCGGCGAGGAAAAGATTATCCGGCAAGCCTTCGCGCCATTCGGCCTGCCGATTCAGGCGGTGCCCTAAGCGGAGGCGTCTGTGCCGACGACCTACTTCGCGTCCAGCTTTCGCCCGGCGTTCAGGTTATCGAAGTTCAGGATCGTGTTGAGAACGAGCGAATAGCTCCCGACCGTCTCGCCGCGATAAATCGGGTTATTGGAGAAGAGAACGACGTGCCCTGCACCAGCGGGCACGTCGATTACCGCGGCGTGCTGGGCAATTTCGTTTCCGCCTTCCAGCAAGCCGGACACAAGCAGCTCCCTGCTGTCTCCATATCGAAGAATGACGCGCGGCCGGTCGGCCGGCGGGATCACTCCGATTCCGTTGCGCAACTGATCTTCGGTCAGTGGTTGCGCCTGCCAAGCCTCTGCGCGCGGCTGTTCGGGTGCGGCAACGGAGGGACGGCCCGGCGTGAAATCCGGGTCGCCGACGCCGCCGCGGCCGGTAGGCCGCTCCGTCTGCTCGGGACCGAGCTGGCGAAAGCGGCGTCCGGAGAGCGTATTCGAAACGTCGAAGATCGGGCCATTGTCACAGTACACGGAAAGAGTGTCCGGGTAGCCGTAGGCGATCGGACTCGCGGAATCGACGACGCGCGTCCGGAGGATGCTTCCGATGATCTTCATCTGTCGCGGACGCGTAATCGACACTCCGCGTGTGAACCCGAGCGATACGGCAAAATTGGCTGTGTCCATGGTCGTGATAAGCACGCCGCCTTGCTTGACGAACTCGTCGAGATGCGCGAGGCCGTCCCAGCCGAGGCCCGGCCGAATATCTTCGGTCGAATCGTTCTTGCCGATATTCGGAGTTTCCGGCGTGTTCTTCCAGGGCAGAGGATTGCCCCAATCCGTGGGCAGGCCATTCACCACCGTCATGGGGTCGCCGCGGCCGACTGGCGGAAAAAGGATCACGTCGTATCGGGAACGCAGGTCGGGTGTATGTGCTACGGTCTGCGTGCTGATGTAATCGTAGGGGATGTGCATCTGGTCGAGCGCCTCGCGCCACCAGCCCTCGGCTTGCGTGTTGAGCCAGGTGTGCATCAGGGCGACGTGGGCGGCCCGCACGGGATGCGTCTTGACGCTCGGTTCACTCGCTGCGCCGACCACCTCGAGTCCCAAGGTGGACGCCGCACTGCCGAGCTCGGAGGCGGCTAGATTCTTCACAATGAATGAACCGCGGCTGAACTTGTGACCGGAGGCCTCGAATGGTTCTTCGGCGGCTTCGATCGACGCGTTCTTCAGCTGGTAGCGAAGCGTAGCGAGGGCTGTGTCCCCGTTGCTGTTGATCAGGAAAACGCCGCCGCTTCCCTCGACGCCGCCGGGAGCCTTGATTTCCCCCACGACTTCCATCGGCACGTCCAAGACCTTTCTGTCCGTGACGCGCGTAACGCGCACGCTGAACAGCTCCGGGAAGCTCCAGGCCGTGTCGTCATAAGGGGTCTTCTGCGGGTCTTCGGGACTCCAGTACTGGTGATCGAGCAGAGCGTCGGCAATCCGCGAGTAGGGCTGGTCCATGCGCACAATGTAACTGCCGGCGGCGAATTGGAGCGTCCTCCCGGTTTCTTTGGTCTTGGCTTCTGAACCCTTCTGGGACTCGCCAGCGTCAGCGGCGTCCGCCTGCGGTTTTGAATCGTCGCCGACTTCGCCGCTTCTGGCTGCGGGGTGCTTTTCCTTCTCCTCGACGGCGACCGAGAAGGCTGCCGTTGCGCGGGAGACCTCGCATCCTTGCAATCGCAGAACGGAAAGAAGCTGGGCCTGAGCGCCGGGGCGAGGATCATCGGCGGGGAACACGTAGGCTGCAGGTCCTTCATTCGCGGGCTTCAGCACAGACCGCTTCGACTTCAGGTAGAAATTCTTGAGGAAAAGGCGGGTGTTGTCGGAAAAATAGTGTAGGGAGGTCAGCAGCCCGGTTTCCTCGTAGTTGTTGTTGTCGCGCTGAGACCAAAGCACCTTGGGCAGCGGCGGGTTCTGCCGATACCAGGTGCGCGAATACTCCTCGGGCTGAAGCATGTGTTCCTCGGTGTCCGCGCCCCCATTTCCATAGGTCTCGTACAAGCGGCTGATGCCGTTGTGCGTGGCGGCAATGAACATCAAATATCCCGGCGACCAGGTGTCGAAATCCCCGTGTGTGAACACGCCCGGCATGCCGAACTCGGTCATATCGGCCACGTTCCGCCAGGCGATCATCTCCCATTCGTTGGTGAGAATCGGGTCGAGCCACGCGTTGAACGGCCCGTCTCCTGCCGTGTTGTCATAGAGGAAAGGAACCGACTCGTGCAGATCGTGCAGCACCTGCGCTTTCCAGGTCACATACGTATTCAGCACGTTCTGTGTCAGCTTCAATGTCATGGCCATGGCATCCCGATTATTGTCGTGGGCGACGTAATGGCCCCAGTAGACGAGCGGCGGCCAGTTTTGATTGGGATGTGCCAGGTGCCAGCGGTAAATGTCGACCATGCGGTCGCGCCCATCGACCTCCACCACAGGCGTGATCAGTGTGATCACGCGGTTGCGAATGTCGGTGATATAGGGGCTCTCATCGACGGCCAGGCGATAGGCCAGCTCCATCAGCGCGGTGGGTGCGCCGGTCTCGACCGAATGAATCGTGCCAGTGATGTAGTAAACCGGAACGGAGGCGTCGACGAGCCGGTCGGCCTCGGTGTCATCCATTTTGATCGTGCGCGGGTCGGCGAGTTTCGCCAGCCGCGCGCGGTTCTCTTCAAGGTGCGCGAGATTCGCCTCGGAGGAAACCGCCACGGCAATCATTTCGCGGCCCTCCTCGGTGCGGCCAATCGAGTAGACCCTCACGCGCGGGCTCGACTTGGCGAGCATGCGCATGTAGTCGTACACCTGGCTCGAGTACGGCAAGATTCCGGGGGCGCCCGCGACATCGCCCAGGACAGCCTTCGGCGTCGGAACCGTCTTCGATGCGGGCAAGTAATCGACCAGAGGCGAGGTGAAATACGGTGCGGTGGTGTACTCGTTGATCTTCTTCGTGTACTCTTCGTCGACAGGCTGCTTCGGGTCGCGCGCTGGCGCGCTGTCCCCGGCTCGCAGCGAGGCGGCTCGAACCAAGAGCAGACTCGACAGGGCGAGAAGCAGTGCGACCATTCGATACGGTTTGCTACTCGGACTGGATGGCATCCCCCACCTCCGGATGGAGCTACCGCCTCGCGAGCCGCAGGGCGGAGGCGGCAGGCGCGAGCAGCAGCACGTCATACCATTCCGAATCGCATCCTGTAAAGCAGCCAAAGCAGGCAGAGTCGGTCCGAGGGGCGTGGCTGGCCGCTCAAGCCGCTCTGGGCACGTCCGCCCCGCGAGGGAATCCCGGCTATAAGGAAACCGGATGCTGATCGAAACTGAGCCCGGGCGGCCCAATGGCCGCCGCAAAATCCTCCGCTACAGCTGGGTAGTGGTTGCGCTTGTGGCGCTCTACGTCGGAGTCGTGCTCTTTTCTCGCTGGCGCGGAAACCGTGAATTGTTGGCCAGGGCGCGGGCCCAGGCGGCCGCCGAGCAGCGGGCGCAGGACGCGCAATCGATCGAGAACATGGGCGGGACTCGTTTCGAGATTCTAGGCTTTTATGCCTCGCCCGGAGTCATTCGTCGGGGCGACAGGGTCTCCCTGTGCTACGCTGTCGCAAACACGCAGGCGGTAGAAATCGAGCCTGACATCCAGCGCCCCCTGTGGCCCTCGCCCAGCCGCTGCCTCGACATTTCGCCAACGAAGACCACGACCTACATCCTCACCGCCGAGGACGGCCAGGGCCATAAGAAAACCGCCAGTTTGACCATCGAAGTGCGTTAGGGCCCGAGAGCGCCTGGCGCGCCGAACTTGGCCGCCCAGCGAATTCGCCCGGTCATCTGCATGGCTACAAACAGGGTCAGGATCGCGCCAATCGTGATGGACAGCCCCGCGTATCCCTCAAAGAAGAACGCGTACGAGAACAGAATCAGGTACACGAATTGCGCCAGTCCGGCCTCGAAGGCGGCAAAGCGCATGCCCGCGACGAGCCGCAGATAACTCACCACCAGGAATACAGACACCGAGGAGCAAATCAGGAAGGCGACATGAACCGATAGATGATCGACCAGATAAGCCATCAGCAAGTGAAAGGCGAAGAACGCGCAGGCCAAAAAGAAATAGTTCATCGGATGAAGTTCGATTCCCCCGATGGTGGCAACGGTGAAGAGGACGAAAAAGAAGAACAGAAGCGATACGGGAGCAAAACAAATGATGTGGCCGGTCAAGGGCCCCGGCTGAAGCTTCTGCGGCATGGCAATGCCAATCGTGTAACCCGATAGGAGGTTGCTGTAGTTCCAGACGAGTTCCCAGTTTTCCCGAGTGGAATGCTCTTCGGTGGGAGACAGTGTGTTGTCCGGGAAATCGAAGCCGGAGAAATCGGTAGTCGCGCGAAGTTCGAAATCGCGCACTTGGCTGACGCCGTCGCCGAAGTTGTACTTCCACGTGTCGACCCCCTGGGATCGATAAGCCAGGTTCAAGACCGCTCGTCCGTGTGGCTCGATTTGCGCCCGGCCGTAGGCGTTCAACTTCTGGCTGGTCACCGCCAGCGGCGTTCCGTTGACGCTCAACATCAGGTCATCGTAAATGGCCTGTTCAGCCGGCAGGTGCAGGCTGAAGGTGACCTCGTGCGGCGCATCGTCGGGATTTGTGAACTCGTATTTGGCGGCAAAGTGGACTCGATAGGTGCTGTACCAGAGCAGTCCCTTCCGGCGGTAATCGAGATGAAGGTCTACGCCGATACGGCTGCTTCGAAGGGGCAGCGAGCAAAGTCTGCGCTGTTCGCGGGGGGGATTCTGTTTCCCGTCTCGATCCGCCCCGGCCTCCCCAGGCAGAATTTCCTCGTAGGTTGCCGTGGGCGGGAGCTGTTCCTGAGCCGTGCCCCAGGTGGAGGCGATGCGGCCCTTGAGTTGCGACTGGGAAGAATAGGTGCGGTAGAAGACCGTGCTTGCGAGGATGACCCAGGCGGCCGCGGTACAAGCGAAGATCAAGACGATGGCGGCGATGCGCTTCAGCATGACGAAGCTCCTTGGGTGCGCGGCAGTCTGGCTCGCCCATAATATGCAAAGAATGTCATAATGTAAAGTACTTTATTACACAAAGTTCCATCGCTGCCGAAACCTCTCGCTCGAGGGGCCGCGCGGGCTAGGAACGTTCGGTTTGCGACGATCGCCGCAAATCCTCTATACTCGGTCGAGGAAGCAGACATCACTCGCGCGGCCGGATACCTCTTATCCAACCCAGTTTCCGCCGCGCAAGGCGCGACCGATTCGCCAGATATGACTGATCTTACCGAGAACATTAAGAAAAAGTTGAAGGACGAGATTGCCGCCCTCGAGCGTGAGCTGCACGACGAGCTGCCCAAGGAGATCAAGGTCGCTCGCGCGCACGGTGACCTCTCGGAGAACGCCGAATACAAGTACGCGAAGGAGCGACAGGCTTACGTCTCGGCGCGTCTCGGCCAGCTGCATCAGCGCATGGCGGACATTTCCATGATGAATCTGAACAACCTGCCGAAGGACCGCGCCGCCTACGGGTCACGCATCGTCGTTTTGGATGTTGCCAAAGACGCCAAGGTCGAATATAAGCTTGTGACGCCGGAGGAGGCCGACGCGTCGAAGGGCCTGATTTCGACCAGTTCGCCGATTGGCCGTGCGCTGCTCGGCAAGAAGGTCGGTGACGAGGTCAGCGTGGCGACCCCGGCGGGAGTCAAAGAATACGAAATCGTTCGGTTAGCCACAATTCACGATCAGGATTAACTGGGTTTAGGATCCTCTTTCCATGTTGACGCAGACCGTCGGTCGGTATCTTTCTTGGCCCATCGACCGTCTGACTTCTCTGTTGGCGGCCACCGGTGTTCCCCCCAATGTCATTACCTGGTCGGCTCTGGTTTTGAATCTCTGGGCCTGCGTGTTTTTTGCAGCCGGCCGGTTCACGGCGGCCGGGGGACTGATGATTCTGGCCGGCCTGGGGGACTTGCTCGACGGGCCGGTCGCGCGGCGGGGGAACCGCGTTTCCAAATTTGGCGGCTTTCTGGAATCGATATTAGACCGCTACGCGGATCTCATGCTATTTCTCGGCATTCTTGTCTACTATGTGCGGGTCAACCGCTTTCCCTACGCGATCCTGGCCGGGGTGGCCATGGCTGGAGCGGTGATGGTCGGCTACGCGAAAGCGCGCGCCGAATCGCTCGTTCCGGCCTCGAATGTCGGCTTCTGGGACCGCCCCGAGCGGTTGGTGCTGATGATTGTTGGCGCACTCGCACATCAACTCGGACTCGCGCTTTGGATTCTGGCCATCGGCCCGAACATCACCGTGATCCACCGCATCGTCGACACCTGGCGAGTGGCCGAGGGCAAGCTCGAGAGCGAGATCGAGAGCGCTCGGTCCGAACCGGCCGTTTCAGCCGCGGCCAGAGGGTCGACGGATCGTCGAGCGCGCCAGGCTCGTCCGGTTCTGACGCGCTTCGCCGGGCGGGGTCAGTGAATGCCTAAGCTGCTCGGCATCGTTGGGGCGCTCGTCACTTGCGCGGGCCTTGACCTGCTCTGGCAAGGCCGGCACGAGATTCGCTTTTGGGTTTTGGCGTACCTGGGTGTGTTTCGCGCCATGCTTCGGCAAGAGCAGCCGTTGCGCTCGTTTCCAAGAGAGGGAAGGCGCACGAGGCGCCACGGTGCTGTTCGCTTTCTCCTGGGCATGGGATTCGCCTTTCTGCTCGGACCCATGCTCATCGCTCTCAGCCTTACCTTGATGCTGCACGGTAATTTCTGATCCGATCGAGCCTTGCGACCCTCCCTCATCGTTCACGGCGGCGCCTGGAACATCCCCGAAGGGGTTTTTGCGGACTGTCGCGAAGGGATTCGCCGCTCGCTCGAAGCGGGCTGGAAAATCCTTTCCGCCGGCGGCGCGGCGATCGACGCCGTCGAAGCCTCAATCACCGTTCTCGAGGACGACCCCACCTTCGACGCGGGAATCGGTTCGCACCTGACGCGCGACGGCCGCATCCAGCTCGACGGAATCCTGATGGACGGCTCAACCCTCAAGGCCGGCGCCGTCGCCGCCGTCGAGCGCGTGCGCAATCCGATCCGTCTGGCGCGCGCGGTCCTCGAAAAAAGCCAGCACATGATGCTGGTCGGCTACGGTGCCGAGCAGTTCGCCGAGGAGCACGGCATCCCGCTCTGCCATGCCGAGGATTTGATTACCGACGAGGAACGCGCCGCCTGGCGGCGCTGCAGAGAAGACGAACACGCCGCCGAACACCATGTGAGCCACGAGCAGGGAACCGTCGGCGCCGTCGCGCTCGATTCGGCGGGAAACCTCTTCGCAGGCACTTCGACCGGCGGAACCTGCTGCAAGCACACCGGGCGCGTAGGCGATTCTCCCTTGATCGGCTGCGGCTGCTACGCGGACCGTGAATGGGGGGGCGTCTCCTGCACGGGAAACGGCGAAGGGATCATGAAAATTGTGATGGCTAAAATGGCCGTCGACCTGCTGTCGTCCCCGCCCGAGGATCCCTACCCCCTTCGAGCCAAGCCCGAGGGTTCGCAGGCCGAAGAGAATCACCCGCAATTTGTGGCCGACGCATGCGTGCGCAAGCTGAGCCATCGGGCGCGAACCACGGGCGGACTCATTTTGCTTGATCGGGATGGGCGTCCAGCCGCCGCATTCAGCACGAGCCAGATGTGCTACGGCTTCGTCACTCCGGACGGCACGTTCCGGATTCTGCCTTGAAAGACACGCCCGAGGCAGCTCGGGCGGCAGGCGTGGTTCTAGAACCCGCCGGCGGGAGTCAGGAAAGCGGCATTGCTGGCCGCCAGGCTCGCGTCGGAGAGCCCGGAGCGAATCGGGCGCCTTCGCGAAAACCTCAAACGCACGAAGCGGAAGCTCGAGGATATGGCCAGCCGCCAGAAAAACGGGAGCCACCTTCGGGTCGAATGCGCAAGCTCGACCGAGCTAGAAGAAGCGTACCTCGACCGCCGGATGTTTTTCCAGGTGCACGGAATCGATGAACCGCACCTCGCCCTCGTCGCGAGTCATGATCAGCGAATGCGTGCGGATTCCGTCGCGGAAGAAGCGCACCCCGCGCAGCAATCCCCCGCCGGTTACGCCCGTGCAGGCGAAGATGATGTGCCTTCCCGGGGCGAGGTCCGGCGTATCGTAGATGCGTTTTGAATCCTTGATCCCCATCTGCTGCATGCGCTCTTCGTCTTCCGGCTTGGTCAGAACGAGCCGCGCCAGGATCTGTCCGTTCAGACAACGCAAGGCCGCCGCGGTCAGCACGCCTTCCGGAGCTCCTCCGATCCCCATCACCGCGTGAACGGCCGTGCCGCGAACCGCAGCCTTGATTCCTGCCGAAAGGTCTCCGTCGCCGATCAGCTGAATGCGCGCGCCGGCGTTGCGAATGTCTTCGATCAATTTCTTATGGCGCGGGCGGTCGAGCACGATGACCACAAGGTCCTCGACGTCCCGATCCAGCCGCTTGGCGATCGCCTTTAGGTTGACGTGTACCGGGGCATCGAGATCGATGGCGCCCTTACACGGCGGCCCCACAATAATCTTTTCCATGTAAATATCGGGCGCATGGAGCAGACCGCCGGGCTCGCTGGCGGCCAGAACCGTGATGGCGTTTGGCTCCCCCGTCGCGCAGAGATTTGTGCCCTCCAGAGGGTCGACGGCGATGTCCACCTTCGGATAAGCTCCGTTTTTCCCGTGGGCCGTCGCGCCCACTTTCTCGCCGATATAAAGCATGGGAGCTTCGTCTCGTTCGCCCTCGCCGATGACGATGGTTCCGTCCATCCCTACGCGGTCCATTTCGGCACGCATTGCTTCGACCGCCGCTTGATCGGATTTGTGGCGGTCCCCCTGGCCCATGGTTCGCGCCGAAGCAATGGCCGCCATTTCGACTACACGCAAGAATTCGAGGCTGAGTACTCGTTCCATTGATTGCTCCCTGAGATTTTGAGCTTACGACGAGCAGCAGGACACCGCGCACCGCTGGTTATCATAATCCAAACTCATCGCTTCCAGGCAATGGGGTCGAGCAGTTCCCTCAGCGCAGCGGCTGAATTCTCGCGTTCACCAGGAAGGGGTCAGAGAATTCGGTCCTCTCCCCGGGCTTCTTGCCCGCGACCGGGAGCAGGCGAGCGGCGAGCGGTTTGTGCCACTTGGTCGACAGGCTCGCCACGTCGGCCAGTATGCGCCCGAGCTCCTGCTCCGTGACGTTTCCGGGCAGGGGGATGGTGTCGAGGCCGGTTCCACACACGGCGGAGTACGCGAGCAGAGAATCCATCGAGAGCCGTCCTTCGCTCCAGCGCTCGGCCAAGACGCTGTCTTCGAGCACGGGCAGCATCAGTCCGGAATATCCGGCCTGCTTCACCGGAATCGAGCGAAGCGCGCGGGTGATGAGGGCCGCCGCGGTCATCGTCCCGCTCGATCCCATGGGCGCGTGCAAGTAGCCCTCGATGGCCCCGGCGATCGAGATGGTCTTGAGCGGCGCCGGCGAAAGGTCAATTCCTCCGTAATCCCATCCGGTCTCTTTGGCCAGGGCCTCGGCGACTCGTTCAATCGATCGCGCGTGAACTCCGAGCGAAGTTCGAAGCGCCTGTTCGGCTTGGTCGGCTGATGCCGCGGAGTCGAGCGCTTGCGCAACCGTATTCGCGGATTCGAGCGCAAGCGCAAACTGCCTCCCCTGGCCCGTGAAATAGGAAGCCGGATAGAAGGGCGTGCCGGAGGGAACCAGGGATGAAGCCGTGAAATTGAAGTTGCCCTGGCTGTGCGCGGTGTTGGCCTCGAGATATCGGATCACACTCGAAGCGGCGCGAATCGATTTCCAGTGAATTCCGTCCTCCCCGCCGATGATCACGCTCCCCTCCAGCGTTTTCGCGCCCGCCAGGGCGCGCGCCAGCAGATCGGCCTGGTGGGGATCGTCCGCGTCGCTTCTCATGGCCGGACCAATCGACGCGTCGAATCCGTCCTTTGCCGCCAGAGCGTCGTACGCGCGCAAAAATGCCAGGGCCTGCTCGGCCGGGAGATCTCGCGTATAGTCCGGGAAGGGCTGCGTCGTGATTCGAATCGTCTCGACTACGTAGCCCTCTTTCTGGAACGCAGACTTCGCCCGATCGAGGAAATCAAGCGCGCTTTGAACCTGCTCCCCGTAGCGCGCGCGATCGAGGTGAAGGAAAGCCGTGACGGCTCGTATTTTCGGCCTCCCGACGGCTTCAGGTTCGCGCCGCGCCGGGGTCGCCGCCACGAGAGCCGCTGCGGCGCAGAGCAGGGGTATCGTTCGAAACCGAAGGGCCCGACGGCCGGCCCCGCGCCAAGCGGTCTCACCCCAGCCGGTCATACGTAGGCCGGAATCCCCGTGATGCGCTCACCAATGATGAGCTTATGAATGTCGTGAGTGCCCTCGTAGGTGTAGACGGACTCGAGGTTGTTCATGTGCCGCATGATCGGATAATCATCGACGATCCCGTTGGCCCCCAAGATGTCCCGCGCCCGCCGCGCCGACTCGAGCGCCATCCAGACATTGTTCATCTTCATCATGGAGATGTGCGAAGGATGCACGCGACCCTGATCCTTGAGTCGCCCGACCTGCAGCGCAAGCAGCTGTGCCTTGGTAATCTCCGTGACCATCCAAACCAGCTTTTCCTGCACCAATTGATGCGAGGCGATGGGCCTATTTTCAAACTGTTTGCGCTGCTTGGCGTAATCGAGCGCGCACTGGTAGCAGGCCATCGCCGCGCCGATGCCGCCCCATCCGATGCCATAGCGCGCTTGATTGAGGCAGGACAGAGGCCCCTTCAGCCCTTCGACGCCGGGCAGCAAGTTCTCCGCCGGAATCGTGCAATCCGTCATGGCCAATCCCGAGGTGATCGAGGCGCGCAGCGACCATTTCCCGTGCACATCCCAGGCCTTGAATCCCGGCGTGCCCCGCTCGACCAGGAATCCGCGAATTTTTTCGTCCTCGCACTTTGCCCACACCAGGGCCAGGTCGGCGACCGTGCCGTTCGTGATCCACATTTTTTCGCCGTTCAGGACGTAGCAGTTCCCCCTTTTCACGGCGCGCGTCAGCATCCCGCCGGGGTTCGATCCAAACTGCGGTTCGGTCAATCCGAAACAACCGATGGCCTTCGCTTGCTGCAGCAGAGGCAGCCATTTACTCTTTTGCGCCTCCGAGCCGTAGGCGTGAATCGGGTACATCACGAGCGCCGATTGCACGGACACAAAACTGCGCAGGCCGGAGTCGCCCCGCTCAAGCTCCTGGGTCACCAGCCCGTACTCGACGTTCGACATTTCCGCACATCCGTAGCCCTTCAGGTTCGCCCCGAAGAACCCGAGTTCGGCCATCTGGGGAACCAACTGCGAGGGGAACTTCCCGTCGCGGTTTGACTGCTCGATGATGGGCAAAACTTCGGCGTCAACAAACTGGCGGGCGGTTTGCCGCGCAAGCTTTTCTTCGTCGCTGAGCAGCGAGTCAAATTCGAGGAAATCCACTCCAGCGAAGCCAGACATACATCCTCCTTAGCGATTCCCTCAGCATGCGATGGGCAGGACGGTCATTTCGAGCGCCATTCTAACCAACAACTCCCAGGGTGGCCAGAAATCCGCTTGGCCTGGGCCCGCCCGGCGGCAGATGTGCGGGGTGATCGGCTCTTGCCCGCGCACCGGTTCGTTTCCTGAGTTCGGGCGGCTGCCCTGGCGAGTTGCGGTGCGCGAGTGCCGCTGCTACACTTCCCTCTCGCGTGATCCGGGTGAGCGATGTTGCGCAAGCAGAGAGGTCCGCGCTCGAGCGATCCTTCCGTGAATTCTGTCCCTGGTCGGTGAAGTCCGCGAATTGAAGGTTGGGCTCAGCGCAAACTAGCGCGGTCGGGGAGGAGTGGCTTGGCCAAATACGATTTGGTAATCATCGGGAGCGGTCCGGGAGGGTACGTTGCCGCCATTCGCGGCGCCGAATGGGGTCTCAAGACAGCGGTGGTCGAAAAGGATCCCTTCCTCGGGGGCACCTGTCTTCACGTAGGCTGCATTCCAACCAAAGTCTTCCTGCATCACGCCGACATCTACGATTACTTTAAGCGGGCCGAAGAATTTGGCTTTGAAGTCAAGGGCGTCAGCATCAACTGGCCGGCCATGCTCGCGCGCAAGGACAAAATCGTCAAGAAACACGCCCTGGGCATCGCCGCGCTGTTTCGTAAGCACAAGATCGACTCGCTCACCGGCTGGGGGCGCATCTCGGGTCCCGGCCGGGTTTCCATCGAACGGGATGGCAAGACAACCGAACTTGAAACGACCTACACGATGCTGGCTACGGGGTCAGAGGCGCGCACGCTTCCCGGCGTGGACGTCGAGTGCAAAGCCATATTGACCAATCGCGAAGTTCTCTGTTTGGAGGCCATTCCGAAGACGTTCGTGGTGGTCGGCGCAGGCGCCGTGGGCGTTGAGTTCGCTTCGATCTTCCGCACCTTTGGCGCCGAGGTCACCCTGCTTGAGATGTTGCCGCGCATCGTTCCGCTTGAAGATGAAGACATTTCCGCCGAGCTCGACAGAGCCTTCCGAAAAAAAGGCATGCGCATCGAGACCGAGGCGAAGGTGAGCTCGGTCAAACGCGACCCGAAGGGCGCCACGGTCGCCTTCACCGATAAATCGGGAAAACCGCAAACCGTCACCGCCGAACGGGTCTTGCTCGGCGTCGGCCGGCGCCCGCTGACCGAGGACATCGGTCTGGAAAAGACCAAGGCGAAGGTCGAACGCGGCTTCATCCGCACGAACGCATACCTTGAGACCGACGAGCCGAGACTCTATGCCATCGGCGACATCGTGGCCGGCCTCCCGCAACTCGCGCACGCCGCTTCCATGGAAGGAATCATCGCTGTCGGGCGCATGGCCGGCAAAGAAGTTCAGCCCTTTGACCGCACGCGTTGTCCCAATGCCACCTATTGCGAGCCGCAGATCGGGTCGATCGGCTTGACCGAAAAACAGGCTCGCGAAGCTGGGTATGAGGTGAAAACGGGCAAGTTCCCCTTCCTGGCCAACAGCAAGGCGACCATCCTCGGCATGCACGACGGCTTCATCAAGGTGGTGGCCGAAGCCCGGTACGGCGAAATTCTGGGGGTGCACGCGATTGGGCCGCTGGCCACGGAAATCATTTCCGAGGCCACCGCCGCGCTCAGCCTCGAGGCCACTCTGGACGACATGGCCTCTACGATCCATGCCCACCCCACGGTTTGGGAAGCCATGGGCGATGCCTTCAACGCAGTTCGCGGCTTGACCATCAACTTTTAGCGCCGCAGGTTTTTGCCGTCTTATACTGAACAATGGCTGGACCTTCGTGACTTCCGCCTCGAAAACCTGCGGCCTTGCCGACCTCGGCCTCCTTTCCTACGCCGCCGCTTGGGCCCTCCAGCAGCAGCTTGTCGCTTCTCGTAAGGCGGGCACGACCCCTGACCTTCTGCTCTTCTGTCAACACCCCCATGTGATTACCCTCGGGCGCAACGGCAAGCGCGAGCACTTGCGTGCGGGCAGCCGCCTCCTCGGGCAGCTGAACGTCGAGTTCATGCCCACCGATCGGGGCGGCGACATCACCTATCATGGCCCCGGCCAGATCGTCGGCTATCCGATCCTCGATCTGGCTGAGCACCGGCGCGATGTGCGCTGGTATGTCGAGCAGCTCGAGGAAGTGATGATTCGTACGAGCGCCGATTGGGGCGTCCGGGCGCGGCGCGTCGAAGGCCGCCATGGAATCTGGGTGGAAACGGGCGCGAGTGAAGAGAAGCTGGCCGCGGTCGGCGTGCATCTGAGCCGCTGGGTTACTTCGCATGGCTTCGCCTACAACGTCTCGACTGACCTGCGCTACTTCGATCTGATCATCCCCTGCGGAATTGAGGACCGGCGAGCCACTTCCCTCGAGCGCGTTCTTGGACGTTCCGCAACGCGCGCCGAGGTGCAAGACCGCCTCGCCTTTCATTTCGGCCAGGTCTTCACGCGCGAGATGATTCCGGTTACATTAGGCCAGTTGCGCGAAGCGATCGGTCGGGCCGAGCGCGAACGGGAGCAAAATGAGGGATTGGCCGTAAGGGGAACCCGCGCATGAATCGTCCGCTGACTCGAGAGCAGCATTTCGATCTCTATTACTACATGCAGCTCAACCGCCAGCTCGAAGAGCGCATGGTCCGCCTGTTTCGGCAGAACAAGATCGTGGGCGGGCTGTACTCAAGCCTCGGGCAAGAAGGGATTTCGATCGGAAGCGCCTATGCGCTCGAGCCGCGGGATTGGCTGGCCCCCATGATCCGCAATATCGGGGCGTTGCTGGTCAAGGGTTTCAAGCCTCGCGACATCTTCACGCAGCACATGGCCAAATATACTTCGCCGACGTTCGGCAAGGACGGCACCAGCCATTTCGGTGACCTGAAGGTCCGCCACACGGTTTCGCCCATCTCCATGCTCGGCGACCTGATTCCTGTCATGACCGGCGTAGCCATGGCCGGCCGATATCTCGGCCAGAATATCGTCACGCTCACCTGGATCGGCGACGGGGGGAGTTCGACAGGCGCTTTTCACGAAGGGCTGAACCTTGCCGCTACGCAGCGCGCGCCCTTCATCCTGATTCTCGAAAATAATCAGTGGGCCTACTCAACTCCAGTGTCCCGCCAAGTGCCGCTCAAGAATCTGGCCGGTCGTGCCCTGGCCTACGGAATTACGGGCAAAACGGTCGATGGCAACGATGTGCTGGCCGTCTACCGGGCAACCAAAGATGCGGTCGAGCAGTGCCGCGCCGGCCGCGGGCCTGTGCTCATCGAAGCAAAGACGATGCGCATGAAAGGGCACGCGCAGCACGATCCCGCCGAATATGTTCCGCAGGCCATGTTCGCCCACTGGAAGGCCCGCGACCCGATCACGCGATACGAAGCGTATTTGACCGAAAACAAGCTTTGGGACGAGACGAAGAAGGCGGAAATCGACGCGCGCATCGAGCGAGAACTCGACGAAGACCAGAAGTTCGCCGAAGAATCCCCCCTTCCGCCAGCGGAACTGGCCGAGCAGGGCGTCTATTGCGAGGGGTGTCATGAAATCAAGGCCGACTGGCACCGGCCAAAATCAGAGGTCACCCCGCCCAAGTCCAGCGTCGAGCCGACGTGGACGGTCGAGAGCTTCGGCGGCGTCGAAGCGGAAATACCGGGAGCCAAGGAAGTCGCCCTGAGCGACAATGGCGCACAGGCTTCGCCGGCGGTCGAAGCGGAGCCACGAGCCAAACCGGCACAACAGAAGACCGACGGCGCGGGGGAGCGGCTGCGCGTCCCCTTCGGCCGTGGTCCCAAGGACAAGGAGTTTGTGAAAGAAAAAAGCTTCGCGCGCACGCGGCACCACAAACGAGGCAAGCGCTAATGGCCGAAATCACCATGCTCGAGGGCATCCGCCAGGCCTTATTCGAGGAAATGGACCGCGATCCCGCCGTGGTGGCGCTCGGCGAGGACATCGGCGTGTTCGGGGGGGCATTCAAGGTCACCGAAGGCCTGCTCGCGCGCTTTGGGCCCGAGCGGGTCATCGACACGCCCATCAGCGAGACGGCGATTGTGGGCGCAGCGTGCGGCATGAGCTACCTCGGTTTGCGGCCTGTGGCGGAAATGCAGTTCATCGATTTCATCGCCTGCTGCTTCAACCAGGTGACGAACTTCCTGGCCAAGTCGCATTACCGCTGGGGTGCCCCAGTTCCCCTGGTTTTGCGCGGCCCTTCCGGCGGCAGTGTTCACGGCGGCCCGTTCCATTCCGCGAATCCGGAAATGTATTTCGTGCACACGCCGGGATTAAAGGTGGTGTATCCGTCGACGGCGTACGATGCCAAAGGCCTGCTGAAATCGGCGATTCGGGACAACAACCCTGTCCTGTTCTTCGAGCACAAGTTCCTCTATCGCCGCATCAAGGAAGAGATTCCTTCCGGCGACTATACCGTGCCCATCGGCAAAGCCGTCATTCGCCGCCAAGGAAACGACCTGACCATCATCAGCTACGCGGCTGCCGCCCACACATCGCTCGAGGCGGCCGAACAGCTTGGCCGGGAAGGGATCGACGCGGAAGTCATGGACCTGCGCACCCTGCTTCCTCTCGATCGGGAGTCGATCCTTGCGTCGCTAAAAAAGACGAACAAACTGCTCATTGTGCATGAGGACACGCGCACGGGCGGAATTGCAGGCGAAATCGCCGCGATCGTTTGCGAGGGAGCATTCGAGGATCTCGATGGTCCCATCCTGCGCGTGACAGCGCTCGATACGCCGGTGCCTTACTCGCCCCCGCTCGAGCACAGGTTTTTGCCGAACGCCGAAAAAATTGTGGCTGCCGCGCGTGCCTTGGCAAAATATTAGGGCGGGTTCTCTTTCGCAGCGCGAATTTGGCAGGAGGTCAAGAATGGCTGTGGACGTCGTCATGCCCCAAATGGGCGAAAGCATCTTTGAGGGCACCATCACTAAATGGCTGAAGAAGCCGGGCGATAAGATCGAACGCGACGAGCCGCTTTTCGAAATCTCGACCGACAAGGTCGACGCCGAGATCCCCTCGCCCGCCGCGGGCGTGCTGAAGGAAGTGAAAGTCAATGAAGGTCAGACGGTTCCCGTCCAGACCGTGGTGGCCACCATCGAGGCTGGCGGCGCGGCCGCACAGACCGCTCCCAGCCCGGCTAAGCAAGCGCCGGCACCTGTGCCCGCACAGGCAAAAGCCGAGCCCCCCCCGTCGAGCGCTTCCGCACCCGCCGCAAGAATGCCCTCTCCGCCTCCCGGGGCGGCTGCCGAGCAGGCTCACGCCCGCGCGGCATCCGGCGAGAAGATTCGCAGCTCACCGCTTGTCCGTCGGATCGCTCGCGAACACAATATCGACCTCGCGCAGGTACCCGGAACCGGGGCTGGCGGCCGCGTAAGCAAGCGCGACATCCTCGAAGCCGTCGAAGGCACCACCGCTCGTCCCACGCAAACCCCCGCGCCGCCCGTTGGCGGAGCCATTCCGTTCCGCGCCCCGACTGGCCCGTCACCGCTTCCGCCGGGTGGCGCCGCGCAGTCGACCGCTGCGTTCGAGACGGCCGTTCCGCGCGAGAAGCTCTACTTTGGCCACTACGAAGTGCAGCCCATGTCGGTGATGCGCCAGAAGATCGCCGAGCACATGGTGCTTTCGAAGCGGGTTTCGCCGCACGTCTATTCAGTGGATGAGGTCGATCTGACCGGCATCGCCGCGTTGCGCGCGAAAACCAAGGAGAAATTCGAGCAGGCCGCCGGCACGAAGCTCACCTTTATGCCCTTCTTCGTTCGTGCCGCCGTCGAGGCACTGCGCGCCTTCCCCACGGTCAACGCCTCGGTCGATGGCACGAACGTCGTGCTGCACAAGGAAGCGAACATCGGCATCGCGGTGGCCCTCGATTGGGGCCTGATCGTACCGGTCATCAAGAACGCGGAGGAGAAGAATTTTCTGGGCACCGCGCGGGCGATCAACGATCTGGCCGAGCGCGCACGGGCCAAGAAGCTCAAGCCCGAGGAAGTTGCCGAGAGCACTTTCTCGATTACCAATCCCGGGGTGTTTGGGGGCCTGTTTGGTTTGCCCATCATTAACCAGCCGAACGTGGCCATTCTTGGGCTGGGCACGATCGAGAAGCGTCCCGTGGTGATCGACGATGCGATCGCCATTCGCTCGATGGTCTATCTCACGCTTTCCTATGATCACCGCGTGGTTGACGGGGCGACCGCCCACCAGTTCATGGGCAGGCTGAAGCACAGTCTGGAGAACTGGTCGGAGAGTATCCTGTAGTTGTGCGGCGAGTTTAACTTTCAGCTGGCTATGGACTGGCAGCGTCTTTCTCCCTAAGCCGTGGGCGGTTTTTTGTTGCCCCTAGACGCCGCCATCGTGCCTACTGACGTCAGGTCCTTATGCCTCCGTGCGCAAAACCCCGGTCAAACTGGGGTAATCCGCCCTGGAAGATCGACTTCCTCCCCCAACCTGTGCCGCTTCCCAAGGAAGTCGATTTTGCCATAGTCGGCGGCGGGTTTACCGGCCTTGCGGCGGCCGCCTGCCTTTGCCGCCTCATGCCTGGGAGCCCGGTCGTCGTTCTCGAAGCGCAGTGCATCGGCGAGGGGGCCAGCGGGCGGACCGGCGGGCTCGTTTTGGGGGAGACCGCGGGAGGTGATCTTCCTGCTCTCGGCGACGTGCTGGCGGGCTTCGCGGACATTCTCGGCAAGCTCGATGTCGACGGAGAGATCAGTTTGCCCGGAGCGTGGGAGATCGCCCGTCACGCGAAGCCCAAGGCGGGATCGCCCATCAGATGGAAGGATTCCGGGGAGTTGCGTGTCGTTGCCGAAGTGCCTGGAGGCACCATCGATCCTGGACGGCTGGTGAGCGGGTTGGCAGGTGCGGCGGTCCGCCAAGGGGCGCTGATCATCGAGAACGCTCGAGTCGACGCGATAGAATGGCGCAGCCCGCCCACGCTCGAGCTTGGCGGGCGCCGTTTGCGGGCGGGCAAAATCCTTTTTGCGACGAACGCCCTGTCAGTTGCCTTGGCGGGATTTGATCAGAGTTACGAGCCGCGCCTGACGCTCGCGATTCGGAGCGCGCCACTGCCCGAGAAGCAGCTCGAAGACCTGGGGCTTCGGGAGCGCAAGCCCTTCTATACGAGCGATCTACCCTATCTCTGGGGACGCGTTTGCCGCGACAACTCGATCGTATGGGGCGCGGGGCTGGTTTCCGCCCCCGGCTCGCGCGATCTCTACCGCATTTCGATTGCGTCCGAGGAATGCTCGAGACTTCTCGGATCTCTTGAAGCGCGGGTTCACGCCCTGCATCCCGCCTTGCGGGATGTCCGAATTACTCATCGATGGGGCGGGCCCATTTTGTTTCGCGAATCGTGGCTGCCCGCGTTCGGCTGGCACCCGAAAAGCAGGAGTGCGCTTGTGCTGGGCGCGTTTGCCGGACATGGCGTGGCCCTATCGTCCTATTTGGGCGCTTGGGCAGCTGAGGCGCTGGTCGGCCGCCGCGAGCTTCCGGCGTGGGGAAAACTACAAGCCTGAGTCGGTGAAATAAAGAAGCCCGCGGAGAAGGCAAGCCTT
>Ga0187783_10000442_pt1 | contig 30683 bp, 28 predicted proteins | sample 1015_SJ02_MP02_2_FD_132471 | JGI IMG/M metagenome (GOLD analysis project Ga0187783, IMG submission 132471) | Tropical peat soil microbial communities from peatlands in Department of Meta, Colombia - 1015_SJ02_MP02_20_MG | ecosystem: Environmental > Terrestrial > Soil > Wetlands > Peat | place... | reverse complement strand
TGACGGCGCTGGCCCGGCCCGAGCGAGACCTGTGGTGGGTGATCTCCGGCGACCAGGACGCCGCACGGTACTCGTGCCGGACTGGGTGGACGGTCAACCAGGACGCGCTGGCGCTGTACCAGCTGCGCTGGGGTCTGCAGGACGTAGCGGAATTCCTGTCCGACATCCGAGGGCCGCACGAGCGGACGGCGGACACGCTCGTGTCCTGGACGGCACTCCAGCAGACCCTGGAGTCAGTCGCGGAAAGGGTCCGCCTCCTTTCTGGCATCGTGGCAGGCGGGTGTCGATTCGGCGGGGCGACTTCGTAGTGGGAGTGAGGGCCTGCCAGAGACCGGCCTCTGATGCCAACCGGGAGTGATCGTCATGACGCAGTACCTGCTCGCGCTCTACCGCGACTATGCCGTTACCATTCCACGAGAGCAGGCGCAGCAGGTGTGGGCCGACGTCAACGCCTTGGGCGACAAGCTGACGGACGCCGGCGCGTTCGTCTTCCAGGGCGGCATGCAAGGTGGCCCGGAGTCGGCGACCGTCGTGCGTCAGTCCGGCGGCGACTTCCTGATCACCGACGGGCCGTACACCGAGACCAAGGAACATCTCGCCGGGTTCTGGATCATCAACGCCGCCGACCTGGACGAGGCCCTGGAGTGGGCCAAGCTCACCACGGTCGCCCAACAGCGCCCGATCGAGGTCCGCCCCTTGTTCGATGGGGACCTCGACGACGCACTGGATGCGGCGTCCGACGCTCAGTGACTGCAACAGTGCGGCGACCGTGAACTCTGGCGCAGTGACTGTCGAGGCTGTCTTCCGCCGCGAGTACGGTCGCTGCCTCGCCACCCTGATTCGTTTCCTCGGCGACATCGACGCCGCCGAGGAAGCGGTTCAGGAAGCGTTCACCGTAGCGCTGGCCAGGTGGCCGTCGGACGGCCAGCCGCCCAATCCCGGTGCGTGGATTGTCACGACCGCCCGCAACCGGGCCATCGACAGGCTGCGCCGCGAGTCGGTTCGTGACGAGCGGCACGCGCAAGCGCATCACCTGTACGGTGCCGCCGCTCAGGCCGCCGGGGACAATGCCCTGGCTCCTGAGGAGGAGACCGTGCCGGATGACCGGCTGCGCCTGATCTTCACGTGCTGTCATCCGGCGCTGAACCAGCCCGCCCAGGTCGCGCTCACCCTGCGGCTGCTCGGCGGGCTGGAGACGCCGGAGATCGCGCGCGCGTTCCTCGTGCCCGAGGCAACCATGGCCCAGCGGATCGTCCGGGCCAAGCGAAAGATCAGGAACACTCGTGTCCCCTACCGAGTGCCTGCGGAAGCCGAGCTTCCTGCCCGCCTCAAGCCCGTCCTCGCTGTCGTGTACCTGATCTTCAACGAAGGCTACGCGGCGACCGCCGACTCGCTCATGAGGCTCGATCTGTGCGCCGAGGCAATCCGGCTCGCCCGCGTGCTCGCCTCGCTGATGCCGGACGAGCCGGAGGCGCAGGGGCTGCTCGCGCTGCTCTTGCTGCTGCACGCCCGGAACGCCGCCCGTGTCACCGCCGACGGCGCGCTGGTCCGCCTGGCGGACCAGAACCGGCGGCTCTGGGACCGGAGCCTGACCGCCGAGGGCCAGGCCATCGTGCGTGCGTGCGTCCAGCGTGGCCGCCCTGGCCCGTACCAGATCCAGGCCGCCATCAACGCTGTCCATTCCGTCGCGCCCGGCTTCGAGAGCACCGACTGGCACGCCATCCTGACGCTCTACGACCAGCTATACGCGCTCACGCCGACTCCGGTAGTCGCACTCAACCGCGCAGTCGCGCTCGCCGAAGTCCGCGGCCCCGCGGCCGGCCTCGCCGCAGCGGACGCCCTGCGTTCATCGGGCCTGGACAGCTACTACCTGTTCCACGCGACCCGCGCCGACCTGCTCCGCCGCCTCGGCCGCAGCACCGAAGCCGCGTCCGCTTACGCCACCGCCCGCACCCTCACGGCGAACCCGGTCGAGCAAGCCTTCCTCGACGCCCAGCGCGCTTCGCTCAGCCGACCAGATCCGGCCGAGCGCGAGCATAAAGTGGCGGCCGCGATGGACCGGCTCAGTGCACGTGAGTCGGCCCCGCCTGCGCAGCCGGAGGCATAAGCCTGTCCCGCCTTGCGGCGGCGGCGATCAGCCGGCACACCTCGAGCCGTACCATGCCGCAGATTCTGCTCGGCCTGTCAGCCGGTGGGTCGTTCCGGTCAGCGGTAGACGAGCGTCCCGTCCTCAAGGTCTGCCTTGGGCAAGATCTCACGCTCCTGCTCGTGCTCCAGCAGATGCGTCCACGGCTCGCGATCGCCCTGTTTGAAGAGGATGTGCTGCGATCGCATGACATAACCGGGGTTGAAGTTCTCCGGGTCGCACCACGGCCGCAGCTCCATGTCCTTGTCCTGGGATCGGAGCGCCGGGACCACCATCGTGGCGCCCCGGTCTCGCATGTGTGCCAGCAGTCCGCATACCAGATCGCTGACCAGGTCTACGCGCAGAGTCCAGCTGTGCCGGAAATAACCGAAGATGTAGGCCATGTTAGGGACGCCGCTGATCATGATCCCGCGCCAGGTCACGCGCTCCGTGAGGTTGACCGGCTCGCCGTCGACAGTGAACGCGACGTCGCCGAGGACCGACATGGTGAAGCCGGTGGCGCTGACGACGATGTCAGCCGGGATCTCCTCCCCGGAGCTCACCTTTATGCCGTGCTCGGTGAACGACTCGATGGTGTCGGTAACGATCGAGGCCTTCCCCTCGCGCAGGGCCGCGAACAGATCGCCGTCCGGGACGATGGCGATGCGCTGCTGCCACGGGCGGTAGCGGGGGGTCAAGTGCTTATCGATGTCGAACCCCTCAGGGAGCAGCGGTCTTACGGACTCGACCAGGAACGCGTGCAGGTCATCAGGCGCTTCCACCGATGTCCTGGCCAGCCAGTCAGTGAGCTGGATGTACTGGCGACGCATGATCTCGTGCGTCCACTCCTCGGGGATATCCAGACCGCGCAGCGTCACCTCCAGCTCATGGCTCGTCGGCGGAGCAAAGAAGTAGGAGGGGGAACGCTGCAGCATCGTGACGTGCTCCGCCTTCCCGGCTATCGCCGGGATCAGCGTCGCAGCCGTGGCGCCGGAGCCGATCACGACGATGCGCTTGCCCGACAGGTCGAGGTCCTCAGGCCAGCGCTGCGGGTGGACGATCAGGCCTGCGAACCGGTCCATGCCCTCCCACCTGGGCTGGTAGGGCCTGGCGTGGTTGAAGTAGCCCTGGCACATCCACAGGAAGCCGGTGGTGAACCGCACCTGTTGTCCGGTGTCGTCGCGGGTGACCTCGACAGTCCACCTGCGATCCTCGGTGGACCAGCTGGCCGCTATGACTCGGTGCTGGTAGCGGATGTGCTGGCGGAGGTCGTATTCGTCAAGGACCTCGTCGAGGTAGGCGAGGATCTCGTCGCCGGCAGCGATCGACGGCCCACGCCACGGCTTGAAGCGGTAGCCGTAGGTGAACAGGTCGCTGTCAGACCGCACCCCGGGATACCGGTGGGTCCACCACGTCCCGCCCCGGTTGTCCTGCGCGTCGAGGATAACGAACGTCCGGTCAGGGAACTGGTCCTGGAGGTGGCGTGCCGCCCCGATGCCGGAGACCCCGGCCCCGACGATGAGGACGTCGACGTAACCCGCATCCTCGATTTCCGCGGTGCCCTCGGCGGGCGCGGTCCTGGCTTCAGGCGTCATGGCGGGACCTCCGGAACGCGGGCGTGATACCAGCAGATTTTAGGTCCTGCGTGCCGACCGTGCGGGGCCCGATCATGCCGGCGCAACTCCCCGGGTCCCGCCCGCTGGGCGAGCCGGGACGGCGGATGAGCGAGTCGGTAACCTGAAGATCATGGTCCGTGACGAGCACAGCGTTACCCCGCAGAGCGAGGACTTCTCGGCGTGGTACAACGACGTGGTCTTCCGCGCCGAGCTGGTGGACCGGGGACCGGTTCGCGGCAGCATGGTGATCAGGCCGTACGGGTACCGGATCTGGGAGCTGCTGCAGGCGGACCTGGACGCGCGGATCAAGGTGACCGGCCACCAGAACGCCTACTTCCCGCTGCTCATCCCCCAGAGCTACATGCAGCGCGAGGCCGAGCACGTGGAGGGGTTCGCGCCCGAGCTATTCACCGTCACCCACGCGGGCGGCAAGGAACTCGAAGAGCCTCTGGTCATCCGCCCGACATCGGAAACGATCATCGGCGAGATGATGGCCAAGTGGATTAGCTCGCACCGGGATCTGCCGTTGCTGCTGAACCAGTGGGCCAACGTGCTCCGCTGGGAGATGCGACCTCGGATGTTCCTGCGTACCAGCGAGTTTCTCTGGCAGGAAGGGCACACGGCGCACGCCACCGCGGCCGACGCGATCGCCGAGACGATGCTGGCGCTCGACTTCTATCAGAGCACGTCGGTCGAGACCGCGGCCATGGCCAGCGTGCCGGGCGAGAAGACGCCGCGAGAGCGGTTCGCCGGCGCCGAGCGCACGTTCACGATCGAGGCCATGATGCGGGACGGCCGCGCCCTGCAGGCCGCCACCTCGCACTTCATGGGCACGAACTTCGCGGCGGTGTTCGGGATCACCTACACCGGCGAGAGCGGCACGGCTGAGCTGTGCCACACCACGTCGTGGGGCATGAGCACCAGAATGATCGGCGGGCTGATCATGACCCACGGCGACGACAAGGGCCTCGTGCTGCCGCCGGCGCTGGCTCCGTATCAGGTGGTCGTCGTGCCCATCGGGCGCGGTGAGCAGGCCGAGGCCACGGCGTCCGCCGCCATGGAACTGGCCTCGACGCTGCGGCATGCGGGCATCAGGACGCAAGTGGACGCCCGGCCGCAGGTGTCGCCGGGTTTCAAGTTCAACGACTGGGAGATGCGCGGCGTACCGATCCGGCTCGAGCTTGGCCCGCGTGATCTCGCCGCTGGTACGGCGTTGATGTCCCGCCGTCTGAGCTATCCGCAGCCGGTGGCCGGCAAGGAGGCCATCCCGCTCGGCGCGGCGCCAGAGTTGCTGACTACCGAGCTTGCCACCCTGCAGACAGTGCTGACGCGGCGGGCAGCTGACTTCCGCCACGACCACACGGCGGTGGTCGACTCCTGGCCGGAGTTCGTCGCCGCCGTAGCGATTGGCTGGGCGCTGGCCCTGCAGTGTGGCGAGCCGGAGTGTGAGGACGAGATCAAGGCAGAAACCACGGCCACTCCGCGGTGCATCCCACTCGAGGGCGAACCCGAGCAGGGCCCGTGCGTGCGCTGCGGTAAGCCGTCCGCGTATGGCAAGCGGGTGATCTTCGCGCGCGCCTACTGAGCCTCGGCGCGGAAGTCGACGGCGGCGGTCTCGACCGTCCCCGCGGTCCGGCCAGGCGCGGTCTGATACTTCCAGTACAAGTTCGTGTGAGCAATGACCTGCTCTGGCGGCGGCGCGCCCCACTCGGTCTGGTCCTCGGTCGTGTGCGCGTCGCTGACGAGGACGGCGTCATACCCACGGACGAGCGCGCCGTGCAGCGTCGAGCGGATGCACGCGTCGGTCTGCGCTCCGACGACGACGAGGCTCCCGACACGAAGACCCGACAGCACGCTCTCAAGCGTGGTGTCCTCGAAGGAATCGCCGTAGTTCTTCTCGACCAGCGGCTCGGCGTCGGCCGGCGACAGCTCAGGGACGATGCCCCAGTCTTCGCTACCCCTGGCGAGCTGCTCGTCCGAGTGCTGCACCCAGACAACCGGCACGAGTTCCTGGCGCGCGCGCCCGACGAGCCTGCCGATGTTGGCGACGACCGCGTCCCGCTCGTACGCACCCGCGACGACGCCGTTCTGGACGTCCACGACGAGCAGCGCGGTGTTGGGCCGGTCCGCCAGTGTGGCCATGGTCTCTCCTTCGCTCGTGCCCGGACGGTACCGGGCCCACGGTAGACCCGGCCACCGACAGCGAGCGGCGACTGGCCCTGCGCCGCTGGTGGCTGGCCGTCACACAAGAGCGCCGCCGGGTGTCAGTGTGGTGACATCCGGCATCTGGGAGCGGGTGAGATGGCCAGCAACGAGTGGCTCGCGGCCGCCTTCGAGGAACATCGCGGCCACCTGCGCGCGGTGGCCTACCGGCTGCTGGGCTCCATAACCGACGCGGACGATGCGGTGCAGGACGCCTGGCTGCGGCTCAGCAGTACGGACGCGAGCGGAGTCGAGAATCTTGGCGGCTGGCTGACGACGATCGTCGCGCGGGTCTCGCTCAACATGCTCCGGGCACGCCGGAGGGAGACGCCCGTCGGCGACGCCTGGCCGTCGGCGGCGGAATCGGCGTCCGCGGAGCGCGGTCCCATCGGATCGGCGGGCAGGCCGGGCGACCCCGAGGATGAGGCGCTGCTGGCGGACTCGGTCGGCGTGGCGCTGCTGGTCGTGCTCGACAGCCTGACCCCGGCCGAGCGGCTCGCGTTCGTGCTGCACGACCTGTTCGCCATCCCGTTCACCGAGATAGCGAGCATTCTCGGGCGGTCCACCGAGGCAACGCGGCAGCTCGCCAGCCGGGCCAGGCGACGAGTCCGCGGCGTGCCGAGTCCCGATCGGACCGATGACGTTGCCCGCCAGCGGGAGGTCGCCGCCGCCTTTCTCGCCGCCACCCGCGAGGGTGACTTCTCGGCCCTCGTCGCGCTGCTTGATGCCGACGTGACGCTCACCGCCGACGCCTTCATCGCCCCGTCGGGCCAGCCCATTGTGCTCCATGGCCTGGAACGGGTGGCGAGGGGCGCCATCGCCTCCTCCGTGCGGGCCGAGCACTCGCAGCTAGCGCTGCTGGACGGAAACGTCGGCATCGTCTATGCCCCGGCTGGCCGACTCCAGCTCGTGCTGCTCTTCACGGTCAGCGAGGCGAAGACGATTACCGGCATCACCATCATCGCGAACCCGGCCCGGCTTGGCTGCATGCAGGTGGCCGTGCTACCCGACTGACCGCGTGGCGCCGCCCGGCCTAGGGGATCCGGGTTATCGACTCGTCTCGCCAGGCCGGGATGTTGTCAGGGTGCACATACCGGCCGCCGCGCAGCAGTGACGCCACGGCCGCGATCGCGGCGAGACCGGTCGCGACCGAGAACACCACGATCAGCCCGTGATGGAACGGCCCGGAGATCAGCTCAGGGAAGAACACCCGGCCGGTGAGGATGCTTCGGCCCGCGGCCGGCAGCGAGGACAGCACGCCACGCACAGCCAGCAGGTGCTGCACCGGGTTGACCCCCAGCACGGCGGCGAACAGCGAGGATACTGGCGGCAGGCTGCCGATCTGGTGGGCGACCGCCGCCGGGACGCCGTGCATCGTCAGGCCGCGGGTCAGCGTCTGTGGCAGGGTGCCCGCAAGCCCGGCGATCATCAGCGAGAAGAACACGCCGATCGACAGGGCGGTGCCGGAGTTCTGATAGGTCGAGCGCATGCCCGACGCCGCACCGCGGTGCCTGGCCGGGACGCTGCTCATGATCGAGGCGGAGTTCGGTGCGGCGAACAGGCCACCGCCGATGCCGTTTGCGAGCGAGAGCAGCGCGAAGGCCCAGTAGGAGAAGTCGACCGGCAGCAGCAGCATCCCGACGAAGCTGGCGCCGAACACGACCATTCCCGCGGTGGCGAAGCCGCGGGCGCCGAACCGGTCGGACAGCGCTCCGGAGACCGGTCCCGCGACCAGGATGCCCGCGGTGAGCGGCAGCAGGAAGATGCCCGCCCAGAACGGGGTGTCGGAATAGCTGTAGCCGTGCAGCGGGAGCCAGATGCCCTGCAGCCAGATGATCAGCATGAACTGCAGCCCGCCGCGCGCAATGGCGACCGTCAGGCCGGCCACGTTCCCCGCCGTGAACGCGCGGATCCGGAACAGGCTGAGCTGGAACATCGGGTCGGTGACCCTGGACTCGATCAGCACGAACGCCGCCAGCAGCAGCACGCCCCCGACCAGCAGTCCGTACACGGCCGGATTTGTCCAGCCCATGGTGTGGTGGCCGTACGGCTGGATGCCGTCGGTCAGCGCGACCAGGACGGCGCCGAGGCCGGCGGCGAACGTGATATTGCCCCACCAGTCGATCCGGGCGCGGTGTCGCTCGCCGGTCTCGCGAAGCTTCAGGTAGGCCCACACGGTGCCGTAGATGCCGACGGGCACATTGACCCAGAACACCGCGCGCCAGTCCACCGCGGCGAGAACACCGCCCGCGACCAGACCAATGAACTGCCCGGCGATGGCGGCAACCTGGTTGATGCCGAGCGCAAAGCCGCGCCGGTCCACCGGGAATGCGTCGGTCAGGATGGCCGCCGAGTTCGCCGTCAGCATCGAGCCGCCGACGGCCTGGAGAACCCGCCAGCCGATCAGCCACAGCGCGGCGCCCGCGCCGATGAACGGGTCGAACGACAGCAGGATCGATGCCGCCGTGAAGACAGCGAAGCCGCCGTTGTAGATCCTGACCCGGCCGTACATGTCGCCGAGCCGGCCGAGAGTGACCACCAGCACCGCCTGCACCAGGCGGTATCCCATGATCATCCACAACAGGTAGAAGATGTTCCCGGCGGACAGCGGGTCCAGGTGAATGCCGCGGAAGATGGCCGGCAGCGCGATGATGACGATGGATCCGTCGAGTGCGGACATGAACACGGCCGCTGTCGTGTTCGACAGGGCCACCCACCGGTACCGGTCTGCCGCGCCCGCCGCGCCGCCAGTCACCCCGTTACCTCCCGAAACCGTCCGCTGAAGCGGACCGGAGCGCGCACCGCAGTCGGTCGGCTCACAGCCGCTCAGCCAGCCGCTCGAGCAACGGCGAGGCGGCGGCAAGCACGTTGAGCTCGGCCGCCGTGAACCCGTCGGCGAGCGCGCGGGAGAGCAGCTCGGTGTGCGCGTTGCGCCGGTCCCTGAGCACCTGCCGGCCGGCGCCGGTGACGGAGATGACCGCCCGCCTGCCGTCCTGCGGGTCGGGCTGCCGCTCGACCAGCCCGCGCGCCTCCAGCGCGGCCAGCGTCGCTCCCATGGACTGCGGGCTGATCTGTTCCTGCTTGGCCAGCGCGCCGGATGTTGTGGGGCCGCCGCGGTCGAGCCGCACCAGGGCGGCGCTCTCCGGCAGCGTGAGGTCACCGCGTTCGGCCTTGACCTGGCGGAGCCGCCGGCGCAGCAGCCCGATGCTGTCTCGCAGCGCGGCGGCGACCTCGCCTACCTCCGGACTCGCCATGGTCTTAAGCCTAACCTAATAAGGCTGACCTTACTAAGTGCGCTCGTTCGGGACAACCAAGATCGTGAGGGAACGGGGCCGAGGTTGCCGGTCCGGCTCGCCGGGCCGCGGCGCCAGGCGGCCGTCGGCGGTGCCGGGTTACCGTCCTGTCGGCCGGTCCGGCCGGTCCGGTCGGGGCCGGCTGAGGCTGGCCGGGCGGGAGATACGCCGTCGTCGGCAGCAGGGGTGAGCGCACGCCAGGCAGCTGATGCCCGGACCAGTGGGCGGCGTACGAAGGTGCGGACTGGCCGACGCCGACGAGCACCGCGACGCGGACGTCCGGTCGCGACCGGCGGGTGATCGTAACCGACGGAGTCGACGCGCAGCCGGCGTAGAACGCCACGGGGATGTACTGCGACCCCTGCACCAGACAGGGTGGCCGCACTCCGAGCCTGTGCAGGTCGGCCGCGACCACCGAGAAGGAGCCGAAGAACGCCCTTTTCTCGCCCACCTGGTGGTCGAGCACGACCTGCTGCACGAGGATCTGGATCACCAGCGCGATCGTGACGACCACGACTCCGGCGGGCTTGACACCGAAGCGCCCCGCCAGCAGGAATCCGAGCGCATCCGCCACCGGGATGGCAAGCAGGAGATAAGCCGGAAGCAGGAACCGCGGTGCTGCGTAGTTGATAAAGAACAGGTACTGAGCCGCCACGGCAAGCCCGCAGCAGGCGGCGAGCAGCGACGACGCGAGCCGCCCGGCCCGGCGGGCTGCGAGCACGCCGAGCACGACGACCACCGGGAGCACCAGCCACCACACGGTGATCACCGGGTCACGCAGCCCGACGGTGCACGGCCGGCAGAGCGTCGGCCCGTCGAGCGCCCGCAGCTCGTCCCACCAGCCCGCGTGCAAGCCGAACCCACCCTGCTCGGCGGCGGCCGCGCGCAGCCTTGATGCCAGGCCGCCGTACCGCACGTACGCCTCGATCACCCACTCCGCCGCGCCGGCGGCGAAGCCAACCACGACGGCGGCGAGCAGCGACAGCTGGCGCCATCGGGCGACGGCGAGCACCGCGACGGCGAGGGCGCCGGAGACGTAGAGGGCATCACCGGGACGGACCAGCGCCGCAATGGCCAGGCAGATGGCCAGCCCGACCAGCGCGCCGCGCCGGTCCCGCAGGACGCGCGGGATGCGCGACGTCGGTCCGGCGGGTACCGCCTGGCCCTGGCCCGCGCCGCCCGCCCGCAGGAATAGCCCGACCGCGGCGAGAACGCTGAAGGCGATCCACTCGTCGGGCATCGCCTGCGGCCCGTAGTACTGGGCTGTCCAGAGACTGGCGTAGCAGATCCCGGCGAGCGCCAGCAGCCACGCGGGCCGCAGTCCCCGCCAGGCCAGCAACGCGAGCAGCAGGCCGGCTCCGGATAGCAGGGAGAGATAGACCCGCAGGGCCAGGATCGAGGAGGTCAGCATCGTGGCCGGTGCGGCCAGCAGGGTGACGCCTCTGGCCCTGGCCGGATCGAAGTTGGCCGCCGGGGCGTGGCTGCTCAGCTGACTGACGTACACGACCTCGTCCCAGCTGAGCCCGAGATGCGGAGCGACGAGAACCAGCTGCGCCAGGCTGAACGCGGCCGCCACGCCTACCAGCCACCAGACGCTGTCGGCGGCCGGCCGGACCGGCCAGCCCGTGCGTGCCGGGCGGCCCGAGCTCGGCGGCGAGGCGGCGCCGGTCCGGGCTGGCGAGATCACCCAGTGAGAGTGCCCGCGCCGCCGCCGCCGGCCGGTGCTGGGGACCAGAGTTGGTCGGCTCGCGACGAGAAGATTGACGGGCCTTTACGCCAGCCCGTGCCTGCTATCCGGACGTGCGGCCAGCCAGGCAGCGCTCGCGCTCGGCCAGCTGCGCTAGGACCAGCGGTCAGTCGGATTGCCGCCAATATCGGCTTGCTGCGGTTCTGAGTAGCCTATTTGGAACGCACAGTGAAGTGTGGCTCATTCCTCTTAATAGTGGGGCGATAATGGTCAGCCACCCCTCCGACCACGGCAAATAACGTTTTCACGTCGCCCGCAGCACACCCCTGGGGGCGCCCGGCGATAGCTGATATTGTCGGGCAGTCGACAGGTTCGAAATGGAACAGAAATCCTTCGCGAGGCCGGGAAAGCCATTATTAATGGCATTAGTTAATGCCAAGGTCGCCGACAGCGGGGCACGGCGCCCAGGCAGGACCAGAACGGGTCAGGCGCGGAGATAGCGGCGCGCTGGGAACGAGGTGACACGGATGCCTGAGCACGCGGGGCGGCTCCGGCCACTGGAGCGCTGCGTATTCACGGCGGTATTCGCGCTCATGGCCAGTTTCGTCGTGGTCATGGCCTTCATGGCAACGACGTCCCGCTGGCATCTGCTGCTGACCGGACCGTCGGTGGGGACGCGGACCGTTGCCGCCGGGCTGAGCCGTCCGCAGCCAGTCGAGGCGCCGGACGCGGGTTTAACTGCCGGCGCGGCGCGGCCCGGCCAATCCGATAGCGGCGCGTCTGCCGCCCGGCACCCGAACGGGGCCACCGGTCAGGCCCTCGACGCGCGGCTCGCGGCGGCGCTCCGGCCGGTACTCGGCAGGTATGCCGGCCGTCTGGCGGTGGGCGTCATCGATCTCCGGACCGGCGCGACGGCGAGCTACGACGGCGGGGTGCCGATCCGCGGCGGGGGCGTCGTCGTGGCGGACATCCTTGCGACCCTGTTGCTCCAGCACCAGCAGGCGGGCACGCCGGTCAGCAACCGGGAGGCAGAGCTTGCCGCCGCCATGATCGAGAACGGCAGCACGCCCGCTGCCACGCAGCTGTGGAGCATGGTGGGCGGCGCCGCGGGCCTGGCCGCGGCCAACGCGACCCTCAAGCTGCACGGCACGATCCCCGCGCCGGGCGACTGGACCTGGACCAGGACGACGGTCGCTGACCAGCTGCAGCTGCTCGCGGATCTCGTCGAGCCCAGTTCGCCGTTGCGGTCGGCGGCACGCGATTACGCGCTGGGTCTCATGGCAGACGCAGTGGCGGGAGACCGCTGGGGAGTGCCGGCCGCCGCGAGCGCCGGCACGGCGGAGGCGGGCACGGACGGCAAACTGGTAGGGCCGGCGTGGGTCGTCGGAAGCATCGGCGTCATCCAGCGCGACGGCGACGTGCTGCTGGTGGCCGTGTTGTCGGACCGTAATCCGGCCGAAGCTCCGGCGGTCACGGCGGTGCAGGCCGCCGCGGTAGCCGCTGCGGGCGTCGTCGGCTAGCCGGTCACCGGCCGCCGGCGGGTGATGTCAGCCGCCGAGCGCGTGCGCGGCGGCGTTGATGGCGTCCACCAGGCTGTCGGTTGCGGCGAGCAAACCGGCCGCCGCACCAGCTGGCCCCCCGTCCTGGTCGGTCAGGCGCAGCAGATGGCGCGCTGCAGGGCACGTATCTGCGGGCGGCGGGCGGGCGGTTGCGGGCCGGGCGGACCCGCCGGGCGGAGCGCCGCCGCGAGCTGGCTGAGCGACTCCAGCACGCCGTCCGCGAGCCGGTCCAGCCCGTTCTGGAGGTCGGAATCCGCGACTACGGCGGCATGGCCAGCGGCCTGATGCGCGGTCAGCACCGCGCCCAGTGCGACACACGCCTGGGCGATCCGGTGTCCGGCCGATACCAGCACCCTGGCGGTGCTCGCCGTCACCGGCGGGTGGTCTGGCTCGCCCGCCAGCCGGTCGGCGGAAGCCTCCGCGTCGATCCTCGCCCGCCGCGCCGCGATCCTGAGCTGGCCGAGCCCGGCGTCCTCGGCGCTGCCGGGCCGGGTATAGGCGCGCAGCAGGGCGTGCGCGTACCGGCCCTGGGCGACGAACAGCCGGGCGAACTTGTCCGCGGCCGATGTGCCCTCCCAGGTCGGCCACAGCAGGTAAGCCAGGATCGCCAGCCCGGTACCGAGCCCGGTGCCGATCAGCCGGGCGAGCGCTGTCGGCTCCGGCGGCAGGCCGAGGAGCGCCAGCAAGACGACCACGAAGTCGGTCAGAAAGATGCCGTACAGCAGGTAATTGACGGTGAAGACCGCGTACGCGGCGACCAGGGAGACGCCGATGCCTGCCAGCAGGGCAGCGAGGCTGACCTTCGCGAGCTGAACCGTGGCGAGCCCGAGCCCGGCGCCGACCAGCGTGCCAGCCGCGCGCTGCAGCCCCCGGTACAAGGTGGAGCTGTAGTCGGGGCGCAGCACGATGAAGATCGTCAGCACGGCCCAGTAGCCATGACTGAGATCGGCCGCCTGCACGATCGCCTCCGCCACCGCCGTGACGACGGCGAGCCGCAGCGCGTGCCGCCCGGACTCCGAGGACGTTCCGACGCTCGCGCGCAGTGTCAGCAGCGCATCCAGCCGCCAGGCCTGCTGGATCGGCCGTGGTGGGGCGCCGCGGCTGGCGGTCGGCTCGGCGTCGTTGAGCCGGTCGAGGATGAAGCTGGCGCTGCGCAGCTGACCGAGCAGCGCCTCTCCGGCCCAGCGCCAGGTGGAGCGGGGGCTCGTGGTGACGCGGTCGACCCCTCGCCCGGCTGCCGCCAGGTGCTCATCGCGCTGCGCCGGTCTGCCATCCAGGCCCGCCGCCAGCTCGGCGAGTACTCGCCCGGCGGCGCGTAGCAGCGCGCGGACGTCCGGCCAGCAGTCCCACGGCGTAGGCCCACGCGAATACGACCGGGACGAGCAGCCACGGCTCGCGGGCGGCGGTGGCGCCCGCGAACGTGGACACCGCCATCCCGACGGTCGCGCACAGCACGGCCAGCACCCGCGTCCTGCTGACGCCGCGGAAGGATACAAATCCGGCGGGCAGCGCGCCGAGCGCGGCGAAGCTGCCGTACTCGACCCGGCCCGTGGCGACGCCGATGACCAACGGCGTCAGGACCCCAATCGCGGCGCGGGCGCCCTGGGCCAGGGCCAGATCGCGCCATCGGAAGGCGCCGAAGTCGAGCCAGCCCGGCCGGCTGAGCTCGGCGCTGAGGAAGGCGCGGCCGCCGCGCAGGTCGGCCACCAGGCGACGGCCCGCCCCACGGGCAGCCACGCGCCCCGGCTGCGGCCGCTTGCTCGCTGGCAGCTGACTGCCCGTCAGGCGGGCCGCACCGGGCGGTAGACGGGCTGCCACATCCGAGCGCGGACCTGCACCTCGAGGTCGGCGGCGAGCGACGCGCGGGCCACGCCATCGTCGGCCGCGGCCGCAGCGACTGCCACCGCGACGGCGAGTGAGGTCTCCCGCAGCGCGGCGACCTCGGGCAGCAGCGGAGCGCCGGGAGCGCCCGCGTCGACCAGCGCGGCCACCGCATGAGCCGCGGCGCTGAGCATCGCATCGGTGATCCGGCTCGTCCTGGCGACGATCGCGCCCAGGCCGAGGCCGGGGAAGACCAGCGCGTTGTTGGCCTGGCCGATCACATACCGGATGCTGCGGTAGTCCACCGGCGGGAACGGACTGCCGGTCGCGACGAGCGCCCGGCCGCCGGTCCACTCGATGAGGCTGGCGGGCCTGGCCTCGGCCAGCTCGGTCGGGTTGGACATGGGCAGGATTACCGGCCGGTCGGTGTGCGCGGCCATGTCCTTCACGATTTCCTCGGTGAAGGCCCCGCCGCGTGCAGACGTGCCGATCAGCACCGTGGGGTGCACCCGCCGTACCACCTCGGCGAGGCCGATGCCGCCGAGCGCTGGATCGCGCTGCCAGCCCGCCACCTCGGCCGGGCTGCGTCCGTACCTGAGCTGGTCGGCAGACATGCGATCATCGCCGGCCTCGACGAGGCCGTACCGGTCGATCGCCCAGAACACCGATCGAGCTTGGTCCGCTGGCAGACCGCCCGCCACGAGCGCCGCGGTCAGCTGGTCGGCGATGCCAGTGCCGGCCGTGCCGGCTCCGAAGATCACGATGCGGTGCCCGGCGAGGTCGATGCCGGTCGCCTTGACGGCCGCGAGCACGGCGGCCAGGTTCACCGCGCCGGTGCCCTGGATGTCGTCGTTGAAGCTCGGCAGCTGGTCCCGGTACCGGGCGAGCAGCCGCCGCGCATGGGCCGGGTCCATGTCCTCCCAGTGCAGGAGCGCGAGCGGAAAGAGCTTCGCGACCGCGGCCACGAATGCGGCCAGGAACTCGTCGTACTGCTCCGCGGATACCCGCGGGTGCCGGTTGCCGATGTACAGCGGGTCGTCGAGCAGGCTCTGCCGGTCGGTGCCGACGTCCAGCATCACCGGCACCGCCCGGCCCGGATGGATGCCGGCGGCAGCCGTGTAGACGGCCAGCTTGCCGACGGCGATGCCCATGCCGCCCACGCCCCAGTCTCCGATGCCGAGGATGGCGCCTGCATCGGTGGCGACGACCAGGTCTACGTCGTCGGCGCCCATCCCGAGCGCGCTCAGCGACTGCTCGATCAGCTCGGGATGATCCACCGACAGGTAGACGCCCCGAGGCCGCCGGTACTCCTGGCTGTAGTTCTCGATCGCCTCGCCAACGGTCGGGGTGTAGATCACCGGGAGCATCTCACTCAGGTGGTCGACAAGCAGCCGGTAGTACAGCACCTGGTTCCGGTCGTGCAGCTCGTTGAGTAGCACGTTGCGGGCAAGGTTGCTCGACTGCCGGAGGTACTGCGCGTAAACCCGGTCGGCCTGCTCGGTCAGTGTGAGGTGGCCGGCCGGGATCAGCCCGATGAGGCCGAGGCTGGCTCGCTCGGCGTCGGTGAACGCGGTGCCCTTGTTGATCCTCGGGTCGGTCAGGACCTGTCGCCCGCGCAGCGTCGTCCGCCAGGCACCGTCCTCGTCGAGCCAGAGCGTGCGCACCGCTGGTCCCCTCCGTGCCTGATCCTGGCTGGCCGGCCGCTCCGGGGTCGGCCGTAGCTCATTCTGCACCGGACTGGCGAGACGGCCCCGCCCCGTCTAGCGCGTTCCCTGACCACAGGGCCCGGACAGTATCGATGGTGTCGGCCTCGGCCGGGCTCTTGTCGGGCCGGTACCGCAGCACCCGCGCGAACCTGAGCGTCACGCCGCCCGGGTACCTGGTACTGGCCTGGACGCCGTCGAGCGCGATCTCGACGACCAGCTCCGGCCGGACCCGTACGACGCCGCGGCGGGCCGGGCCGGCCTGGCCCTGCGGCGGATCGGCCAGCTCGAGGAGCCGCTCCGTCTGCCAGCGGAGCAACTCGTCCGTCAGCCCCTTGAACGTCTTGCCCAGCATGACCGCGCCGCCGGTGACCGGATCCCTGGCGCCGAGGTGCAGATTAGACAGCCATCCCTGGCGCCGGCCGTGGCCCCATTCGGCGCCCAGGACCAGCAGGTCAAGCGTATGGCGGGGCTTGACCTTGATCCACTCGCCGCCGCGTCTGCCGACGCCGTATGGAGCCTCGAGCGACTTGATCACCACGCCCTCGTGGCCGCGCTCGACCGCGGCGGCGAAGAACGCCTCGGCCGCGGCCGTATCGGCGGTGACCAGCCGGGGGATCACGAGTGGCACGGGTGCCACCGCGGCCAGCCGGGCGAACCGCTCGCGGGCGGGCGCGTCGACGAGGTCATCGCCGTCGAGCTGCAGCAGATCGAACAGAAACAGGGTGAGGGACACCGGATCCGGGGCACCGGACTGGCTGGCTGCGCGGGCCGAGGTTACCTGGAACGGATGCGGGCGGCCGTCCGGCCGCAGTGCTACGGCCTCGCCGTCCACCACCGCGGTCGCCGCGTCCAGCATGAGCGCCGCAGTGACGAGCTCAGGAACCCGGTGGGTGATGTCATCGAGGGTCCGGGTGAAGACGCGCACGCCCCGACCCGTGCGGTGCAGCTGAACCCGCACGCCGTCGATCTTCCACTCGACCGCTGCCGGGGAGATCCGCTCCATGGCCGCGCTCACCGTCGGCGCGGACGCCGCCAGCATCGGCCGGACCGGACGGCCGACCCGCAGCATCACCGCCGCGAGCGCGTCGGTCGCGGCCTGGCCCGCAGGCACGGCGAGGGCGGTCGCGGCGGCCGCCGCCAGCGAGCCGCTGAGCTGGTGGGCTCGGCGCACGGCCGCGGCCGGTACCCCCGCGGCCCGCGCGACTGCCTCGGTCATGACCCCGTCGAGCGCGCCCTGCCGCAGGTCCCCGGCGAGCAGTCGCGCCAGGAAGCCGCGCTCGCTCGCTGTGGCGCTGGCCAGCAGGCCACCGAGCACGCGACGCCGCTCAGCCTGTGAGCCCTGGCCGGCGAGGACACCGATCTCGCCGAGAACCTTGTCGGTCTCGGCGAGGGTCAGCCGCGGCGCGGCAGCCGGGGCCGGCAGCGCCGCAGGTACCGCGGCTTCGCCGTAGCCGCCCAGCAGATCGGTCAGGGCGGCGTACCCCACGCCGATCTGGCGCTGGGTGAGGTCACCGGCGAGGAACGAGACGGCCACCTCGATTTCGGCGGCGGGCACCTGCGCGAGCAAGTCCGCGATCAGGGAGATCTTGGCTAGCCGGCCGGACGTGGCGGCAACCGCCGCCGACATTCGCACCACGTAGTCCAGCAGCATCGGCTAGAGCCAGCCCTTCTGCTGCGCGATCTGCACGGCCTCAGCCCGGTTCCTGGCGCCCAGTTTCTGGATGGCAGCCGACAGGTGATTGCGCACCGTGCCCGGCGAGAGGTGCAGCCGCCCGGCGATATCGGCTATCGCGTCGTGACTGGCCGCGGCGGCCAGCACCTCACTCTCCCGATCCGTCAGCGGGCTGTCGCCCTGCGCCAGCGCCGCCGCCGCCAGGGCGGGGTCTACCACCCGCTCACCCGCCGCGACCCGCCGGATGGCCGCCGCCAGGTCGGCCGCGGGGGCGTCCTTGAGCAGGAATCCCCGCGCGCCGGCCGCCATCGCCGCGCGCAGGTAACCGGGCCGGTCAAAGGTGGTCACGATGACGATCGCGCCACCGAAACCGGACCTGCTGAGCTGGCTGGCGACCTGGATTCCGGTGGCACCCGGCATCTCGATGTCGAGCACCGCGACGTCGGGCTGCTGCTTGCGCGCCATCGCCAGCGCCTCGTCGCCGTTGGCGGCCTCCGCTACGACGTCGATGTCGGGCTCGAGCTCCAGCAAGGCGACCAGCGCCTGCCGGACCATCGTCTGATCCTCAGCGATCAAGATCCGCACGGCCACCCGACCATTCTCGCCCGGTCCGGCCGGCGCCCTGGCCAGATCGCCATTACGGCTGCGAGCCGAGTGGCACCACGACCCGGAGCCGAAAGCCTCGCGGTGCCACGGCCCCGGCCAGCAGCTCGCCGCCCAGGCCCTGGATGCGCTCGGCGAGCCCGGCCAGTCCTGAGCCACCGAGCCTGATCCGGCCGCCGCCATCTGACGGAACCGCGTCCTGGCCGAGCCGCGGCCGGGGCGGCCCATCGTCGGCGGGCGGACCATTGTCGGTGATCTCTGCCGTGACGGTGGCGGGGCCGGTGCTGACGCTGATCGCGACGTGCGTCGCCTTGGAATGCCGGACGACGTTGGTGGTGCCCTCGCGCACTGCCCAGGCCAGCGCCGCATCGACGGCGTGAGGCAAGCCGCCCGCGTTCGCAGCGGTGATGTCGCTGGCGATGCCGGCGGAGTCCAGGAGCTGTTTGGCCGAATCGAGCTCGGCGGCCAGGTCAGGCTGCCGGTAGCCAGCCACCGCGGCCCGCACGTCCGAAAGCGACTGCCTGGCCACCGATTCCAGCTCGGTGATCTCCGCTGCGGCCCGGTCCGGGTCGGTCGCGATGACGCGGCTGGCAAGTTCCGCCTTCAGGGTGATCAGCGAGAGCGAGTGCCCCAGCAGGTCGTGGAGATCGCGTGCGATGCGCAGGCGCTCCTCGGCCACGGCCGTCCTGGCCAGGTCCGCCCTCGCGCGGCGCAGAGCGCTGACAGCCTCGACGCGTCTGCCCGCGCCGTAGGCGAGGAACGCGACTATGGGCCCGATCACGGTTGCGGCGAGGGTGCCGCCGAAGCCGACGTCGCTCGTGAAGGCGACGCCAAAGCCCGCTCCCGCGCACGCTGCCGAGCTGAAAACAGCCGGCCAGCGGGTCTGGCTGAAGCGCCCTGACGCACCCGCGGCCACCGCGAGGACCGCCAGCCAGTTCGTCCCGCCGACGGCGAACAAGGCGACAGCGAGCGCGATGATGGGGGTGATCGCGGCCCAGGGCGCCGGCCGGATCCACGGCGATGCTGGCGCGATCGCGAACGCGTCCGCGATGATCACGAAAACGACGCTGCCCGCGAGCAGGAACCACCGCTCCCCGATGGGGACGGTGTGGTTCGCGAACACCTGGATAGCAGGTGACAGCAGGACGAACAGAATGATGACTGCGATCGCCAGACGCCGGTAGTGGCTCAGCCGTGCATCGTCGACGTCCTCCGGGCCGGCCAGAGTGCGGAGCATGCCCCCAGATTAGGTAGCCCGGTACCGTGCGTCATGTACCAGCGATACCGCCGCGGCCGTGACGGATGTCACGGCCGCGGCGGCACCACTGGCCGGACGCGTGGTTCAGACGATGCGCCCGTCAGCCTCCGGCCCGGGTTCCGGCTCGTCGCGCGAGACCGCCTCAGCGTCAGCCGCAGTGGTCGTGGCATCCATGCCGCCGTCAAGGCCGTTGCCCTGCCGCAGCAGCCGGATCGCGGCGAAGGTCGCGGCGCCGGCCGCCGCGGTCAGCGCCACCGCTCCGGCCACCAGACCGCCGCGACGGCGCCTCTTGGGCTTGGGCACGTCGATCTTGTGCGCGGCGCTGATGAGCGCGTCGGAGATCATCGGCGCGATGGTGTCGGTGATCGCGTGTGCCGACTGCTCGAGCTGCGGTGCGGCCCACGACCGAGCGGCATCGACCGCCGGTGTCGCCTTCGCGATCGCCGTGCCGGCGCCCTGCCGGACCGTGGTCCCGGCACTGCGCGCCATCGGCATCGCCTGCTGCGCGAGCGGCACGGTCTTGCTGGCCAGCGAGCCGACCGGTCGACTCGCCTGGATGACCCGGTCGCGCACTCCGTTGCTGGTCGAAACAGGCTGTTTCCTCAGTGAGACGGACACAGTGACCTCCCAGGTGTTGTCCCGTCAGGCTGGACATCTTCCCGGCACGTCCGAGGTCAATCGCACGCCGGCGGCTCCTGACCCGAGCACTCAGCGCGCATGGCAGGATTTCTGGTATGACGAACACGCTGACCGCGACGCTGCGGACAAGCCAGGGGGATGTTGTCGTCCGGCTCTTCCCCGACGAGGCGCCCAAGACGGTGCGCAACTTTGTCGAGCTGGCTGAGGGAAGCCGGGAGTGGACCGACCCTGCTACCCGCAAGCCGAGCCAGGCGAGGCTGTATGACGGCACGATCTTCCACCGGGTCATTCCGGAATTCATGATTCAGGGCGGGGACCCGCTCGGTACCGGCACCGGCGGACCGGGCTACAAGTTCGCCGACGAGTTCCACCCGGACCTGGCTTTCGACCGGCCGTACCTGCTGGCGATGGCGAACGCCGGCCCGGGTACCAACGGCTCGCAGTTCTTCATCACCACCGTGCCGACGCCCTGGCTCAACCGTAAGCACACGATCTTCGGCGAGGTCATCGACGGCGCGGACATCGTCGAGGAGATCAGTCGGGTGCAGACCAGCCGCGGTGATCGCCCGGTCGCCGACGTGGTGCTGGAGTCCGTCGAGATCAACCGCGGCGACAGCTAGCAGCCAGCCCGGCCCTGCAGATGTCCAACCCCCCCGAGCAGGATCGGATCCAGGCCCCGCCGCCGGTGTGCTACCGGCATCCGGGCCGGCCGACCTATGTCTCCTGCGTCCGGTGTGGCCGGCCGGCCTGCCCTGACTGCCTCCGCCCCGCGGCGGTCGGCCACCAGTGCGTGGACTGCATCCATTCGGCAAACCGCGGGGTCCGGCGGGCAACCGGGGTATTCGGCGGCTCGGCGCCCTCCCGCGCCCGCATCACCCAGGTGCTCATCGGCCTCAACGTCCTCCTGTACCTGGTTCTCCTGGCTCACCCCAGCCTCGCCAACGACTGGTGGATGGAGGGCAACGAGGTCGCGGCGGGCCAGTGGTACCGCCTTATCACCTGCGCGTTCCTGCCAGGTACCGGCGGCCTCGGGATCCTGGACATCGCTTTTAACATGTGGGCGCTGCTGATCGTCGGACCGCCCCTGGAGCGGCAGCTCGGCGGCGCGCGCTACCTGGCTGTCTACCTCGCCAGCGCGATCGGCGGATCCGTGAGCTTCTACTTCCTGGCGCCGCAGAACGAGGCGGCGCTCGGCGCGTCCGGTGCGATCTTCGGCCTGTTCGGCGCCTGGTTCGTGATCGCCAGGCGGCTCGGGCTTGATGCCCGCGGCGTGGTGTTCCTGATCGTGATCAACCTGGCGCTCGGGTTCGTGGTGCCCTACATCGCCTGGCAGGCGCACGTGGGCGGGCTCGTGACCGGCGGCGTGCTGACCGCCGCGTACGCCTACGCGCCGCGACGCCAGCGCGACGCGACCCAGCTGGCGGTCACGGTGGCCATCCTGGCCATCCTGGCCCTCGGCGTGATCGTCCGTGATCATCAGCTGGTGGGCACCGTGCTGGGCTAGTAGGTCAGCGCCACCGGGTGGCGAGGCCAAGGCCGACGATGATGAAGGCGAAGCCGACCACGAGGTTGCCCGGCCCCATGGCGCTGACCGGCCAGTTCTCGCTGCTCACGTAGAAGACCACGATCCAGACCAGGCCGATCAGCAAGGTGGCCACCATCGTCGGCGCCAGCCAGCGGGGGCTCACCTTGCTCTTCGTGGCCCGGGGCGGCGGGGTGTAGACCGCCTTGCTTCGCGTGCGGGACTTCGGCACCTTCAGTCATCTCCCGGTCGAGGATCGCTGCCCGCCCGGCGAGCGTACCGGCGGGCCGGGAAGGCCGGACCAGCGGCGCCTCCCGCCGTAAGCGTAGTTGGTCTGGCGGGATATCGCGCCCGGCTCCCGATCGCCGCGGCTGCCGACGTTCGGCTGCACAGCCGACTACCAATCGCTAGCATATGAGCACTCTCTGCTATCTAACGTGTCCTGCTATCCCAGCAATCCCGAGTGCCTCGCGAGATGGACAAAAGGTGCGCCGTTGTCTTGCCGTGTCCGGGGAGTTATTGACCACGCTCGGCGTGGTCGTGCTGGGCTTCCTGGCCTATATGTACTGGGGCACGGCGATGCGGGCGAGCACCGCACAGCACGCCTTCGCCCGCGAGCTGGCCACCGAGTGGTCGGCCAGCGACCAGCTCGCCGCCGTCACCAGCCCCGCCGGCCTGCCGCTGGGCAAGCCGTTCGCGCTGCTGCGGATCCCTCAGCTGGGTGACAGCTGGCAGTTCGCGGTGGTCCAGGGAGCCGGGCTGGCCCAGCTGGCGCTGGCGCCAGGCCATGTGCCCGGCACCGCGATGCCGGGCCAGGTCGGCAACTTCGTCGTGGCTGGCCACCGGGTGACGGCCGGCAATCCGTTCTGGCGGCTGCCGAGCCTGCACCCGGGCACCGTGGTCGTCGTCGTGACGATCAATGCCAGCTACATCTACCGGGTCACCGGCCCGCCCAGGTGGGTGCTGGCCGACGATCTGGCCGCGATCGCGCCCGTGCCCTACCACCGTGGCCGGCCGGCCCGGCTACGGATGATCACCTTGATCACTTGCGATTCGCCGTGGACGGGGACCAGCCGGGTCGTGGTGACGGGCGTGCTGGTCCGCGCGCTGCCGCGGCAGCAGGGGAGCTGACCCGCGGTGTACGGCTGGCTCTGGCGCCGGCTGCCGGGGGGTCCGGCCGCCCGGCTCGGTCAGATCGTGCTGCTGCTCATCGCCGTGGGCGTGCTGCTGTGGTACGTCGTCTACCCGTGGGCGTCGCTGCACGTGCCGTTCGGCCAGTCGGGGCTCGGCTAGCGCGCACCGGAAACTACGGTCCCGTGGTGGTCGGCGTCGACGCCGACGGCGTCGGGCTGGGCGATACCGACGGGCTGGGGCTCACCTGCGCCACCACGTAGATGGTGATGCTGGACCCAGGCGGCAGCGGGGTGCCCGGCGACGGGCTCGTGGCGTAGACGGTGCCCGCCTGACCCTGAGCCGGTTCCTGCTGCACCGTGACGTTGTAGTTGTACGGCGGGCCTGTCAGCGCGTTCATGGCCTCGCCCTGCTGTTCGCCGATCACGTTCGGCACCATCGTCTGGGAGGGCGTCACGGTGATCGTTACGGTCGAGCCGATCGGCGCCGGGGTACCGGCGCTGGGCGACTCGCTGATCACGCTGCCGGGAGCAGCGCCCGCCTGCGTACCGGACACTATGGAGACCTTGAAGCCGGCCACGCGGAGGATCGAGGTCGCGTCGGCCTGGCTCTTGGTGACGACATTCGGCACGTCGGCGCTTGTCTTCTTCGGCGGGCCCGAGGAGTAGACGATGTTGATGGCGGTGCCCTTGGGCTCGGTCGAGCCGTAGGCCGGGTTCGTGCTGATCACCGTGTTCTTGCCGGCCGTCGCGGATGCCCGCGCGGTCTTGGTGCCGATCTTGAAGCCGTCGTGGACCAGGGTGGCCTCAGCCTGGCTGAGCGGAACGCCGACCTCGTTCGGCACCGGGACGCCGCTGCTGGCGCTGCCGATGAACTTGAGCAGCACGATCACCGCGATGAGGACCACCACGACGGTGGCCAGCGCGACCCACGGCCAGACCCGGTGCTGCCGCCGCGGCGGGCCGCCCGGCCCGCTCCCGTCCGGCCCGTAGCCTGGCGGGCCGTACTGGTACGGCGGGATCGCCGCGGTACGGCCCGCGATCTGGGTCCCCGCGGCTCCCATCCGGCGGGTGCCCGCGCCATACGCGGCGGTAGGCAGCGACGCCGCGAGCGGGGCCCCCGACAGCGCGCGCTGGATGTCGTTGCGCATCTCCCCGGCCGACTGGTAGCGGTCCGCCGGGTCTTTCTGCATGGCCTTGAGCACGATGGCGTCGGCCCAGGCGGGCACCTCGGGGTCGATCTGAGACGGCGGTACCGGCTCCTCCTTGACGTGCTGGTAGGCGATCGCCACCGGCGAGTCGCCGGTGAACGGCGGCCGTCCGGTCAGCAGCTCGTACAGCAGGCACCCGGTGGAGTACAGGTCGCTCCGAGCGTCCACCCGCTCGCCCCTGGCCTGCTCGGGCGACAGGTACTGCGCCGTGCCGATGACCTGGGCGGTCTGCGTCATCGTCAGCTGCGAGTCGGCCACGGCCCTGGCGATGCCGAAATCCATCACCTTGACGTCGCCGGTCCTGGTCAGCATCACGTTGCCGGGCTTGATGTCGCGGTGCACGATCCCGTTGCGGTGGCTGTAGTCCAGCGCCCGCAGCACCCCGTCGGTGATCTCGAGGGCCCGCTCCGGCAGCAGCCTGCGGTCGTCCCGGAGCAAGTCGCGCAGCGTGCGGCCGTCGACGAACTCCATGACGATATAAGGCACGGGGATGGCGCCGACCATGTCCTCGCCGGTGTCGTAGACGGCGACGATCGAGGGGTGGTTCAGCGATGCCGCAGACTGGGCCTCCCGGCGGAACCGTGCCTGAAATGTCTGGTCGCGGGCGAGGTCGTCGCGGAGCGTCTTCACCCCGACGACGCGGTCGAGACGGATGTCGCGGGCCCGGAACACCTCCGCCATGCCGCCTCGACCGACGATGCCGTCGAGTTCGTAGCGGCCACCGAGCAGCCGTGGCTGAGTCATGTCGCGCACTTAGGTTACCGTCCTGCTTATTGAGGGCTGTGACCAGCATGACAGTCTGAGGTTGCTGTCGCACGCCCGGCTTGTCACGTTACCCGGCGATGCGCCGTGGTGGGGCCCGCCGCGGGTCGCCCTGCTCACGAGTGCGCCTTCAGGTAGGCCTGGATGACCTGGACGGCGATGGGCGCGGCGGCGTCCGCACCGAACCCGCCGCCCTGGACGATCACGCCGACGGCGATGGGGCTGGACACCCCAGGCCCGGCCGGCACAAAGCAGCTAAACACGGCGTCGTCCGGGCTCTCAGCGGGGGTGAGTCCGTTCTCGGCCGTTCCCGTCTTGCCGTAGATCGGGATGCTCGTAGCCGGCGGCCCCGCGGTCTCGTACGCCGTGCCGGACGGGTTGTGGGTGACCTCATACATCATCGCCTTCACGTATCCGGCCACCTGAGGGGTAACTGGATGGCTGAAGGCGCTCGGCGAGGCCGATTCGATCAGCGAGAGGCCCGGACCGAGGACTTGCTGGACCAGGTACGGCTTCATCAGCGTGCCGCCGTTCTCGATCGCCGACGCGAGCATGGCTTCCTGCAGCGGGGAGACCTCGTCGTCGAACTGGCCGATGGCCGAGAACGCGGTCAGCGACGGGTCCGTCCAGCCCTGGTCCTCCGGGAACAGGCCGGGCTCGACCGGGAACGGGATGTCGAACGTCTGGTTCATGCCGAATTTGTTGGCATAGTCCCGCAGGACGGGCGCGGTCAGCCTGATGCCCAGCCCGGCGAACGCGGTGTTACAGGACAGGTAGAACGCCTCGATGATCGGCGGGTTTCCGTCGGCGCAGGTCTCGTCGCCGTCGTTGTTGAGCAGGTTTCCGTTCGGCAGCTGCAGCGGCTCCGGTGCGGGCACGGTCGTATTCGTGTTCGCCACCAGGCCCTGGGAGAAGGCCGCCGAGCTCGTCACGATCTTGAAGGACGAGCCGGGCGGAAAGTTCGGCGTCACCGCGCGGTTCAGCAGGGGCTGGGCGGGGTCGTGGACCAGATTGTTATAGGCGTCATTGAGCTGCGTACCGTCGAACGTCGTCAGCACGTTCGGGTCGTAGGACGGATAGGAGGCCATGGCCAGGATCGCGCCTGTCGACGGGTTCATCGCGACCACGGCGGCCGCATGCCCGCCGTCGTTGACCAGCGCGCTGTAGGCGGCTTGCTGCGCCGCCGGGCTGATGGTCAGCTCGACGGTCGCGCCCTGCTTCTGCTTGCCGGTGAGCAGGCTGGTCAGGTTGTGGATCGCAAGCCTCGGGTCGGTGCCGTTCAGCAGCTTGTTCTCGGTCTGCTCGATGCCGGTTTGGCTGTAGATCGTGTCGAATCCGGTGACCGGGGCGTAGACCGGACCCTCCGGGTAGTAGCGCTGGTAGGTGTCGGTGCCCTTGATCAGCCTGGACTCGGCGATCGTCACGTCGTTGCCGTCGCCCGTCGCGACGATCGACCCGCGCTGGTAGGTGAACTGCTCGTCGAACACCCGGATGTTGCCTGGCTCGGCGGCCAGCTTGCTGGTCTCGAACGCCTGGACGTAGTTCATGTTGAGCAGCAGCAGCACGAACATGGCCAGGCAGGCCAGCGAGATACGCAGCAGCGCGCGGTTCATCCGGCCCGCACCACCTGTGTCATGCCCTCGTCCTGGATCGGCTGCGGGGCCGGTCCGCGCGCGGTATCGCTGACTCGGACCAGCAGGCCGATCAGGATCCAGCTGGCGACCAGGGAGGAACCTCCCTGGGAGAGGAACGGCGTAGTGACGCCGGTCAGCGGGATGAGCCCGCTGATCCCGCCGACGATCACGAATACCTGCAGGGCCAGCACGAACGACAGCCCGCCGATCAGAAGCTTGGCGAACGGATCGTTGACCCCGAGGGCGGCTCGGAGGCCGCGCTGCACGAGCAGGCCGAACACGAGCAGCAGCGCCATGACGCCGACCAGGCCGAGTTCCTCACCGAACGCGCTGAAAATGAAGTCGCTCTGCACGAGCGGCGTGTAGTAAGGCTGGCCGTGGCCAAGGCCGGTGCCGAACAAGCCGCCGAACGCCAGGCCCTCCAGGGCCTGCACCGGCTGGTAGGCGATGCCCGTGGGGTTGCTGCCCGCGAACGGGTGCAGCCAGACCGTGAACCGCTCCATCACGTGGTGGAAGAGGTTGGCGGTCAGAAAGGTGCCGAATAGGAACAGCGCCACGCCGATGAGCAGCCAGGACACCCGCTGGGTCGCGATGTAGAGCATCGCGATGAACATGCCGAAGAACAGGGCGGCCGTGCCGATGTCCGTCTCGAAGATCAGGATCAGCAGCGTGGCCACCCAGGCAGACAGCACGGGCGCGAGGTCGCGCGCTCGCGGGAACGTGATGCCGAGAACCCGGCGCCCGGCCAGGGCCAGCACGTCTCGCTTACTGACCAGGTAGCCCGCGAAAAACACCGCGAGCGCGAGCCGGGCGAACTCGCCGGGCTCGACGGAAAAGCCGCCGAAGATGATCCAGACCTTTGCGCCGTTGACGGTGCTGTGGCTGGTCGGGAGCACGGCCGGGATGGCCAGCAGCACCAGGCCGAGTGCGCCGAGGGTGTAGGTGTAGCGCTGCAGCAGACGCGCCTCGCGGACGAGCACGAGGACGACCACCAGTGCGGCGACGCCGACACCAGTGTACAGCAGCTGCGTCGTGGTCGCGGAGCTGGGCAGGTCGGTGACCTGCAGGCCGGGATTGCCGTTCCGGCCGGACTGCTGGAGCCGGTAGATCATGACGATGCCAAGGCCGTTCAGCAGCGCCGCGAGGGGAAGCAGCAGCGGATCGGCGTGCGGCGCGAACCTCCGGATGGCTACGTGCGCGGCGCCCATGAGAGCGGCGAAGACCACCAGGTCGGCGGGTAGCCCAGGCAGCTTGCCGCGCAGACCCAGGCCGACCGCGGCGTAGGCGAGCAGCACGACGGCGATGGCAAAAACAAGCATGACCAGCTCGGTCCGACGCCGGCCACGCGGCATGGCGACAGGCCGGTCAGCGCTGGCGGCTACCGTCACCCTGCCCCCAGCGCCGCGCAGTAGGGCGGCGGGGCGGCCGGCTTGCTGGGAGGCGCCGGCCTCTTGTTCGCGGCCAGCTTCCCGTACTTGGCATTCCACTGGTTAAGCGCGGACCCGTACTGGGTCTGTGCCTGCTGGTCTCGCTTGCACGTGTACGCGCGCTTGATCGACGTCAGTGTCGCCTGCGACTTGGCGAGCGTGGTCGGATTCGTGGGCAGGGTGAGGTCACCGGGCACGTGCGACAGCGGAATGCCCGTCCGACGGTAGACGCTGGACAGGCTGATGAAGGCGATCTTCTCGTTGATCCCGCGGAAGATGGTGACCTGGCCGCGGTCCGCGGCCAGGTAGTACTGGCCCTGGGTAGCGCGGTAGCCGACATAGAGCCCAACGGCCACGACGGCCAGCAAGACGACGAGGATCGTCGTCACTACGGGCCAGCGTCGTCGCGACTCGGCCAGCTCGTCGTCGGCGTCGTCGGCATCCCCGGCGTCCTCGGCGTCCTCGGCGTCCTCGGCCCGGTGGCCGCCGCGCCCGTTCAGGCTCGCGTCGGCCGGGCTGCCCGGAGCATCCGCGCCGCCGCGGCCAGTGGCCGCGCGCAGCAGCGTCCGGGCGTCGCCATTGGCGGCCGCTCCGGCGAGCACCGCCTTCCGGGTCGGGGCTATCGGACCCGACTCGTCCACGACGTCCGCCACGATGCAGGTGACGTTGTCGGGTCCGCCGTTCCTGATGGCCAGCGTGATCAGGTGGTCGACCGCCTGGCCCGCGTCCGGCACGGTGGACAGCACCTCGTGCACGTCGTCATCGCTCACCACGTCGGTGAGGCCGTCGGAGCACAGCAGGTAGCGATCGCCCAGCATCGCCTCGTGAATCGCCAGGTCGGGCTCGGCCTCGGTGCTGCCCTGGAGCGCGCGCATGATGAGCGACCGCTGCGGGTGGTTGGCAGCAGCCGCCGGGCTGAGCCGGCCCTCATCCACCAGGGACTGGATCAGCGTGTGATCGCGCGTGATCTGGTAGAGGTCCCCGTCACGCAGCAGGTAGGCGCGGGAGTCGCCGATGTGGCACACCGCTACCTCGGCGTCGGCCCACAGCAGCGCGGTCAGCGTGGTGCCCATGCCCTCGACGGCAGGGTCCGAGACGCTCATGTCGTGCAGCGTGTCGCGGGCGGCGGCGACGGCCGCCGCCAGGGCGTCAAGCATCTCCTCGCCGGTGCTGAGATTCTGCTGGTCCAGCGGCGCGATCGTGGAGATAGCCACCGCGCTCGCGACCTCGCCGGCGGCATGCCCGCCCATCCCATCGGCGATCGCCAGCAGCCGCGGGCCGGCATAGGCCGAGTCTTCATTCCCCTCGCGGAGCAGGCCCACGTCCGACCGGAGCGCGTAGTGCAGGGCGAACGTCATCTGCGCAGCTCCAGAACGGTCTTGCCGATGCGGATGGGGACACCTATCGGCACCGGGGTGGGCGCGGTCACCTTCTGCCGGTCCAGGTAGGTGCCGTTAGTCGATCCGAGGTCCTCTACCAGCCACTGACCATCTTGTGGGAAGAGTCGGGCGTGTCGGGTCGAAGCGTAGTCGTCGGCGAGCACCAGCGTGGCGTCATCGGCCCGGCCAATCGTGATCTGCTGATCGGTGAGTCCGAGCGTCGTGCCGGCGAGCGCGCCGGCGGTGACCAGCAGATGCTGCGGAGCTGCCCGGGAAGGCCGCGGCGGCCGGTCGGCGGGCTTGAGCTGCGGCGGGCTGGCCGACGGCGTCGTCACCCGTCGGCGTCGGTGGCTGACCTGGCCGAACAGGTCGGTTCGCACGACGCCGACGGCCGCGATCACGAAGAGCCACAGGACGGCAAGAAAGCCGATCCTGATGAGGGTGAGCTCAAGCGCGTTCATCGAGTCATGATCCTTGTCGCGACGCCGCGCCGCGGCTGTCCTCAGTAAATGCCGTCCCGCCGGAAGACCAGCGTGGTCCGGCCGAGGGTGACTCGAGTGCCGTCGGTGAGCGCGACCCGCCGGACGGGCTGGCCGTTGACGAAGGTGCCATTGGTCGAGCCAAGATCGACCAGGACGACGTCGTCGTCCTCGACCCGGATCTCGGCGTGGTGCCGGGATACGCCTGGGTCGACGAGCCGCAGGTCGCAGTCGGTGCCGCGACCCAGGATGACAAGCGGCGTGGTGATCTCGTAGGTGCGCTGGTGGCCTCCGTCCGGGCCGCCGTCAGGACCAGAAACCAGCAGCCGCGGATTGCCGCGGAACCCCCCGGCCGGCTGGGGCAGGTCGGTGACCGGCCGCCGGATCTCGCCATCCTCGACGGTCGTGCCCCGGATGACGCCGGACAGGATCCGGAACGTGCCGGTGCTGAGGTCGCGTACGCCCTCGAATCGCATCCGGACCGGGCCCACGAACGAGTAGCCCTGCTCCTTGGCGTATTCCCTGGCGAGCGTGGCCAGCTCGATACCCAGGCTGTCGGCGTACATGTCGAGGCGGGCGTAGTCGTCCTCAGCGACCTCGACGACGAAGTCGTTCGGCACCAGGGTGCGGCCCTGAGCCACGATGGCGGCGCGGTCATCCATCTCCCGCTGGATCGCACTCGCCACCTCGACCGGCTGAAGCTCGGATTTGAACGCCCGCGCAAAGGCACCCTCGACCATACCTTCGAGCCTGTGCTCAAATCGCTGCAAGACTCCCACCGTGGCGCCCTCCTCTCCCTGCCGTATCCGATCGTATCGGCGATGTGGGATAGCTTGCGGACGTGCTAACCTGACTGCTGCTCCCGGGGCGGGTGGCGGAACGGCAGACGCGCACGGTTCAGGTCCGTGTGTCCGAAAGGACGTGAGGGTTCAAATCCCTCCTCGCCCACTGCCTCCCC
>Ga0187783_10000441_pt1 | contig 30745 bp, 28 predicted proteins | sample 1015_SJ02_MP02_2_FD_132471 | JGI IMG/M metagenome (GOLD analysis project Ga0187783, IMG submission 132471) | Tropical peat soil microbial communities from peatlands in Department of Meta, Colombia - 1015_SJ02_MP02_20_MG | ecosystem: Environmental > Terrestrial > Soil > Wetlands > Peat | place... | reverse complement strand
GGTCTGCGGCGAGACCGGTTGTTCGCTGCCAAAGCCGGCGTCGCCCTCGACAGCCCTGGCGTTGACGGCCGCATACCGCTGCTCGTCGCTGTCGTAGAGTGCCGCCACCAGTACGCCGCAATTACCACACAACAGCAGCTCGGCCTGGCCACTTCCCTGGCGATAGATCGCCGCCTGCTGGGCGCTGCGGATCCGCAGGCTCCCGGCGGGATCTGAAACCCACGCCGCCGCGTGCTTGCGGCAGAAATCACAGTCGCAGGCGCGCGGATGGTAGCTGGCCGGTGAGCGGGTGAGGTCGAGCTCTACACGGATGCTGCCGCAATGGCAGCCGCCCTTCAGGGTATGCACGAGTCACCGGCCCCGCGGCGGCAGATGCGGCCCGGGTCGATCGATGCCGCTCACACCGGATCGAGCGGCGTGTTGCCGCCGGTGAAGTGGGTGCGGGCCTGCGCACGGCGGTAGTGGGTTTCGTCGCGCCAGCGCCGAAAGTTGGCGAGCCCGAGCATTGCGTAAATCAGCTTGAAGAGCTGCAGCCGCCAGAACACGGGGTGTGCATCGAGCACATCGCCCGCGAGCATCGAGATCACGCCCTGCTCGATCTTCAGGCGGTTGCTCGGATGACCGAACATGTCCTTCATCACTGGGTTGTTGAAGCGATAGATGAAGAACGAGAATCTCCTGATCGCGGTGCGTGCGCGTTGCTCGAGCCTGCGAAGCAGGGCGGCCTCGCGCCGCGGCTCGCGCAGCACCGCTTCGATGACCTGCACTGCCTCCTCCGCGGTGCTCATCGCCAGATAAACCCCGGTGGAGAAGACCGGGTCGAGGAACGCGAAGGCATCGCCGATCAGGACCCACCCCGGGCCGCCGATCTGGCGCGCATCGTAGGAGTAGTTGCCGGTAACCCTTACCTGGTCGCCGATGAGCTCCGCGCCCTGCATGCGTTTCCACAGCGCTGCGTTGCTCTGCAGCGTCTCGCGCAGGAACTCGAGCGTGCGTCCCTTGCGCTGCTTGAGGTAGTCGGGCCGGCACACGGCCCCCACGCTCATGACTCCATCCGGCAGCGGGATCATCCACATCCAGCCGTGCGCGAAGCGGTACATGCTGATGTTGCCGGCGTCCTCTCCCGGGCGGACCTCGGCGCCGCGGAAGTGGCCGAAGATCGCCGCGCTCTGATGCTCCTGGTTCTTGCGGCGGAGCTTGTTCTTCGCAGCGAGGAAGGCGTCGCGGCCGCTGGCATCGACCAGGTAGCGGGTGCGGATCCGGTAATCGCGCCCCGCATCGGTGTGCACTTCGATGCAGGTGTCGCGCGGCCCGCGCTGCTCGGTGCGCAGCACCTCATGCCCTTCGCGGGCATCCGCGCCACTCGCGCGCGCGTGCTCGAACAGCATCTGATCGAAATCCTGGCGCCAGACCTGGTAGGCGTGCGGTGGACTTCGGCCCAGGGCGCGGTCGAAGGCGAAAGTGTTGTAGCCGCGCTCGTTGGTGGCCTCGAAATCGGCGCCGCGCTTGTAGACTCCGAGAGCACGCACTTTGTCTGCCACGCCAAGCCGCTCGAACAGCGGCAGGCTCATCGGCAGCAGCGACTCGCCGATGTGAAAGCGCGGGTGATGCGCCTTCTCGAGCAGGATCACCTTGTGGCCGCCGCGCGCCAGCAGCGTGGCCGCGGTGCTGCCGGCGGGGCCGCCACCGATCACCGCGACGTCGCACTCCTCGACCGGCATCTCGGGCGGCGCATCCATGGGTGGAGCATGCCTCTGTCGGCGTGCTTTCGCCACATCCTCACTCGGCCGAGTCCCGCGCCACGGCGCTCTGAGCGGCGTAGATGCGCCGGACCGACTCCATCGTGTCGGCTTCCTGCGGCCGTTTGTCCTCGCGGTAGCGCTTCACCCGCGCCAGCCGCAGCGCGAGCCCACCGGTGTAGCGCGGGCTCGTCTGCAGGTCGCTGAAGGCGACCTCGACCACGACCTCGGGGCGGACGTATACGGTGCCGTCGTCCCGCCGAGTTTCGAGCTCGAGGAACCGTGTCGTCTGCCACTCGAGCATCGCATCCGTCAGGCCCTTGAACGTCTTGCCGAGCATCACGTAGGTGCCGGTCTCGGGATCGCGGGCGCCGAGATGGAGGTTGGAGAGCTTGCCGCTGCGGCGGCCGTGTCCCCACTCGGCCGCGAGCACCACCAGATCGAGCGTGTGCGCGCGCTTGATCTTGAGCCAGCTCGTGCCGCGGTTGCCGGCTTCGTACGCGCCGGCGAGCGACTTCGCCATCACGCCCTCGTGTCCGGCCGCCAGCGCCGCCTGGTAGAAGGCCGCGGCCTCCGCCGCCGAGGCGGTGATCAGTCGCGGAATCGCCATCGCCGCCGGAATACTCGCGGCGAGTGCCGCAAAGCGCTCCCGCGCCGGGCGGTCGGCGATGCTGTCGCCGCCGACCCGCAGGCAGTCGAAGAAGAATGCGCGGAGCGGTAACTCGCTGCGCAGCTCCTCGACCTTGAGCCGCCGGCCGAAGCGCCGCATGGTGATCTGAAAGGGATGCGGGCGGCCTTGGGTATCGAAAGCGATGGCTTCGCCGTCGAGTATCAGCGCCTGCGCCGGCAGCGCGCGCACCGCGGCTGCGATCTCCGGCAGCGACGCCGTCACTTCGTTGAGCGAGCGGGTGTAGACACGCACCTGCTCGGCGTCCTTGTGGACCTGGATGCGCGCCCCGTCCATCTTCCATTCGAACGCCACCTCGCCGTGCAGCTCGCGCAGTGCCTCATCTACGTCGCTCGCCGTCTGCGCCAGCATCGGCGCGACCGGCGAGAACAGCGCCAGCTGGAAGACGTCGAGCGCGTCCGCGCCCTGCAGCAAGGCCACCCGGGCGACCGCACCGAGATCCTTTGAATACATCGCCGCCCGCCGCACTCTCGCCGCCGGCACCTCGGCAGCGGCGGCGATGGCATCGAGCATCACGCCGCCGAGCGCTCCCTGGCGCAACTCTCCGGCCAGCAGATGCAGCAGAAAGCGCTGCTCGGCGGGCGTTGCCCGGGCGAAGAGCTCGCGCAGTGCCTGTGCGCGGCGTTGCGCCGAACCGGCGCCGCGGATTGCGGCGAGCTCCGTCAGGCGGCTGTTGGTTTCGACGATCGACAGCGTGGAGTGCTCGGCCGCGCGCTCGGCGGTGGCACCCTCAAGCGTCGCGTAGCCGATGCCGATGCGTCCCTGTGGAAGCTCTCCGGAAAGATAGCGCGCAGCGATCTCGATCTCGTCCGGCAGCAGGCTGCGAAGAAACTCGGCCAGCGCCTTTATCTTGGCGAGCCGCGCCCGTGTTGCGCTCACGCGCTCAGATGTCGCGACCAGGGCCTCGAGCGATGCCACGGTGAGGATTGTAGGTCAGCGGCTCTCGCGGCTGCGCCGAGCCGTGCACGCGGGGCGACCGGCGAGAGAGCCTGGCTGCACGCCCGCGTCGTATGATTCGGGCTGGACCGCACGGCGAGTGTTAAGCGGATGGGGGAGTCGACTGATGCAACGATTTAAAATTGCCATGGGGCTGGCACTCATCGCCGCAGTACCTGCACTGCCTGCCGCAGTGCCGGCGACGATGCAGGCCGCGGCCATCGATCGCCCGGGCGGGCCCGAGGTCCTGACCCTGCACACCCTCCCGGTGCCCAAGCCCGGCGCCGACGAGGTTCTCATCGAGATGAACACCGCGGGCGTCGGTCCCTGGGACCTCGATGTCCGCGAGAAGCTCGACTACTGGAAAAACAGGAAGTACCCGCTGGTGCTCGGTGTGGACGGCTCGGGCACCGTCGCTGCGGTGGGCTCCGCGGTTCACGGCTTTAAAGTGGGCGATGCGGTGTACGCCTATGTCTGGGACAACCCCAAGGGCGGCTTTTATGCCGAGTACGTCGCCGTGGCCGCAGGCGCCGTGGGACACGTGCCGGCGGGCATGACTCTCAGGGACGCGGGGGCAGGCGCCGTTGGCTCGCTCACCGCGCTGCAGGGAATCGACGATGCGCTGCATCTCAGGTCCGGCGAGACGCTGCTCATACACGGAGCCGCAGGCAGTGTGGGCAGCCTCGCGCTGCAGTTCGCGAAGCTCCGTGGTGCGCGCGTCCTCGCCACCGCCTCGGGCGATGACGGCGCGGCCCTCGTTCGTGGCCTGGGGGCCGACGCGGTGATCGACGGCCGACACGGCGACATTCGTGAGGCTGCCCGCGCCTTCGCGCCAAACGGTGTCGATGCGGTGTTGGTGCTCGCCGGAGGCGATGCACAGCAGGCCTGCATGGACGCGCTGCGATCGGGAGGGCGGGCGGCTTATCCGAGCGGTGTGCATCCTGAGCCCAAGGCGCGTAGCGGCACGACCGTCGTCAGCTACGATGCGATTGCCGCACCGGCGCAGTACGCACGCCTCAACGAGGCGATCGAGCAGGCCAAGCTCAAAGTGCCGATCGCCGCGGAATATCCGCTGGCCGATGCCGCCAAGGCGCACGAGCGCATGGCGGCGGGGCACGTGCTGGGCAAGGTCGTGCTGCGGATCCGGTAACGTCCGGCGTGTGGCTTACGCCGGCTGCACTTCACCCGACCGGCGCGGCACCACCCTCGCGGCTGCGGCGCTCGACGAACGCCTGCAGCGCTTCCTGCGTCGCCGCCTCCATCGCCGGCGGCTGAAAGGCCGCGAGTGTCTCGCGGTACACGGTGCTCGCGCGCTCGGTAGCGGTCTTGGCGCCGGCCTCTTTCCAGGCGCCAAAGTTGCGCCAGTCGGAGACCAGCGGTGTGTAGAAGGCGTCGCGGTAGCGCTGCATGGTATGCGCGGCGGCGAAAAAATGACCGCCGGGGCCGACCTCCGCCACCGCCTCGATGCCGATCTCCTCGCTGGTGGCGGGCACGGGCTGGAACAGCTCGGCGAACATCTGCAGCATCTCGACATCGAGAATGAACTTCTCGAACGAGGCGGTGAGCCCGCCCTCCAGCCAGCCGGCGGCGTGCAGCACGAAGTGGCAGCCGCCGAGCAGCGCCCCCCACAGACTCATCTGCGACTCGTACGCCGCCTGCGCATCCGGGGCATTGCTGGCAGTGGCGCTCGAGCAGCGCCAGGGCACGCCGATGCGCCGCGCCAGCTGACCGGCGCCGAAGGCGGCCTTGGCGTACTCAGGAGTGCCGAAGGCGGGTGAACCGGACTTCATGTCGACGTTGGAGGTGAAGCTGCCGTACATCACCGGGGCTCCGGGTTGCACGAGCTGCGTCAGGGTGATGCCGAACAGCGCTTCCGCGTGCGCGAGCGTCAGGGCACCCGGGATCGTCACCGGTGCCATCGCCCCGGCGAGCGTAAAGGGCGTCACGATGATCAGCTGCCGGTGACGGGCGAAGTAGATGATGCCCTCGGTCATGGGCACGTCGAGCTGCAGCGGCGAGTTGGTATTGCAGATGCTGTAACAGCGCGGCTCGGCCTCGAAGGTGGCGGCGTCGATGCCGTGCGCGATGCGCAGCATCTCGAAGCAGTCGGCGAGCTGCCCATCGCCGCGACAGTAGAAGTAGGGCGGCTTGTCGCCGAGGGTAAGCTGGGCGAGCGTCGTCTCGAGGTGACGTACCGAGACGCCGACATCCTGCGGCTCGGTCATCTGGCCGAGAACGTGGATGACGTCGAACGCCTGCGCCAGGCGCACGAAATCGCGGAAATCGGCGATCGAGCCGGTGCGCTTGCCGCGCTCGAGATCGCTGACGCTCGGGGGACCGGCGACCGGGGCGAACACCACATGGGGGCCGCCAACGCGACAGGAGCGCAGCGGGTTGCGAGCGATGAGCGCGGCCTCGTGGGGCACCGTGGTCAGGGCCGCGCTCACCTGCGCGGGATCGAGCCGTACCATCTGGCTGGCTTCGTCCACCTGGGCGCCGGCTGAGGCGAGCAGCGCGCGTCCGCGTGGTGACAGCACCCGCATCCCCTGGCGCTCGAGGATTGCGAGCGCTGCCTGGTGCATGCTCTCGACCTGATCGTCGGTGAATAGCCGCACCGGCTCGAAGGGATTGACGAGGTTGCGATAGCGGGTAGAGCGTTCGACCGCGGCGCCCGCGCCGGCCCGGTGAGTTTCGCGCCTGCGTGGTCTCATGGTTGGGGTCGACTAGATCCTAACAGGCCGGACGGGTCAAGCGAGGAAAAGTCATGCTGGTAAGCCAAAAACGCATAGGCCCCGGCGCGACTCACGCTCTTCGACCGCGCTGCGCCGAGGTTGGCACGCGCTGCGCCGAGGTTCGTCCGACCCGCGCCACGTTGCGTTGCGCGGGCCGCAGCGATTTCACCGAGCGATCGGCGCGCACGCCCTTGAGGCTCGCCTGGCGCAGCAGCTGCTCCTCCGTGTAGCCGCGGAACTCGACCTCGACCACCAGCCGCGGCCTGACCCACAGCGGCGTCGCACCGCGCAGCTGCGCACGCGTTGGCGCACCCTCGAGCGCGGGCGCACGCGGCGCGTGCAGGCGCGACAGCCTTTGCAGCAGCTCATCGATCCGCCGCTCGTCGAGGCCGGTGCCGACCCGGCCGCGATAGCGCCAGCCGCCGGTGGCGGTCGGCGCCGCGAGCAGCAGCGAGCCGAGCCGCGCGCGCGCGCCCTTACCGCGCGTGTAGCCGATGACCGCGAACTCATCGGAATCGACGCATTTGATCTTGAGCCAGGCTCCGCCGCGCCCGTCCTGATAGGGCGCATCGAGACGCTTGGCGACGATGCCTTCGAGTCCGCGGGCGCAGGCCGCGCGCGCCGCGCGCGCGCCGCCGCCGATGACGTACGGGCTGAGCGTCAGTGGCGGCGCTGCATGCTTGAGCAGCGCTGCGAGTGCGTGCTTGCGCTCGATCTGCGGCCGCGGCCGTAAATCGACGCCATCGAGGAACAGCAGGTCGAACACCACGACCCGCAGCCGCTCGTCGTCGGCGGTGCCGAAGCGCTGCTGCAGCAGCCCGAAGCTGCTGCGCCCGGCTTTATCGAACGTCACCAGCTCGCCGTCGAGAATGCAGCTGCGGCAGCGCAGGCGGGCGATGGCGGCGGCGGTCGCGGGGAGCTTGTCGGTCCAGTCCTGGCCGCCGCGCGAGCTGATGCGCACCGCCCGGGCGTCGCGCCAGGCGAGCACGCGATAGCCGTCGAATTTGACCTCGTGCAGCCACCCCTCGCCCTCGGGTGCTGCATCGACCAGGCGCGCGAGCTGCAACCCGACTCTCGCGGGCGGTCGAGCGCGCGGCCGCGTCTTGCGAGAGGCGCTGCTCAGGCTGTGTGTCTCAGTCCGGGCGCTGTTGCGATCATGGTGTGCTCGCTCCACTCGTGCCTTCGCGACGGGCGGCGCAGTGTCAGGCCGGTGCAGGGCCGGTGCAAGGCCCTGACTGCAAGGCCTTGACCCCAAGGGCCGCGGCGCTCAGCGGGACTTAAGCGGGGGCTGGGCTGCGATATCTGTGGCTGGCGTGGTAACTTTGCTGCCTGACAGTCAAGAGAAGGAGTCTCGAGCGGATGCCCAGCAAAATTCCCGACGGCGAGCGGCGCGGCTGGATCGTACCGATTGGCGGCGCGGAAAATAAGGAAAATGACCCACGGATCCTCGAGCGCTTCGTGCGCGTCTCGGGGGGTGATGCAGCGGACATCGTCGTCATCCCGACCGCCAGCCGCATGCACGAGACCGGACCGCGCTACGAGGAGCTGTTTGAGTCGCTCGGCGCCGCGCGCGTCAGCGTAATGGACTTCGACACGCGCCGGGACTGCCAGGAACGCGGCCGCCTCGAGCGGCTCCAGGAGGCGAGCGGCATCTTCTTTACGGGCGGCAACCAGCTGCGCTTGACCACACTGCTCGGCGGCACGCCGGTGGCGAAGCTGATCCGCCTGCGCAACGCCCGCGGCGTGACCGTCGGCGGCACCAGTGCCGGTGCCAGCATCCTCTCCGAGCATATGATCGCCGCGGGCGACGAGGGCTCCTCGATGGTCGCCGGCGGCGTGCGGCTCGCCCCGGGGCTTGGGCTCACCAATCGCTTCATCATCGACCAGCATTTTCGCCAGCGCGACCGTCTCGGCCGGCTCCTCACCGCGCTCGCCTACAACCCGTTTGCCGTCGGCCTCGGGCTGGATGAGGACACGGCCGCCTTCATCGGCCCCGATGAGATGGTCGAAGTGGAGGGGACCGGCGGCGTCACGGTGGTCGATGGGGCGGATGTGAGCTTCTGCTCGATCGACAGCATCGAGGAAGGGCAGCCGGTGTGCATGCTCGGTCTGAAAGTGCATATGCTGGTCGCCGGCGCTACCTTCAACCTGCACACGCGCGTCGCCACGCCCGGCACGCTCGTGCCTTCGAAGGAGTAGTCGCAAGAGCGCACTGACAAACTCCGCCCGCGCGCCACAAGAGCAACACCGATGCGCATCCTGGAACGTTCCGTCTACGTGGGACCCTCTCTTTATGCCCACTTCCCGGTCATCCGTCTCGAGCTCGACCTGGGTGAGCTCGAAGCCTGGCCCACCGCGCGCCTCGGCGCGCGCTTCATCGACGCGCTCGCCGCCGCGCTTCCGGGTCTCGCCGAGCACGGCTGCTCGTACCGCGAGCCGGGCGGCTTCCTGCGCCGCATGCGCGAGGGGGAGGGCACCTGGCTCGGCCACGTGCTCGAGCACGTGGCGATCGAGCTGCAGAACATTGCCGGCGAGGAGGTGACCTTCGGCAAGACGCGCAGCAGCGACGGAATCGCCGGCCACTACACAGTGGTGTACGAGTACGCGCAGCGAGACGAGGGCATCGCCGCCGGCGAGCTAGGCCTGAAGCTGCTGCTGTCGCTGCTGCCGGCGGAGCTGCGCCCGGAGGGCGGCGTGCCCTCGGGTTGGGAGTGGCCCGAGGCGCGCGATCAGTTCATCCGCTTTGCGCAGCGGCGCGCGCTCGGTCCTTCGACCCATTCGCTGGTGCGCGCTGCCGAGGCGCGCGGCATACCCTGGCTGCGTCTCAACGAGCAGTCGCTGGTGCAGCTTGGCCATGGCAAGTACCAGCAGCGCCTGCAGGCGACGGTCACCGGCCGCACACCGCATATCTCGGTGGAGCTGGCGAGCGACAAGGAGGAGACCAACAAGATCCTCGCGGGCCTGGGACTCCCGGTACCGCAGCAGGAGCTGGTGCAGAGCGAGACACAGGCGGTGCGCGCCGCGCGCCGCATCGGTTTCCCGGTCGTGGTGAAGCCCTACAACGGCAACCACGGACGCGGCATCTCCATCCGCCTCACCTCGGACCAGGAAGTGGCGCATGGTTTCACCGTGGCGCGCGAGCACTCGCGCTCGGTGATCGTCGAGAGCTTTCTCGAAGGCGATGATCACCGCCTGCTGGTGGTGAACGGCGAGCTGGTCGCGGCGACGCGACGCACGCCCGGCCACGTGGTGGGCGACGGCGAGCACACCGTCGCCGAGCTGATCGACATCGTCAATCAGGATCCGCGGCGCGGCGTCGGCCACGAGAAGGTGCTGACGCGCCTCGAGCTCGACCCTCAGGCACACAAGATGCTGCAACGTGCCGGGCTCACGCCCGAGTCGGTTCCCGCGAACGGCCAGGCGGTTTACCTGCGTTCGACTGCCAACCTCTCCACCGGCGGCACCGCGACCGACGTCACCGACATCATCCACCCCGACAACCGCGAGATGGCCGAGCGCGCCATCCGCGCGGTCGGACTCGACGTCGGCGGTGTTGATTTCCTCTCGAAGAACATCGCCGAGAGCTACCGCAAGATCGGCGGTGGCATCTGCGAAGTGAATGCCGCCCCCGGCTTTCGCATGCACGTCGCCCCGAGCGAAGGCACGGCGCGCGACGTGGCGACGCCGGTGATCGACATGCTGTTTCCGGCGGGCACGCCGGCACGCGTGCCGATCGCTGCGGTCACCGGCACCAACGGCAAGACCACCACCGCGCGCATGCTGGCGCACATCACCAAGATGGCCGGCTACACGCCGGGGCTCACGACCACGGACGGCGTCTACATCGACGGCCAGCGCACCGTCTCCGGCGATATGACCGGGCCAGTGTCGGCGCGCATGGTGCTGGCCGACCCGCAGATCGACATCGCGGTACTCGAGACCGCCCGCGGTGGGCTGCTGCGCGCCGGGATGGGCGTGAACCAGGTCGACGTTGGCGCGGTGCTCAACGTGCAACCCGATCACCTCGGCCTCAAGGGTATCGACACGCTCGAGCAGCTGGCTGCGGTCAAGCGCATCGTCGTCGAGGTGTCGAGCGAGTGCGCGGTGCTGAACGCCGACGATCCGCTGGTGCTGAAGATGTCGGGCTACACCGAGGCGAAGCACGTCTGCTACGTCACCATGAACCCGCAGCACGCGCTGGTGCGCGAGCACGTGCGCGCCGGCGGGCGCGCCTGCGCGCTGGAAGCCGGTGTCAACGGGCAAATGATCACTCTCTACGACAAGAGCAGCCACATTCCGCTGCTGTGGACGCACCTGATTCCGGCCACACTCGAGGGGCGCGCCACGCATAACGTGCAGAATGCGATGTTCGCCGCCGCCATGGCGTTCTCGCTCGGCATCAAGCTCGATGCGATCCGTCAGGGTCTGCGCACCTTCGATTCGACCTTCTTCCAGGCGCCGGGCCGGATGAATATCTTCAACGAGCATCCCTTCAAGGTGCTGCTCGACTACGGGCACAACGCGCACGCGGTTGCGGCGGTGGCCGACGTGGCGCAGCGCCTCGACGTCGCGGGCAAGCGTATCGTCGTGGTCGCCGGACCCGGCGACCGGCGGGATGAGGATCTGATCGCCATCGCGCGCGCCGTCGCCGGGCGTTTCGATCATTACATCTGCCGCCGCGACGACGGGCTGCGCGATCGCGCGCCCGATGAGGTGCCGCGCATCCAGGCCGAGGCGTTGCGCGCCGCCGGCGTCGCCGACAAGTCGATCTCGATCATTCCCGACGAACAGGCGGCCATCAACGCCGCTCTCGAGATGGGTCAGCCGGGCGATCTGATCCTGATCTTCGCCGACCAGCTGACCCGCTCGTGGAAGCAGATCACCAAGTTCAGGGCCGCCGGCGCTGCGCCGACAGCCACCGCGACGCCGGCGGCGCCCGCGCTCCTCAGCGAGCCGGCCGGCGAGAGCGGCGCGCGCAGCGCCGAGGCCGCGCTCGCCGCCTTCGGCCTCGAGGGCCTGATCCGCGATGAGCGGGGGATACGGCTCGCCCCGGAGGCAGAGGACTGAGCGCGCCCGCCGTGCTGCCGTTCGAAGCCTCGCGGCGTCTCACCGGCGCCAACCTGTTCTTCCCGAGCGCCGGTGCGCAGCTCGAGACCGTGGGTGTGACGGTCGACGCGGCGCTGCTCGAGGGCTGGCGCGAGCGCGTACTGCGCGCGCGCGCGCATCTCGCCTGGGAGGTAGCGGGGGTGGTTGCCCGAACGCACGCGCGTGGCGCCTCGCTGGCGCTGGCCGCGCCGATCGATGCGCTCTACGTCGCCACCGAGGTCAACGAGTGGGCGCTGTGCGCGACGGTCCTCGATCAGCATCCGCAGCGCTGGAGCACGCTCGAAGCGACCCTGGCCGCGGCGGCGCTCGAGGACGCTGCCGACGATCAAACCCACCTTGCGCCGGTGTTGGCGCAGGCTGCGGCCTTGCGGCGCTTCGAGCGGCTCGCCGCCCGCGAGGCGCGCCCGGCGCTGCGCGCGCTGCTGACGACGGCGAGGGCGCGCGGCCTGCCGCACGTGCTCGATGACGACAGTCTCACCCTGGGCGCCGGTGGCGGCGGACGCGACTTCAGCCTCGAGGCGCTGCCCGAGGTGGCGGCGGTGCCCTGGAACGAGCTGCACGACGTGCCGACGGCAATCGTCACCGGCTCGAACGGCAAGACCACCAGCGTGCGCTTGCTCGCTGCGTGCGCTCAGGCTCACGGTTGGCCGCCGGCCTATTGCTGCACCGATGGAGTCTTCCTCGGCACGGATCTTCTCGAGGCCGGCGACTACTCCGGACCGCTCGGCGCGCGGCAAGTGATGCGGCAGCGCACGGCCGCGGCGGCCATCATCGAGACCGCCCGCGGCGGGATCCTCCGCCGCGGCATCGCCGTCTCCGATGCTCACGTCGCGCTCGTCACCAACGTGAGCGCGGATCATTTCGGCGAGTACGGCATCGACGATCTCGAAGGGCTCGCTGACGTGAAGCTCGCGGTGGCGGGCGTGTTGCGGCCCGGCGGGCTGCTGGTGCTCAACGCCGAGGACCCGCAGCTGCTGGCCAAGGCGCCGCAGCTCGCGAGCCGCTTCGCTCGTAGCTTCACTCTCGGCTGGTTCGCGCGCGATGCCGACCTCGGCGTGCTGCGGGCGCATCGTGCCGCGGGCGGGGCGACCTGCGGCGCCCGCGGCGGGCGGCTGATCCTCGCGCGCGCCGGCGCCGAGCACGACCTCGGCGAGATCGCCGCCATGCCGCTCAGCGTCGAAGGCAGCGCCACCTACAACATCGCCAATCTCGCCGGCGCGGCGCTGGCGGCGGCTGCGCTCGGTGTGTCGGCCGCGACCATCACCGCGGTGTTCGCCGCCTTCGGCGCCAATCCCGGCGACAACTCCGGGCGCATGATGCGTTTCGAGCGCGACGGCGTGCAGATCCTCATCGACTACGCCCACAACCCCGAGGGGCTTCGCGGGCTGCTGCGGGTCGCCGAGCACCTGCGCCGCGGTCGCGGCCGGCTCGGTACGCTGCTCGGTCACGCCGGCAACCGCCAGGACGCGGACATCGAGGCGCTGGCACGCGCCGCGGCGGAATTCTCACCCGCCCTGATCGTCGTCAAGGAGAACGAGGCGCAACTGCGCGGCCGGGCACCCGGGGAGATCCCGCGCGTGATCCACGCGGCGCTGCGGCGCGCGGGGTTGCCGGAGGAGGCGCTGCCGGTGTGCATGAGCGAGGTGGAAGCGGTGCGCCGCGCGCTCGCGTGGGCGCGACCCGGCGACGTGCTGGCGCTGCCGGTGCACTCGGCGGCGGCGCGAGCGGCCGCGCTGGCGATGCTGCGCGAGCCTGTGAACGCGGCCGATTGATCGGTCGATTAGCCCGGGCGCACACCCGTCAGTGTGCTGTACCCGCTCCAGACGATCTCGATGCCGATGCACATGAGGATGAACGCCGACAGGCGCACCAGCACCTCGAGCCCGGTGGCGCCGAGCAGCCGCGCGATGTTCTCGGCAAATCGGTAGGCGAGGTAGATGGACAGCGCGATCGCGATCAGGCCGAGGACCGCGCCGCTCGCGTGCTCGGCGAGCTGCGACAGCTGCGGAAAACCCGCGGGTTTGCGGCTGCCGATGGTGATCGCGACCGACATCGACCCGGGGCCGACCGTGAGCGGCATGGTGAGCGGATAGAAGCTGCCGATCTTTTTTCGTGGCGCATCGGCGAGGCCGGCGCCGGCATGATCCGACCACTGCTCCTGGCTGAGAAGCTTCCAGCCGAGCGCGGCGACCACCAGGCCTCCGGCGATGCGCACCACCGGCAGCTCGATGCCGAAGAACTCGAGCATCCAGGGACCGAGGGCCATCGAGCCGAGCAACAGCGCCAAGCCGTTGACCGCCGCCTTGCGCGCCAGCACCTGGCGCTCGGCGCTGGTGAGATCGGCAGTCAGGGCGAGAAAGAACGGCGCGCCCTCGATCGGGTTGACGATCGGGAAGAGGCCCGCGAATGTGAGCAGGAAGGCGCTCACCACCCCGTTCACTGCCGCCTCCCTTTCATGTGCGCCCGTGGCAGGTTAGCCTCGGTGGAAGTATGACCGGCAAGCTGAGCACTGTCACCGCGGCCGCCGGCGGCGCTGTCGCATGAGCCGCGCCTTCGTACGCGATACAGACGGCGAGCCTGAGTCGCTGCCCGAGCGCGCCGTGAGCCCGCATCCCAACTTCGTCACGCCGCGGGGTCTTGCGCAGATTGAGACGCGCCTCGAGGAGCTCGACACGGCGCGCGCCGCGGCGCGCGCCGCCAGCGACCGCGACCAGCTCGCGCGCATCGACCGGGACCTGCGCTACTGGAGCGCGCGGCGCGCCAGCGCCCGGCTGGTCGAGCCCGGCAGCAGCGACAGCAGCGGCAGTGCGGCCACCGTCGTGCGCTTCGGCATGCAGGTGACGCTGCGTCTCGCGGGCGGCGAGATCAAGGTGTTTCGGCTCGTGGGCGAGGACGAGGCGGACGCTGCCCAGGGGCTGTTGAGCTACGTGGCGCCGCTGGCAGGGGCACTGCTTGGTCGGCAGTGCGGCGAGCGCGTCTCCTTTCAGGGCGGGGAGGCGGAGATCGAGCGCATCGAACCGTGAGAGAGCGCCGCGAGCACGCGGCCGACGATGCGCTCACTGCACTCGGCTGACGGAGCGAGCAGCGCTGGCAACGCCCGCACGCGTGCCACCACCTCGGGCGACAGACGCCGCAGTGCCCGGTACAGCCGCGTGCGCACCGTGGTCTGGTGGAGGGCGAGGGAGGCGGCCGTCTCGACGCCGCTGACGCCCTCGATGACCCGCAGCACGAACACGCTGCGAAATACCTCGGGCAGTGCATCGACCGCGCGCTCGAGCGCGGCGCGCGGCTGGCGCTCCTCATCAGCGCCAGCGCCGTTCGCTGGCGGCGCGCCGCCGGGCGCGGCTGCGATCGGGTCGCGCGCATGAGCGCGGGCGGCGCGCGCCTGAGTGTAAGCGAGCCGCGTCAGCCAGGCGGCAAACTTGCCTGTCGGCTCGTATCGATTCATGTCGAGGAATGCCGCGACATAGGCTTCGCACACCGCCGCCTCGGCGTGCTCCTCCTGCGAAAGCACGCTGCGCGCGACCCGAAACAGGCGCCGGCCGTAGCGCCGGATCAGCGCCTCGATCGCCCGGGAATCGCCGGCGCGTGAGCGCTCGATGAGCAACAGATCGGGCAGGGCCTCGGGTTCTACGCCCGCCGCCCGCCGTGCCTGCAGCCCGCTGGTCTCAGCGCCGCTGCGCACCTGGGTTACCGGTTCCAGCATTGTCATCGACCTCGGCTGTGTATCCTTGGGGCCCCATGGTGAAGAGACCGGCCGGGTGGGCAGGCTATTGCGCCGCGTGCGCGCTGTGGGCTGGCGCCGTGGCCGCCGCCGGCGCGACCGACCCGGGCGACGTGCATCTGCAGAGCTGGCCGCAGCTGCGCCCGGCGCTGGCCGCTGACCCGCGGCTCGAGGCGCGCATCGAGGCGCTGCTCGCACGCATGACCCCCGAGCAGAAGGTCGGCCAGCTGGTTCAGGCCGACATCGGCAGCATCACTCCCGACGATCTGCGGCACTATCCCCTCGGATCGATTCTCAACGGCGGCGATTCCGCCCCCCGCGACGACAAGCTCGCGGCACCGAGTGAGTGGCTCGCCCTCGCCGACCGGTTCTATGACGCCTCGGTCGCTCGGGTCGCGTCCGCCGGGTTGCCGCTGCTGTGGGGCACGGACGCAGTGCACGGCGATAACAACGTCCCCGGTGCCACGATATTTCCCCACAACATCGGACTCGGGGCGACGCACGACCCCGAGCTCATCCGCCGCATCGGCGAGATCACCGCGCTCGAGGTGCGGGTCACGGGGCTCGACTGGGTCTTCGCTCCCACGGTGGCGGTGGCGCGCGATGCGCGCTGGGGGCGCACCTATGAGAGCTACTCCGAGGATCCGCAGCTGGTGCGCGAGTACGCCGCGGCCATGGTGACCGGGTTGCAGGGTGCCGCCGGCAGCGCGCAGTTCCTCGACGCCGCGCACGTGCTGGCGACGCCCAAGCACTTCCTCGGCGACGGCGGCACCGCCGGCATCGACCAGGGAGACAATCGCGGCAGCGAGCGGGTGCTGCGCGATCTCGACGCGCCCGGCTATGGGGCGGCGATTGGCGCGGGCGCGCAGACCATCATGGCCTCGTACTCGAGCTGGCAGGGGCTGAAGATGCACGGCAATCGCGCGTTGCTCACCCTGGTGCTGAAGGGCCGCATGGGCTTCGACGGGCTGCTGCTCGGGGATTGGGACGCTCACGCGCAGCTGCCGGGGTGTGCGCGGACGAGCTGCGCTGCCGCCGTGAACGCCGGTATCGACGTGCTGATGGCGCCGCAGAGCTGGCGGGAGTTGTTCGACAACACGCTGCGGCAGGTGCAGGCCGGGGAGATTCCGCCGGCGCGCCTCGACGATGCGGTACGGCGCGTGCTGCGCGTGAAACTGCGCGCGCATCTCGACAGCGAAGGCCGGCCGTCGTCGCGTCCCTTTGCCGGCCGCTTCGAACTGCTCGGCTCGCCGCAGCATCGCGCGTTGGCGCGCGCTGCGGTGCGCGAGTCACTGGTGCTGCTCAAGAACCGCAACCAGCTGCTGCCGCTTGCGGCGCGCTCGCGCGTGCTGGTGGCGGGCGATGCTGCCGACAGCCTGGCACGCGCCAGCGGCGGCTGGACCATCGACTGGCAGGGCAGCGAGCCGAATGCGGCTTTTCCCCGCGGTGAGACGATCTTCGCGGCGATCGAGCACTGTGTCAGCGCGGCCGGTGGCAGCGCGACACTGAGACCGGCCGGCGATTTCGCCGCGCGGCCCGACGTTGCCATCGTGGTTTTCGGCGAGCACCCGTATGCGGAGTTCAAGGGCGACGTGCCGACGCTCGAGTACAGCCCGGGCGACAAGCACGATCTTGCCTTGCTGCGACGGTTGCGCGCCGCCGGCGTGCCGGTGGTCGCTGTCTTCCTCTCGGGCCGCCCGCTGTGGGTCAATGCCGAGCTCAACGCCGCCGACAGCTTCGTCGCCGCCTGGCTTCCCGGGCTCGAAGGTGGCGGCATCGCCGACGTGTTGTTTCGCGCCGCCACCGGCGCGGTGCGCTACGACTTTCACGGCCGGCTGTCGTTCTCGTGGCCGGCGTCACCTCATCCGCCGGCGGTCGACGGCCAGCCGGGCGAGCCGCCGCTCTTTTCCCTCGGCTACGGACTCAGTTATCGCGACGGCGGCGAGCTACGGGCGCTGCCGGAGAACTGATGCGCGCGCCGCAGCTCGACCCCGAGGCGCAGGAGCACACGGGCTTACCTGGCGGGCGCACGCTGGCGTTCGAGACTATCGCTTGCCGGTCTGTGCCACGCGCGCTACCTCGCCGAACGCGAACCTACCGCGCATCACGGCCGCGTGCCCGGGTGAGGTGCAGAAGAAGGTGTAGTGCGCACCGCGCACCAGCGAGGCAGTGCTGAATTTCACTGCGGCGCTCTCGCCACCGCCCACCAGGCGCGTCGCGGCGATGACGCGCGAGTCGTTCTCGGGAAGAAAGCCGTGCGTCACACCTGCAGCAAGCCCGGCATTCACGATCGCAGACATGTCGGCATCCTTCGCCAGCACCCAGTCGTGCCCCATCACCTTTGCCGGAAAATGTCCGGTGTGCGTGAGGGTGACTTCGACATCCTTGCATTCCGCCGGCACCGACATCTCGTGCGTATTGAATTGCATCAGGTCGTTGCCTTCGATCGTCAGCTTGCACGGATCTGCGCGAGCAAACGCGCTGCCAAGCAGGAGCGCACCGACGGCGATCAGTCGCAGGCGTACCATCAGAACGCCAGCCATACGAACAGGTAGAGCGAGTCGTTCTGGCTCGCCGACCTGCCGGAACCGTCATAGTTGGCGCTACCGCCGTTGAATCGCTGGTAGGCTGTGTACTGGACCCCTACGCGCACGTTGACGAACGGCCGACCCCAGGAGTTCGCCTTCCCGAACGGCACGCACTCGAGCTGCACCGTGTAACCGCGGGTATCGGGTGAGCCCGTCAGGCTCCCCGTCAGCGGCGCAGGTGCGTACAGCACGGAGTCCCGGGCGCCGCTCACGTCGAACAATCCGATTGCAGCACTCCAGGTCTGCCGCCAAACGAACGACACGTCGGTCTCGAAGGCATCCAGGTGATTCGCAGGCCGAGCACTGTCACCGGAGGAAAAGCTCGCATCCAGCTGCTGCCTCTCGTGGGTGAGGGAGGAGTTGGTGATGATCGCGGCGGGACCTTCCGGCGTGTACTGATAGGTGACGTCGAGGGCCGCGTCGGTGTAACGATTGCTGGCGGCTATGGTCGCATCGGGCTGTTCCTTCACGTCGAGGCCGAAGGTGCCGAACGAGAAATAGTTCGCTCCGCTGGTTAACTGATACGCCGCACGCCAGTAGGGGGCGGCGCCATTCACGTGCGCGCTGTCGTCGGGGTATAGCCCCACATTGTCGAGCCAGCGATTCGAGAGGCCCCGATAAGCACCGGCTTCCAGATACACGTGATCGTGAATCATCGCGTAGCCGGTCGCGCCGACCACGAGCTGGGCGAGTGCGCCGTTTATCAGCGGACTCGCGTTCGCGATCGGCAGCAGCGGGGAGGTGATGTACGGATAGCCCCAGGCCGGAGTCGAGTTCCACAGGTCCTGGACGGTCGGACTGTTGTTCAACGAGATGCCGACCACGGCATCGGTCCCGAACAGCGTCAGCGGCCTCGCGTAGCGGATGTCGGTGTTGTCCCAGCTGAAGTGGCGGTCCGCGCCGCTGTAGGTCGCCTGCATGAACATGCCGATGTGGTCGCTCAGGCGCGTGGCCACGAACACCGAGGCCTGATCCACGTCGAGGTTGTCGTTGGTGCTGAAGTGCGACGCCGGTGGCTCGGGCTGCGCGGCACTGGTGCGGCTGAAGCTCGCCTGCACCATGCCTGCCACCGGCAGAGGGTGCGCGCCGCCGCTGAAGGTGTAGCCGTTGAGTTTGAACTGACGACCATAGGCGGTGAGCGCAGGCCCGAAAGCGAGCGTATGACACTGCGCGCACGGCAGCCCGGTCTGACTCGCAAAACTCGGAACCGCCAGACTGATGCGCGGTGCGCCGATGAACCCAAGCCCGACAACAGAAACCAACACACAGCCATGAATGCGGCCCATGAGTAATCAAGGAAGCAGCTGCGGGACACAGCGTCCCGGATGCTGTTTAAGTGGTCGCAGAGACGGGATGTAGTTCAGTTGGGAACATGAGCATGCCGCACCCGCTCGACGGCGACGGGCGGGCTGGCTGCTTGCGCATCACGCGGCCTGGCGGCCGCTGCTCGTCCCAATGGCTAGCTGCGCACGCTCGAGGGCAGGGCGGTGAAGTCGCTGGTTCTGTCCAGCAGGTTCATGGCTGCAAGCAACGCCGGCGGTGGTGCGATGAGCTTGCGCTCATTGAGATCCAGCCAACCGCCGCTGCTGGTGACTCGCGCGGCCAGCTTGCCATCGGCGCGGAAAATCTCGTGCCGCAGCAGGAAGCGGCTGCCGTCCGCGGCGTGGCCGGCCAGCGCATAGGTCACCGTGATCTGCTGCTGCAGTCCGACCTCTTTGAAGTACTCCACTTCGTCTTTCATGACCACCGGGCCGATGCGCAGCCGCGAGAACTCCTCGACGGGAAAGCCATGCTCAATCAGAAACATCTGGCGGACGTCCGCGGTCTTGTCGAGATACGCGGTGTTCCTCATGTGTGAATTGAAGTCCATGTCGGCCCAGCCGGCGTAGAGCGTCTTGCTGTACATGAGAGTTGCCCTATTCGCCCGACCCGGCGCCGACCGCCACCCAGGCGAGATCGGAGTTGGAGACGGAGGTGAGATTGAAGTTGCGTGCTGCGGCCGCCATGCGCAGCAGCGCCTGGCCGAGCGGCATGGGCGGGGCGCTGACGCCCTTCTTCGCCTTGTGGAATCGCACCGGATTGATGCGCGCGACCACATAGTTGCGCAGATACGGCGACTTGAAGCCGCGCGCCTGCAGTCCGGTGACGATCGTCTTGACGCGCGCATCGATGGCGGCGAGGCGTGCTGCGTAGTCCTCACGCTGGCGCAGGCTGGCGGACAGCGAGCGGTCGCTGAAGCGGTCGACCTTCTTCAGGAATGCGCTGTAGGCGCCGCCGCCGAAGCGCGCTGAGCTCTCGTAGACGATGCCGAGCGTCAGCAGCTCCGCGGCCTCGAACTCCGCGGCGAATGAGCTCTCGCGCTCGCTGCCGCGGCGCCGGGCCAGGCTGCGCGCCATGCGGATCACCTCCAGGGCGCGGTCCTTGAGGTTGTGTGCTTTCTCGGTGTTGAGCGCCAGGATGCGGTAGGCGAGCGACTCGTCGGGCGAGATGAGCGCGGTGATCTGCTTCAGCCCCAGCACCTTGCCGGCCGCGAGGCGGTGTCGGCCGTTCGGCGTCCACAGCCGACCGTCCTCGCCGCGCACCACGATAATCGGATCGAGAAAGGCCGCGGTTTCGTCGATCTTGGTCGCCAGCCGCTTGGCGTGGGTGGGCGACAGGTCGCGCTGGAAAGGTGTCGGCTGCACGGCGTTGAGCGGCACACTGGCGAGCAGCAGCGCGCGCGCCCCGAGCGGCTCGCGGTAGGCACCGATCGGTGCACCGCCGACGCTGCGCACCATCGCTGCAAGTGCGGCGACGCTCTCATCGTCGAGACCGATGGCAACTTCCTGCGCCTCGAGCCCGCGGCGTGCCTTGCCGGTCGCGAGCTGTGCGGCGCGGCGCTTGCGGCTCGCGAGGCTGCGCGTTCGTGGGGCGTCGCTCTTGCTGCGCGTTGCCATGTTGCTGTCTCGCTGACCGGGGCGGTGTGCGAAAATGCACGATTACACCGGATGTTGCCATGGATTTCCTCAACCCAACAGCGGGCACTGCCGCCTTGCCGGCGCAGCGCATCGACGCCGCCGGCCGCGCGCATGTCGATCAGCGCGCGGTGCTGGCGCTGGCGCTGCCGCTCATGGCCAACAGCGCGGTGCAGATCGTCCTCAATCTCACCGACATGTGGTTCATGGGGCGCATCTCCACCAAGGCGCTGGCGGCGGTGGGAGCGGTGCAATGGCTGGTGGTCGCCGCAATTCTGGTGCTGGGCGGAGCAGGCCTGGCGGTGCAGACGCTGGTCGCACAGAGTTTCGGCGCGCGCCGCTACGCCCGAGCCTCGCAGGCGGTGTGGATGGCACTGTGGGCGATGCTGTGCGCGGCGCCGCTCTTCATCCTGGTGGGGGCGGCGCGCCACCTGATACTCGCGCCGTTCGGTTTCGATCCCGAGATCGAGCGGCTGGCGGCGGCCTTCTGGTTCCCGCGCATGGGCGGCGCCTTCGTGGCAGCCGCGGTGTGGGCCACCTTCGGCTTCTTCAACGGCATCGGCCGACCGCGCGTGACTTTCGCGATCACGATCGTCACCACCGTGACCAACGCGCTGCTCAATCAGGTGTTCATCTTCACCCTCGGGTGGGGCATTGCCGGCTCGGCCTGGGCGACCAACGTCGCGCAGCTCACCGGGCTCGCGTTCGCGCTGACGCTGTTGCTGCGCGAGGACTATCGCCATCGCTACCGCTCGCACCTCACCTGGCGCCCGCACGGCCGCCGGTTGTTGCAGCAGCTGAAGCTCGGAGTGCCGATGGGCTTGTCGCCGGCTGCGGACCTGATGGCCTTCGCGGTGTTCCAGATGATGCAGACACGGCTCGGCACCGCGGGCGGCGCCGCCACGCAGATGGTGGTGATACTGACCTCGATCGCCTACATGCCCGGCTTCGGCATCGCCTCCGCCGGTACCACGCTGGTCGGGCAATCGATCGGTGCCGGGGCGCGCGACTGGGCCGCGCGCGTCGGCAGCCGCGTGATCCTGCTCGCAGCCCTCTACATGGGCGCGATCGGCGTGCTGATCGCCCTCGGCGGCCGCTGGGTGCTGCCGTTCTTCACTGGCGCGCACGATGCCGACGCGGCGGCGGCGGTGGCGCTCGGTATCCAGCTGTTGTGGCTCGCGGCGGGCTACCAGTTCTTCGACGGCCTGAATCTCGGCAGCAGCATGTGCCTGCGCGGGGCGGGCGATGTGCGCGTGCCGGCGGCGTTGGTGCTGGCCCTGGCAGTGCTGCTGTTCGCGCCGCTGGCGCACGCCTTCACATTCGCGCCGGGTGAGGGATGGGTGAGCTTTCTGCCGCAGTTCGGCTGGGGAGCCGTCGGCGGTTGGGTCGCGGTGCTCATCTATGTCATGGTGCTCGGCACGACGCTGTTCCTGCGCTGGCGCTCGCGCGCCTGGCAGGCGATCCGTATCTGATTTGCGACCGACGTTACCCTCATGCTCGTCAGTCTGAAGACGCTTCTGCACACGCTGCTGCTGCCGCCGGGCGGCCCGCTGCTGCTGGCAGCCGCCGGCGCGCTGCTCCTCGGACGCGGCCGCACCGCCGGCGCGCGCCGTACCGGCGCGGCGTTGCTGACCTTCGCTTTAGCGTCGCTGTGGTTGCTCGCGACCCCGGCAGTGGCCGACGCGCTGTGCGCGGCGGCACAACGCTACCCGCCGCTCGATCTGCGCCGCCCGCTCGAGGCGCAGGCGATCGTCATTCTCGGCGGCGCCGAGCACCGCGACGCGGCGCCCGAGTACGGCGGCGTGCCGGTGGCGACGGGCGAGCTGCTCGAGCGCTTGAGCTACGGTGCCTTCCTCGCGCAGCGCAGCGGCCTGCCGGTGCTGGTGAGCGGCGCGGCGGACGAGGCACCTGCCATGCGCACCTCGCTGGCGCTCGAATTCCACCTCAGCGCGCGCTGGGTAGAGGATCGCTCGCGCGACACCTTCGAGAACGCCGCGTTCTCCGCGCGCATCCTCAAAGCTGCGGGCGTCAGCCGCATCGCGCTGGTAACGAGCGCGGTGCACGAGTGGCGCGCGGCGCACGAGTTTGCCAGTGCCGGCCTCGTCGTCGTGCCGGCGCCCGAGGGCGAGTGCGAGTGGCACGGCAAGGGCCTGGATCGCTTCGTGCCGCGCATGACTGCGCTGGCTCACTCCACCGAGGCGCTGTATGAGCTCAGCGGCGATGTCGTGCGTCGCGCGCTCGCCTGGCTCGACCTGCGGCGACAGACGCCCTGATGCGCGGCTCGCCGTGGAGGAATTGACCACCGTCTACCGCTCGGCTCGGCGCCGCGATTGCAACGAGGCTGCTGGTACTGACCGCGGTCGGCGTCGAGGCGGTCGTGGTGGCGGCGATCGGCGAGTACCTGCTGCAGGTGCCGTCGTCCGACGCCCGCTTCGCGCTGCGTCACCTGCTGCAGTACGACGCGGAGAATCGGCCGCTGCCGCCACCACCACCGCCGCCGCTGCCGTACCGCTACGCCTGGGTCGGCTGCCTCGGCTATGCGCTGACACTCCTCGCTTGCGCCTGGATGGTGTCGAGCGGCCTGGTGCGGCTCGATGCCTTCGAGCTCGGCGACCTGGATTCCGCGCGCGTTCAGGCGGGGCAGTGGTGGCGCGCGTGGACGGCGCTCACGCTGCACCTGGACGCAGCGCATCTCGCGGCCAACCTTACGGCCGGCGTGTGGTTCGGCTATCTCGCCGGGCGGCAGTTGGGCAGCGGCACGGCCTGGCTTCTCGGCGTCACCGGCGCCGGTCTCGCCAACCTGCTCGAAGCGCTGCTCGCACCGCCCGAGCATCGGTCCGTCGGCGCATCGACCGCGGTATTCTCGATCCTCGGGATGATGTCGGCGTACTCATGGCGCGAGCGCTATGCGCTGCCGCAGCGCTGGGCGCGCCGCTGGGGGCCGCTGGTCGCCGGCGTCATCCTGCTCGGCTGGACCGGCACGGCGGGCGAGGGGACCGACGTGATCGCACACCTCGCCGGGTTTGTCGTGGGCGCACTGCTGGGCGCCACGGCGGCGCTGCCGCGCTCGCGCAGACTCCTCGCTCGCGTACCTCAGCTGTTGAGTGGCGCCGCCGCGCTCGCCTCGATTGCGATCGCCTGGAGCTGTGCGCTGCGCAGTTGAGATTTCCGCTTCCTGCCCACCGGGGCGCTGCGAAATTCCGCGGCTGGTTTAAGGCCCTTCGACGCTGTAACCGCGGGCGCGCAGCGCAGCCAGTGCCCCCTGCTCGCCGAGCAGGCGGTCCATCGACTGTACCGCGAGGGTGCCGCGGTTGCGCTCGAGACCGGCCTCGACGGCGATCAGCCAGTCGTTCTGAGCGCGGGCCACCAGGGCGCGGACCCGCTCCGAGGTCGAGACCGCCGCGATGCAGGCGGTGCGATCGTCCACGTGCGGGAGCTTGCGCAGCGTATCGACGTCGCCGAGCGCCCAGGCACGGGCGCGCGCCTGCATGGGCGCCAGGTCCGTCTCGAGCAGCGTCACCACCGAGTCGAGACAGGCGACCTCGCCCGCCAGCGGCGCGGCGCTCACGTCCTTCAGTACGTCCACCGGATCATCGATCTTCAGCCGGTCCTGGCGGATGCGTACGCCCTGCGCGCGGGCGAGCTCGAGAACCTCGTCCTGCACCTCGTTGCGGCTCGCGAGTCCCGCGGCGTCGAACACCCGTGTCAGCAGCTCGCGCGCGGCCAGCATCGGCCGCATCTGCTCCAGCTTGTCGTCGCGGGGCGCGTAACGCGCCTTGAGCGCCTCGACCCGCGCGTACAGCGGTGGCGGCAGCTCCTGGCGCAGCGGAATGTGTTCCGGCGGCTTCTGCAGATGCCGCCACTCGATGTAGACGCGCAGCGCCGTCACTGGGTTGACGCCGATGCCGTAGCGCGGCCACGCCGGCACCACTTCATCCGTGTGCCGCAACACCTCCTCGACGGCATCCGGCTGCCACACCATGCGCTTCGGCAGCGGCGAGGTGGTGCCGAGGATCCATAGCGTGTGATCGCCGCGCCGCACGGTCCACATACGCGGTCCTTCGTGCCGTCCCTCGACGACGATCTCCTGGACTGGCGCGGCAGGCTGGGCGCTGTTGCCCGCGACGGCAGCCGACTGTGCGCCCGCAACCGGCGCGGACGACAGCAGGGCACACAGCAACAGCCCCGTTGCGGCACCCCCGCTCAATCGGTGCTCGGCAGCTGTTGCGGCGCGCTCTCGGTCGTGGGCCGGTAGATACGCGTCAGATCGACCGCCGGCAGCTCGCTGGCGCCGATGTGGAGCTTGTCGATGAGCTCGCGGCCGTCGGCGGAGAGGCCGTAGTGTTCGGTCACAGTGGGGCCGAGCTGCCCCTTGATCTCGATGACGTACTCGTGGCCCTTCCACCCGGAGACCTGGTCGCCGACGCCGTCCTCGGTGGACACCACGCTGCGCGCGCCGGGCGTGAAGCTGCGTCGCGAGGTGCCATAGTCGAGCACCACTTCGCCCGGCGATTGACGCACGGTGAGGAAGTCGCCACGGGCGATGGTCGTCAGGATGACGTGAGTCACGGGCAAGCGCCGCAGAGGGTCGGGCCCGAGCGCGAGCGAGCTGTCTTCTCCGGCGGTCATGTCCTGCCCCCCGGGTCCGCCGCGCGTCCCGGGGCGCACCGGGGCGGCTGCCGCCGCCTGCTCCTGCCGGTGGATGATCTTGAAGGCCTGTGTGCGCATCTGATCGAGGAGCTTCTGCGGATCGTCGCTCGCGGCGTGGTCGAGCTTCCACGCGCCCGCGAGACTGACCCCGGCAGGTGGCTCGGGGGACATTCCGGCGCCGGCGCACCCTCCGAGGGTCACGGCCACGGCGGCGCCGGCCAGCAACCCCGCGGCACGGACGTTCGGCATATCGGCGTATCCTCCCGGCACAGAGCCGTACGCGGAGCATCGCAGTTCGACACGCGTTTGCGCAACGATGAAACGACACCGTAACCCACCGCTCGAGCGGCTGCGGCGGACGCTGCTGCGGCTCGACAGCGACAGCATCGACCGCCTCTACGGTCTCGAGCCGGTGTGGGAGCCGGACCGGCAGCGGCGCATCGCGCCGGAGGAATTCGTTTCAGTACGCTGCCCTTACTGCGGTGAGCGCTTGGAGACGCGCGTCGACCTGACGGCCGAGAGCTTCGCCTACGTGGAAGACTGTGAGATCTGCTGTCGCCCGATCGAGTTCCAGGTCGAGCGCGACGAAGGCGGTGCGCTGGTGGCGCTGCGGGTAGGGCGGCTCGACTAACGAATCGCTCAGCCGCCGACGGCCCCCTCGAGAAAGGTGAGCCGGCAGGTGTCGGCATCGAGCCGTACGCGCACTCCGAGCGGCAGCGGCTCGTTGACCTCGCCGTGTCCGACTGGAAAGCCGGCCGCGCACGGCAGCCCGGTGGCGAGCGCGAGCTCGCGCAGCACCTCGGCGCTGCGGTAGTCGGCCTGCGGCTCCTCACACGATGTGAACGTGCCGAGTGCGATGCCGCGCACGCGCGCGAACACGCCGGCGAGCTCGAGGTGTGTCCACATGCGGTCGAGGCGGTAGGGACGCTCGCCCTGATCCTCGAGCAGCAGGATGGCGCCATCGAGCGCGGGCAGGAAGGGCGTGCCGAGCATGCGCGAGAGCACCGAGAGGTTGCCGCCGAGCAGCACCCCCTCGGCCACGCCGCGCACGTAGGTGTCTGACCCTTGCAGCGGCGTCGCGGGCGCAGGGCTCTCGAGCAGCGTGAACAGCCGCTCGGCGGTCGCGGCCGGCAGCCGCGCGAGCTGTGTCAGCACCGGCCCATGGATGCTGCGGCGGCCGTGAGCCTGCAGCCACAAGTGCAGGGCGGTGATGTCCGAGAATCCGACCAGCGCCTTGGGCGAACCTGGGGGCGCGACCCCGGTGAGCCGTTTGAGCAGCCGGGTCGCGCCGTAGCCGCCGCGCGCACAGAACACCGCGCGCACCTGCGGATCCGCGAGCGCGGCGTTGAGCTCGGCGAGCCGCCGCTCGTCGCTGCCAGCGAGGTAGCGGTGGCGCTCGAAGATTCCCGGCCCGTGCTCGATCCGGTAGCGCTCCCCGATCACGGCCGCGCCGGCCTCGAAGGCGCTGCGCTCAAAGCCGCTCGCCGGCGCGATTACGGCCACCCGGTCACCCCGGCGCAGCGCGGGCAGTGGTTGCCAGCTTGCGGTCGGCCGTGGCTGTGCGGGACTCGAGTACGACATAAAATGCGCAGCGGACTCTAGGCGTGCCTCGCGAGGAGCGCAAATGATCGGTTTTCTTCTCTGGCTGCTGTTACTGGTGCTGTGCTGGCCGCTGGCGCTGCTCGCCCTGGTGCTTTACCCGCTCGTGTGGCTGCTGATGCTGCCGCTACGCCTCGTCGGCATCGCCGTCGAGGGCGTGTTCGCGCTGCTGTGGGCGATCGTCATGCTGCCGGCGCGGGTGCTCGGGGGCGGCCGGCACTGAGGTCGGCCGGCGCTTGCGGTCTCAATCGGCGAGCGCCTTGAGGTCGCGGCGCAGCGCTTCGCGGCCGCGATCGAGCTGATCGAGACGCTCGGCCGCCGCGCGCAGCGCTGCCAGGTCCTGCACCGGGGCTGAATGCAGGCGGCGGTAAAGGTTGCGCGCGCTCACCCACAGGCGCTGGGCGCGGGCATAGCGCGCGCCGAGCTCGCGACGCAGCGTAATCAGGCCGAGGCTCCCTGAGTGCATCGGTCGCATCACGCGCGAAAGCGCCGTCTCGTAACAGTGCAGCCGTCACAATTCCCGCGGCCGCGTTTCCTCACGCGGCCCTCACGGAGCGGGCGGTAACGTGCCCGTTCCACCCTCACCCGGATGCTCCGACCGATGGATGTGATCTTCATCCTCGCGCTGCTGGCGCTGTACGCCGCGACCCACTGGCTGATCGTGGTCATCGCGCGGCTCGGGGGCATCGAATGAGCGTCGTCTACGCGGTGAGCGGCGTGCTGACCGTGGCGCTGCTCGTCTATCTGCTGTACGCGCTGTTTCGGCCCGAGAAGTTCTGATGACCGCGGCCACGGCGACGCTGATCGGGTGTTTCCTGCTGCTCATGCTGGCGTGCGTCAAGCCGCTCGGGCTGTACATGGCGCACGTGTTCTCCGGACGCCCGATCTGGCCGCTGCGCCTCGGGGGCGGCCTCGAGCGCTGGATCTACCGCCTTTGCGGCGTTGATCCGGCGCGCGAGAGCGGCTGGCAGGCCTATGCCGCGGCGCTGCTGCTGTTCAACGCGCTCGGCACGCTCGCCGTGTACGCGCTGCAGCGCCTGCAGCCCTGGCTGCCGTTTAACCCGCAAGGCTTTGCCGGCGTTGCCGCCGACTCCTCGTTCAACACCGCCGTCAGCTTCGCCACCAACACCAACTGGCAGGGCTACTCGGGCGAGTCGACCATGAGCTATCTGACGCAGATGGCGGCGCTCGCGGTGCAGAACTTCCTCTCCGCCGCTACCGGGATCGTGGTGGCGATTGCGCTCACCCGCGGCTTCGCCCGCCACAGCGCCAATGTGATCGGCAACTTCTGGGTCGACCTCACCCGCGCGACGCTCTATGTGCTGCTGCCGATCGCGGCGTTGTTGGCGATCGCGCTCGCCGGGCAGGGCGTGGTGCAGAGCTTCAGCCCCTACCGCGAGGTGCCGACGCTCGAAACGCTGACCTTTCAGCAGCCAAAGCTCGATGCCGCCGGCAATCCGCTCAAGGACGCCTCCGGCAAGCCGCTGCTCGAGACCCTGACGACCGCCAGGCAAACCCTGCCGCTCGGCCCGATCGCCTCGCAGGAGGCGATCAAGGAGCTCGGCACCAACGGCGGCGGCTTCCTCAACGCCAACTCCGCCCACCCCTTCGAGAACCCCACGCCGCTGTCGAACCTGCTCGAGATGCTCGCGATCGTGCTGATCCCGGCGGCGCTCACCTACACCTTCGGGCGGATGGTGGGCGATACACGCCAGGGCTGGGCGATCTTCGCCGCCATGGTGGTATTGCTGGTGGCCGAGCTGTCGCTCGCCGTCTGGAGCGAGCAGCTCGGCAATCCGCGCATCGCCGCGCTCGGGGTTGATGAGAGCGCCGGTGCCACGGCGCCCGGCGGCAACATGGAGGGCAAGGAGGTGCGCTTCGGCATCGGCGCCTCGGCGCTGTTCGCCACCGTCACCACCGCCACCTCCTGCGGCGCGGTCAACTCCATGCACGACTCCTTCACGCCGCTCGGCGGTTTCGTGACGCTGTTCAACATGCAGCTCGGCGAGGTGGTGTTCGGCGGCGTCGGCACCGGTCTCTACTCGATGCTGATCTTCGCGATCGTCGGGGTCTTCATCGCCGGCCTCATGATCGGGCGCACGCCCGAATATCTCGGCAAGAAGATCGAAGCCTTCGAGATGAAGATGAGCTCGATCGCCATCCTCGTCATGCCGTTCATCGTGCTGGTGGGCACCGCGGTGGCGGTGAGTCTGCCGGCCGGCCAGGCGGGCGTCTCCAACCCGCAGGCGCACGGCTTCGCTGAGATCCTCTATGCCTTCACCTCGGCCAGCAATAATAACGGCAGCGCTTTCGGCGGGATTTCGGCCAACACGCTCTTCTACAACAGCGTGCTGGCCGTGTGCATGTGGCTCGGGCGCTTCTGGCCGATCGTGGCGGTGCTGGCGGTGGCGGGGTCGCTGGCCGCCAAGAAGCGCATCCCGGTCTCCGACGGCACCATGCCGACCCACGGCGTGACCTTTGTGATCCTGCTGATCGGTACCGTGCTGCTGGTCGGGGCGCTTACCTTCGTGCCGGCGCTCGCCTTAGGTCCGATCGTCGAGCACATCATGATGTGGAGCCGTCCGTGACGCGCCGCCGCCTGGCGCTGTTCGATCGCGCGCTGCTCGCTCCGGCGCTGCTCGATTCGCTGCGCAAGCTCGACCCGCGGGTGCAATGGCGCAACCCGGTGATGTTCGTGGTCTACATCGGCAGCATTCTCACCAGCGCGCTGTGGCTGCAGGCGCTCGCTAGTACCGGCGAGGCGCCGGCGTGGTTCATCTTCAACATCGCGCTGTGGCTGTGGTTCACGGTGCTGTTCGCCAACCTGGCGGAGGCGCTGGCCGAGGGACGCAGCAAGGCGCAGGCGGCGGCGCTGCGCGGCCTCAAGCAGACCGTGTGGGCGAAGCGGCTCGCCGATCCGGCGCAGCGCAGCCGCACTACCCAGGTGCGCGCCGACGATCTGCGCCGCAACGATGTGGTGCTGATCGAAGCCGGCGACTACGTGCCCGCCGACGGCGAAGTCATCCACGGGGCCGCCTCGGTGGATGAGAGCGCCATCACCGGCGAGTCGGCGCCGGTGATTCGCGAGGCGGGCGGCGACTTCTCGGCGGTGACCGGCGGCACCCGGGTGCTGTCGGACTGGATCGTGGTGCGCGTCACCGTCAATCCGGGCGAGACCTTCCTCGACCGCATGATCGCCATGGTGGAGAGCGCCAGCCGCCAGAAGACCCCGAACGAGATCGCTCTCACCATCCTGCTGGTGGCACTCACCATCGTGTTCCTGCTGGCGACCGCGACACTGCTGCCGTACTCGCTCTATAGCGTGGCGGTCACGCGCCTCGGCACCCCGATTACCATCACTGCGCTGATCGCGCTGCTGGTGTGCCTGATCCCGACCACCATCGGTGCACTGCTGTCGGCTATCGGCGTCGCCGGCATGAGCCGCATGCTGCAGGCCAACGTCATCGCCACTTCCGGCCGCGCCGTCGAGGCCGCCGGCGATGTCGACGTGCTGCTGTTGGATAAGACCGGCACCATCACGCTCGGCAACCGCCAGGCGGCAGCTTTCATTCCCGCCGGCGGTGTCAGCGAGGAGGAGCTGGCGGATGCGGCCCAGCTCGCCTCGCTCGCGGACGAGACTCCGGAAGGTCGCAGCGTGGTGGTGCTCGCCAAGCAGCGCTTCAAGCTGCGCGAGCGCGACCTGGCCGCTCTCGGCGGCTCCTTCGTGCACTTCTCGGCGCACACCCGCATGAGCGGTATCAACATCGGTGAGCGGCAGATTCGTAAAGGAGCCGCGGATGCGATCCAGCGGCATGTCGAGGGGCTCGGCCAGGCATTCCCGCGGGCGGTGCTGGCCACGGTGCAGGACGTGGCTCGCCGCGGCAGCACCCCGCTGGTGGTGAGCGACGGTCCGCGGGTGCTCGGCATCATCGAGCTCAAGGACATCGTCAAGGGCGGCATCCGCGAGCGCTTCGGCGAGCTGCGCCGCATGGGCATCAAGACCGTCATGATCACCGGCGACAACCCGCT
>Ga0187783_10000440_pt1 | contig 30761 bp, 29 predicted proteins | sample 1015_SJ02_MP02_2_FD_132471 | JGI IMG/M metagenome (GOLD analysis project Ga0187783, IMG submission 132471) | Tropical peat soil microbial communities from peatlands in Department of Meta, Colombia - 1015_SJ02_MP02_20_MG | ecosystem: Environmental > Terrestrial > Soil > Wetlands > Peat | place... | reverse complement strand
CGTTCCCGGCAGCTCGACCAAGGGGGCGACCGGTCACACGCTCGGCGCGGCCGGGGCGCTCGAGGCGGTGATCTGCGCGCTCGCGCTGCGCCACGGCCTGATGCCCGCCGGCGTCAACACCACCGTGGTCGACCCGACGCTGCCGGTGAGCTATCTGCAGGAGAATCGCCGCGGGCGGTTGTCATGCGTGATGAGCAACTCCTTCGGCTTCGGCGGCTCGAACTGCACGCTCATTTTCGCGCGCGCCGATCGCACATGAGCTCGCTCACGGCGTACGTCGATGGTGTGGGTTTTCTCGGGCCAGGCCTCGGCGACTGGCCGGCGGCTGCACGCGTTCTCACCGGCGCCGCCCGCTGGCAGAGCGTCCCGACGGTGTTGCCGCTGGCCGAGAGTCTCCCGAGCACCGAGCGGCGGCGCACCGGGCCGCTGGTGCGGCTCACCCTCGCGGTCGGGCTCGAGGCGAGTACGCGTGCGCACGCCGACCCCGCGACGCTGCCCGCGATCTTCACCTCCTCGGGAGGCGACGGCGAGAACTGCCACGAGATCTGTCAGGCACTCGCCGGCCCCGCGCGGCAGCTCTCACCGACCCGCTTTCATAACTCCGTGCACAACGCTGCCGCAGGTTACTGGGGAATCGCGACCGGCGCGACCGCCGCGTCCAACGCGCTGTGCGCCTACGATGGCAGCTTCGGCGCAGGACTGCTCGAGGCGCTGTGCCAGCTGGCGGTCGAGCGTACCCGTGTGTTACTCATCGCTTACGATGCCAGCTATCCTGAGCCGCTGCACAGCGTGCGCCCGATTCCCGGCGCGCTCGCCGTCGCCGTGGTACTCGCGCCCGAGCGCAGCGCACCAACCATTGCGAGGCTCGAGGCGGCGAGCAGCGCCGAGCCTGCCGATCGCATGGCGGATGCCGCACTCGAGGCCCTGCGTGCCGCGATTCCTGCGGCACGCAGTCTTCCGCTGCTCGCGCAGCTTGCGCGGCAGACACCCGGACGCGCCGTCATCGACTATCTCGACGGCACCCGTCTCGTGCTCGGGGTGAGCCCGTGCCGCTAGACCGGCAGTGGATCGAGCAGCACATTCCTCACAAGGGACGCATGTGCCTGCTCGATGAGGTGTTGTCGTGGGATGTCACGCGCATCCGCTGCCGCAGCAGCAGCCATCGTGCCGCAGACAATCCGCTGCGCGCACATGGCCGGCTCGGCGCCGCCTGCGGCATCGAGTACGCGGCGCAGGCAATGGCGGTACACGGTGCGCTGGTGGCTGCCAGTGCGCCGCTCGCCAACACCGTGCGCAGCGGCCTCGGCACGGCGCTCGGCTATCTGGCGAGCGTGCGCAACGTGGTGCTGAACGTCGCGCGGCTCGACGATCTCGAGGCGGACCTCATTGCCAGCGCCGAGCGCATCACGGGCGATGCCCGTACCGTGCTCTACGAGTTTTCCGTGTGGGAGGCGGCCCGGCCATTGCTGAGCGGCCGTGCCAGCATTGTGTTCGCTGCGGCCTTTGGGGTGAACGCGTGAGCGGCGCGCGGCGGGCGCTCATCACCGGCGGCAGCGGCGGCATCGGCGGTGCACTGTGCCGGCGACTCGCCCGCGACGGTCATCACGTGTACGTGCACTCGCACCGTGGCACGGTGGTGGCCGATGCCCTGGTGCGCGACATCTGCGCTGCCGGCGGGCACGCCACCGCCGTCAGCTTCGACATCACCGACACTGCGGCGTCACGCGCCGCCCTCGAGTCGATCCTCGAGGCCGGCCCGATCCAGATTCTGGTCAACAACGCCGGGGTACACGACGATGCGGTGCTGCCAGGGATGAGCGCGGCGCAGTGGCAGCGGGTTATCGATGTGTCGGTGAACGGCTTCTTCAACGCCACCCAGCCGCTGCTCCTGCCGATGATCCGCACGCGCTGGGGGCGCATCGTCAACGTATCGTCGGTCGCCGCCCTCATCGGCAACCGCGGACAGGTGAATTATGCCGCCGCCAAGGGTGCCTTGAACTCCGCGACCAAGGCACTCGCCCTCGAGGTGGCCACCCGCGGCATCACGGTCAACGCCGTGGCGCCCGGTATCATCGCGACTCCCATGACGGCCGAGCTGTTCGATGCCAGGGCGATCGAGCGGCTCGTGCCCATGAACCGCACGGGACTTCCGCAGGAGGTCGCCGCGGTCGTCGGCTTTCTTGCCTCCGAGGAGGCTGGCTACATCACCGCGCAGGTGATCTCGGTGAGCGGCGGCATGGCGTAGGCGCGCTCCTCATGAACCAGCACCAAGCGCTCACACCGACCTCGATCGGCGTCATCCTGTGCTTCTCGCTCGCCTGCGCTGCGGCGGCGTTCGCCGCCGAGGTTCCCGCGTCGGCCCAGGCGCCGGCGGCCCCGACGCTCAGCACCGAACTCGGCCTGCAACCTGCCGCCCAACCGGTGCGCGAGCGGCCTGGCTGGCGGCCGCCGCGCATCATCCTGGTGAATGATGAGCTGCGCGATCAGCTGCCCTCGCTCCAGGCGGTCGCCCCGCACGTGAAGCTGATCGCGGTGTCTGCGGCGACGCGGCGCGAGATTGCCGCTGCCGACGCCATCATCGGCGAGTGCTCGGCGGAGGTGCTCGCGCAGGCGAAGGAGCTGCGCTGGATCCAGTGGACCTCGGCGGGCGTGGAGCCCTGCGTGCAGCAGCCGGTAATTCACGAGCGCGGCGTGCTGCTCACCAACACCCAGCGCGTCGCGGCGCCGAGCATGGCCGAGCACGTGCTGATGCTGATGCTGGCGCTCAGCCGCAACCTTCCCTACTTCGAGCGCGAACAGCAGAGAGGCCACTGGGTGAGCTGGGACGACGCCCCGCCCGCGAGCGATCTCGAGGGCAAGACGCTGCTCGTCGTCGGCCTCGGCGGCATCGGCACCGAAGTCGCCAAGCGTGCGCATGCCCTCGGCATGCGCGTCATCGCCACGCGCGCCAGCGGGCGCAGCGGACCCGACTACGTGAGTTACGTCGGGCTGCCCGAGGAGCTGCTCAAGCTCACTCCGCAAGCCGACTTCGTCGTCAACTGCACGCCCCTCACGCCGCAGACCACGGGCATCTTCAACAGGGAGTTCTTCGCGGCGATGAAACGCAGCGCGTACTTCATCAGTGTCGGCCGCGGACGCAGCGCCGTGACCGCCGATCTGGTCGCCGCGCTGCGGCAGAGAGCCATCGCCGGCGCGGGACTCGACGTGGTCGATCCGGAACCGCTGCCGCCGGACAGTCCCCTGTGGCAGCTGCCAAACGTCATCGTCACGCCTCACATCTCGGGCAACACGCCGGTGTCGGCGGAGCAACGCGCTGCGCTGCTGCGCGAGAACCTCAGGCGCTACGTGGCCGGCGAGCCGATGCTGGCGGTAGTCGATATCGAGCGCGGCTACTGAGCCCACCGCTGCGGACCGTGCGCTTGCCTCCCTGGTGCGGCTTCCTCAGCGATGCTGCCTGAGCCAGCGGATGATACGGCCGGGGACCTCGGCATGCGCCGCACGGCTCACGTACATGCCGATGTGCCCGGTGGCCACGGCGTACTCACGGTAGTCACGGCTACCGACATGCTGGCGGAGCGCCGCGGCCGCCGCGGGGGGGACGATGTGGTCCTCCAGCGCAAAGAGGTTGAGCACCGGAGCGCGTACGTCGGCGAGCCGCACCGGGCGGCCGGCGAGCTCGAGCGTACCCTGTACCAGGCGGTTCTCCTGATAGAACCAGCGCACAAACTGCGCGAGCGCCGCGGCCGCCTGCGGCGGGCTGTCGAAGATCCACTTCTCCATGCGCAAAAAGTCCTCGATCGCCCGCTGGTCGGGATTACTGGTGAGCAGCCGCACGTATTTCTGCTGTGCGAGACGAAACGGCATCAGCGCGAGGAACAGGCCATTCAGCAACTCGCCGGGCACGTTACCGCTCGCGCCGATGAGCGCCGTGTCGAATCCGCGCACCCATTTGGCGAGCAGATTGTCAGACGTGTGGAAGTCCACGGGTGTCGTCACCGTGATGAGATTCGCCACGTGCTGCGGATGCAAAGCCGCGTAGCAGAGGCCGAGCACCCCGCCCTGGCAGACGCCCAGCAGGTCGAGCGCGTCGCTATGGTGACGCTCGAGGATGTGGCGGACGCTGCCGCCGAGATGCCGCTCGATGTACTGCTCGAGATCGACCTGCCGGTCGGCCTCATCCGGGTTGCCCCAGTCGATCAGATACACGCTCAGGCCGGCCTCGAGCAGCCGTCGCACGAGTGAGCGGTCCGGGTGCAGATCGAGCACGTACGGGCGGTTGACGAGCGCAAAGCAGATGAGTAGCGGCCGTGAGCCGGGCGGCGTGCGTCGCGCCGTGGGCAGCGGCAGGTAATGATAGAGCGTCGTCTTGCCGCAGCTCCAGACGGCACGCTTCGGCGAGCCACCGACCGTCACCTCACCCGCCAGACGCAGCCGTGCCAGCGTCTCGGTGATCCGCAGCGTGAGCTCGGGAAACGGCGCCGCCAAGGTGGCGTGGGAGGACTTCAACGGCGCGGTCTGCGCACGCGGGCACGGGAGCCCGAAGGTCGCGCAGGGCGCTTCGGCGGCCGCCGCTTCGGCCGGTGCGCGGCGTGCGTCCGGCTCTTCACCGCGCTCGCGTCGCGGGGCTCGACGGGCGCTTCCGGCGCAGCCGTTGTTTCCCGAGCGGCACTCGGGCGACCCGCGGTGAGCTCGCGACGCAGCTCGCGCAGCTCGGCATTGAGCGCATCGACCTCGCTGCGCGTCGGCACGCCGAAGGCGCGCGCCAGTGTCTCGGCGTAGCGCCGCTGCTCGAGGAGAAGTGCCGCCGTAGTGTTGGCGATGTCCGCCTGCAGGCGGCTGAAGTCGCTGCGGTGCACGGTCGCGGCATAGGCCTCCTCGGCGCAACTGACCCACAGCTCGTACAGCTTGAGCGCCTGGTCGACAGTGCCCGGAGCGGCCGCGATGCTGGCGACGCGCGCCACGAAGCGCTGTGAGGCAGTGTTGGCTACTTCACTCCAGTGCGCTGCCAGCTGCGCCTGCAGCTGTCCGAGCCGGCCGAAGAGCTCGAGGGCGCGCTGTGACTCGCTCGCCGGGGTGGCTGCAGCGGCGAGCGGCAGCGAAGCGAAGGACCACGCTGCCGGGGCGAATCCCGCCGCGGGGACGGCCCGGGCCGCTCCGGCCGCAGGGGCGAACCACGGGCCCGCCGACTGCGACAGGCGCAGCCACTGCTCGAACTGCGTGGCGAGCGGCGCGGCGAGCGAAGACCAGTCGGGCGCCGTCCCGGTAGCCGCCGCGCCGAGTGTCTTCAGCAACTCGAAGAAGCGCGCGGCCGCCTCGCCGACCGGTACGTCGGGCCTGAATCCACCGGATGGGATTGACGTTTCCATATTGTGCACCGCGTAAAAAAGCGGAACCGTCGCCCTGCCCGACGGTCCAACGACAGGTGGAAAGAACCTTCAAATACCTGAACCCACGTCACATCGGGCCACCTCGGTAGCCTCGGGGCGTTCGTTGTGCGCTGCATACACAACCGCTACCATCCGTGATCTGGGGGCAGCGCTGAGCGACCGAGGGCCGATGCAAAGCCGTGTCGTGCCGAACCGCTGACTAACATGGCCGAAGAACGCCTCATACGCAAATACGCCAATCGGCGTCTTTACGATGCGCACGACAGCCGTCATGTGACGCTCGACGATCTGCGCAGGCTGATTGCCGCAGGCCAGAGCATCAAGGTCGTCGATGACAAGAGCGGTGAGGATCTCACGCGCAGCATCCTGCTGCAGATCATCGCGAGCCAGGAGCAGTTCGGCACTCCGGTGCTCAGCACGCAGTTGCTCGAGGCCATCATCCGCTTCTATGGCAACCCGATTCAGCAGATGCTGACGCAGTATCTCGAGCAGAGCATCGGCACGCTGCTGCGGCAGCAGAATCTCATGCAGGCCGAGATGGCCAAAGCGCTCGAGACACCGATGGCGCCGATTGCCGAGATGGCGCGCCAGAACATGGAGATGTGGGCCAAGATGCAGGCGTCGATGCTGTCCGCCTTTACTCCTCCGGCATCCGCGGCCGGCGCCGACAAGCCCGAGAAGCCCGACAAACCCTCACGGCCGGAGAGCGGCAAACGCCGCGGCTGAGCGCAGCGCACGCCGGCTCTCGTGCGCACTCGGCACGAAATTCCATTCTCAGCGAAACAGGAGTGAGCATCACGTGGACGTTCGCGGCAAGACCATTCTGGTGACCGGCGCTGGACGCGGCATCGGCCGCTCGCTGGCGGCGCACTTCGCCGGCAAGGGTGCCAATCTCGCGCTGCTCGACACCAATGAGCAGGCTGTACAGGAAACGGCCGCCCACTGCACGACGCTCGGGGTCGTGGCACGCAGCTATGTCGCCGACGCCGCCAATGAGGACAGTGTGGTCGGCGCAGTCGAGCAGGTCGCGACGGAGTTCGGACGCCTCGACGGACTCATCAACAATGCCGGCATCGTGCGCGATGGCATGCTGATCAAGGTCAAGGACGGACAGGTGATCGGCAAGATGTCGCTCGAGCAATGGCAGGCGGTGATCGACGTCAACCTCACCGGGGTGTTCCTGTGCGCGCGCGAGGCCGCGCAGCGCATGATCAGCCACAACGGCGGCGGCGTGATCGTGAACGTCTCGAGCATCTCGCGTGCCGGCAACCCCGGGCAGACCAACTACAGCGCGGCCAAGGCCGGAGTAGCAGCGATGACGGTGGTCTGGGCCAAGGAGCTCGCCCGCTACCGGATCCGCGTCGGTGCCGTCGCACCGGGCTTCATCCGTACACCGATGGTCGAGAGCATGAAGCCCGAGGCGCTCGCACGCATGACCTCGCCGATTCCACTCGGCCGCCTCGGGGAACCCGACGAGATCGCCCACGCGGTGGGCTTCATCTTCGAGAACGACCTGTTCACCGGGCGATGCCTCGAAGTCGATGCCGGACTCAGAATGTGACAGTGGTATGCGCTGCACAAGTCCATAGACATTATAAACCTGCACGGCTTTCCCATATTCGTATTATCTTGCTGTTCTAAATCACTTTCTATCCAAGATGTCCGTGGCCGAGTCTCGACATGATTTCTTTCTTGCACTGCATACAAAAATGTGGATAATGGTGCGCACCGAATGAGCCCACACAGGAGTTACACCGTGACGCACTTGAATGACCGTACCTTTGATCCGAGCGCGATGATTGCAGCCGCCCGTGAGGCGTTTGCCCCGGTACTGAAGGCCCAGCAGGAAGGCTTCAAGGCCTTCGAGCGACTCGCCCGCCTGCAGTACGCGCTCGCCGGCGACGTTCTCGATTCGGGTCTCGCGCGCGTGAATGCCACGTTTGCGGCGACGACGCCGAGCGAGTGGCTGAGCAAGAATGGCGAGCTCTACGGCCAGTTCATGGACAAGCTGCGCGCACGTGCCGAGGAGTTCGCGACGGTTGCCTCCGAGGTCCAGGCCAAGTTCAGCCAGCTCGGCACCGAGGTCGCCGCGAAGGCAGTGCCCGCACGGAAGGCGGCCTGATATCTTGGCGGTATCCCGCACCCGGGAGTGAATGCTCCCGGGTGCGTTTTTGAGGAGACCGCCCGCTTGCCTCGCCGCAGAAAGAATACGAACAAGACTGCAACAGAGACCCGCGCCAAGACCCCCCACCGACAGACGGCAGCGCCCGATCCCATTCCCCCGTCCACGCCGAAGGCGGAGGTGGAACGTCAGCTGCGCGCTCAACTCGCAGCGCTCACCGGCGGACTGGCGCCGGATGACTATCTGAACACGTGGTGGGAGTGGTATCTCGGTGTGGCGACCCATCCACGCCGCCAGGCGCAGCTTGCGCGCAGCGCCTACGAGAAGCTCTTCGACAGCTGGCAGTTCTTCGCGCAGGCCGCCGGCGGCTCGCCGCTGCCGCCCGGCGGCCAGGAGCTCGGTTTCAGCAACCCCGCCTGGAACGTCTGGCCGTTCAACGTCTACGCCCACACCTATGCCAACTGGGCATCGTGGTGGCAGCAGGCACTGACACAGCACTCGACCGCACCGGTAACCGATCCGAAGACGGCACGGCTCAATTTCGCCGGACGGCTGCTGCTCGAGGCCGCCTCACCCGCGAACTTCCTCAATACGAATCCCGAGCTCCTCAACCGGACCGCAGCTGAATCCGGGCAGAACCTGATCCGCGGCCTCAAGTACTGGCTCGAGGACGCACGGCGCGCCGTCGCCGGCAATGGCCGCTCCCCGGGAACCGAGCAGTTCCAGGTCGGCAAGCAGGTCGCGATCACACCCGGCAAGGTGGTGTTCCGCAACCGCCTCATCGAGCTGCTGCAGTACGCCCCGCAGACCGCAAGCGTGTATGCCGAGCCGATCCTGATCACGCCTGCGTGGATCATGAAGTACTACATTCTCGATCTCTCGCCGCGCAACTCCATGGTGCGGTACCTGGTCGAGAAGGGACATACCGTCTTCATGGTTTCCTGGAAGAACCCGGACGCGGCCGATCGCGAGCTCGGTATCGACGACTACCTGCAGCTCGGTTTCCTCGAGGCGCTCGCTGCGGTGCGCCGCATCGTCCCGCGGCACAAGGTACACGCCGTCGGCTACTGCATCGGCGGAACGCTGCTGGCGATCGCCGCGGCCGCGCTCGCCGCGCATCGCGATCAGTCACTCGCCTCGATGACGCTGCTCGCAGCTCAGACCGACTTCAGCGAGCCCGGGGAACTCTCGGTCTTCATCACTCCGAGCCAGATCGCGATGCTCGAGGCCATGATGCACCGCTCGGGGGTGCTCGAAAGCGAGCGCATGGGTGCGGCGTTCGCGTTGCTGCGCTCGCGCGATCTGCTGTGGGCGCCCGCGGTCGAGCAGTACGTGCGCGGCGAGCGGCCGAAGCTGAACGACCTCATGGCCTGGAACGCGGACGGCACCCGCATGCCCTGGCGCATGCACAGCGAGTACCTCGAGCGGCTCTACCTGAAGAACGAGCTCGCGCTCGGCACTTTCACGGTGAAAGGAGCGACCGTCGACCTCTCACGGCTACGCCTGCCGATGTTCGTCGTAGGGACCGAGACCGATCACGTGGCGCCCTGGCACTCGGTGTACAAGCTCCGCCGCCTCACGCGCAGCACCGACTTTACGTTCCTCCTCACGAGTGGCGGCCACAATGCCGGCATCGTGAGCGGCCCGGTACATCCAAAGCGCCGCCACCGCGCTCTCACCTGGAAAGACGCCACGACCCGTCCGGATGCGGATGCGTGGCTGCGGAGCGCGCCGCAGTTTGAAGGCTCCTGGTGGCCGGCGTGGCAGCGGTGGTTGGCCGGGCACTCGGCCGCACGACAGGTGCCGGCGCGGCCACCGGCGAGCTTCGTCGCCGCGGGGGCGGCGGCGCCCGAGGACGCCCCGGGGAGCTACGTACACGCTTAGCGAGCGCTTCCGGGCATGGACGCGTGCCGGGAATCGGGGTACTAATATTCCAAAGTGAGAGCCTGAACGAGGGGCACAGGCTATGGCTGCCAAGCGCATTGCGTACGTCACGGGGGGCATGGGGGGTATCGGTTCGGCGATCTGCCGCCGGCTATGCAACGAAGGCCACACGGTGATCGCGGGCTGCGGCCCCGGTTCGACCCGCAAGGACCGCTGGCTCGCGGAGATGCGCGCCGACGGCTGCGACATTCACGCCTCCGAGGGCAACGTCGCCGATTGGGACTCCACCAAGCGCGCCTTCGAGGTGGTGCGCGCGGAGGTCGGACCGATCGACATACTGGTGAACAATGCCGGCATCACCCGTGATGGCACCTTTCAGAAAATGACCAACGACCAGTGGCACGCGGTCATCGAGACCAACCTCAATTCGCTGTTCCACGTCACCAAGCAGGTGATCGACGGCATGCTCGAGCGCGGCTGGGGCCGGATCATCAACATCTCCTCGGTGAACGGGCAGAAGGGCCAATTCGGACAGACCAACTACTCGACGGCCAAGGCAGGGATCCACGGGTTCACCATGGCGCTGGCACAGGAAGTGGCCGGGCGCGGCGTCACGGTGAATACCGTGTCGCCGGGCTACATCGGCACCGACATGGTGCGAGCGGTCAAGCCCGAGCGGCTCGAGAAGATCATTGGCACTATACCGGTGAAGCGCCTCGGCGAGCCGTACGAGATCGCCTCGATTGTCGCCTGGCTGGCGGGTAATGAGTCCTCCTTTGCCACCGGCGCCGATTTCTCCCTGAACGGCGGTCTGCACATGGGCTAGCCGGCCGGAGCCGCGCGCTGGGGGTCGGTCGGTGAAGGTCTGTGTAGTCGGCGCCGGCGCGATCGGCGGCTTTCTCGGCACGCGCCTCGCGCTCGAGGGCAGCGCTCAGGTTGCGGCGCTCGCGCGCGGGGCCGCACTCGTGGCGTTGCGCGATGAGGGCTGGCGGCTGCAGCAGGACGGTGTGCTGCTGCGCGCCCCGGCCGCGCTGGTGACGGATGATCCGCAGGCGCTCGGTCCCCAGGATCTCGTCATCATTGCGGTCAAGGGGCCGGCGCTGCCGCCACTCGCACCCCGTCTCGCCCCGCTGCTCGCTGCCAACACGCTGGTGCTGCCGGCAATGAACGGTGTGCCGTGGTGGTTCGGCGTGGGCATTCCTGCCATCGGCGCACGCCCGCTCGAAAGCGTCGATCCCGCAGGCTGCATCGCGGCGGCGATTCCCGCTGCACAGGTGATCGGCTGTGTCGTGCACGCGAGCGCCTCGACCGCCGCACCGGGGCTGACGCTGCATCGCATGGGGCGAGGTCTCATCGTCGGTGAGCCGGACGGCGGGGAATCTGCGCGCGTGCGTCGGGTGAGCACTCTGCTCGCGCGCGCCGGTTTCGAAGTCACCGAGTCGCCACGCATCCGCTACGACATCTGGTACAAGCTCTGGGGCAACATGACCATGAACCCGGTGTCGGCACTCACCGCGGCCACCGCCGATCGCGTGATCGACGATGAGCTGGTGCGTGGCTTCTGCGCCGCCGCCATGCGTGAAGCCGCCGCGGTCGGTGCACGCATCGGCTGCGACGTGCGCGAGTCGGTAGAGGACCGCTTCGCCGTGACCCGCAGGCTCGGCGTGTTCAAGACCTCCATGCTGCAGGATGTGGAGGCGCTGCGGCCGATCGAGCTCGACGCCCTGGTGGGCGCCGTGCGCGAGATCGGCGAGCGCGCCGGCGTGGCGACGCCGAACATCGATGCGCTCTTTGGCCTCACGCGCCTGTTCGCGCGCGTACGCGGCCTTTATCCACAGGGCTAGTCACGCGATCGCGCGCGCGGCTCGCGGTGCGCCGCGCACATACATTTGTCGTACGCGCAAACGCCCCCCGCGCACAGCGCTTCCCCCGCGCACAGCGCTTCCCCTGCGCACAGCGCTTCCCCCGCGCACACCGCGCACACCGCGCACACCGCGCACACCGCGCGCGTGTCGTGAAAGCACATTCTCTGCGCGCGCAAATGTAGCCAAATCCGCACGTCTCTCTATCGAGACATTTGCGATGCGCAGAGCGGGCGCGCTCTACTTCGCGGCGGCTCAGCGCACTGATTGCGGCGACGGCGGACCAACGCCGCCGCCGCTTTCGTTGCACGAGCCAACCCGTCGCGGGGAGTTGACGAAAGCCTCCGGTCTCGGGAAGGCGAGATCGCAGGATGAGCGGCCAGCCTGTACACACAGGTTGCGCCGGCTCGGCGTCCCCCCTGCGCCCAACAACTCATGGCAGGGGAAGCACAATGCATCGAGTGTCTGTTTCCGCATCCGCCGGGCTGCGGCGCCTCCTGGTTCGCACCGTGTCGCTCGCCGCGCTCTGCGCCGCGGCTATGGCGCATGCCTCCGATGGCCTGAAGATCTCCGGCTCACCGCCGACCACCGCCACCGTCGGTAAGAGTTACTCCTTCACACCGACGGTGTCCGATCCATCGAAGGGACCCCTGACCTTCAAGATCTGGAACAAGCCCTCGTGGCTTTCCTTCAGCGCGAGCAGCGGACGGCTCTCGGGTACGCCCACCGCAGCGGATGTCGGCACGGCGCTCAACATCACCATCCTGGTGACCGACGGTGTGACGACCGTAGAGCTGCCCGAGTTTGACCTGAAGACCACCGCCGGTCCGCTCCGGATCTCCGGCTTGCCGCCGACCAGCGCAACTGTTGGTAAGAACTATTCCTTCACGCCCGTCCTCTCCGACCCTGAAAAAGTGCGGGTGCGTTTCATCATCTGGAACAAACCGTCGTGGGCGACGTTCAACACCAGCACCGGCCGCCTCTCGGGTACGCCGGCCGCGGCCAATGTCGGCACGCAATCCCACATCACCATCCTGGTGACAGACGGCGTCGACCGTGCCGAGCTGCCCCCGTTCTCGATCAAGGTCACTGGTGCAACGGCGAGCGCCGACGTGCCGGTGATCAGCGGTACACCGGCGACCAGCGTGGCGGCCGGCAGCACCTACAAGTTCGAGCCCACCGCCAAGGATCCGGACGGCAAGACACTGTCGTTCTCGGTGCAGAACAAGCCCGACTGGGCGACCTTCAGCATTTCGAACGGACTTCTCGACGGTACGCCGACGAGCTCGCAGACAGGCACCTACAGCAACATCATCATCAGCGCGAGCAACGGGCAATACACGAGCGCACTGCCGGCATTCAGCGTCGTGGTGACCAAGGCAGCGACGACCTCCGCGACCGGCGCGGCGACCATCGACTGGACGCCGCCGAGTGAGAACACCAACGGCACCAAGCTCACCAATCTTGCCGGTTTTCGCATTTACTACGGGACGTCGGCGGCGAACCTCAACCAGATGGTGCAGGTGGCGAGCGCGACGGAGACGACTTACACCATCAGCAATCTCGCGGCGGGTACCTGGTATTTCGCCGGCGTGGCGTACACCACGGCGGGCACGCAGAGCGCCTTGTCGAACGTGGTCAGCGCGGCGATCCCCTGAGGGCGATCTCCTGAGCGTTGCTGCGACTGCCTGAGCCCTCTGTCCGTGTCGCGGGCTTCATCGCCCGCGACACGGATCGCCGCGCGAGTGTCGCCAAAGGGCAGCGTCGCCACGTCGAGACATTTGCCCTGCGCGCCACGACGCGTTGTACTTAGTCACGGAGCACGCAGACCGCCACCGCCACGCGACTCGCGCGGCGAGTGCGGTGGTCGCGCGCAAGGGCAAACCCGTCGTAAGGCGGGGACGCAAAGCCTCCGGTCTCGGGCGAGCACGAGACAGCGGGGTTGCCGGCAAGCCTCGAGTTGAATCGAGGCGGTCGTCAGACGGGCGCCGTGGCGCGGCAATGAAAGCGCGCGCGGCGCTCGGGCTCTGCCTCCCCCCGCGACGTCATTTCGGGGAGGCACATGGCACACCTGGACTTCTGCAAACACGGCCCGCTGCGGCGGACACTCATCGCACTCATCGTCACGGCCGCCTGGTGCGCCATCGGCGTCGCGGCGGAGGAGGACGGGGATTGGTCGGGCCGGCATCGGCACGATCACGTCTCTATCAGCGGTTCACCCGCCAGCAGCGTGACGGTCGGGAGCTCTTATTCGTTTACGCCGACCGCGAAGGACTCGGAGGATCGGCCGCTGGTGTTTGCAATATCCAACAAGCCCGCCTGGGCATCCTTCAGCACGAGCACCGGGCAGCTCTCCGGGAAACCCGCAGCCAGCAACGTCGGTAGCTACGCGAACATCGTGATTGCCGCGAGTGACGGCCACCGCACGGCCTCCCTACCAGCGTTCGCCATCCAGGTACTTGCAGGCTCCTCTACACCGCCGCCGACCGCGGCCGCGCCGACCATCTCCGGCACTCCGGCAACCACAGACGTCGCCGGCACCGCCTACTCGTTTCAGCCGACGGCGAGCGGTCCGAGCGGCATGACGCTCGCCTTCTCGGTGCAGAACAAGCCCTCGTGGGCGAACTTCAGCATCGCCACGGGAGCGCTGTCCGGAACGCCTGCGAGCACGCAGACGGGTACCTATTCCAACATCGTCCTCAGTGTCAGCGACGGCGTCGCCTCAAGTGCGCTACCGGCCTTCAGCATTACAGTTTCGGCGGCCACCGCGACTACGGGCAACGCGACGGTGAACTGGACGCCGCCCACGCAGAACACCAACGGCAGCGCGCTCACGAATCTTGCGGGTCTGTACCTCTACTACGGGACCTCGCCATCGAGCCTCAGTCAGATGGTGCAGATCTCGAGCGCTAGCCAGACGAGCTACACGATCAGCAATCTCGCCTCGGGCACCTGGTACTTCGGCGGTGTGGCTTACACCGCCGCGGGCACGCAGAGTGCCATGTCGAACGTCGTCAGCGCCAACGTTCCCTGAGCGCCCCGGTGGACGGCGCGGCGTACCCGGTCGCCGCGCCGTCCACCGCACGGCTGCCGCAGCGGCCCGGCTGGACTCGTCCACGCGGTGGTGTGGCCGTGCGCTCGGCGGCGCTCTGCTCCGCAGGTCCGCGGCGCGGCACCGCGCAAGCATGCGAGATCACGCTTGCGCCGCGCCACTGCGTGATGGCGCTGAGGATTATTCACCCGCGCGTGAGGAGTCTTCGCTGTTCGCCGGGCGGAACCGCACTCATCATGCGGGCGTTTGCCATCAACCGAGGAAAGGAAAGTCCATGCGCAACGTCGCCTACGACCCGCATGCGGTGACGGCCGCGTATCTCAGCGCCATCGCTCCGGCGCGCAAAGTGCAGCAGGAGGGCTTCCGCAGCGTCGAACGCCTCGCTCGCTTTCAATATGCGATTGCCGGCGATTATCTGGAGTCGGGACTCGCGCACCTCGGTGCGGCCTTCGTGGCGACGACCCCCGCGGAACTGATCGCCGCGCAATCCGCGCTCGGCCGGCAATTCGGCAACAGGCTGCGCGAGCGTGCGCGGGAATTGGTCGAAATGGCCGGTGAGATCCAAGGTGCAATCGGCACGGCAACCGCCGCGGCACTTGCGTCGGCGAAGGCACCGAAAAAGACCTCCTGAGCCGCTTTCGCAGGCTACGGTCGCGTCCGCCGGCTTGCGCGTGCGGGAGAGGCACGCTCGCGATGGCAGATGTGAGCGGCGAGGGCACGCGCAGCGCCCCGCGACACTACTTGCTCGCTTCCGACTTCGATCAGACGCTCAGCTTCAATGACTCCGGCCTGGTCTTGAGCGAGCTGCTCGGGGTGCGCGACTTTGCCGAGCGCGTCGCCGGCCTCGCACGCAGCAATCTGGTGCAACAGGGTGGCGAGCTCGCCTACCTCATCCGCCACGATCCCGACCTTCGCGGCGTTCGGCGCGAGCACCTCGTGGAAACCGGCCGACGGGTGCGGCTGAAGGGCGCGATCCCCGCGCTGGTCGCTTTTCTCGCGGCGGGGCTCGAGGACTGCCGCTTCTCTTTCTACGTCATCTCGGCAGCGCCGCGCGAAATCGTCTGTGCAGCACTCGCGGGCGTCGTCGCGGGCGACCACATCTACGGGACCGAGCTCGAGTTCGACCCGCACTCGGGCGAGGTGCGGTCGGTCAAGCGTGTGCCGGCAGGCTACGGCAAGGTGGCCGTGATCGAGGAGCTGCAGCAGCGCCTCGCAGTACCATCCGATCGCGTGATCTACATCGGCGATGGCAGTTCCGACGTGCACGTCATGCTGCACGTGAACAATCACGATGGATTCACGATCGCGGTTTCCGACAATCGGCAACTCGCACGCATCGCAAGGAGTGTTGTCCTGAGCGATAACGCGTTCAGTGTCATGCTGCCGGTGCTCGATCAGGTGCTCGAGCGGCGCTCGGGCGAGATCCGCGCATTGCTCGAGCGTCACGGGCTCACGCTCGAGGCCTGGGAGAAGGCGAGAACCGACCGCATCGAGATCGGGTGCGCGGTCGCGCCGCTGGCCGGTGCGGCGTCCGCTGCGTGAGCGCGGCGCTATCGCCTCAGGACCCCCTGCTCGCGGAACCACGCGATCGCCTCCTCGAACGCCACCGCCGGTGGTCGCCAGCTGTAGCCGAGCTCACGCACCGCCTTGTCACTCGAGAAATACATGCGTTTGCGTGCCATGCGCACACTCTCGATCGTCACTCGCGCCCCACGGCCCGTCGCCCGGGCGAGCGCTTCGGAAGCGTAAGCGAGCGGCAGTACCGCTGCGTGCGGCAGTCGGATGCGCGGTGGACCGCGGCCGGACAGGCGGCTGATGTGCAGCAGAATCTCACGCAACGTCATGTTCTCGCCGCCCAGAATGTAGCGCTCCCCGATCCGGCCCCGGTCGAAGGCGTGCAGATGGCCCGCCGCAACGTCATCGACGTGCACGACGTTGAGACCCGTGTCGACATAGGCGGGCGTCCGTCCGAGGGCAGCATCCACCACGATGCGCCCCGTAGGTGTGGGCTTGACGTCCCCCGGGCCGATCGGGGTGGACGGGTTGACGGTGATCACCGGTGCACCGTGTCGGACGAACTCGCGCACTACCTGCTCGGCGAGGAATTTGGAGCGCTTGTAGTGCCCGATCATGTCCGCAAGGCCGACCGGGGTATCCTCGGTTCCGGGCGTGCCGTCCGCGGGCAGCCCGACCGTGGCTACGCTGCTCGTGTAGACGACACGTGCCACGGCGGCCCGCTGGGCGGCATTGAGCACGTTGCGGGTTCCCTCCACGTTGGTCAGATATAGCCGCTCCGGATCCGCCGCCCCGAGACGATAGTCAGCCGCCACATGGAACAGTGCGTCGCAGTCGCGCAGCGCTGCATCGAGCGAGGCGCTGTCGGTCAGATCGCCGAGCGCGACCTCGAGCGGCAGTTGCGCGAGGTTACGCGGGTCGGAGCCGACGCGCGTCAGCGCGCGCACCTGCCAACCCGCACGGCTGAGAGCGCGCGCAACTGCAGAGCCGACGAAGCCTGTCGCCCCCGTGACGAGTGCCCTCATGGGCCACCGTTGCCCCGGGCAGCGGACCCGAGCGGCGGCACGAGAGCGCCGCTCGCAGCGGCTGCGGCAAGTGCCCGGCTGGCCGCACGAAAGCGACGCGCCAGGCGAAGGAGAGGCAGAAGGTCTTCCGGCGCACGTGCCAGCGCGACCATGAGCCGCCGCAGCGGCACGCCCTCCGCGCCCGCCGTCGCGGCCGCGAGGATCGTCCGCGGGACATCATCGGTGGCCGTGTCGACGATCGCCCGTACGGCGAGAAAGGGTAGGCGATGGCTCGCTGCAACTTGGGCCACGGCGAAACTCTCCATGTCCACCGCGGCGGCGGCCGTCTGCCGGAAGGCACTCGCCTTGTCGGCCGCGGAGCCGATCGCCTCGCGGCAGGTGAGCAACGTGCCGCAGCACACCGGATGGGAGGCCGCGAGAGCGTCGCTCAGGCGCTGGTGCCAATCGGCTGCGGTGGGAAGGAGCTCCCCTTCGGGGGAGGCGACCTCACGAGGCAGCAGCAGCGTTCCGGCCGCGAGCGCCGGATCGAGCCCGCCCGCCATACCCCAGCTGAGAAGCGCTCGCACACCCGCCGCCACCAGCCGGCGCGCGCCATGGCCCGCCGCCGCCTGGCCGATGCCGCACACGAGGAGGAGCGTCCCATTGGCGAGAGCTGCGGGACGCTCACCGGTCGGGACAGGGCGGCCGAAAGGGCGCGTCTCGGCGGCGAGCGCCGCTACGATTCCGAGTCCATTCAATGGAGGGATCCGAGCCGTGAGCGCGTGCGATACGCGGCCAGTGCCCAGAGCGGGAAATAGGCGCAATACCCGTGATAGCGCAGATAGAACACTCGGGGGAATCCCGGAGCGGTGAAACTCGGATCGCTCCACAGCCCGTCCGCCTGCTGCGTCTCGAGGAGGTACCGGATGCCACGCCGCACGCACTCGGAGGCTTCGCCGACTGCGATCAGTCCGAGCAGCGCCCAGGCACTCTGATGCGGCGTGCTCGCGCAGCGGCCAGCGACAGGTGCTGGCAGATAGCCGTCATTGCTCTCCCCCCAGCCGCCGTCGGCGTTCTGCCGTGACTCGAGCCAGCTCACGGCGCGGCGGACGGCGATGTCGTCGCGGCCGATGCCCGCTTGAGCCAACGCCGTCAACACCGACCAGGTGCCGTAGACATAGTTCGTGCCCCAACGACCGAACCAGGAGCCGTCGACTTCCTGCTCGGCGCGCAGGTAGGCAATGGCGCGAGCCAGCACGGAGGCATCCTGCGGCCGACCCACTCGTGCCAGAACGGTCACGACGCGCGCGGTCACATCGCTCGTCGGAGGATCGAGCAGTGCACCGTGATCGGCAAAGGGGATCTCGTTGAGGTAGTAGCTGGTGTTGTCGACATCGAACGCGGCGAAGCCGCCGTTACTGCTCTGCATGCCGGCAAGCCAGTCCAGGGCGCGTTCGATGGCGTGCGCGTAGCCCTCGCGATCGCGGCAGCGGTGCATCGCCCAGGCCACCACAGCAGTATCGTCAAGGTCGGGGTAATGGTTGTTGGCGCGCTGGAATGCCCAGCCGCCCCCGGCCAACGCCGGTCGGCGCAGCTGCCAGTCCCCCGGACTGTCGAGCAGCTGGCGGGGCTCGAGCCACTTGAGTCCGCGCGTGGCTGCGGCCAGCGCGCCCTGGCAGCCCACCTCCTGCAGGGCGAGCGCTGCCAGCGCCGTATCCCACACCGGTGAGATGCACGGCTGGCAGTAGGCGCTCGCCCCGTCCACGACGAGCAATCGCTGCAGCGCGCGCTTTGCCACGCGACGGGGCGTGCTGTCGCGGGGGTATCCGCGCAGCGAGAGGACCTCGAGCGCGTTCACCATCGCCGGGAATATCGCGCCGAGGCCGTCCTCGCCATTCAGCCTCTCGAGTATCCACGCCTCGGCGCGCTGCATGGCGCGCGCCCGCAGGCTGGCGGGAACGAGGCGGTCGAGACTGCGAGCGAGCCGGTCGATCCCGAGGAAGAGCCGCGCGAGCGCGCCGGTGCGGCCGCCGGGTCGGCGAAAGTAGTGGCGCTCCTCCTCGGGTGGCGTCGTGAACAGCTCGTCAATGCAGACCCGGCGCGGATTGCTCGCGTGCGGCCTCAAGGTGCACAGGATGAGGAGCGGCACCATCACCGTGCGGGACCAATAGGAGACCTTGTGGAGGTTGAAGGGGAACCAGCGTGGCAGCAGCACGATCTCGACGGGGATATAGGGCACGGCGCGCCACGGCAGCTGCCCGAAGAGCGCCAGCGCGATGCGCGTGAAAACGTTGGTCGCGGCCGCGCCACCGTGGCGCAGAATCGACGTCCGTGCCCGCACCATGTGCGGCGCGTCGGGGCTGTCGCCAGCGAGCTTCAGCGCAAAGTAAGCCTTGACGCTGCAGCTGAGGTTGAAGGGGCCGTTGTGATAGAGCGGCCAGCCGCCGTGGTCCGCCTGGTGCGCCCGCAAATAGGCGGCGATCTTCGGCTCGAGTGCCACGTCGATCTCGTCGAGGAAGTGCATCATCATGATGTACTCGGCGGGAATCGTGCAGTCGGCCTCGAGCTCGAACTGCCAGCATCCGTCGAGATTCTGTCGGCGAGCGAGCCCCTCGCGCGCCACGTCGATGGCGCGGTCGAGGGACACGGACTGCGACAGGTCCACCAACGCGTGGACCGACCGCGCCGTGCCGCTCACACTCGCGACATTTCCAAGCGAATCCGGTGCAGAGGCGTGGCGGGTCACGATGCGCGACTTCTGTCAGATCGGGGCAGCGTGTTCATGTCGGGCCCGCAATGGCGCGAAGTCCCGTCCTGCCGCAGCCAGCGCCGCGGCCCGCGCCGCACGGCGCGCCGCGAGCGGCGCCGCGAGCGGCAGCCCGTGGGCAGCGCGCTCGAACAGCAGTCGGAGTATGCGGTCGTGGCGCACCGCTGCGCTCGTCAGTAGTTGCGTCATCAGCACGGCTCCGTGCGATACCTTCACCTGCGCGCCGCAAGTGTACTGCGGGTGGGCGGCGATCCTGCGCAGCGTCAGCACGGCGAGCCCGATGGCCCACAGGCAGAAGCGACGGATGCCGGTCTCGCGCCGCGGAATGAGCAGCGTATAGGCGAGCGCATTGCGCAAGTGTCCGTGCGCTACCGCGACCAACTCGCGCACGCCGCGATGGAAACGCTCGTCGGTGCCCTGTGGCGAGAGCTGTGCGAGCTCGAGCCCCTCGCGGGCGAAGACCTCGCGCGGGAACCAACAGGCACCGCGGCCCCGGTCCTCCCAAAAATCCTTGATGATGTTCGTCAGCTGCAGTCCCTGGGCGAACGACACCGACAGCTCGCCGAGCGCGGCGCGCTGCGAGGCCACTGCCGGCGAATAGCTGCAGAACAGCTCCGTGAGCATCTCGCCGACGACGCCTGCGACGTAGTAGCAGTAGCTGTCGAGGTCACTCGAGCGCGCGAGGCCTCGCAGGCTGGCGGTTTGCTGAAAATGATGCATGCCGTGCGACATCAGTGCGATGCACCGCTCGATCGCGGTGCGCTGCTCGCCGAGCGCCGCCGTCACCCGGGTGACCCGTTCCATGTTGCCTACCAGCTCGCGCTCGGCCGGCAAGGTGCGCTCCGAAAGCCGTCGGCAGAGCTCGCGTGCGAGTGGCACCGCCGGCTCGGTGCCGGAAACGACGGCCGTGAAGCGCTCGAGGAACATGCGCGTCTCAGCCGGCGACAGCGCCGGCTCGTCCTCAATGGTGTCGGCGATCCGACACACCAGATAAGCGTTGGCCACCGCGATGCGCAGCGGCGGCGGCAGCTGCGGGATGGTCAACGCGAAGGTTCGGGAGACGTGCGGGAGGATCTGCTCCTGGTAACTGACGTCGAGTTTTCCGAGGTCCATGGGAAGCTCACGCGCCTCGAGCAAAAGCACCCTGCGCCGGGCGCCGCTCAGGCGCCTTGCGGCTGCCACAATCTTGCGCAACGATAAAGTTCAAGGCAAGCGTTGCGGCCAAGCCACGTCGCCTCGGTGACCTGTGGCCTTCAGTAGCTGCGCACGAGCAGCCAGTCAGCCAGCCCGCGCAGCAGATCAGCGGAGGCGCCGAACGGTCGCAGCGCCTCGAGCGCCTCGCTATGCAGCCGACGCACCCGCTCCTGTGAGGCTGCAACGCCCAGGAGCGCGGGGTGGGTGGGCTGGGCGCGCGCGTGGTCCGCCCCGGTCGCCTTGCCGAGTGTTGCCGTGTCTGCCAACACGTCGAGCAGATCGTCCTGGATCTGGAACGCAAGTCCAATCGGTGCGGCAAAAGCACCGAGTGCCGCCCGCAGCTGTGCGGGGAGCTCGGGTGCGCAGGCGGCCGCCATCAGCACACTGGCGCGGATCAGCGCGCCGGTCTTGCGGGCGTACATGCCCTCGATCTCGCCAACCGTCAGCTGCCGCCCCTGGGCCGCGACATCGATCGCCTGGCCACCGGTCATGCCGCTGACACCGCTCGCCTCCGCCAGCAGCTCGATCAGGCGCACACGTATGGCCGGCCCGGACGGCAAGGCCGGGTCGCTTGCGAGCAATTGAAATGCGAGCGACTGCAGGGCATCGCCCACGAGCACCGCGGTACCCTCGTCGAAGGCCTTGTGGCAGGTCGGCCGCCCGCGACGCAGGTCATCGTCATCCATCGCCGGCAGATCGTCGTGCACGAGTGAGTAGGCATGCACGAGCTCGATCGCGCAGGCTGCGGCCTCTACCTGCCCTTCGCCGACCCCGACGGCGCGCGCAGTCGCGAAGACCAGCATCGGTCGCACGCGCTTGCCGCCGCCAAGGACGCTGTAGCGCATCGCCGTGTGGAGGCGTGCCGGTTCGGCATCAGCGGACGGGAGCCGTAGGGCGAGCGCCTCTTCCATGCGTGCCTGCCAGGACTTGAGCTGGACGGCGAACGCTGCGCGCCGCGCCTCATCGAGCGGGCCCGCAGCGTCGCCATCCCTTGCTACCGGTGGGACGGGTGCCGCGGCTGCAGGCGACGCGGTGGCGCCGGCTCCTTCGATCACTGCAGCCCTGCGGGAGTGTCGGCCTTACCGTGCGCCCGCGTCAGCGCACTCAGCGGGACCGAGATGACGCGATCACGGTCCGTGTAGAGAACCGGAGGGTCGGGGGCCATCGGTCCGCTCACGCGTGGTCCTCGCAGCGCCGTCTTCAGCGCCTTGAGCGGACGGGTGAACGCTTCATCGACGGCCGTACCCTCGAAGCCACAGTGCGCCATGCAGTTGTCACAGCGCGGGTTGCGTCCCACGCCGTAGCGCTCCCATTCAGTCTCCTCCATCAAAGCGCGATAGCTTGGTGCGCGGCCCTCGTCAGTCAACAGATAGCACGGCCGCTGCCAACCGAAGATGTTGTAGGTCGGATTACTCCAGGGCGTGCACTGATAGGCCTGGTTGCCGGCAAGAAAATCGAGGAACAGGGCGGAATGATTGAATGACCAGCGCCTGCCCCGCGTGCGACGTCGCTTGAAGATCTCGCGGAACAGCTGCTTGCTCGCGTTGCGCCCCAGGAACACATCCTGGCGGGGCGCATGCTGATAGCTGTAGCCCGGGGAAACGGTGATGCCTTCGATCCCAAGCTGCATGGCGGAGTCGAAGAATTCCGCCACCTCGTCGGGATCCGCACCGCTGAACAGGGTGCAATTTATAGTGACGCGAAAGCCCTTGCGGCGAGCCAGCCGGATCGCGTCGACCGCCTTGTCGAAGACGCCCTCCTGACATACCGATTCATCGTGACGATGGCGATTGCCGTCCAGGTGGACGGAGAACGTCAGGTAAGGTGAGGGTCGGTATTCCTCGATGTGCCGGGAGAGCAGAATCGCATTGGTACAGAGGTAGACGAACTTCCGGCGCGCGGTAATTCCGGCCACGATCTGCGGCATCTCCTTGTGAATGAGCGGCTCGCCACCGGCGATGGAGACGACCGGTGCCCCGCATTCATCCACGGCGTGCAGCGCGTCGCTAACGCTGAGGCGCCGCTGCAGTATCTCCTTGGGATAGTCGATCTTGCCGCAGCCGCTGCAGGCGAGATTGCACTGCAACAGCGGCTCGAGCATCAGGACGAGCGGATAGCGCTTGTCTCCCCGCAGTCGCCGGGTCGCGACATAGCGACCGACGCGGTACATCTGCAGCAACGGAATTCCCAAACGCCTCTCCTTAAGATGGAAACGGAGCAGTTATCCGAACGCCCCCAGGGCGGCACGGTGTTCACCCCAGATGCGTTCCCACTCGAGTCTGAACCACGGTGTGAATTTGGCGGCGTCCGGCCCGCCGATTTCCCGCTGCACGGCCTCGGGGCTCGCCCAGCGCCAGGCGAAGATCTCGCTCCAATTAATCCTGAGTGGCCCAGACAGACGCCCCGTGAAAACCGAGCAGAGCTCGTGCTCGGCTCCGGTCGCGTCGAATTGCGCCTGGTAGCGGAACTTGAACAGAAAGTGCAGCGGACAGCTGCAGCCCAGCTCCTCCCTAAGCCGGCGGTGAATCGCCGCCTCCATGCTTTCGGCGCGTCGGGGATGGCTGCAGCAACTGTTGGACCAGTACAATGGCCACAGTCGCTTTGACGGGGCGCGCTGCTGAAGGAGCAGCTCGCCGTCGCCGTTGAAAATCAGCAGCGAGAACGCCCGATGCAAGACGCCCGCGCCCGCGTGGCACTGTGCTTTGTCCAGATGGCCAACCTCGCGGTCTGCGTCGTCCACGAGTATCAGCGGCTCCGAATCGACTGCAACTTCGCCCCGGTGGCTGCGAACGGGCTGAAACTGATCCGTCAAAGAGCTCCTCTCCATATCGCCGTGCGCAGCAACTCACGTTCTCACCGCATCGTTTCCTGCCGCGAAACGCTGCATCCTCACGCTATTGTTGCTCAGTCGACCGCGTCACGAGTTATCCTCGGCAAATGATACCTCGACCCGTGAATTTGGCGACAGAAATCTCGCTTCCCCCCGGGGGGTTGCGCCGGAGCAGCCGGTGATGATCGCGGCCTATCCATGGCTCACGATCTGCGGGACCGTACTGGCGGCCGTAGTCATGGGCTACATGATTGCCGCGGGCATTGCGCTGCGCGTGCGGCGTGCGCCGCGTGCGGCAGGGCTGGTGACCGCGCCGCCGACAACCATTCTCAAGCCGCTGTGCGGCGCGGAGCCCGGCCTCTATGGGCATCTGCGCTCTTTCTGCGAACAGAACTGCCAGGACCTGCAGATCATCTTCGGGGTGCGCGACCGCGATGACCCGGCGCTCGGCGCCGTGCGCAGACTGCAGCGCGAGTTTCCCCACCTCGATCTGCAGATCGCCGCCAATCCGGCGCAACACGGCAGCAGCCGCAAGGTCAGCAACCTGGTCAACATGATGCCGCTGGTGCGTCATGACTATCTGGTCATCGCCGACGGGGACGTGCGCGTCGGTCCCGGCTACCTCGAAAGGGTGATCGCGCCTCTCCTCGATGAGGGAGTCGGCATCGTCACCTGTCTCTACCAGGGCGCGCCACGGCCGGGACTGTGGTCGTTGTTGGGTTCGATGTTCATCAACGAGTGGTTCATGCCCGCGGTGCGCGTCGCCGCGCTGTGCGGCTCGCGCGCGTTTGCCTTCGGCGCAACCATTGCCGTGCGCCGCGAAACCCTGGCGCGGATCGGCGGATTCACGACGATCGCCGATCAGCTGCCCGACGATTACCGCCTGGGTGAGCTCACGCGGCGCGTCGGCCTGCGGACAGTGCTGTCTGAGGTCGAGGTGGCCACCTGCGTCGAGGAGACCAGCCCGGGCGAGCTCGTGCGACACGAGCTGCGATGGCTGCGAACGATTCGCACAGTGCGGCCACTCGGCTACGCGCTCGCGTGCTCCACCTTCGGGCTGCCGGCGGTAATCCTCGGCTGTCTGCTCGCGGGCGGCAGCGAAACGACGCTCGCCATGGTGGCGATCACGGCACTCGCGCGCCTGATGATCAATTCGGACCCCCGCAAGCCGCTCTCTCCCCTGACGCAGCTGTGGCTGGTAACGCTCAACGACCTGCTGGTGTTCGTCCTGTGGTGCTGGAGCTTCACCACGCGCCACGTGCACTGGCGGGAAGCGCGCTACCGCATCGCACGCGATGGCACCGCCCAGGAGATTCCGTGACGGACGCCCGGCAATGAGAACGCTCTTCCTACACCCGCCTTCCTTCGACGGCTACGACGGTGGCGCAGGCGCCCGCTACCAGATGACGCGCGAGGTGCGCTCCTTCTGGTACCCGACCTGGCTCGCGCAGCCGGCAGCGCTGGTGGCGGATTCGAGGCTGATCGATGCTCCGCCGCACGGGCTGAAGTTTGCCGACATCGTCCCGGAGCTCTGCAACCGAGATCTGGTGGTGATGCACACCTCCACGCCCTCCTTCAAGGCGGACGTCAGGACGGCGCAGATGATCAAGGAGGTCAATCCGCACATTCAGATCGGTCTCATCGGCGCCCACGTCGCCGTCGAACCCGAGAGGAGCCTGCTGGCTGCGCCGGCGGTGGACTTCGTTGCCCGCAACGAGTTCGACTTCACGATCAAAGAGGTCGCCGACGGCAGGCCGCTTGCGGGGATCAAGGGGCTCTCCTGGCGCAACGCGACGGGCGTCATCGTGCACAACGACGACCGCGAGATCCTGCAGAACATGGACGAGCTGCCATGGGTAACGCCGGTCTACAAGCGCGACCTCAAGGTCGAGAAATACTTCAGCGGTTATCTGCGGCACCCGTACGTCTCGTTCTACACCGGGCGCGGCTGCAAATCGCGCTGCACCTTCTGCTTGTGGCCGCAGACGGTGGGCGGTCACCGTTACCGCGTACGCTCGATCGAGGATGTCGTTGCCGAGACCGGCTGGGCCCAGCGGGCATTCCCACAGGTCAGGGAGTTCTTCTTCGACGACGACACCCTGACCGACAATGTGCCGCGCGTCGAAGCTCTCGCGGTGCAGCTCGGCAAGCTCGGCGTCACCTGGTCGTGCAATGCCAAGGCCAACGTACCGCGCAAGACCCTGGAGGTCATGAAGGACAATGGGCTGCGTCTGCTGCTCGTCGGCTACGAGTCCGGCAACCAGCAGATCCTCTTCAACATCAAAAAGGGCATGCGCGTCGAATTCGCCCGCCGCTTCACCCGCGACTGCCACGAGCTCGGTATCCTCATTCACGGCACCTTCATCCTCGGCCTGCCGGGCGAGACCCGTGAGACGATCCAGCAGACGCTGGACTTTGCCAAGGAGATCAATCCTCACACGATCCAGGTGTCACTCGCCGCGCCCTACCCCGGCACCTTCCTGTATCGGCAGGCGAAGGAGAATGGCTGGCTGCACAATGACGCAAGCGAGCTTCTCACGCACGAGGGCACGCAGGTCGCGGCGCTCAACTATCCGCATCTGAGTCACGGCGAGATCTTCGAGTCGGTCGAGCAGTTCTACAAGAAGTTCTATTTCCGGCCGTCGAAGATCGCCTCGATCATTGCCGAGATGCTCACCAGTCCCGAGATCATGAAGCGCCGCCTGAGCGAAGGTGTCGAGTTTCTGCACTTCCTGCGGTCGCGGCGGGATGCGGCTTGAAGTACCTGATCGTCACGGCGGATGATTTCGGCGCAGCCCCCGAGGTCAACGCAGCCGTCGAAGCGGCTCATCGCGACGGTGTTCTGACCGCCGCGAGCCTCATGGTGGCAGCGCCGGCGGCAACCGATGCGATCGCCCGCGCCCGCCGCCTGCCGTCGCTGCGGGTCGGGCTGCATCTCGTGCTCTCTGATGGACGACCGCTGCTGCCGCCGTCCACCGTGAGCCATCTGGTAGACGAGAGCGGCGCCTTTCGCACCAACCTCGCGGCGCTCGGCACCTTGATTGCCTTCAGCGCGGGAGCCCGTCGCCAGGTCGCGGCCGAGATTACCGCGCAGTTCGCTGCCTTTCGTGACAGTGGTCTCGCGCTCGATCACTGCAACGCGCACCAACATCTTCACCTCCATCCGGTGGTCGCGGAGCTGATGCTGAGCATCGGCCATTCCTTCGGCCTGCGAGCGGTCCGCGTGCCACTCGAGCGCGGCCAAGTGCTGCGCCGGCTGAAGCCGCACACCCACGGATGGTCCGCGACGCTCGCTCTGCCTTTTGCGCTCAGGCTGCGCCGGCGGGTAAGTGCCGCGGGCCTCGCAGCCCCTGATAGGGTCTTCGGACTGCGATGGTCCGGCCACATGACGCGCGCTCGCCTGCTCGCGCTGGTCCGCAATCTGCCGGACGGCCTGAGCGAGATCTATCTGCATCCGGCTACCGCACCCTTCCGCGGCGGCGGCGAAGGCTATCGACACCGCGAGGAGTTTGAGGCATTGACTGACCCCGCGGTCGTTGCGGCCTGTCGCGACGCGTCGCTGCAGCTCGGCGGATTCAGCGATTTTGCGCACTACGCCGCGGATTCCCCACTACCCGGTAAGCCGGGCGCTGCTGCCCTGGCCCACCGGCTAGTGCTCCGCCCATGAGCTCGACGCTTCCCGAGTCACGAGACTTCGCGGCAGTTGGTCCCGAGGCCGACATTCGTCGCGGCAGCGAGGCGCACAAGACGCTCTTCTGCCGCACCCTGCTCGACACCTTCAACCCCTACAAGCCGGCGGTGATCGACTGGCCGGAGCTCGATGCGCAGGCGCGCGAGCGCCTGGTGAGCCTGCCCATCTGGGATATCGCTGTGCAGACTGAGGAGCGGGCACGGCTGAATGTCGCATCCTACACTGCGGTGCCGCGCGACCCCCTGTTGCGCGAGGCGATTGCGCTCAATGCCTTCGAGGAGGGCCGCCACCGGGATGTGCTTGCCAACCTCGTCACCGCCTACGGCATCGTCCTCGCGCCGGAGCCGCAATACGTCCCACCGCGCGACCCGGAATGGGCCTTCATGGTCACCGGATACAGCGAATGCATCGACAGCTTCTTCGCTTTCGGCCTGTTCGAGTCAGCCAAGCGTTCGGGATTCTTTCCACCGGCGCTGGTCGATACATTCGAGCCGGTAATGCAGGAGGAGGCGCGCCACATTCTGTTCTTCGTCAACTGGGCTGCCTGGCACCGGCGCAATATGCCCTGGTGGCGGCGCCCATGGTTCGAGGTGAAGGTACTCGCAGTGTGGGTCTTCCTCCTGTGGGAGCGCATCGGCATCGCCCGGGACGTCGGCAATGGCGTCCAGGACAACAACTTCACCGTGACCGGGGCGAAGTCCGTCGGTGAGGATATAGAGCTCGCCGGGCTCATCGAGCTGTGTCTCGGCGAGAATGAGCGGCGCATGAGCTTTTATGATCGGCGTCTGCTGCGACCGCGTGCCGTTCCAACCCTGGCGCGGTGGGTGCGGCGACTCACGCGAGCGTAGGACAAGGCGCAGCGCCCGCCGCGACCGGCGATCGACATGAAACTGCGACTCGTGATCTTCGCGACTTTCGGAGCCGCGCTCGCGCTCTATCTCGTGATGTACGTCGGCTGGCGGGCGGTATTCTCCGCGGCTCTCGGCATCGGCTGGGGTGGTTTCGCCCTCCTGTGCCTCTGTGCACTCGCGCTGTTTATTGTGCTCGGCGCCGCCTGGTACGTGCTGCTCCCCAAGACTTCGACTTCCCCGCTGTGGGTTTTCGTCCGCGCCCGCATGGTGCGAGACTCGGTCGCAGAGGTGCTGCCGCTCTCGCAGCTCGGTGGTATCGCTCTCGGCGTACGCGCGGCGGTCCTGCAAGGCGTTGCCTCGCCGCTCGCATCGGCGTCGATGATCGTGGACGTCACCACGGAGCTCCTCGCGCAGATCGCCTATGCTGCGCTCGGGGTGGCGATCCTCAGGGCGCGGGTTGCGCAGAGCCCGCTGGTAGCCTCGCTGACGACAGCGTGTCTCGTGGGCCTGGTGGTCGCGACCATCGCTGCGGCATTGTTTCTCGCCGTCCAGCGCCACGGGCAGCGCCTTACGGGCAAGGTTTCGGCGCTGCTGCTGCGCAGCGCCGGCCAGCAGTTCACCGCCGGAGTGGGCGCAGCGCTCGATGCCATCTATCACTCCCCGGGACGGGTCGCCTGCTCGGTGACGTACCATTTCGCCGCGTGGAACCTCAGTGCCGTGCCGATCTGGCTCGGTTTCCGCCTGATGGGCTCGCACGTCGACCTCATCGCCGTGCTCGCGATCGAGAGCCTCATCTACGCCATCCGCAGCGCTGCGGTTCTCATTCCAAATGCGCTCGGTGTGCAGGAAGCCGCGTACGCATTACTCGGGCCGCTGTTCGGGGTACCCCCGGAGCTGGCACTCGCCGTCTCGGTGTTGAAGAGGGCTCGCGACGTCGCGGTTGGTGTGCCGGTGTTACTCGCGTGGCAGGCCGCGGAAGGCCGGCGAGCGCTCTCGAGAGCAGCGACTAACCCGGATGAATCCGACGAATGTCAGCGTGACGGAGCATGGCCGACAGGGAGCGCTGCCTACTCGAAGTGCCCGGAGCGTAAACCTGGAGCGAGGTAAGGATCATTGTCGCGATCGCCGGTACTGTTGGCGGAAGATTGCGCGCCGGGGCCACTGCTCAGGAACTCCGGGTTGAACCGTGTCAGATTCTCATGCGACACGATGGGGTTGACGACCGCAGGTACGCCCCAGTCAAGGAACAGCCATGTACCTGCGATCCACAGGGATCGCCTGGCCCAACTCTGCCAGCGCGCCGCACGCGCGGCAGCTGTCGGGGGGATGGCTTTCGTCAGGGGACCTTTCATAGGCAACGATGATGCAACGCGTAACGCCGTGCGAGCAGTGTCGAAAGTCATTTCCGTGCCCCGTCAGGTACAGCCACGGTCAGGCACAGGCTCTGTTGGCGCGACTACACGGCTCTCCCTTAAAGGCGATATGTTCCCGGCAGCGTTTATCACACGATACATGAGGCACCTCCGCCCCACACTGCAGTTAGCTCGGTTATTTTGCATCGGCGCGCGCAGGCTTTTCCGCAATGCTTGAGGAGCAGGAGATGGCAGATACGCATGACGGCTACACGGGCGTGGGCGCGCGGCTCAGCGGAGGCGCGTGTCGACGCCCGCTGCGTGCCGAACAGCTGGTCGATTCAGCCCTGAGGCGGGGGAAACGCCGAGACTTTGCCGACCGCTCGTTCATCCGCCCACTGGAGCGATTGCTCGAAGCGTGTAACGAGGAGGCGGACCTGAGCGGGTTCGGTAGTCGCGCGTTGAGAATCGACGTTCTGCGCTGCCTGAGAAACCTGCTGCGCTTTGACGAGATCGAAGCGGCCTCTCCCGCGGTACTTTCGCGACCGATCCAGGCCCCCGTTTTCATTACCGGAATGCCGCGCAGCGGAACGACCTTCCTCCACCGTCTCATTCTGCAGGACCCGAATACAATCGCACCGCGGCTGTTTCAGCTCGTCTACCCGTGTGCATCGCCCGCGAGCCGTTTTGGAACGGCATTGCGCAAGACGCGGGTCAGTCTGCAGCTCGCCCTGTTCCGTATCATCGCCCCCGAGCTCAACGCCCTGCACCCTGTCGCGGTCGATGCGCCCGAGGAGTGCACGGACATCACCGCACACGTGTTCCGCAGCCTGCGCTTCGACGCCATGTACCGCGTTCCCTCTTACAACAGCTGGCTGGAGCGCAGCGGCTTTCTCGATGCCTATCGCTTCCATCGTCGCTTTCTGCAGCATCTCGACGCCCAGCTCCCCGGGAGGAGGTGGATCCTGAAGTCGCCGGATCATCTGTTTGCCCTCGACGACATCAGAAAGGTCTATCCTGACGCGCGGCTCGTGCTCGTCCACCGCGATCCGCTTCGGGTGCTCGCCTCTGTCGCGAAACTGACGGAAGTGCTGCGGCGCCCCTTCGCGCGCAGCGTCGATCGGATAGGGATTGGTCGCGAAATCAGCGCCTCCTGGATCGACGGCGCCCAACGCATGTGCGGACTGTCGGCGAGTGGCGATTCAGTATTGCAGCTGCAATACCGGCAGATCATCGCTCGCCCTCTCGAT
>Ga0187783_10000439_pt1 | contig 30771 bp, 30 predicted proteins | sample 1015_SJ02_MP02_2_FD_132471 | JGI IMG/M metagenome (GOLD analysis project Ga0187783, IMG submission 132471) | Tropical peat soil microbial communities from peatlands in Department of Meta, Colombia - 1015_SJ02_MP02_20_MG | ecosystem: Environmental > Terrestrial > Soil > Wetlands > Peat | place... | reverse complement strand
GAAGGTGCAGAGGATTGCGCCGGGACATTGCACAGGTGAACCGGCGTTTGCGCGATTGAAGAAGGCGTATGGGGAGAACTATTTGTATGCGGGGTTGGGGACGAAGATCGAGCAGTGAGAAGGGGCGCACCTCCAGGAATGGGGCAGGCTGGCGATCGCGGTAGGGATACCACCCAGTCGTGTCTGTCTTGTGCTTCGAGCTCGCTTTTGGTTGGCGGGTGGCGCGGTACGTTGTTCGCTCTTGGCGCGTTGGTGCCACGTTGTAGCACCAACCGTTCATTGACCTCAACAAGTCGAAGTGTAAAGCGTTGCCGTGCGATATCGGCAAAACCACCATGGGGGAATTGCTTGACTGGTCCGCACCGACTATGCGGTCAACGGGCACAAGTCAGCATACGCCTTGGAAAAGCGTATCCGCCTGCATCTTGGCCCGTTCTTTTATGTCGTTATCGGCCAGGACGGCAAGTATGCCGGCGGAATGAAATCCGTGCAGGTAACGACTGACTACATTAACCGCTACGTCGTCGCCCGCCAGAGTGCCAGCGCGATGAACGGCACCATCAACAGGGAGCTCTCCGTCTTGCGACGTGGGTTCTCCCTGGGCATGACCGCAACACCGCCGAAGGTGTCGCAATGCCCGAATTTCCCACGTCTAAAGGAAAGTCCGCCAAGGAAGGGCTTTCTCGAAGACAACCATTATCGCGTATCACTCAGGCCTGCCCGGAGGCAAGTTGACCCGATGAACCGCACCATTCGCTTGCACCCAGGCGGCACCAAGAACGATGACGCCCGATGCGTCGTCATGACCGATGCCGTGTATATGCTGCTTTCCGAGTGCGTACGCGGAAAGAAGGGGGACGACTATGTATTTACCCGCCGGAACGGCAAGCCCGTGCGGGACTTCAGGAAAAGATGGCGCAACGCCTGCATTGCTGCCGGCGTGCCGGAAGCTTTATTCCATGACTGACGCCGAACCGGCGTGCGTGCAATGGTACGCCGCGGTATCCCCGAGCGTGTTGCCATGACCATCAGCGGTCACCGGACACGTTCAGTCTTTGACCGATACAACATTGTGAGCGAAGCAGACCTGCGCGACGCTGCACGCAAAATGAATGAGCCAATACCTACCGGGACCGAACTCAGTCCCGTTTCGGTCACGGTCAGTCCTTCCGCAAGCATTCGGACTGTAAACTGATGTAGTATTTTCAATAACTTCTTGCCTGCCCGGGTGGCGAAACTGGCAGACGCACGGGACTTAAAATCCCGAGTCCCGCAAGGGACGTACCGGTTCGATTCCGGTCCCGGGCACCATGGACGACTTGGCCAACAAGACCTGAGGTCCCTTCAGAACCTTCCAAGCCGCTCTCCAGGATCGTGCTTGGTGACGCCGCCCCCAGTTGCGCGGGCTCAAGCGGACGCGCAAAATCTTCGCCAGGGGATTCATTCGCTCGTTGAGCTGCACCCCTGCGTTAGCTGCCGCCTAATATCAACCTTGAACTCTTCCCTCCCTTTATTCCGGCGGTTGCTCGTAGCGGCGCTGGTAGAACTCCCGGATTTTCTGCCGCTGCTCCGCAGATAGGCCCTTCATCCATTGGTGGTAACTGCTCTCTTTTATGTTCGCCGTCACGCCGGGCATAAGGTGCTCCGCTTCCGGCAGAAATTCGCCGTAGAAAATCTTGGCGATTTCATAGAAGCCATGCCACTGCACGTAGTCGGGGCCGTTCATGGAGGCTCCCATGCGCGCGCGGCGTCCCTGGTGGTGCCACAACTCGTAGTACGTCCATTTGATGGGCGCATCGAAGGGCGTGTTCGTGATCTTTCCGGCCTGCTGCAGTTTGGCCATCACATCCTTCGCTGGCTTGAAGAATTTCTCGTTGCCCAGGTCTACCACACTGTCGAACTGGAGGTAGAAGTTGTCGATCCAGTCTGTGCCGTGGCAATTGGCGCAGACTGATTTCATGTCGTCGCGCCGCTTCTCCCAGTCCTTTTGCTTGATGGCCATTTCCGGACGCAGGTTCCAGGAGATGCGCGCACCCACGTCGTGGGTCGACGCTAACTTTGACGTGGCGCCCATGTGGCAGGTGTCACAGGTGGGCGCCGCGTTGTAGTCCTTGCCCAGAACCCAGCTGGATGCGTTCAGATTCATCTGCGAGATCAGGGTGCGGTAGGTCACGCCATGTTTGCTCTCATCATAAATCTCCGCCTGGGGATGGTCCGGACCCAGGTGACAATAGCCGCAACTCTCCGGCTGGCGGGCGATCGCCAGGGAAAAGGTGTGCCGACTGTGGCACACAGAACAGGAGCCCTTCGATCCATCAGGGTTGAGGCGCCCGATGCCTTCGTTGGGCCAGGTGGCTGGATCCAGCTTCCCTTTCCCAATGACTTTCACTTCGCTGCCGTGGCATTTCTTGCAGCCCATGGCAGCGGCAGCCGGACCTTCCACGTCTTCGCCCAACACGTTGTCGAGCGAACCGAGGATTTGCCCGGCTTGCGCGTGATGACTGGACTGGAATTCCTCGGCTTGCTGCGCATGGCACGCGCCGCACGACTTCGGCGTGACCATCACCGAAATGCTGTAGCTGTAATGGTCGAAGGCGTCCGGCCGCGTCTTGTCCGCCTGATGGCACTCGTAGCAGCCGATGCCCGCCTGTGCGTGGCGGCTGGCGGCCCACTGCGCGACGGCCAGAGGCGCGGTTCCGCTCTCATGGCAGGCAATGCATGCCTGGCTTTCCTTGGACGTCCCGCTGGCAAGCTTGGAAATGTCGGATGTTGTCGGTGCCCCACTTTGCGCCAGAGCGGAAGCCAGCATCAGAGAAACTGCGCACAGCAAGAGAATGGACGGCAGCGGTCGCGGCTCATATTTCATCTGGCTCTCCCTTTCCCACCTCCCCTGTATGCAGGTCTCCCGATGGCTCGAAGCCGCGAGCAATTCATAAAGCCTGGCCTTGGAAAAGTGTCGATGAGCCTAACTGCAGGTGGTCGGTTCCTGGACGGGCGTTAAAGAGTACGCCCATGCCGAGGTCAACCCTCGCGCTGCCCTTTCGGCGTTTTTATCGCCACTTTGGATCTTTTCCTCGCCAGCACTCGATCGCCAACCTGATAAGGGAGTAAAGGTCGATTTCTTCGCACCGGATGGTAGCCATTCAGGGAAGGTTCGAACCACTGTCAGAGGTAACAGTGCTTCTCGGTTGCGGCAGTGATTTTAGGAATTCAATGACGTCAGATTTGTTCCGATCAGACAGTCCCAGACTAAAACAGCTGTCATAGTGATTGACAACATCGAGCAGCGTACTGAAACGCCCGTCATGGTAAAAACCGCCCTTGGTATGGGTCCACACACCGTTCAGAGGTGAGGTGCGGTAGCGCCTGTCGGGAGCACGGTCTGCCTGGAAGCTATCGACACAGACTTCGCTCGCAGTATGCATGTTCCATCCCGGCTCCGTGTATAGAGGAGGAACATGACAACTTGAGCACTTGCCACTACCGTTGAAGAGAGCCTCACCTCGCTGGGCTGCTGCTTCGTCAAAGCTTCCCTTGGGAGGTGGAGGGGCTGGAATTGCCAGTTGATAAAAATGGAGTGACGCCAATCGTGGCGTGATAACGTCGGGGAAATTTTTCACATGTCCGAACCCGGCTTTAGCCGCGATGGGAAATTGTCGAACATTGTCAAGACGGGGATCGAAGAAGGCTCCGTTACCATGCATTTCAAGGTTCGCAACGAATGCATTCCAGTAGGTCACCGAACCCCATCCCGTCCAAGTGTGCAGATTCACACCCGCGAGCCCGAAAGCCGGGGGGATCAATACAGCGGACGTCTTGCCGTCGGGACGAAACGCTTTTCCGTCCAACGCCAATTCCGCATCAAAGTGGCCGGTGCCCCAACTCTCGAATACCTTGCGGACGGTGCCCTGATCAACACCGAGCAGGTCGGCGAAGGGCTGCAGATTGGGTGCAAGAGAAACGATACCGCCTACGTTCAGATCCCGGTTTGCCCATCCATCGAGGCGGTGTCCGATGCCCTGCGTCAAAGAGTTGTCGACTGTAGAGTGGCATAGCGCGCATTGAATTCCCGCCGATTTTAGGCTGCCATCGGGATTAAAGAAACCCGTAACACCGACTACGGAATTGAGCTTTAACAGCGCGAGGGTTACGGCAGGGTCCCCCAGGTTTACCTTGCCTTGCTTGAGTAGTTCGATGAGCGATGCGGGAAGCGCATCCACATCGACCTTCAGTCCGAGACCCAGCGCAGCCTTTGGGCTCAGGCCGGGACCGACGCCTCCAAATTTCGTTCCTTCGATCGCCTGATGAAGTTTCAGCGCGTCACCCCAGAAGGTCTGATCATCGAAGGTGTCGAAGCGAAATACTTTTTGTCCTTCCCTTATCATCTGTTCCGAATGGTCGCGAACGACAGCGCCGAATCCCGACCGCGACGCTTCCTCTTCCTGGGTATGACCTGATGCTCTTGGTATCTCAATCAATTGATATGCAGCGAGACCCAGCGCTGTGAAAACAACCAGACTGATCACGATCTGTGGGCTTTTCATGAATCACCTCAATCACACTGCCCGGGTGTCGTCCACTCTCGCGAGACAGGCAAGAACACCATGGATGTGTGATAGGTAGCAGCTAAAAATGCTCGTGTCAGTTACGCGGGTAACAGTGTGCAAGATTTGACAATGAGGGACGGGCCGGTGCTCGACCTCATTCGGCGTAGTTCTGGAGAGCCTGCAAATCGAGAACCAGATAGCCCCTGTGGGAGTAATCCACGAGTCCGCGATGGCGGAGAAAATTCAATGCTGTTGAAACTCTTTCCCTTCTTGCCACAACCATCTGGGAGATCTCTTCCTGCGTTAGATGGGTCGACAGCTCGGTCCTTTGTCCTGATTTGTGGCCAAGCTGTGTCCCGAGTCTCACAAGTACCCGAACGAGGCGATGCACAGTATCGCTAGAGGCTAACGTATTCAGTTGATCGTATGCGTCAGAAAGAGACTCGCAACATATTTGCACGAGTTCCTGCAGGAGACTTCTGTTCCTCTGCACGATATCGAGAACCTCACCCAGAGGAACCGCAATAACCTCGGTTCTCTCAAGTGTTACCGCACGGTCCCGCCGCCGCTGCCCGGAAGCACAAAGCTCCCCCATGAGATCGCCTGCCTTGCGGACATCGTAAATGAGCTCATGGCCATCCTCAGTGATACTTCCGACTTTCACGAACCCCTTCTGGAGGAAGAAAAACGTTTGGTTTTCGTCACCGGCATCGTAAATTACCTCGTCTTTTTCGAACCTTGTTACGCTGCGGTTCCATAGGGCGACATCACAAAGCTTCCCTCGAAACATCGTTGCCAATGCCGATGAAAGAGGCCTGTTACGTGTTCCCGAGTCGGCGGTGGGATCCATTGGGTTGAGACTCATAACAGATTCGCGAGAGGATCCGTCTTCAGATTGCGAACGCCAAAACGCGTCAATAATCCTTCTATGGCCAGGTGCTGCATCGGCCACTCCTTGCGTCCAGGGGTGTCCCGCAGGCCATCACACTCTGGGCCCCCACCGAGGCGAATCAACATTGCCCTATTGAGGTCCCGTAGGCTCGGACCGGCTAGGAGTTTCAAGTCTCGTTTGCATTTGCAGCTCTTCCCGTGATTCTCTGTGAGTTAGTGTCAGGTGTTACTGGACAGGCATTAAGCTGCAATGATGTCGGCGTGCCGCTCGTGTAGACCACTACTGTTGAAGGCACTTCGGCGAGCCTCGGTCATGCGTGCCAGCACGAACGCCGCCAAAGCAATCTCGATATCTCGGACAGCGACATCGAAGTACGTACCGGTCGCGAGCAGATTGATAGCGATCGCAAGCAGCCAAACTGAGGCAACGTATGATCCCAGACGAGTCCACTTGGTCAGAATCGCCAGTCCGACGATCATCTCAATCACACCAACAAGGTGCATGAAGGTTTGTGCGCTGAATGGCAGACTTTTGAGAGCCCATGGACTCAAATATGCAGCCCAGTTGGTTAAGAGGTTGAAGTATTTATCCAGACCTGCCAAAAACGGCCCGACCCCAAGCCCGATCCGCAGCGCCCACCAAGCCTGATCCAACCGTGAATCAAATCCCTTGTGCATGTTTCGCTCCTTCACGAGAATGGAGTGGGCGGCCGCAGATCGGTTACAGCCTGACAATCAATTCGCGCTCAGAACTGCGGCGATTTCTTTTGTAACGTTTATCGCCGTCGGGACTCGATCATATGGAGATCTTGTATGGCGACCCTAACGGAAACGATGACTTCCCAAGATCCCTTAAGTGACGTGGAGGTTGTAGCCCGAGTGCTGGGTGGCGAGACGAGCATGTTCGAAATCGTCATGCGCCGTTACAACCAACGTCTCTACCGCGTAGCGCGAGCTATTCTGCGCAATGACAGCGAAGCTGAAGACGTTATGCAGGAGGCCTACGTGCGTGCGTACGAGCACCTGGACCAGTTTGCCGGGAGAGCAAAGTTCTCCACCTGGCTGACTCGGATCGCGGTGCATGAAGCCTTAGCGCGACAGCGTCGCGGAAACCGATATGAGGAGTTGGAGCCCATGTCAGAAGGCAAGGGAGACCCCATGGATGGCTTTGCCTCGATGGCCCTGAATCCGGAGGAGCAAGCGTTGAACTCCCAGATTCGCAGCCTGCTCGAGGAAGCGGTGGAACGATTGCCAGATGCATACCGAATGGTGTTCATGTTGCGCGACGTAGAGGAAATGAGCACGACCGAAGCTGCGGATGTGCTCGAAATCAGCGAAGAAAATGTCAAGGTTCGACTGCATCGGGCCCGGGCGTTGCTACGCAAGAGTCTGTACGAGCGGGCCGGGATAGAACGAAAAGAAGCGTTCAATTTCCATGCCGTTCGATGTGACCGAGTTGTGAAGAATGTATTTGAAAGAATTCAGAAGCAAGCCTCGAAGCTAGAGAACTCCGCCGCGAAGCTGCAGTGAGTCGATGGGTCCAGCTTGGAATGAGAGGATAAGCCGGGCACCGTACAAGAAGGAAGAATCAGGTTAGCGATCCTCGCCTCTGTCGCGAGTGCTACGAACTTCCAAATCCGTATGATCAACAAAAAAATACAGCCCCAGGCAAGCGAGGAACATCAGTCCAGAAAATATTGCCGCAGGCACTGCGGTATGCTGGTTTCCCGCAAGAAATGACTCCAACGCCGAGCTCAAAAGCCAGATTTGCACAATCAGTAGGACGGCGATCAATGACATCGCTCCAGAAATCGCCGTCAGACCACGAGATGGAGGAGGTAAATCCGTCGAGTTTGGCATGGCACTAGCCCTTTACCTCGGACGCAATGAGTTGGTCGCCGCGTACTTCAAGGACAATCCGTGGCAATGGGCGCGAAGGAGGCCCTTGCAACACCGCTCCGTCCTTAATTGAAAAGAAACCCTGGTGACAGGGGCACTCCAAACGATCGTTCTCGCGTGAGTAATAAACCGCACAGGAGAGATGCGTGCATGTCTGGCTGTAGGCCACGTATGCACTATCGCCGGTGCGGATAAGGATGCAGTGGTCTTCATCCGCGGGATAGGTAAACAACTTAACTCCGCCGACGGGAATCTCCCCATGCGTAGCGACGACTCGCTGAGGGAAACTCGGAGGCTTGCGAAGCAGCGACCGAATCACAATCCAGATGTTCCCGACGAACATGCCCAAACTGGTTAGAACCAAGAATTTGGTGAGTTGTCTGCGGGTGACATAACGCTCGTCCGCCGTATGAACCGAAAACTCCTCTTTCCAAAGCGGTTCGCTGCTAACTCGTCTCAGCCATCTCATGATCCTCCTCCCACATGTAGTCCATAACGTCGAGAGCGATCCCCTCTCGGTCGGCCGGGGCCATCATATAAACCTTCGTGGTGATTTTTTGCGTGCCGAAATAGAAGACGTTGGTCGGCTTCTCGCGACGGTGGACGAGGTCTTCTGGCTTCACATAGGCTAAAGCTTGGCTAGGGCATACGGTTGCGCACATCGGCCGCTTGCCGATCGACATGCGGTCGTAGCACATGTCGCACTTCATCATCTGCTGCTCGGGAATCATCATTTTAGGGATTCCAAAGGGACATGCGACAACGCAGTTGTTACAGGCGATACAGCGCGGTTTTAACGACGAGTGAACAATACCGTCCTCTCCCTTCTTGATGGCATCGGCCGGGCAGACCTGCGCGCAGGTTGGCTCGTCACAATGCCAGCACACGTAAGCAGCAGAGCGAATACTCTCGCGACGCTCAACAAAGTCGAAATTGATCATGGACTTTCCGCGGTGCGTCTCGCACTCTTCGCACGCTTGCACACAGGAGCGGCAGCCGATGCAACGGGAGGGATCGACATAGAATTCGTAACCGAACACTATGTACCCCCTACGGGAACGCCATCTCGTTGTGGGCCACGTTCATCCGGAGACTCATCAGGTCCGTTGGCACGCGCGATTCTGCAGGCCGACACTTTGAACTCAGGGATCTTGCTGCGCGGGTCGAGAGTTCGGTGGGTAAGTCGGTTCGCGCTGTGGATTCCCGGCCAGTGATAGGGGATGAAGATCGTGTCGGGACGAATGGTCTTGACGACTGAAGTGCGAACGGTCAGATCGTCTCGGCGGGTAGTGATCCTCATCCAATCGCCATCTTTGATTCCATACATCTCAGCCAATCGCGGATGAATTTCCGCCCTCGGTTCGGGGCTCTGATCAACCAACGCGCCGATCCGGCGGGTCTGAGTTCCCGACAGATATTGGCTGACCACGCGGCCGGTCGTTAAGAGCAATGGATATTCTTGATTCACGGGATCGCCGCTCGGACGCCACTCCGTCACATTGAAATGAGCCTTGCCATCGTGCGTGTAGAACTTGCGATCCGCGAAAAGGATTGGAGTACCGGGATGGTCGACCGAAGGGCAGGGCCAGAAAATCCCTTTCTGCGCGTCGACGCGCTCATATGTGATCCCGTGATAATCGGCGACCCCGCCCTTGGAAGCGACGCGCAGCTCTTCGAGGATGTCAGCGGGGTTCTTAAATGGAAAGAATTGCCCACGCCCTAACCGATGGGCCAATTCGATAATGATGTCGGAGTCGCGTCGGGCATCACCAGGCGGATCCACGCTCTTTCGCCAGTGAATCACCCGGCCTTCGGCGCTGCAGCCAAGACCATCTTCCTCTTCATGTAAACTCCCCGCTAAGACAACGTCGGCGTGGTGGGCAGTCTCCGAGAGAAAGAAGTCGACCACGCCAAAGAATTCGAGCTTCGACAAGGCCTCTCGGGTGAAATTCGCATCCGGCAATGAGACGAGCGGATTGAAACAAAGAGAAAGCAATCCTCTGATCTCACCCCGATGGATCGCCTCCATGATCTCTTCTGCAGTGTAACCAGGCTGCGGCAGCTGATCGGGCCGAATCCCCCAGACTCCCGCGATATACTCGCGTGCCGCGGGATCCGTGAGGGCACGCTGGCCGGGGAGTTGGTCGCATTTCTGGCCGTGTTCGCGCCCGCCTTGGCCATTTCCTTGGCCGGTAATCATGGTTGGTCCAGCGCCCTCGCGACCAATGTTTCCCGTGGCTAGCGCGAGATTGATCACCGCCAGGCAATTCTCCACGCCCTTCGACTGGTGCTCCAAGCCGCGAGCGTGCATCATGACGACACGCTTCGACTTTGCGATCCATCGTGCCGCCTTCTCGATCATCTCCGGTGGCACGCCCGTCAGCTCCGCCGATTTGCGAGGATCCCAGCTTTTCACAGACGCGGCCACCGGCTCAAATCCTGTCGTGTACCGTTCGATGAATTCGCGATCTTCCAGGCCATCGCGCACGATCACCTGGAGCATTCCCATCAACAATGCGAGGTCCGTTCCCGGCCGCAGGGGCAAGTAGAGATCGGCGTTACGCGTAATCGGGGTCATGCGCGGATCGGCAACGATGAGCCTTCCCCCGTTGTCCCGGCAGCGCCAGATATAGTCGGTGGTAATAGGAGCGCACTCACCGATATTGGCGCCGATCACGAACAACACCTCCGCTTTGGGAATTTCACTCCAGGGAATCGTGCTCCGATCGACGCCGAAGGCGAGCTTGTAGGCAGTGCCTGCGGAGACCATGCACAGGCGTCCGTTGTAGTCGATGTGCCGTGTGCCCACAGCCACGCGGGCAAACTTCCCTAGCAGATACGATTTTTCAGTCGAAAGCGATGCCCCTCCGTAAATGGCTACCGCATCTTTACCGTACTGTTCTTGGATATCTCGAATCCGCTTGACCGTAAAGCTGAGGGCCTCGTCCCAACTCGCTTGACGAAAACCGGCCTCACAGCGCATCAGCGGGGTCAGTAACCGGTCTGGATGGCTGCCTTGCAGGTAGCGCTTTACCCCTTTCGGGCAAAGCATGCCACGGTTGAAAGGAAAATCCTCCCACGGCTCAAAACCAATTACCTGATTTCCGCGAACCTTCAACTGGATGCCGCACTGCTGGCCACAGAAACAACAATGCGTCTTTACCAACCTCTGGGCTGGATGGACCGATTCATCCTTCCAGCCACCGGGAGGGGTGTAGTTCAAATGCGGCCCGAATCGTTCCTTCAGAATCTCTGCTGAAAGCGGAGGTTTAGCCATTTCCTTCCTCTTTCAATCTCAATTGTGCGAGCGAGATCGACTTTCGACGGCAAGTCGGGCACAGTTCCAGCCAGTTCGTCACAGGACCGTGCATGGCGTAGCTGAATCCAAGTTGGGGAAGTACGTGCTCCAGGTCATCCACATGCATGCGCGACGCATATCGCTCTCTACAACGTGCGCAGGTCGCCCCGGCACCGTCCTCTCCCGCCCGTTGGTAGAGCTTGACCCCGAGTTGCGCCGGCCGCTGAAAGATGTGGAAGAACTTCCCGAACGGGAGATAAAGCAAAGCTGCGATCACAGTGACGGCGTGCAGGATGGCGATAAACGAATAGAAGCTTCCCCCCAAGTAGATTTGTGAAACGGTTAGAGCAAGACCCGTGATCGAGATGGCAAACAGGAGAATCAACGGCGCGAAATCCAGGGCTAGCGACTGCACCGCCCGTGCTCCTTCGTCCCGCATCCGTCGCCAAAGAGAGAGACCGATGCCGCCGAGGACCAGGCAGGCAGCAATATCAAGTCCGTGAAAGAGCAACCATGCCGTGAGGGAGTGCAGATGGAACCTGAATGTCGGATAGCCGAAGACGTACGTGATGTAAACCATCTGATCGTCAGGCGCGCTCGTGAAGAGAATCCAGCCGAACACAAGCGGGAATGTAATCGCGACTGCCAACATGCATCCCCAAAAAATAAGTTGATGCATCGCCCAGCGCATCCGCGAGCGCTTCTCAATGAACGTCTGGGCTAGTAGATGAGTGGCTGCCACTTGTGCGATTTCACTCAAACTGCGAAGTACTCCTCGCTCCTTGAAAAGTTGCCATCCCCGCCGCCAATAGAGATAGGTCGGAGGCTTCCGAATCCACACCGTGTAGTGATAGATCACTCCCCAGGTCCCGAAGATGATCGCGAAGGTGTAGACCACCAATGCAGGATCGAAGTTCTCGAGGTTCCTTGATCCGATCACGATCGCTGCGACCAATACGCCGGTCCAAAGCGTTGCCCAGGCTCCGGCGCGAACCCGATCGGCCGTGCGTGTGAGGTCAGCCGGAAGCTTGGCAGCCAGCGCTTCTTCTTCAGGCAGGAACACCCGGTGGTTCATCCACCAGAGAACAAACGCCACCACGGATAGAAGAAGAAATCCGGGCCAAACCACGCCCCAATGATCACGGAATAAGCCGAGCAACAACGGAGGAAAGAATCCGCCCATACCGCCCATGGCTCCGACCAGCCCAGTGACCGTGGCTCTTTGTGTCGGAAAGTATCGCGGCACGAGCTGAAACACCGCGCCGTTGCCAATGCCGAGCAGTGCCGCGCATCCCAATGCGCCTACCGTAAACGGAAGCATCGATTGCAGACCTAGCAGTAAGCCAAATGCCGCAACCGCCGCCAAAACCCAGGAAAGAACACGCGATCCGCCGATCCTGTCCGACAACCATCCGCCCAAGGGCCGGCACAAAGTTGCCAACACGACGAATCCTGCTGTGCGGAAGCCTGCGTCCGCTGCCGTGAGTCCAAACTGATCATGAAGCAGAGTGGGCAGATAGATCGAGAACGCGACGAACCCGCCGAAGGTAAGAAAGTAGAATGCCGCCAGCGCCCATGCCAGCCGTTCGCGCGCGAGCACGTTGATCATTTCCGAAAGACCCTTGGTCTTCGCGGCCGGCTCGGCGTTTCTGGCGAAGACGACAAACACCGTCGCCCATATCAACAGAAGCAGTGAAGCTCCCCAACACACGGCGCGAAGGCCAAACCAGGCTGCGAGCACTGGTCCCAGGAAAACCGCTGCCGATTGTCCAATATTTCCCAGGCCATAGACACCGAGGGCACTTCCCTGGCTCTCCATGGAAAACCAACGCGACACATAACCGACTCCGACTGCAAATGAGGAACCCGCCATCCCGAGAAAGAAGGCAACGACGAGCAGGGTTCGGTAACCGTTTACGGTGGGCACTACGGCCACTGGAATTACGACAAAGAACATCAGCACTGTGAAGACCACACGGCCACCGAACCTGTCGGCCAGCATGCCCATGGGGATGCGTGCCAATGCACCCAACAATACCGGGACAGCCACCAGAAACGCGGTCTCGCTGGCGGTGAGATCCAGCACCTGACGAAAGCGTGGTGCGAATGCGCTGATCAGGCCCCATGCCGCAAAACATAGGGTGAAGGACACTGTTCCAAGCAGGAGTTGCCGCTTTTGCAATGTCGGCGAGTAGACCAATTTCGCCTTCCTCACAGCTACTTGATTGTAGTCTTCAAACTGCAGGAGCCACCACTTGAAGCAGAACAGCACGCCTCATAGGGATCGTCGAGTTTCGTCCGTGTTCGAGCCGCATTAGCATCTGGGATGAAGGACAAGGTGCCAACTGGGACACCACCACGTGCTCTGAGCCCATGAATTGAAAGAGGCCTCATGGCTTCGTGCGAATCTTCCGGACTTCGGCCAGGCTTGTGTTCCCCCTTAGCAGTTCGAGGCGTCGTTGCCTGCTCGCGGTTCCACAACCATAGAACTCAGCAAGAATTTAAGCCATGACTTAGGTCATGCGAACGGGGGAAAAAACTACCGCAGATTGTGTTTTGCGCTGTGACTTTGGTCGCATTCACGACGACCTCAGGCGAATATGGTTGAGCTATGGAAACCGCAGAATCACAAATCACACCATTGGTGCCGGAGAGGCGGGAGGACATCCGGAAAGATCCAAAGAAAGGAAAGCTTCCTTGCGGGGCCCGCTGTTGCCGCCGATGCCAGGAGGAATGCGGGGTTATCGTCAACGCATGGATCATGCGAGATCTTGCCGAGTTCAGCGACTAACCAACTATCTAGCGAGAGAACTGAGCCACCCCGATTGTGGGACGACATTCTGTCTGGTTATCGGTCGGGTTCTGCAATATCCACGACCAGTGGCACGCTGCGGCGGTCCGCCATCTCTCGGGCAATAGCCAACATCTCGGTTCTCGATAGGAACCGCTCCGCCAGCGGAAATATAGACTCGTCCTCAATGCTGATGTGCTTCTGGTACATCGTCGCGAGGCGAGCAACCGAACTGCGAAACTCTGTGACTTCGGCGTCTGCTAACTTCCCGGTCGCAAGATATAGCTTGCCCAACCGCTCCACGCTTGCGTGCACCGGCCGAGCCCAGCGATGATCGGCTTCTAACTTCTCCAGGTTTGCGAACGCAGATTGGACTGCAGGGTCGTTGGTCCGCCGCAGCCGCGGGAACAGAGACTCCTCCTCGTCGGCCGTATGCTGGGGCGCCGCCTGGGCGAAGTAACGGATGGCACCCGCAAGTCTTTGTCTCGTCTCCTTCGCAGGAGGCTGGGCAATCACCTCGGCGACTGCCTGCAGCGAGCCGAGGAACATCTCGACACGGCGATGGCAGTCCGATAACAGCCCAGTAGGATCGGCAAAGTTGTGAGCCTTAGCTCCAATTTGAACAGCCATCGGTTTGACTCGCTATGACGAGAGATCAATCCTCGATTTTCAATCCGCCGGCGGAAACGGATGTCAGTGCAGGATGACCGCTGATTGCCAATAGGTTCCCTATCCCAGAAATCGCGATGTAGGGCGACGGAGCCTTCTCCCGCAGCCATGTGATCTCACACGTCCGACGTCAGACGTCGCCCGACTCATGTCTCGCTCCTCGTCGCGAGTGTAGTGATCCCGCACGCTACTGCTTCCCTTCGATTTCGATTGCGCGAGGAAAAAGTATGTTGTTTTCCAGGTGGATGTGTAGGTGCAAGTCGGCTTCAAAGGCGGCCAAGGCACTGTACAGAGTCTCATAGCTGATACAAGCATCGCCCGGTGGTGTGAAATCGGCGGTCGCCTGACGAATCGCGCGCAAGGCAGCACCGGCAGAGTCGTGCTCGTGCTCCATCATCCTCACCGGATTTTGCACGGTTCCAAACGGGGGTGGTATGACGGTTTCGTTTTGAATCACTGCTTCTTCTAGGCGGACGATGTAGGGGAAAAGGATGGCTTCTTCCTTCATCATGTGCATGGTGAGTTCCTGCGCCAGGTGTTGAAAGACGGCTTGCACTTGTTGGAGTTCAGGATGACTCGCCCCGTGCACCGAACGCACCTTCTCCATCAGGGGTGTAAGTCTGGCGATTTCTTCGCGCGTGTACTTGTGATGAGTTCCCGTGATGTGCGCAATCAAGTCGGCAAGAGGTGAGGTCTGCCAGTTTCGCCCTGTTTGCTTGGCTCGAGCCGTCTCCTCAGCCATTTCAATGGAATAAAGGACCTGATCGATCGAGAGGTTCGCAACAGCACACGCCTCTTCGAGCGACTTATTGCCCCCGCAGCAGTAGTCGATGCCCAGCCGTTCGAATAGTCGTGCGGCTTCCGGGTATTCCTGCACCACCTCGCGCACAGTTCTCGTAGTCATTGCGCTCCTCCCGCTTCTCCTTTGCAACTTGTTTGGCTGCCAAGTCTGAAAGTACGGAGACCCAAGCAGGGAAACGATGACTTTTGTCACGCACAAGGTAAAAAAGCCGAGCCTATTAATCTCAGGGACAGAGATCAGCAGCGGCTAGGAAGGCGCTCCCTGAGTGGGCCGCGTAATTCTCGCTGGTGTTTCCCTATTCTGCGGCTCTCGTCTCAGCTTCGAGGGCCTTCAGATCGAGGACCAGCACACGCCGGCCATCCAACCGTAAGATATGCTCCGCCTGCAAGCGGCTGAGGTTGCGAGAGACCAACTCCCGAACTGTACCGATCTGCGAAGCAATCTCTTGGTTATTTGCGGGTAGCGTAAGTTCCACTCCCTCGGCTGTCCGCCGCCCCTCTTTTTGTGCTTGCCGTAGCAGGAAAGACGCAAGCCGGTGCCGAACGGTTGTAAACGAGAGTTCTTCGATGATTCCAACTAAGCGTCGTAGTCGCGCACCGACGACGCGTAGTACCTTGAGCGCAACCTGTGGATGGGCCAAACATAAGGCCTGAAAATCGTCCTTGCTTACAAACAGCAGAGTGACGTCATCGATGGCCGAGACCGACGCGGGATAGTCCCCCCCATCAAAAACCGGCAACTCTGCCACGGAACTGCCCGGCCCCTCAATGCTCAGCACATGCTCGCGGCCACCAGGCGAACTCTTGAAGATGCGCACATGCCCCGATTCCACCACATAGAGCCCGCCGCATGATTCTCCTTCTCCAAACACAGCCTCCCCGCTCGCGTAGCGGCGGCGGACGGCACGTTGCGCGAGAAAAGCGAGTTCGTTCTGTTCAAGACCAGAGAAAATCTGCGCCTTAGTCAGAACTGCCGCGGCACTGTTCTTGACCTCCCGCACCCTGCTATTGTATCGGACCAAACTCTGGCCTGCGGGAGTCCGCCGGTTTGCATAGCCAACTGCGACCAATCTTTTCGAGCTAACCCAGGCTTCAAGTCGAGTCCGCAAGCCGAGGTGGATCGAACCAATTTTCCGGCCGTTTACTATCGTAATACGATATACTCTTGTCCAATGGAACAGAGGCCAATCTGTATGTGAAGCGGTACGCAAATTTCTTGGGAAAGGATAAACGCCATGATTCAAATGCAGGCGTTTTATGTGTTCCTGGGAGTGGCAGGCCTTCTCGCCGCCGTCTTTGTCTATACCATCGCTAGCACCCGGCGCGCCCGAGACCTTGATTATCACACCGCTTACGCGCTGAGAAGAAAACTTCTCTATGTGCTATTGGCTGTCCTGGTTGTTGGGTTGGGGATGACCCTTGCGAAAACCCCTTATCCGCGCGACAAGGATATTCCTGAGCAAGTGGTCTTCGTCGTCGGCAAGCAGTTCTCATTCGGAATTTCCGCTTCGCCCATCACCAATGACGACGAATATCTTGCCGCGACCTACTCCACGCCGGTTCAGGTGGGGGCTGGCTCATTCGTGGAATTTCGAGTCACCAGTTTCGATGTGAATCACGGCTTTTCCGTCTACGATCCCGAGGGTCACCTCATCGCGCAGACCCAGGCAATGCCGGGGTACGTCAATCGTCTGAGATTGCGCCTGACGCAGCCCGGAAGATATCGGGTCTTGTGTCTGGAACTGTGCGGTTCGGGTCATCATCGCATGCGTGGCGTTTTCGATGTGAAGTGAAGCACATCCAATCAATCGAGTGAAGGAGGTCTGGAGCATGGCAAGCAACGCAGTGGTTCTGTTCGACGAATCGGAAATGATTCGATTCCGACGCATGACCGTGATCTGGGGAATCACCGCTCTCGTTCTGTTGCCGATCCTGGCCTTGCTCGGGTATTTCATGCGTCTCTTTCAATCCGGAGCTTTCCCCCAAATACGGCCAGAATGGTTCTATGCTGTGTTGACCCTACACTCTCTGGGTATGGTCGGAACTTGGTTTGTGGGCGCCATGGCGGGCGTGAGTTTCTTGCTGTTGAAATACACGCGCCCCAGCCTGGCGGTTTCAAAGTTCAGCTTCTGGGGCACCTTGCTCGGCGTCGTTCTGTTAATCGTGTGTACCCTGGGTGGCCTGTTCGGCACGGGATGGTACTTTCTGTATCCTCTGCCCCTGATGTCACAAGGTGTCTGGCAGCCCTGGGCAACGCTTACATTCTTTATTGCGCTGGCCATTCTCGGGGTTTGCTGGACGGTTTGGACTCTGGATATTCTGCGGTCGATCGCCCAACGCTATTCTCTGCGCGCGGCTCTCGGTTTGAACTATGTCTTCGGAGAGCCGGGACCGGAAGTGCCTCCGCTGGTATTGATCACAACGGTGAGCTTGATTGTTGGAGTGGCAGGGTTCGTTGCTGCAGTCATCGTCATCGCACTGTTTGCGGCGCGAGCGCTGGGAGTCAATGTTGATCCTTTGCTCATGAAGAATCTGACCTTCTTTTTCGGCCACATCCTGGTGAACATTACCATGTATCTGGGCGTAGCCATGGTCTATGAGCTGTTGCCCACGTATGCCGGTCGGCCGTGGAAGACGAACCGCGTGGTGGCAATTGCTTGGGACGCCGTCCTGTTCCTGATCCTGTTCGCCTATTTCCATCACCTGTACATGGACTTTGCCCAGCCCCAGTGGGTCCAGAGGTTTGGGCAGATTTGTTCCTACGGACTTGCGGTGCCGGCGGGAGTGGTTTCGATTTTTGGCACCCTCGCCCTGGTCTACGCCGCACGCATGCGATGGACGCTGGCTTCGACGCTATTGTTCTTAGGCATCATGGGTTGGGGCATCGGCGGCATTGCAGCCGTGATCGACTCCACCGTCGAGGTCAACTCACATTTCCACAACACGCTGTGGGTTCCGGCTCATTTTCATACCTATTACCTGATGGGAGTGGTCCTGATGATTCTCGGTTTCATCGATCACGCCGGCAAGGAGATTTCCGGACTGGAGGAAAATCCTCGGCGCAGCAAGCTGACCGTCATCTTGTTACTGATTGGAGGCTATGGGTTCCTATCCATGTTCTTTTGGGCCGGAGCACATTCCGTTCCCCGGCGGTACGCCATCTACCCTCTCGAGGTGGCGCAGGGAACGGAGTACGCCAGGATTGCCGTCCTGTTCATTACGGTGCTGCTCTTGGGTGTTCTGCTCTACCTCTGGGAGACGGGACGAAGATGTCTCAAGGCTCTGTCGGCATGAGGCGAGATTCCAGCGTAAAGCCGCCTCGATCACGTACCATGCGTCCCGGGCTGGTGGTGTTCGTGTTGGCCCTCGCTGCCCTGGCACAGGCGCAGCAATCGTTCGGCGTTCCCTCGAACCAACCGCCGAATGAGGATTTCTACGTTTATAAGCAAATTCCGGACGTTGCGATCGAAACCGGGGCAAGTACAGCGATGCGGCTCTCCAAAATCTGGAGCGAAAAGCCGTTGCTTTTGACCATGGTCTTCACTCGTTGCGCCGGCGTATGTTCTGCCTTTCTACGCTCGCTGCGAGCAGCCGTGTTGGATGCCCAGGGTCTGGGACAGGACTATCGAATTGTGGTTCTGAGTTTCGATCCTCGCGACACTACAGACGACATGGAGATGGTGGCAGAGAGCTTGGGTGTGAAATTGGATCCCAACTGGATTTTTGCCATCTCGTCCGCAGCCGGTATCCGGCAGGTTGCTGCGGCCAGCGGCTTCTGGTTCCAGTGGGATCCGTCCGCCCAGCAATATGACCATCCTTCGCTTGTGGAAGCGATTGACCACGGACGAGTGGTGCGGATGTTGGCGGGCACGAATGTTCCTCGCGCTTCATTACGAGAGGTCATTCAGGAGTTGCGCGGCAGGTTCGTCCCGTCTTACGCGCTGGCAGGTAAAGTCGCTTTCCGCTGTTTCGAGTATGACCCGAACCGCGACGCCTACCGCCTGGATTGGGGCCTGTTGTTTATGCTTCTACCCGCAACGTCCGCAGTTCTCGCAGTGGTTTGGGCATTCTTCCTTCATCGAGAGAGTCCGCCGAAACCGTATGATTCTTCGTCGGCTCTCATCAGATAGCGGACGCTCGTCGTAAGCTGGCTGAACCCAGATCAAGATAGGCGATGAGGAACGCTCGCAGCGGCTGGTCTTGATGTGCCCCGTTTGCTGTGCCATCGCAATGTAATTCTCGGTTGATTCCTGGGTTTGCACAATGCTGTCTTGCTGAGGCCTTCAAGAATGATGCTCGGGAAAGAAGCGGATGTAAACGGCTACAGCAATGATTCACAGATAGATGAAACCGACAAAACAACAATCTCGCACAAAGTTCCAGATCTGGCGCTTGGCTATGGCACGCATGCCTGGAACACGGGCACTCTTTTGTACCGTCCGGAGTCAACGGGATGTTCTCGGCAACTCTTCCGGGCTGACTTTCAGCCTGCCTCTCCAAATGGCAGCTCAGCTTTGCTTTATGACAAGGAGAGTCAAGATTACGTCAATAGGCCAGCCGTTTGTCGGGTTCGCAGTTCCAGCAATAGCCCCGCACTGGCCCGGAACCGCCGTTCCCTCCGATCGCCTTTTACATGTCTCATCCATGACGGGTTTTTGGGTTGAAGGGGACTACACTCCTTTTTGGTGCCGCGCAAAAACAAGCGCATCCTTTTGATGAGCAAAATCGATCTCCGTGAGCACCCTCTTATTGCCGTTCGTTAATTGAGTCACAATGTCGTCCTGAGTTGCGTCTTTGTCGTTGGTCTTCAATGTCCCTGGTACAGTGGCCACCACTTTACCGTCGTGCAGGAATTTCACGTTCACCTCAGGACCCACCCCTTCCCATTCCACCCTGTAATTGCCAGGTTGCAACTCGGTGGCAGCAACCTGTACGGAATCGGCAATATTGACGGAGTGTTCGTTCTTATCTTTTGCCAAAGCACAGAGCGGAGACAACAGGACCAGAGCCGAGAAAAGTGCCAAGTTCCTCCGATTCTTCATCTTTCGTACCTCCAGGGGCATGAGAAAGCCGCCCCATTTGTAAAAAGTCCTCGAGCTGCAATTATGGAAGCTCCCACAAGAGAGATGCCAACAACAGCGCCTCGGTTGTAGATTTGGATCGTGTCGCGATATCCATTCGCAGCGTGAGCCACATCTCCCGGACACATGCCTTACTGAGGTCTCTTCATAACTATCGTTCTGCGATATATCATCTGGCTCGTCGCCTTGGGCCGACGACCGCGACAAAGTATGTCTCAGTGATTGCACGGATGGGCGAAGACCCACGATAGAAAGCGCGAACAACGGGAAAGAACCTTAATGGCCGGATCGGCTTAAACACCCTTCGCGTTTCACTCGTCCAGAATGCCGTCGTCGAGCATCCTCCGGACACGCGAACTCCCTCCAGGCAATATTCGGGTTGCTCGGGGCTGGTCGTTGAGGTCCGACGAACAACCCTGCCGGCTTGGTATCCGTGCTTCGCTTTTCAGCTTCGCTGTAGCAGCCTGGCGAACCCCTGAGCAGTTGTGCCAAAGACCTGCTTCAGCATCTTGATCCACACAATGATGCGCCCTTTCGCTGCTGCCACCGAGGCTACTGTCTTCAAGCCACCGGCCGCAAAGTGGTACGTTCGTCAGTGACAGGCCGCTTGACCGGCTCAAGGACACCAAGCGCCCCGCCGATTCCCGCCGCAAGGCCCCCCAGGATGAGAGTGACAAATAGCCATGCGGCGTTGGCAGTCACCATCCCTAGCAATAGTCGAGCGTTGGCCGTGTTCCCCGCGACCATGGTCGCAATCAGAACGCTGGCAAAAATCGACAGGCCAAACGTGACCAGGCCGTAGTACATAGCCTTCAGTTTGCGAACCTCACCCGAAAGATAGCTGGCTGCCTGCGCACCAAAATAAAGTGCAATGATCGACAGAATGATCATCCAAATGCCGGGCCCAGCCCCTAATACACCAGCTCTGTTCGCGGTGGCCGGGAAGATAGCAGCCGCCAGCATACCGAAGGTCGCCTCAACGGCCAGAAACACGAAGCTCCCGGCGAACACAGATGACCAAATGATGCCTGTCTTGCTCAACCCTTCTTCACGTACGTCCATATTCTTCCCTCCGAAAGAACTGCTTCCTGCTCTTTGTCTCTTTTCCTTTCTCTTTCTGTTTATTGAGATGGGAGTTGGCCGGTCAGGGTTTTCTCAATGACGGAAAGGCGATCAAGCGTTACTACCGGGCAGATATATCGTTCTACGATATGCCCCCCCAGGATCAATGATGACGACAACCCGGAGTTCCTCCCTGCTAGCATGTTGTCACCTTTATTGAATCCATGCATGCGATGCAGACAAGCCGGCCGCCATACGCCGTGAAGGTTCGCATTGTGGGGTACTTGCAGAGCCGAGTTCCCGGCCGCTAACTCAGTATCCCTTCGAAACGCATCAGCGTAAGTCCACCCGGGGTTTCTCGTTGTGAGTCGCACGAGGGACTTCCATGGAGAGTTCGTCGAGCGATCCCACGCAAATTCGAAAAGCTATCCTTCGTGCAAATATCGGAACACTGCGGGATGGCACATTTTGAGAATACACACAGAAAAGACAGTGCCTATCGGAATGACACTTGGAGAACGAGTCTAAACGCGGTACCAGTCCGCGCGGGTAAGCGGCATGCCGCTCTCTCCGTTCAGAGGCTTGGCTAACAGCAACTGGTATAGGTTCAGCCGCGCCGAGCGAAATCCATGTGCCGAAGCGGCCATATACAGCCGCCAAATGCGATACGTAGTCTCGTCGGTGATCGATCGCGCCTGTTCGGCATGGGCTTCCAGGCGCTGCACCCAGTGATGCAGGGTCAAAGCATAGTGCTCACGCAGGCTCTCGACATCCCTGATTTCGAAGCCGCATTCTTCCGCCGCGCCGAGGCTCGTGCTGAGCGGAACCAGTTCGCCATCCGGAAAGACGTAGCGGTTGACAAAGGATGGCCCTTGTCGCTGATAGCTCGCGGACGCAGAAATCCCTGTGTTCAAGAACCTGCCCCCCGGACGAAGCAACCGCCAGGCACGGGAAAAGTACTCCGGCAACTGCGCCTCACCAACGTGCTCGAACATCCCAACACTGACGATCTTGTCAAAGGGCTGATCGATTTCAAGATCTCGGTAGTCGCAGACTTCGACCCGGCCGCGTTCACCGTGGCCTGAGTCGCGAATGCGCTGTCGTGCTACCTCCGCCTGCGGGACACTGAGAGTAATCCCCAGAGCTTGCGCACCATAGTGAGTAATGGCGTGGGCTAGCAGCCCTCCCCACCCGCAGCCAATGTCCAGCAGGCGGTCCCCGCGGCGGAGTCGAAGCTTTCTGCAGATATAGTCCAGCTTGCGGTACTGTGCGGCATCAAGATCCGATTCTTCTCTACTAGCGAAGTAGGCGCACGAGTACAGCATGCGCGAATCGAGCCAGAGGGCAAAGAACTGGGGAGGAAGGTCATAGTGAAAGCGGATGGCCTGGCGGTCCCGGTCCTTCGAGTGAGGCAACCCCAGCAGGGTTGCCCTCCGCTGCTCTGTGCGCCGCGATCGTGGGAGTGGCAGGTGTTGCAACGCCCTGCTAACCTGCAGGCTCTGCTCGAGGGCAGGGAGTCCCTGTGGCGATAAGTAGTCGGCCAATGCAGAAGCCGCTTCGATATCCCCTTCGATATCCAGATCGTCGAAAATGTAGGCCTCGCCCAGGGTCAGCTCAGTGGGAGCGAAGAACATCTGGCGCAAAGCGCCAGGATGCTTGACCACCACGGTAAAGCGCGGATGATCGGATCCCAAGCTGTTTCCGTCCCATAACCGTACTCGAAAATTGGGCCGCGGGTAATCGGCCAGTAAGGCAGCAAACAACTCTGCACCCAGTCGAACAGGTACATCCTGCAGCACGGAATCTATCGTCAGTCCCATGAATCCACCCCTGCTCCCGACAAGGCAACTAGAGTCAGGAACCTCAAGCGTCAGGCATGGGCTTTGGGTCTACGGCACGCAGATCTATATCGTTTCACGATATATATGATGGCGCATGTGGACGCGCTGTTGTCCCCCGGAGACGCGATTTGAAATCTTGCCGCATCTTGGTCAGCGAGCTTCGCTACTGCCTCGGCGATGGGTTGATTGGGCCGATTCACCCTTTAGCTACGCGAACCTGTCTAGAAAGCACGTCGTACGCCAAGCTGGCGATGGTGCAGCGCCGACGGCAAGCATTGCGGGGTTAGATACTGCCGCTGCGTTTGCAGAGGATGACCGAGCCCAATTTGACAATAATGCTCACCTATAGATCCTCCCAGCGCTTAGCGGGGAAATCGTCTTCTCAGGATTTGGGGACTCACTGAATAAGCCCAAGCCAATCATTACGAAGCAGGGAGGTAATAGGACCCAAATTCGGAAATGCGAACCTGCAATTCCGGACAGCACGGCGCCGACCAGAAACCCTGCCCAAATGCTCGCCTCGATACCAGCGCGAGCGAGATGAGAATCCCCGGGACCTTGGGCTCCCGGCAGCGGTTTCCTCCCCGCTGCCGAGGCGAGGTGGCTGCCGATTCTCATCAGAGTGCCGGTCATGAAGGTAACCGTGACTACTTCTGCGCCGATCCTAGACAAAGCTGGATTCATCATGCCCATGGCAAGGCTGAGCATCGCAATTTCGGCAGGCGCATTCCACGGACCATGACGTTCCAGCCCCACAATCGTCGCAAACAATCCCGCAATCAAACCGAAGATCAGGCGATGAGAATATCGCAATCTGGACTGGGTCAAGAGGTTTCCCAGAAAACTGCCGGTGGCGAAGAAAACAATGGCGATTGCGGGGGCCAAGGCGGCGTGGAAATCTTGCTGTCCGCTCCTCAGGCCGGTGAAAGTCGTGTTTCCGCTCATGAATGAGACATAAACTCCCAGGAAGAGAAGCCCATATCCATCGACATAGCCCGCAATCAGTGCAAGGAAAATGGCCACTGCCCATTGCACTCGTGTCTCGGTCGGAAGTTTCATCGCTTAAAACACCAACCCACCCTCGATAACTAGGTCCGAGCCGAACTCGAAGTCTCTCTCTCGAGGACTGAATCGGGGGACCATTGTTGAGGGTTATCCTGCTCGGGTTCCGTCCGGCACCTTCGTTTCGGGTATCGCCAGCACGGGAGTGATCCCGTCCAGGTAGCCGATGTCGAAGAGCATAGCTTCGGAGACCATTCCTGCCATTCTCCGAGGCGCGAGATTCACAACAAACAAAGCTTGCTTGCCTTCAATTTCACGAGGGTTGGCCCGCTCCCGTTTCATGCCAGCAAGAACCGTGCGCTTGTGGTCACCAAAATGGACTTCGAGCGCAACCAGCTTCTCAGAATCGGCAACATCGGTCACCGACAGAATTGTGCCGACCCGCACGTCAATCTGATTGAGCAGTTCGGACGGAATCAGGGGTTTCACTTGCGCCGGCGTCATGCGCCAATTGTACTCGGGGGTTGCGGCGTCATGGAGACTTCCCTGCCCTGGTCTCCAGCTGGAAGTGCCCGCAAGTTCAGCGGACTTGAGATTGACCACCTGACAGTCGAGTACTAGACTTTTTTCAATCGAGCCCGATCCACGGAGGAGACGATCGCAGCTGCACGAATGCCCCCGTGGATCGCGAACAATCACAGATCGACAGCCATCCTAAATAGAAGGTGGAGATCCGTAAAAACTTGGAAATGAGGAGGCAATGATGGTAACCGCACCACCTGGTGTTAAACGGGAAGACAAAGTCACACGTTTTGTTAAGAAAACTCGCAAGATGCTGATTGATGGAAGATGGGTGGAAGCAGCCTCCGGCAAGACGTTTCCCACATACAACCCAGCCACCGGTGAAGTATTGGCTCGTGTGGCCGAGGGTGATCGTGAGGATATCGACCGCGCCGTCAAAGCCGCTCGAACTGCCTTCGAAACAGGGCCGTGGCCGAAAACGACCCCGTCGGAACGCGGGCGTATGATCTGGAAGCTCGCGGATCTGGTGGAGAAGAACCTCGACGAGTTCGCCGAGCTTGAGACCCTCGACAACGGGAAACCTCTCAAGGTCGCGCGTGCCGCAGACATACCTTTTGCGGTCGACGTCTTCCGCTATATGGCCGGCTGGAGCACGAAGGTCGAAGGCAGCACCATTTCAATTTCCGCACCGGATCTGAAGTATCTGGCTTACACCCTGCGCGAGCCCGTCGGGGTCGTAGGCCAGATCATTCCCTGGAATTTCCCGCTGCTCATGGTCGCCTACAAACTGGGGCCTGCCCTGACGACCGGATGCACCGTGGTCCTGAAGCCCGCAGAACAGACGCCTTTAACCTGCCTTCGCCTGGGCGAACTGATTCAGGAGGCGGGAATCCCCGACGGCGTGGTCAATATCGTCCCGGGATATGGCGAGAAGGCGGGAGCAGCCCTGGCGGGACATCCTGACGTAGACAAAGTGGCTTTCACGGGTTCTACGGAGATCGGAAAACTTATTGTGCAGGCCGCCTCCGGAAACCTGAAGAAGGTATCGCTTGAATTAGGCGGCAAGTCACCGAACGTCGTCTTCCGCGACAGTGACCTGGACAGGGCAATCGAGAGCGCGGCCAGTGCGATTTTCTACAATCACGGGCAGTGCTGCTGCGCAGGTTCGCGCCTGTACGTCGAAAAGCCGATTTTCGACAAAGTGGTCGATGGCGTATCCGAATTGGCCAAGAAGATCAAGCTCGGCCCTGGATTGGAATCGTCTACTGACATGGGTCCGCTGGTTTCCGAGGAACAACTCAATCGTGTTTGCGGCTACCTCGAGTCAGGCTTCTCCGAGGGAGCACAAGCCGTGGTGGGAGGGAAAAGACATGGCGACAAGGGCTATTTCGTCAAACCTACGGTGCTCGTCAACACCAAGGAGACGATGAAGGTCGTACAGGAGGAGATCTTCGGTCCGGTCGTGACGGCGATTCCCTTCACCGATCCCATGGATGTGGTCGCGAAGGCCAATCACACGATTTATGGTTTGGCCGCAGGAATCTGGACGCGGGATATCTCGAAAGCCCATCGTCTCGCCGCCCAACTCCGCGCCGGCACCGTCTGGGTCAACTGCTATAACGTATTCGACGCAGCGATGCCGTTTGGTGGCTACAAACAGTCCGGCTGGGGACGCGAAATGGGTCGTGACGTATTGGAACTGTATACCGAGGTAAAGTCCGTCTGCACCCCTGAAGGTCCCTACTGAGGATCGAACTGTGGAAGTCCTGGCTTTCCCGTCGGGCTGCGATGGGTGTGCACTCGGATTGCTTTCCCTGACCACCCTGGCGCAAGGGCGGCAGGGCGTGACCGATTCCCGCCCAAGTTTTGGCGGGAGTCGTGGACTGCCTTGATCCATCGGCATGCTCCGCGCCCCGCTAGCCTTCTCGATCGTTCGGTATAATCGCAGGGCTAGGTTGGGACCACCGAGGGAGACCGAGGGAGACTGACTTAGTTCAGCGGGAACATTTCGGTGGAGAGAAGAACATGGCAACTGACACTGTGGCAAGGGGTATGACAGGCGAGGAGATCATCGCTCTGGCTAAGAAGCACACCCTCTATGAATGGGTGGCGCAGTCCAAAGCAGACCCGATTCCGGTTGCCAGAGCCAAGGGGGTTTATTTCTGGACGCCCGCCGGTAAGCGTTTCCTCGATTTCAACAGCCAGCTGATGAGCGTCAACATCGGACACGGTGATCCACGGGTCATCCACGCTATCAGCGAACAGGCGGCGACGCTGGCCTACGCAAGCCCTTTCATGGCAACCGAGCCGCGCGCCAGACTTGGCGCCAAGCTGGCCGAAATCACCCCCGGGGACATCGATACGTTTTTCTTTACCAACGGCGGCGCGGAGGCAAATGAGAATGCGATCAAGATCGCACGTTTCGTAACCGGCCGCAAAAAGATCCTCGCCCGCTACCGCTCCTACCACGGGGCCACGGCCGGAAGCATGTCGCTGACGGGCGACCCACGGCGTTGGGCCAACGAGCCAGGCATCCCGGGCGTGGTTCACGTCCTCGATCCCTATCACGGAATCCAGCGCGGCTGGGATACAGCCGCGCAATCGCTGGCCATGCTCGAGGAGATTATCCAGCTCGAAGGAGCGTCGACGATCGCGGCCTTCATTCTTGAACCGGTTTCGGGCACAAATGGCGTTCTCGTGCCGCCCGACGGCTATTTGCCGGGAGTTAGGGAGTTGTGCACCAAGCATCGCATCTTGATGATCGCCGATGAGGTCATGTCAGGGTTCGGCCGCACCGGGGAGTGGTTTGCCGTCGATCACTGGAAGGTCGTGCCCGATCTGATCACGATGGCGAAAGGCTTGACCAGCAGCTACCTCCCGCTTGGCGCCGTGGGTATGCGTCCGTTCATTCGTCAACACTTTCAGGACAACGTGTTCTACGGTGGACTCACCTATAACAGTCATCCCATGGGTTGCGCCGCAGCTCTGGCGACCATCGGAGTCTATGAAGAAGACCACTTGATCCAGAACGCGCGCTATATGGGAACGCTCATGAAGCAGCTCCTTGCCGATCTCCGCGAGCGGCATCCTTCGGTCGGCGAGGTGCGCTCGATCGGCCTGTTCGGCATTGTGGAACTCATTCGCAGCCAACGCACACGGGAGCCGCTGGCACCCTTTAACGGCACCTCGGAGGAGATGGCCGCTCTCGGACACTTCTTCCGCCAGGAAGGCCTGTACACGTTTGTGCGATGGAACACTTTCTTTACCAATCCTCCGCTATCGATTAACGAGGAACAGCTCCGCGAAGGTTTTGCGATCATCGACCGCGGCCTCGAAATTTGCGATCGAGCGGTTCGAGACTAAGTTGAGCTAGGCCCCCAAATTGCGGACGGCGGGCTGCACGGACCCGGCTCCTGCCGTGCGCAATGGCTCGGCCAAGCTGCGCATCAGACGCGTGAATCCTTCCAGATCCAACGATTGCGGACCATCGGAAAGGGCCCGCTCCGGACAGGGGTGGACCTCGACCATGATTCCGTCCGCTCCGAGAGCCGCTGCCGCCCGCGACATGGGGGCAATCAACGTGGGACGTCCGGTTCCATGCGAAGGGTCCGCAACCACCGGCAAGTGAGACAGCTCCCGCACCAGGGCGAGCGAGGCGAGATCGAGCGTATTCCGAGTTTCGGTTTCAAACGTCTTAATACCCCGTTCACACAGCACAACTTGCTGATTGCCACCGGCGAGCAGGTACTCTGCGGCCAATAGCCATTCCCTGACGGTGGCCGAAGGACCACGCTTAAGCAGGATCGGTTTCTTGGTTTTCGCCAACCGGCGCAGCAAGGCAAAGTTCTGCATGTTGCGCGCACCCACCTGCAGCATGTCGGCGTGTTCGGAAATGAGATCTACGTCTTCCGTGCTCATCACTTCGGTGACCACCGGCAGCCCGGTATGTTGGCGCACTTCGCTCAACAACTCGAGCGCTTCGAGTCCCAAGCCTTGAAATTCATACGGCGACGTGCGCGGCTTATAGGCACCGCCTCTGAGCAAATGAGCTCCCCCGGCCTTGACGGCCTTCGCTGTCGAGAACAGCTGCTCCCGCGATTCGACCGAACACGGACCCGCAATGATGACGAAACCGCCGTCTCCGATAAGGACACCACGGACGTCGACCACCGTTCCGTAGGGCTTCACCTGCCGACTTACCAGCTTGAACGGTTGGGCGATGGGAACCACCGCAGCCACACCCGGGGCGGCTTCGAGCGCCTGCAGCTCGTGGCGGCGCCCCCCACTGCCGACGGCCGCGACGATGGCCCGCTCCGTTCCACGCGTAACGTGAGCCTGGTAGCCGGCCTCTTTCACCCGTTCGACGATGTGCTGAATCTGCTCTTCTGATGCTCCCTCGCGCATATTGATGATCATGACCTGCCTCTCCCGGTTCCGAGTCTTGACCTTGCGGAATCACCCTGACGGTTGCGTTTACGCCCAGAAAGCAAAACCGCGACTCGTAAGAGTCGCGGCTTCGGGTGCTAAACTTGGCGCCTTAAGTCAGGAGCTCGATCCTCGCTGCTCGGCACGCGCCTCGCCCCGGCCGCCGGTCTTAAACCAGTAGCGGTAGTAGACGACGAGACTAAATCGACGCATGCGCACGATAAAGCTAGATTATCCCTGTGTCCTGCGCCAGGTGTCAACCGATTTCAGGGCCTTTTCCTGACAGACTACGGCCAGGGAGGATCGAAGCTGGCATCGCCAGACTCAACCAGCCAAATCGGGGTGAGATTCGAGAACCGCGTCAACCGGCGCGATGGAAGCTGGAGGCATCGCGGGCGGTCATTTGCAGGTGGTGCTCGCGCGCGGCGGCGGTCGACCGGCGTATCACGAGCTCGGTACCAAGATAATATTCTTCCCCGCGTTTCCGCTTGAGCCTGAGTATCTTGTCCAGCGCTTCAAAGGCCACCGTCCCTAGACGCTCCCGCGGAACGCTGATGGTGGTCAGCGGGGGGCGGGCGAGAAAAGCAAAAGAAATGTCGTCGATGCCAATCACCGAGATGTCCTCGGGAACCCGGACTCCGGCTTCCTCGAGCGCATTCATGGCTCCCATGGCAATCAAGTCGTTCCCGCAGAAGATAACCGTCGGAATCTCGGGCTGGGAAAGCACGACGCGCACGGCCGAGGCACCGGCGTCCACGCGATAGTTGCTCTCAAGAACCGGGTAGGGATTCAGCTTGCGCTGATCCAATCCTTCGACCAGGGCATGCTTAATGGTAATGGCCGTGCGATTGTCACCCGGACCGGCGATGACCGCGGCGCGCTGATGGCCAAGAGCGACTACATGCTCGATGGCCTGGGCGATCCCACGCTGGTAGTCGATCGAAATGTTGCTGACGAGCTTGGCCGCGGGTCCGAGGTTGCAGAACACCAGGCCTACGCCTGCCGCACTGAGTTCGGCCGTCACACCTTGGTCGACCGACGATGTCATGATGGCAACGCCGCGCACGTCGCTCTCGATCAGCTTCCGCAGGACGGATTCGACTCGCGCCGACTGGTATTCGGTGTTGCACAGCAGCACGTCGAATCCCCGCTCCCAGGCGGCAGCCTGAAACCCGCGGATGATCTCCGGGAAGTAAGGATTGACGATCTCTGAAATGACTAAGCCAAACAGATTACTGCGACCTGTGGCCAGGCGGCGGGCGTGAACGTTCTGGTGGTAGTTGAGCGCACGCACGACTTCGCGCACGCGCTGCTCGGTCTCGGGAGCAATATGCTGGGTCTTATTCAGCACACGCGATACCGTGGCCGGGGAAACCCCTGCCCGTTTGGCCACTTCGCGCATGGTATAGCCCATCCATTCTCCTTTCCGCCGGCCCGGAGTTCGAGCTCAGAAAGCGCTTTCCGAAACCGGTTGCCTCCTGCCTTGAAGCTATCACGATTCGACGGCGAAGGCCATGGCTCGGTTGCGGGCAGGGACAGGGCAGGCAGGCCAAACCCGGCTAGCCACGGGCCGAGAGTCGGTCGGGAGACGCGATGAAAAAGCTTGACAACCGCAGTCCAGATCCATACAAAGGTGGATCAGGAAACCGGTTTCCGAAAGCGTTTTCTCAAATCACATCCGGGCCAACGCCTATGCAGCTTCGTGCCACTGTCTGCCTCGCGACTTTCCTGATATTGTTTCTCGCTCCCGGGGCCGGTTCCGATACGGCCACCTCGGCTCGACCGTTTCTCGGACGCTGGGACTTGACGCTCGAAGCTCCCGATCGTGAATATCCCTCTTGGCTCGAGTTGACTGAGGAATCTGGACAGTTGAAAGCCCAAATGGTGGGCCGCTGGGGGAATGCTCGGCCGCTTCCCAAGGTTGCGCTCTCGAATGACACAT
>Ga0187783_10000438_pt1 | contig 30779 bp, 31 predicted proteins | sample 1015_SJ02_MP02_2_FD_132471 | JGI IMG/M metagenome (GOLD analysis project Ga0187783, IMG submission 132471) | Tropical peat soil microbial communities from peatlands in Department of Meta, Colombia - 1015_SJ02_MP02_20_MG | ecosystem: Environmental > Terrestrial > Soil > Wetlands > Peat | place... | reverse complement strand
GCGCTGCGCGGATCTCCTCGTCGTCTTCGTCTTCGTCGTCGTCTTCGTCGTCGGCCGGAGAAATCGCCTCGAATTCAGCGTACACGTTTTACCTCGTTACCGGCATGCGCTTTGAAACAAAGTACCCGGTCATCGTTAAGGCGTCGCTAAGAGAGGATTATCGCGACCAGACTTACGGTGCGGGCGACGGGCTCGGAGCAGCGTTGCTGCAGAGCGCGGCGGCCGACATTACGGCTTTCGCGGCATCGTTTTCGCGCGAAGCGGTTTGATCGATCGTCCAGTGCAGCGCTTCGATCAGACGCGACATTGGGTTATAGCCCAGCGCTAGGCCCGGAATGGTGGACGGGTCGATATCGTACGGGTTGGGCGGCAGGCCGGCGTAGTTGGGATTGGACTGAAGTGGATTGCCGCCGTTGGGAGGCGGGGTGGACGTCCCGTTGTTCACGTCAGGCTGACTGAACTGGCTGATGTAGGCCTCGTCGGCGTGCTGGAGATCCGCCATCGACTGCGTGTCCACGAAGCCGCTAATAATGTCGAGCGATGCATTTTGGGCTGCCAGAGCTTTGAGCAGCTTCTCGCGGATCTCTTGCAGCTGCTTATCGTCCTCCGGCCGGCCGGTTCCATTGAGCAGCTGCGGTGAGTCCAAGGCGGTCTCGATCGCAATGATGTTGTTCGCAATCGGACGGATCAAGTTCTCCATCCCTTGCAGCGCCAAGGTTTGCGACGGATTCGATACGCCGCCGGGATCGCCGGCAACCGGATTGTTCTGATCGGTGCCCCCGATGTCACTACCGTAGAGTGCGGCGTTGTTGTATTGGGTGAAGAGTGCGGGGCTCTTCTTGATCGTCGCATCGTTCTGCAGCATCATGCCGACCGCCGGTGCGACGTGCTCGTGCAGCTCGGCGCAGAGCGGACGGGTCACGATATGATAAATCTGCGGGGGAGGAGTCGGAGTGGCTCCAACCGCGAGCGTCGCAACCATCACCGCCACGATACCTCGGAACACTCCTCGCCTCTACTCCGTCAACAAGCGGGGAGACCTGCTTGCGACCGCCGCCGGCTTATCCCGCGAGAAACCGGCGCAACCAGGCGAGTATCAAATTCAGGCGCTCGACTCGGTGGATAGGCGAGCCCGTCCGCGACAGATCGTGGTTCTCGCCCGGCACCGCGACGTACTCGACCTGCCGTCCGAGAATCTTCAACGACGTGAACTCTTGAAGCGTCTGATCGATCGGCGCGCGCGTATCTTCGTCGGCGTGCAAGACCAGGACGGGGGTGTGAATGCCGGCGACATACGTGAGGGGCGAGAACTTGGCATACGCGGTGCTCGCCGGATCCCAAGGCGGCCCTAAGCCGTAGTATCCTCCGGCCAAGCCATTCTTCCCGGCAAAGTCGGCGGCGAGGTTCTCGCTTTGCATGTTGCTGACCGCGCGTTCCGCCACGGCGGTTTTGTAACGATCGGTATGCGCGATCACCCAGAGCGTTGCATAACCGCCGTACGATCCCCCGAGCACTGCCAAACGCGTCGCATCCACGTCGGGTCGCTGCACCGCTGCGTCCATCACTGCCTGCACGTCTTGAAACATCGCGTCGCCGTAGTTGTTTTCGAGCGACTCTTCGAACGCGTAGCCGTGACCGGTGCTTCCGGCCGGATCGCAGAAGACGACATTGTAGCCCATCGCGGCGTACAGCTGAAACTCCTGAAAGAAGGTGTCGCCGAACTGTGTCTCGGGGCCGCCGTGAATGTCGAGCAAGGTGGCGTGTTTGGCTTGGGCACCGCCGGTCGCGGGCATGAACCACGCTTGCACGTTAAACCCGGCCGGATCTTTTACCGTGAACTCTTGCGGTTTTGAGAGCGTCACCGAAGCGAGATAGCCGGCGTTCACTCCGGTGAGCTGTCGCGGCGATCCGCCGGCCAGGTCGGCGACGTAAATGTCGGCCGGATGTGCAAAGTCGCTGTACAGATACGCAACCCGGCTGCCGTCGCGCGACGCGGTGCACGACCACGCCTCGCCATGCGGTGGCGTCAGCTCGCTCAACGCACCGCCCGCAAGATCGATCACTCGCAAGTTGGAGTACCCCGGACCGTCCACGTTCAGCACCGCGCGGCCACCCGGCAGGGGCGCCTCGCACAAACCGCCACCCTCTTTCATATCGGCGAGCAGCGAGTCGCCCCACGGCGTCGTGTCGCGCGCAACCAAGACACGCCGGTCGCTCCCGTCGCGCGCCGCCGAGACCAAGGCGGGCAGTTCGGCCGAATCCTTGACGTCGGCGCTCAAAAAGTACACGCGGCTGCCATCGGGGCTAAAGAATAGCCCGAAATTAGCCGGTAGCGGCGACGCGACTTTTTGCAGGGCGCCGCCGGTGGACGGCATCGTGTAGACGTCGTTGGGTCCGCTGTCGACCGATTCATAGCGCAGCGAATCCACTAAGATCGTGCGATCGTCAGGCGACCACGCGTCAAAGCCTTCCGAATACTCCCCAGAGGTAAGTTGCAGCGGGTGCGAACCGTCGGCGTTAACCGTCCAGACGTGCTGGTGATCTTGATAGGTGTAGCCCTGGCCGTTGGTTTCAAAAAACAGCTGATCGATGATGTGGATGTCGGTCTTCTTCTGCGAGGCCTTCGGCGTGAAGCCGGCTTTCCCAAAGTCTATGTACGCATCGTGCGGCGGGTCGGTGTCGGTAACGCTCAGCGCGATCCGGTCGCCGGCGTGCGAAACGACCGGGCTCCCCACGCCCTGCTTGATGTGGGTGAGCTGGACGATCGCGCCGGTCGCTAGCGTGTAGCGGTAGAGCTGGGGCTTCTGTTTGTCGGCCGAGCGAACGAATACGAAGCTGCGGCTATCGGGCATCCATGCATAGTCACCGTCGCCCGTGTGGTTGGTCACATTGTGGGTTAGCTTGCCGGTGGAAACGTTGACAAGCTCGACCGTTCGGTCGTAGCTGTCCTTGGGGCCGTTCATGCGCGACGCCTCGACCAGCACGTACGCGCCGTCGGGCGAGAGCGCGGCGTTGCTCAAGAACGTCAGCTTGAAGAGATCCTCAGGCGCTACCGGCGCCGCTGAAACTGCGAGCGGGGAAAGCGCTGCGAGGAGCGCGGCCAACGAGAACAAGCGCATGCCCCTGATACCCCCCACGCTGCCGGGTGGTTTCACGTCCCTTTCTCGCCGCCGGCATAGAAAATGAGCTTGAAGATCGCCTGCGGGACGGTGATCAGCGTGTTGGGATCGCCGTAAGCGGCGTAAATCTCCGCTCGGCGGAGGCGCAAGTGATAGGCAATCGAGATATTCGAGCAGGTCCCCTCGCAGTTGCCGCCGCCGTTGGGTTGGGGCGGATATCCGACCACGCGACGCACGCCGATAGCGAATGAGGAGTTCGAGCTGACCTGATAGGCGTACGCAATTCCGTCGAACCATTGAACGTTGGGCGACACCGCGTGGAAATACTGGGCCGTATCGTCGAGCGTGAGCGTCACCGCTCCGCGATTTCCAACTCGGATGGTCGAGTTGCGAAACCACGTGTCGAGGCGGCCGCCGGTGCCGTAGGTTCCGGTATAAAACTGAATCGAGGTCGGGGTCGCTGAGGATCCGTGGGTCGGGAAGTTGTTGAGATTGTTCTGCATTCCGCTGTGATAGGTGATACTGGCGCCCGCGTTTTGCGAGATGGGCGTGAGCTGCGACCCAAAGCGCCAGTAATCGGATCCCGAATAGAGCTGCAGGTCGATCGTGCCTTTGGTCAGGAAATCGACCAAGACTTGGTTGTCGCTCTGGGCTTGGCCGTACTCCGGTCCCTGGTAACGATCCATGAATCCCGAGACGCCGATCGACGATAGGAAATCCTTCGGAGCGAACGTCCAGACTCGCGCTCCGTAGAAAGCATAGCCTTCGATGCCGGGATGTGAATCGAACCCGTCAACTGGGTTGAAATACGTGCCGACGTCGCGAAAAGAACCGAAGAGCGCATACTGCTGATTGACAAACCCGCCGCCCGCATCGAGCCAATTTCCTTGCCCGGGGTCGAGCACGTTGGTTCCCCGATCGGTGGCGTAGTTCGCGTACGCCGAGAGATACTTTCCGTTCCACCAGCTTAGGCCGGCCTCGTCGGAAACGTCGCGCACGCCGGGAAGATCGGCCATGACCTGCTGGAACGCGGCGTTCCAGTGGTTGTCGTCCGAGGTGTAGTTCAACGCCGTAGCCGCGTCGTTGCGGCCGTCGCCGATCGCGTCGAATCCGGCCAGGCCAAACGATCCCTCTTTGCCCTCGAACGCGTACCCTTGCGCGGGCGTCGGAATCGCCGGCGTATAGAGCGTGGTCCGAAAACCGTTGCACACGTCGCAGTTGAAGTTGTTGTAATATGGCGCCGCTTGGGTGAAAAATGGGCGAACCTCGGTATATACGCGTTGGTAAACGGTCGGAGCAATCGTTTGCTGATCGATCTCGACGTTTGAATAGTCGGGATGGAATGTGCCGAAAATCGCCGCGGTTTGCGCCACTGGGATCGAGAAGTCCGCGCCGACGCGCGAGGTGCTGCCGCCGGCCGATGCCGCCGCCACCGAGCCGAGCGCGTACATGCCGACTCTCGGGCGCGGCAACGGCGGCCGATCGAGGGTCGGGATATTCAGCCGTCCCGCGCGGGCCGGATCGTCGGGGTTGGTCTGCGACTCGTCGTACGACCAGACGTCCAGGTCGCCGGTCGAGCGAACGTAGCGCACGAACTGCGCCCGCCACATGCCCGGATGCGCGCCGTGAACCACCCCCAACGGGATCGCCATGGTAACGACGTATCCATCGGAGGTCGTCATCCCATGGGACTGCCAGGCCGGCGCAAACGCCGTGTTCTCGCTGGACGCCTCGTTATGCGCGCCATTGGGATTCGATTCGAACTGGTATTGAAAACCGGCCGGTCCGGTGGGCCAAAGATCCACCCAAACGGCGTCGTCGGTCCAGGCGATGCCTCCGTTGATGTTGCTGCCGCCGGCTACCGTGTCGTCGCTGTGCTGCGTAGCCATCAACGCCTCGCGCTGCTGCGCGTCGAAGCGCACGTACAGAAACTTGCCGTCGGTGGTGATATGCACGATCGTTGCGTCTGCCGACGCGTGGGCATGTCCGACGTCCCATCGCAGCGAAGCGGACGCGCTTTGGTTCCAAGCGGCGAGCGGCGCGTTGGCCTGGAGCGGCGGCCCCGGCGTCGCGTGCGGGACGGTAAGCGGCGCGGTAACCATCAGAGAGTCGCCCCGTCGAGGTCGGAGCGGCTCTCGCGCTTTAAGGTGGACGGATCGACACGCTCGCAGCTACGCGGCTCGTGCCCGCTCCGGCACACGAGCGCGCCCGCAAGATCGGCACCCCGAAGGTCGGCATTGTGAAAGTCGACGCAGCTCACCCGCGATTCGCCGTAGTGCGCGCTTGGCGTGTCCGCGTTGAGCGAGCAAAGCCTCGCGTTGCGAAAGTTCGCATCGCGCAAATCCGCGTTGGCAAAATCTACGCCCTCGACGTCGGCACCCGCGAAGCTGACGCCGCGAGCCCTCGCGTCGCGGAAGTCGCTTCCGACGATCGAAACGCCCCCAAGATCTATCCCCTGGAGATCTACGCCTTGCGCGTCGCAGCCGGTGCATTCCCGAAAGATGCCGCGCAGATCGGCTGCGTCCAGTCCACTCAACCCGGGGCGCAGGTCCGCGCCGGTGAAGTTCGCTCCGTCGAAACGAGCTCCGTGCAGCCGCGCTCCGGCCAGATCGACTCCGGTCAGATTCGCGCCGCGTAAGTCCGCTCCGCGAAGGTCCGCGCGCGAAAGATCGACACCGGTGAGGTTGGCGTTGCGCAAGTTGGCGTTGCGAAGATCCGCGCGCGCAAGGTCTACGCCGACGTAATCGACCTGCGAGAGATCGGCTCCGCGCAGATCCCGTCCGGCCAAATCGCATCCGGTGCAGCTTGCCGGCAGTCCCACCGCCAGCGCGAGCGTCAGCGCAATCATTTTTCCTCCGTTTCATCGCGCCAAAAGTGGCGCAGCGAACCAAGCCTCATGCCGCGAGGCCAATTTGTCGGGATTGTCGGGTGACTTAGAGCGCGGTTACGTCAGACGGAAGCGGTCATCGATCGTTTATGTCCGTGCCGATCAATTTAGCTTTGGAAAGGTCTAGGTGTTTCAAGTCGACGCCGCTCAGGTCGCATCCGTTGAGGGTCGCACCGTTGAAGTTGGCTCCATCCAGTTTTGCGTTGCTGAAATCGGTGCCGACCAGCTGCGCGCCGGCAAAGTTGACGTTGCGCAGGTCCGCGCCCGAGAAATCGTCTCCGTTCGTGCGCACGCCCCGCAAATCGAGGCCCGCGAGATCCGCCCGGCTAAAGTCGCAGCCCTTGCAGCCGTTGAGAATGTCGCGTGCTTGCGAGCCCCCCATCAGGGCATGGGTGAACTGACAGCCTGAGGACCACGTGTTGGTGAAATCGACGCCGCTCAAGTTTGCGTGCGAGAAGTCGCAGCCGCTCAGATGGGCGTTACGAAACGAAGCTCCGGCGAGATTCGCTCCCGAAAAATCGGCGCCGCTCATCGTGCTTTCCGAAAAGTTGACGCCCGAAAGATTCGCTTTGGAAAAATCCACGCCGTTGTAGTTCGCGCCGTGCAAATCTCTGCCGGCCCAGTTGACGCCGCTATAATCGCACCCTACGCAGCTGTTGCCCTGGGCAACCCTAGTGCCGTAGCCGCGCGCAACTTGCGCTTTGATCGTCGCGCGAATCTTTTGCTCCAGGTCCTTCGTCTCTGGAACCGTAACGTCGAAGTTCATCCCAGGGACCGACACGCTGGCGCCCGGAACGTCGACGTGGACCGGCGGAACGTTGACCTGCGTGGGTGGAACTTCGACGTGCACCGACGCGGGGGGCTGGGACGGCGGCGTCGCCTCGACCACGCGAACGTAGCGAGTCACGATTTTTTCCTTCGCCGGGGCCTCGGCAGCGGAACTTGCAACCGCGGGCGTTGCGGATCTTGTCACGGCGGCCGCCGCCGATTTGGCTGCGGTGGGAGCGATTGCCGGAGCGGCAACCGTTGCCTGGGCTACCGCCATTTCCGGTGCGGCAATCGAGGGTGCAACCACGGCAATGACCAGCGCGATTGCGCCCACCACCACGACCGCCGCCGCTGCCGGCGCGAGCGCGAGATTCGTGGCGATGTTGCGTCCGGCACCGAGAAGGCGCTCGATACGAAGCGATATGTGTTTGCGCGTATCGAACACGCCCGGCGCCGGGATCGGGTTGCGCGGCCACGCCGCGCTTTCGGCCATCTTAGTGAGGCACAGCGCGTAGGGTCGAACTTTGCCGACGAACGATAGCACCCAATCGTCGCAGGCGACCTCGCGCTCGAGATCCAGCTGCTGCCCGATGAACTGCGCGGCCGGATTCCATCCTAAGAGCGCGCCGATCAGGCGCTGAACTCCGTTGCTCCAATCGTCGGCACGCCGCAGATGCGCGAGCTCGTGCAGGCAGATTTGATCGACCTCAGGCTCTGAAAGCCGTTCGAGCAGCGATCGCGGTACTAAAATCATCGCGTCGAACAGGCCGACCGCGATCGGAACGTCGGTCTCGTCGCTGACGCACAGCCGCACGGCGCGCGCGCCTTTGTTCGCGCGCAGCCACTGAGGCATTGAATCGCGGTATTCGACCGGAAGCGGTAGCGAATCTCGCTTGAGCTGTTCCAGCCGAGTCAAACCAATGGCAAGGCGGGCCAGCCCGTAGGCGGCTAGCAGCAGCCAAGCCGCAAAGACCCCCAGCACGAGGTCGATCGGAAGCGTTAATCGCGGCCGGCCCGGCAGTCCGGCTTGTTCTCGTTCGATGCCTGCGGGCGCGGTAGGCGTCGCGGTCCTGCGTAATTCGTGTCGCACCGGCCGCGCGGCGTTAATGTGAGCAGGAGGCGGTAATGCCTGCGAGGGCTGCAGGCCGTTCGAAGCGGCAGCAACGGTTCCCGGCGGAGTAAAGAACGCTATGGTCGTGACAACCGGAACGACGATCGCCGCCGCCAGCGTCGCGCTCCACACCACGTAACGCGTCGACGCGTTGGTGCTCGGCCAAATCCGTAGTAACAGCCAAACGCACAACACGAGCAGCGCATCCTGCCATAGCGCGTTGAGCGCCATCGCAGAAATCGCACTCGCCAATGTCACCAATCCCTGTTCGAGGTGCATCACTTTTCGGGTTCCTCGTATTGCTCGATCAGCGCTTTGAGCCGTTGCAGCTCTTCGCTCGAAGGCCGTTCGCCTTCGATCAATCGCAGCGCAAGCGAACCTGCGCTGTTGTCAAAGAAGCGGGAGAGTAGATGACCGACGGCGCTGCCGGCAGCCTCCTCGCGTGCGAGCAGCGGCCGGTACACGTAGGCGCGGCCCGCTTCATCGTGCTCGACGTATCCTTTGCGTTCGAGAATGCGCATCGTGGTCAAGACGCTGTTGTAAGCGATCGGCGGCGGAGGGAGTGCCGCCGTAACGTCGGCTACCGTCGCCGCGCCCTTCTGCCAGAGCACCTCCATGAGCCGAAGCTCCCCCTCGGTGAGCGTGTTCGAACGCCGACGCGCCATGCTAGCGTCCGAGATCCGGGCCCCAGCCCGGAAAGATGCGCAAAGGAGTCAGGGAATCGGGGAGTCTCACCCGGGTCCGCGCCGTCGCCGGCAGGTCTACGCCTAAGGAATCTGGTCTGCGGGTCATGTTGCCTCCTAGGTGTCTACTAACGATTTAGTTGAATCATACCGGAGCCCGGCTCGATTGTCAACTAAATATTTAGTATTAGAAGACCGCGCAGGAGCGACCGTCAGGACCAGGCCTTGCGGGAAAGCAGTGACGGTCTGCCAATAAGGAGGGCTGATTTATCGCCCTACGACCCCAAGGAGAGCTCATTGCTTCCAGCGGCGCGCGTTGCGCTGATATGTTTGACCGCGGGTTTCCTCGCGGCGTGCGGTAAAGGCACACCGATCACCAGCGGTACGCCGACCCCGGCTCCTACGCCCACCCCGGGGGTCACCAGTCAGTACCCGATCCCTTCGGCTTCGAGCCAGCCGATGGGCATCGCCGTCGGGAGTGACGGAAACCTCTGGTTCACGGAACTTGCAACCAGCAAGATCGGGCAGTTAAACTCGGCCGGCTCGATCACCGAGGTCGTTACCCCCACTCGCAAGGCCCAGCCGTTTGGAATCGCCTCGGGACCGGGGCCGAATTTAAACGTCTGGTTCACCGAAGAAAGCCTCGGGCGGGTGGCCCAGATCACGATTAGCGGTCCGCCCTATACGGAATACACGCTCCCAAATTCGGCCGCGAAGCCGGTTGGAATCGCGCTCGGTTCGGATGGAAACATGTGGGTTACCGATCCGGGAACGAACTCGATATGGCGTATCCAGCAGCTGCGCGTCAAGCCGCACATCAGGTTCACGCAGTTCAAGCTAACCGGAAACGCAAAGCCGCTCGCAATCACCAACGGTCCGGACGGCGCGCTCTGGTTCACCGAGCCGGGAACCAACAGCATCGGCCGCATCCCGATCAGCGGCAGGCCGCTCTCCCAGTATCAGATCACGACTCCCGACTCGGGCCCGGCCGGGATCGCAGCCGGAACGGATAACGCGCTCTGGTTCACCGAGCAGACCGCCAAACAGCTCGGCCGCATCTCGACCAACGGCACGATCACGGCCCAATACCCGCTTCCCGGCTCCGTAACGCCCGACGTGGTCGTTCAAGGGGTGGACGGCAACTTCTACTTCACCGACACGTTGGGAAACAAGATGGGGCAGTTCTTCTACAAAGCGCACAACGTCAACTACTACCCGATTCCCACTGCGAGTTCAGAACCGACCGCGATGACCTTGGGGACGGACAGCCAGATATATTTCGTCGAAACCGCCGGAAATAAGATCGGGCAGTTTCGCTACTTTAACGTCTGATCGGGCCGCGCATCCGCCGGCGCTAGCTCGGCCAGCGCGCAGAGGCTGCCCGAAGCGTTCCCGATCAAGAAATAGCGCGCTCCCGCCTGTACGACGTGCAGGGCGCAATGCGGCGACAGCATCGTCGACTCCAACACGCTCAAGCGACGTTGACGGGGCCTAAGAAGCCTGACTTGCAGCAGCCTGCGCGCAACGAAATAGGCTGCGCAGAGCATGAGTGCCAGAAGCCCGAGCTTTTCAAGGTAGCTTATCCAGAAGCTCGCGGCCAAAGAGAACGTTTATCCCGCGGGCTCGCGTGCGAAGATCTTGCGCTTGAAGGCGACGACTTTCCGCTCGATCTCGTCAATCGGTTCGCGCACGACGACGGCGTTTCCAGTGGTAAGGCTTATGACGGTCTCGCCGTTATGCTCGACCGATTCAATCAAGTCGCAGTTCAGCAAGAGCGCTTGTCCGTTGGGCCGCGTTAACGCGATCACTATCCCGGCTTTCCGGTTTGCGCGCGGACTCGCCTGTCGCGCATCCGGCGGTCGGAGTTGCGAGCGTTCTCTTCGTCAAGGTCGAGCTCTTCGCGGCGTGCCTCTCCCGCCTCGTACGTCTGCCGGCGACGCTCTTTCAAGGTGTCGATGACCCGCCGCTCGCGCCGTGCGGAGACGAGCTCGCGATGCGAGCGTTCGCAGGCGGCCTCCAACGTGGCCTGGCGATCGGCGTGCCCGGCAATGGCAGAATCGAGATATCGCAAGTGTGCGTCGCGCAGCCGAAGTTCCGCGTGGTGAGGCGCACGCGCCGCCAGGGCCAACTCCCGCAGCTGCTGCACGCGCGCGACGGCAAGCGCATCGCGCACTTGCAAGCTCTTCTCGAGCGCGCCGCGGTCGGCGGCAAAACGCCGCGATCTTTCTGCCTCGATCTGCTTTCGGCGGTCGAGCAGTGCTTCTAGGCTGAACCGAAAGCCTGTCGGCATATCGGGAAAGTTCCCACCGCAGGAGCTATCGAGCCAATTGCGTGCGCTCGCGCCCGACCGAGACGATCTCGATCGGCACGCCAAGAATCTCGCCGATGCGTTCGACGTAATCACGGGCTGCCTTGGGAAGATCGGCGATGCGCCGGTAACCCCGAATAGGTTCGCTCCATCCGGGAAGCTCCTCGATCTCGACCTCGAGTCCGTCTTCGCCGACGTCGGCAAAGCCCGCAGGCTTCCTACCACGACGGTAGCCGGTGACGATTCCGATCCGCTCGAAGCCGGTGAGCACGTCAAGCTTGGTGATGACCGCGCTACTCAGTCCGTTGAGCGTTACGGCGTATCGCGCGGCGACGGCATCGAGCCAGCCGCAACGACGGGGCCGCCCCGTCACGGTTCCGTACTCCCCGCCTTGCTGGCGCAGCTGCTCGGCGCGATGGTCGTGCAGCTCCGATGGGAACGGGCCTGCCCCAACGCGCGTTGAGTACGCTTTAAGCACGCCGATCACGCGTCCGATCGCACTAGGCCCGATGCCCAGACCGGTGCACGCGCCGCCTGCGATCGTGTGAGAACTGGTTACGAAGGGATACGTCCCGTACCCGACGTCGAGCAGCGTGCCTTGAGCACCCTCCAGCAACACGCGCTTCCCTTGCGTCAGCCGTTCCTGGAGCCAGGCCACGCCGTCAACCACGTGCGCTTTCAATCGTTCGGCGTGACCGATCGTCGTTTTCAGTAGATCGGCGGATTCACCGTCGCCGGCGTTCGTTCGGATCTTATCGGCCAGCTCACGAGTTCGCAGCAAATCGGCAAAGCGTATTCCGGTGCGGGCAACGCGGTCAACGTAAGCCGGCCCGATTCCGCGTCCGGTGGTTCCGATGGCATCGAAACGCGCAACCTCGGCAGCCTTATCTCGCTGCACGTGGTATGGGAAAACGATATGAGCCCGGTCCGAAATCTTCAGTCGCGTCAGGTCCATGCCCAGCGCGGCCAGCGCATCGAGTTCCTCGACGAGCGTCTGCAAGTTGACGACCGTGCCACCGCCGACGAAAAGCTCCACGTGGCGATGCATCACTCCCGAGGGAACGATGCGCAGCGCCAGCTCGCGCTCGCCCACGACGATCGTATGCCCGGCATTGTCGCCTCCACCATATCGTGCGACGACGTCGTAATCGCGCGCATAGAGATCCACGATCCGGCCTTTGCCTTCGTCGCCCCACTGCAGCCCTACGATCACATCGGCTTTAGACATGACTTCCCATTCCTAGCGAGTCGCGTCGTTAACCTTCGACGCCGGACGTAGACGAGGAGAAGCGTCCAGTTTTTTCGGGCCAGCCATGGATGGCTGTTTCAAAGCTTGCTATCCCGAAAAAATGGACGAGCAGGAGCGCGCATGGAGGCGCGCGACGGGCGTCTTCTCGTCGCCTATGTCCGGCGTCGCAGGCTAACTGCAGCGCCGAGCGCCTACTCTGTATTGAACTCCAGGTCGCTGGTATCGCCCATCGGGATCTGCGAAACGCCTTCAAACTGCGTCATCACGAACTCCGAGAAAAGCGCGTTGGGCCATCCGAAGTCGCGACGCGTGTACTGCTGAGGATTGTCGGGATTGAACGATTCGTGCAGCAAGTGGTCGCCGGGATCGCTGGCCAAAAGCTGGCCGAGCACGTCTTGTTTTTCGGCGCCGGTCGTAGCGGTCATGCCTTCGACGATCAGCGCTAGCGGCCAGACCCAGTGGTCCGGCGTATGGTAGCTGCCGATGCCGCGCGCCAGGTGTCCCTGGTAGAACGACGGATTGTCCTGCGAAAGCAAAAAGCGACGGGTGTTTTCGTAGTAACGGTCGTTTGGAGCGGTATACCCGAAATACGGGGCCGCCAGCAAGCTTGGGATATTGGCGTCGTCGGTGAGAATCGCATGGCCCAGACCGTCGACTTCATAAGCGTAGATGTAGCCGTACTTCGGCACCAGGACGAGGCCGTAGGTTTGTATCCCGCGCTGAACCTCATCGCGGAGCGCGCGAGCTTCGCGGGCCTTGACGACGTTGTGGTACGCCTTTAGCTCGATCTCGGCCATGTCGCCCAGTGCCACGACGGCGAACATCTCCGATGGAATCAAGTAATTATACTGACAGGCGTCGTCGGAAGGGCGAAAACCGGTCCAAATCATCCCGGTGTAGCCGACCGGATAACCCTGACCGTTGTTGGGCAGCTCCTTATGAGTGTAGCGCGAGTCGCGGGGATGATTCTGCTCGCGCTCCATGGTGGCGAGCACGTCGTCGAGCATGGTCGAGAAGTCGCCCGTGAAGATCGAGGCATCGCCGGTCGTCTTCCAATAGCTCCAGGCCAGCGCCGTGGGATAGGCAAGTGAATCGAGCTCGAACTTTTGTTCCCACACGCGATAATCCAACGTGTACGCGTTGGCGTACGGATCGATCTGCAGATACTTCACCATCCGCGCGATAATCGCGCGCAGCAGCGCGCGCACGTCGGGATCGTCCTTCGAAAAGAAGAGATACGGCCGCGCCTGAGCGCTGGCGTCGCGCAACCACTCAGCCGGGATGTCGCCAGTCATGATGTAGGCGGTGCCGTCGGGCGCATACTGGGCCAGCTTGCTGGTGTCGAGCAGCGCGGCGCGAAACATCTCCTCGAGATGTGGGTTTGGGCTGCGGTAGTCGGCCGCGGCCTGCTCGATCGAGCGCAGCTCGAGTGCGAGTGCCGGTGAGTTCAGCGCAATCACGGTTCCCAACGACGCCAGCAGCGCCGCTATAGCGAAGATACGGCGCCTCATTGAGGCCAGGTTCCGTGTGCGTACAATGCCGGCAACTCCCGATAGCGTCCTAGATAATCGAGCCCGTAGCCCACAACGAAGACGTCGGGGACCTCGAAGGCCCTGTATTTAATTTCAATATCGGCAATTCTCCTGTGAGGCCTGTCCAGGAGCGTGCAGACGGCCAACGACGCCGGTCCTCGCTCCAGCAGCCTCTTAACCACGTATTGGAGCGTCAAGCCGGTATCCACGGTGTCGTCCACCAAGATCACATGGCGCCCTGCTATCGGGATGGCAACGTCCTTTTCCAGCTCGATGCCGTCGCCGTCGCCGCACTTGTTAACCGAGATAAAATCGACGTGGCAGGGAACGCTCACGGCCCGGACGAGGTCGGCCAGAAAGGTCGCAGCAGCCGAAAGCAATCCGATCATGAGCGGGGTTTTACCCGAGTAGTCTTGGGAGATAGCCTTGCCGATGGCGGCGACCCTACCCGCAATCGATTCCGAATCGAAGAGCGGGTCGCCGATCACGAAGCCCGCTTTAGACGGGAAAACACCCGCTCGACATCTCGGCGAGTGAAGAGCTTGACGTTGATCCGGGGGTGGTGCGACCGCATCAGCCGCAGCTTGCGGTTCTTGCGCGTGTTGCGAATCGGCTTGGCTACGGTGACCTCGATATAGAGATCGTATTCGGGCAGATAAAAATCCGGTGTGAAAAACTCAACCGGCCGGCCTTGCTCGTTCCAGGCGATCGGGAAACTGCGGGGCTCGTACTGCCAGGGTATTCGATAGAAGTCGAAGATGCGCGCCAGCTCGGCTTCACTCGCATGTGCGAACGGGACCCGGGACATAGCCACGGGCTGTTATCTACGACGCGCTCGGCAGGTTATCCCTCCGCGAACCGTATAACGAAGCGAGCGCCGCCGAGCGGCGATGCCTCAAGCCAAAAACCCCCGCGTGCGCGCTCTACGATCGCTTTGACCACCGCTAAGCCGATGCCGCGCCCGGAACGTCCGGCCGATTTGCCGCGCACGCCCATCACGAAGACCGACTCTCGCACTTCGGGAGCGACGCCGAATCCGTCGTCTTCGACGGCAATGGCCACAAACGGCGTTTGACGCTCGCACGAGATCTCCACCGTTCCGCCATCGCTGCCGTATTTCAAGGCGTTCTCGAGCAGATTCGCCAGTGCGTGCACGCAGGCGTCGCCGTCAACGCGCGCGTGGGCGGCCTCGGGGACGCGGGTGCGGATCGTGACGCGCCGCGACGCCGCCATCGGCGATAACATTTCAACCGTCGCTTGGATCTGCTCTACAACGTCGCACCGCGCAGCGTGAGCGCAATCGCCGAGATCGAGCAGCGAGAACTCGAGCAGGCCGTCGACCAATCGTCCCAGACGCAGGGTCTGACGGCGCGCCGTCTCCAGGAACCGGCGTGCGGTTGCCGGATCGACGTCGCCTTCCAGCAACGCCTCGATGTAGCCGCGAATCGAGGTCAACGGCGTACGCAGCTCGTGGCCGACCGTTGCCAGCAGATTGCCGACCGCGCGGCGCTGGTCCGCCGGATCAGCCGCGGACGAATTTATAGCCGAATCCATGAACGGTCCGCAGCATCGGCGGTAGGCGCCACGGCTCCTCGATCTTAGCCCGCAAGCGATGGACGTGCACGTCGATCGTTCGTTCGTCGCCATTGAAGTCGAAGCCCCAAACCCGTTGCAAGAGCCAGTCACGCGAGAGCGCCACACCGGCGTTGCCGGCCAGCTCCATCAGCAACGCGAACTCACGCGGCTTGAGCCTGACGTCGGTCCCGTCCACCCGCGCTTCCCTGGCGCCGGCGTCGATTTCCAAACGGCCAAAGCGAAGGATCGGTCCGGGCTCTGCCACCGGCCGTCCGGCGCGCCGCAGAATCGATTTTATCCGCGCGACCACTTCGCGCGCAGAGAAGGGCTTGGACACGTGGTCATCGGCGCCCAACTCAAAGCCGAGAACGCGATCGACCTCGTCGGAACGGCCGGTTACCAGCACGATTGGAATCGTACGTTCCTCGCGCCGCAACGTTCGCAGCACGTCGTAGCCGTTGACCCCTGGAAGACCTACGTCGAGCAGCAGCAGATCGGCCGCGCCACGGGCGCGTCGCAGCGCGGCGTGTCCGTCGGCGGCAGCGACGACTGCGTACCCTTCGCGCTCGAGGTGGTGTGCCAGCAGTTCGCACACGGCTCGATCGTCTTCGGCAACGACGATCGTTTGCGGCGCCATGCCCGAACGAGTACCCCGACGAGGTAACGGTGGGACGTCGGAGCTCCTAGGCGAGCCTAGCCGCGCAACGGGCCGAAACGCGCGGCATGCTCGCGCAAGATCCGATAAATGGTCGCTGCGGGGAAGCCCAAACGTTCGAGACGACGGGCCGCAGACGGATAGCCGAGCGCCGGATTTTGCTCGCGCAGACGTTCGAAGGCCGCCGCACATCGCGATCCTTCGTCTTCTTCCAGCAGAGAGACCGCTTCGGCAGCCGCTGCGCCCTCGACTCCGCGGCCGATCAACTCGGCGACGAGGCGTTCGTTACCGAGCGGCTTACGCTTGCGTTCGGTGTAGAGCCGCGCGTACAACCGGTCGTCCAAGAATCCTTCGTCTTTGCAACGTTGGATCGCACCGCGCGTTGCCTCATCTTCGAAGCCCTTGCGTTCCAAATGCTGCCAGAGCCGCGATTCGGTGCAGCGTTGACGCGCCAGAAACTCCAGCGCCGCAGCATATGCCGTCCGCGCCACCGCCCGTTACTCCGCGACGGCGGCGGGAGCCCTCCCGTTGGTCGAAGCCGACTTCGCAAGCACGTCGCGAATCCTGCCCTCGATCTCGGCCGCAAGTTCGGCATGCTCCTCAAGGAAAGCTTTCGCGTTTTCACGCCCTTGGCCGATGCGCTGTTCACCGTAGGTGTACCACGAGCCGCTTTTACCAACGATGTTCTGATCGAGTGCCACGTCGAGAATCGATCCCATCTTTGAGATTCCGTGGCCGTAGGTGATGTCGAATTCGGCCTGCCGGAACGGGGGCGCCACCTTGTTCTTGACGACCTTGACGCGAGTCCGCGTGCCGACGACATCTTGGCCCACTTTGATCGTTTCGAGTTTACGCACGTCGAGCCGTACCGAGGCGTAGAACTTCAGCGCGCGACCGCCGGACGTCGTCTCGGGGTTTCCGAACATCACACCGACCTTTTCGCGAAGCTGGTTGATGAAGATCATCACCGTTTTACTGCGCGAGATCGCGGCCGTGAGCTTGCGCAGTGCCTGCGACATCAACCGGGCCTGCAGCCCGACGTGTGCGTCTCCCATGTCGCCTTCAAGCTCGGCCCGCGTGACCAGCGCTGCAACCGAGTCCACCACCACGACGTCAACCGCGTTGCTTCGCGTGAGCATCTCGGCGATTTCGAGCGCTTGCTCTCCGGTATCCGGCTGCGAGACCAGCAAGTTGTCCAGGTCTACTCCCAACGCGGCCGCATAGTTCGGATCGAGCGCATGCTCGACGTCGATAAAGGCTGCGGTCCCGCCGGGCTTTTGCGCCTCGGCGATGGCATGAAGCGCAAGCGTAGTTTTTCCGCTCGACTCGGGACCATAGATTTCGACGATCCGCCCGCGGGGAAACCCGCCGACGCCAAGCGCCAGATCCAGCGCGACCGAGCCGGTCGGAACGATCTCGAATGCCATCCGCTCTTGGAAATCGCCCATTCGCATGATCGAGCCTTTGCCAAACTGGCGCTCAATCTGAGCGAGCGCGTTGGTAAGCGCGACTTGCCGTTCGTCTTCTGCTGCCATGTGATTCCCTTCTCGTTTATAGTCCCCCACGCCGACTATCGCGGCGTGGGACCGCTTCGCTTCTATTCACTCTCTCACGTTCCAGTGCCAAGAGGGTGGCATTCATCTGCGAATATCGCGTCGATGAACTCGGAAGGAACAAACGGACGCAGGTCGTCCGGCCCTTCGCCCAGGCCAACGAACTTGATCGGAACTTCCAGCTCGTCAACGATCGCAACCAGCACGCCGCCCTTTGCCGTCGAGTCGAGTTTGGTGACGACGATTCCGCTGAGCTCGGTCGCTGCGTGGAACAGCCTGGCTTGCGAAATCGCATTCTGTCCGTTGGTGCCGTCCACGACCAGCAGCGTTTCGGCCGGCGGCTCGCCGAGCTCGCGTTCGATCACGCGCCGGATCTTCTTGAGCTCTTCCATCAGGTTTGTCTTGGTTTGAAGCCGTCCGGCGGTGTCGATCAGCACGACGTCGACGCCGCGCGCTTTGGCCGCGCGAACGCCGTCGAATACGACCGCGGCCGGATCTCCCCCATCGGTTCCGCGGAGGATCGAGGCGCCGCTTCGCGCGCCCCAAATGGCCAGCTGCTCGCCGGCCGCAGCGCGAAACGTATCGGCAGCGACCAGCAAGACGCGTTTGCCCTGCGCCGTCAGCAGGCGTGCGAGTTTGCCGATAGTAGTGGTTTTGCCGCTTCCGTTGACGCCGACGGCCAAAACGACGGATGGCTTGCGATCGAACGCCGGCACCGCTCCGGGAAGTGTTAGGAAACGCTCGACGTCTTTACGGAAACGCGCGATCGGCTGATCGGCGTGCTTCCATTCTTCCTGCCGCGCCACGGTCTGCAAGCCTTGGAGTATTTTCTGCGTCGCCGGTACTCCGAAATCGGCGAGAATCAGCGTCTCCTCGAGCTCGGTCCAGAACTCGGGCGTGAGCGGACGCTCGGACCGGCCCAACCGGGTGATGGTGGCGAAGCTCTCCCGCGCTCGCCCGAGCGAAGTGCGCAGGCGCGACAACCAACTCACCGCGCACTCCCTGCGTTCACGACTCCGACTCTACCACGCGAACGTATGTTCGGTCAACTGCTTCGGCGACTAGCCGGCCAGTACTCCGCGAATTCGGAATGACGCTTCTCTCCGCTCGTCGTCTGCCGATAGCGCTGGACGGCACGAAACACGTCGAGCGCATACTTCATTCCATTTACGTAACAGATTTCGTTGCCGTAATATGTCGGAATCGGCGCTTCCTCGATGCGGTATCTTTGATGATGCAGCTTGATGATTATTTCGGTGTCGAAATGAAAATCGTCCGTCATCGCCGACATATCGATTCTGCGCAGCGCGTCGAGCCGATACGCCCGGTAACCGCTATGAAATTCCGTAAGCTTCATGCCCAGCGCACGGTTTTCAAACCACGAGAGTATGCGATTGCCGACGTATTTGTACAGCGGCATCCCGCCGCGTAGCGCTCCACCGTATTCGGACATCATTCGCGATCCGAAGACGGCGTCGGTTCTGCCGGCAACGATCGGGTTATAGAGGTGATGAAGAATTTCCGGAGCGTATTGGCCGTCGCCGTGGAGCAACACGACGGCGTCGAACCCTTTCTCCATGAAATACGCGTAGCCGGCCTTTTGATTGCCGCCGTAACCAAGGTTTCGCTCGTTTTTAACGATATGAAGTTTGTAATCCTCGGAGAGCGTCTTATATCCGACCGCCAGCTCGTACGTCGAGTCGTGGCTCGCGTCGTCGAAAACGGCGACTTCCTCGATCTGGTCCCAAACGACGCGCGGAATCCGGCGAAGAACGTCCAACAGCGTTCCGACGGCATTGTATGCGACGATCAGAATGCCGATGCGCATGCCCAGGCTCGCGGCCAGGTGGGGCTCGGTAATCTGGGGGCCAATGCTTGCAGGCAGCCGCACGCTCATAATATTATAGCAGCCGTACTCTCGCCGTATTATACTTGTCTTAGGAGTTTCGCGATGTTTCGCTGGTTCTTGGCAATGATTTCGCTCTTGGCGTTTGCGGCGTGTGGGGGCAACCACGGCATTCCTTCCACGTCCCCTGAAACGGTGCCGCTTACGCGTCCGGGCGCTTCTCCGCCGGCGGTCGTCTTGAATGCGAGCTCGAGCGGGCCGGTGGTTTCGGCCGACTTATATGGCGCTTCGCTCGACACCTGGTACGACTTCCTCAACGGATTCGTCAATCCGTCGCTGCGTACGACCGGAATTCACCTGGTCCGCTTCCCCGGCGGTTCCGAATCGGACGCGTATCACTGGGAAAACGGCGGCTCAGTCTGCGACGACCAAGGCTACATTACGCCGCCGTCCACGTTCGACCATCTGATGGGCCGCGTTGCGGGCCCGTTGAAGATCGATATCGCGATCACGCTCAACTACGGCAGCAATCGAGCTTGCGACGGCGGCGGTGAGCCCAGCGAAGCCGCCGCCTGGGCAAAGCACGCGCTCGGCCGCGGCTACCGAGTCTCGCTGTGGACGGTCGGCAACGAAGTTTACGGTTCGTGGGAGTACGATCTGCACAAGCATCCGCACGATCCGCACACGTATTCGTATTGGGTACGCAACGGTTACTATCCGGCGATGAAAAAGGCCGATCCGAGCGCGCAGGTCGGCATCGTCGTTAACCTGCCCGACGATCATGCCTGGAACGACGTCGTGCTGCGCGAGGCTGCGCCGTTCGACTTCGTCGAGCTTCACTACTATCCGCAGTACAACGTCGACAGCGATGCGTTTCTGTTGGGTCCCGCGATCGATCACTTCGCGCGCTACCTCACCGGGCTGCGTGCCGAGATGACCGCTGCGGGCGTGGCCAAAACGGTCCCGATCTATCTCGGAGAGTACAATAACGATGCCGGGAACGAAGGGAAGCAGTCGGTATCGATCGTCAACGGTTTGTTCGTCGGACAGATGCTGGGCACGCTTGCGAACGCGGGCGTTCCGATGTCCACATTCTGGCTGGCCTACGGAAGTTGCGACGAAAACGGCGATTTCTCCAAGAAGCTCTACGGTTGGCAGCACTTCGGCAGCGAGGCGCTCTTCTCGGACGGCTTGCCCAACTCGTCGGAAGGATGCCCGAACACGCCGACCATCGCCGGCGGCACGCCCTTCCCAACGGCTCGGGTCATGGCACTGCTCGCCGATGAGGTCCCGGGCGGCTCGCACGTCCGTAACGTGAGCGTGCCGGCGTCGCTGGGAATCACCGTCCGCGCTTACGGGTTTGCCGTCACTGGCGGCTACGCGCTGGTCCTCTTCAACAATACGCTCTCGACCGTTGACGTTGATGCCGGCGTCGAGAACTCCGGGCTGAAAGGGTTTACGGGCACGCTGTTCGTCTATGGCGCGGCACAGTATAACCGTTCGAAGAACAACCACTGGGTCGGCCCGGTGGTGCGTAGCCTCGGCTACGTAGGCACGACTGTGCCGCTCGCGCTGGGTCCTTACAGCGTCTCGGTTCTAACCCTGCGCTGACATCGCGGCTGCGCGCCGGTCTGCCGCCTGTTCGCGCCGCCGTTCGCGCAAAAAGTGGAAGAACTCCACGCCCTCGCGCACGCGCCGCTTCATGACCTGCCGGTCGCCGATCATGCCGCCCAGCAGCGAGAACATCTTGCGCGGGCGGAAGTAGAAGCGGCGATAAAACTCGTCCACCGACTCGAACATCATGGTCGAGGTAAGCCCTGGGTAGTTCAAGGCCGCATGCTGCACGCTGTGACTGTCCACCAAACCGTCCTGCAGCTCCAACCAGCCGTTCTCTTGCGCTTGCTTGTACAGATACGTGCCGGGATAAGGCGCTGCCAGCGAGACCTGGATCGTTTCCGGATCCATTTCGCAAGCGAAGTCGATGGTCTGCCGGATCGTTTCCGGCGTCTCCCCCGGCATGCCGAGAATGAAGGTGCCGTGCACTTTGATGCCCAGCTCGCGGCAGTCCTTAGAGAAACGACGGATGATGTCCAGGCGCGTCCCTTTCTTCATATTGTTGAGCACCTGTTGGTTTCCCGATTCGTAACCCACCAGTAGCAGGCGCAATCCGTTTGCCTTCATGATCTCTAACGTCGCACGCGGCACGTTCGGCTTGGCGTTGCACGACCAAGTAATTCCGATTCGGCCGAGGCGCCGCGCGATCTCTTCGACGCGCGGGACGTTATCGGTAAGCGTATCGTCGTCGAAAAAGAATTCCTTGACTTCGGGAAAGAGCGTCTTTGCGCGGGTCATCTCGGCTTCGACGCTTTCCGCGCTGCGAACGCGATAGAGATGACCGCCGATCGTTTGCGGCCACAAGCAAAACGTACAGCGCGATTTGCAGCCGCGCCCGGTATAGAGCGAAAGGTACGGATGCTGCAAGTAGCCGTTGAAGTAATTCGGGATCGTCAAATCGCGCCGGTAGACGTCGAGCACGGAAGGAAAGGCATCCATGTCGGCGATGATCGGGCGCTCGGCCGTGCGAACCACGTCGCCGTTACGGCGGTAGGCCAAGCCGTCGATCTCCGCTATCGGCTTGCCCGATGCTACGTCAACGCAGGTGTAATCGAACTCCCCGACGCTCACCCAATCGACCGCGGGCGCCCCTTTGAGCGATTCGTCGGGCAGCACGGTAACGTGAGCCCCTACCATACCGATGACGACGTCGCGGTTTTCTTGCTTCATCCGCGCGGCAAAGCGAGCATCGTTGTTGAATGAAGGCGCGCTGGTGTGGATGACGACGCGCTCGTATTCCTTAGCGAGCGGCGCTACCTGATCGACCGTCAGGTCGTCCGGCGGCGCGTCGACCAATCGGCTGCCGGGCACCAGCGCAGCGGGCTGCGCGAGCCAGGTGGGATACCAGAACGATCGTACTTCGCGACGACACTGATAGCGCGAGCCCGCGCCGCCGTCATAACCTTCAAAGGTCGGCGGGTTCACGAACAGGGTCTTCATGAAGTCGGGCATGCTCTCTCCTCCGGCGTCTCGGGTTTTCTGCCCGCTGCGCAAAGCCTGCCTAGAGCGCCGACAACGCGCTCTGCAAGTCGGGAAAACGCTGAAAATTCGAGTAGGTTACCTGGACGCTCCCCGCGGCCGAAAACGGACCGTAACTTCCCTTATACTGTTGGAGCTCTTGCGTCACAGCCCAATACCCGGGCAAGACTTCGGCGCGGCGGTCGACGATCTCACCGGACGCGGCGTGCGGCGGCAGCACGTTCGGTTCGTACGTACAGGTAACGACGTTATACTGCGCGTCGTAGCTGAAGCTTCCGTTGCCGTGACCGGCATCGTGCACGTTGGAGGAGAAGTCGATCGTCCAGGGGCCGCCCTCGCGATATGCATAGCCATCGAAGTCGTCGGCGAGGAACGGCGGCGCAAAGACGTCGCCGGCAGCGGGATGATTCCACGATTCTTCGAGCGCCGAGACTGCTCCGGCGTTCGCGGATTTGCCGTTGACCGCGTACTGAGACACGCGGACCTTCACCAGCACGCCGTCATCGTAGACGCCGTTCATAACGACATCCTCGCGATGACTCGAGAACCCGCCGTGTGCTTCGAGCACGCGATGCAGCTTGAAGACGACGATACCGCGGGTAGATTGCTCGTACCGCTGCGCCACCTGCAACAGCGCCGGCGGCGCGTCCGCCGGCGGCGTCAAGTCGCCCTCGTACAGGATCTCATCGCCGGCGTAGTACCCCTCACACGAACCGGTCTAACGCTTTGAGATTAAAGCGACGTTGTAACGTACATGCGGCGATTCGGCAAATCGAGCGTAAACGTGCGCCCCTGCCAAAACGAGTTTCCTACGTCGCAGTCGTAGATGAGATCGGCGAACGAAACGGTCGGCCGATCGATCGCCGTTTGCGGCGCGCCGTCCAGCGCGACCTGCGCTACCGCGCCCGTCGCCGCGCCGTTTGGATCCAGCCCGTTTGCCGCGGCAAAGGTCTTATCGAGCGTTATGCCTTGCGCCCCGGTATCGATCTCGCACAGGCCCGTCTTTCCGTCGCCGAAATCGAATCGCGCGAAGAGCGCCAGCGAGATGCCCAGATCGTCCTGTAGGACGAGCGGCACGCGAATTGCGTTCCTAATACGCTCGGGGAACGTTTGCGCGTCTTCGATGACGATCTGCCGGTCGCGAAAGTCGAAGGTGGTTGCGATATTTCGGAAGGCCGTTGCCGAGACCAAGCCGGCGACTCGGCTACCGTCCAAGCCACGCCAAATTCCTACGTGCGGAGCCTCGATCGGGACGCCCCCGATCGCCAACGAGTCGACCGAGCCGATCGGAAGATCCGCGCGCTGCCCCGAGAGGCGCAGCGTCACGTACTTCCCGTTTACCCGCACGTAACGCAGGCCAAGATCTCGAGACAGCACATCCACGCCGGCACCGAGATCGACCAGCATCGGCACCGGCGCCGATCCGTCAACCGACGCCGGTACTTCGATCAGGCCGCCATTAGAATCGGTGTACGGGATATTCTCGACCGCCATCGCGGTACGCGGGAACGCGTACGCGCTCGAAGCGGCGACTAGGGTCACCATGGTCAGCACGGAAGGACGCATGCACCCTCCACTCCTGCAATGTCCGCGAAGCTGCGACAAGACTTTTCCATTTCCTGCGTCGAACGAAGAATAGCGAAAAACTACGGCGCGCGGAGGATTGATGAAACGCTTTGAATGGCTGATGTGCTTGGTCGCGTTGGCCGGCTTCGCGGGTTGCGGCGGCAGCAGCGCCGTGGTGACGGGTCCGACGACGCCGAGTTCGCCGTCGGCGCAAGCGATCACCCATATCGTAATCATGGTTCAGGAGAACCGAAGCTTCAACAATGTGTTTGCCGGCTTTCCGGGCGCGAATACGGCAATGCAGGGCCTGTGCAAGCCTGAGCTTCCCCGAACGACCTGGTGCAAAACGGCCCGCGAGGTTACGCTCAAAGCCATTCCACTGGCCACCGGCAATTATAAGTACGGCGGCAAGGATATCTGTCATGCTCATCTCTGTTTGAAGATCGAGTGCGATCTCAATGCCTCGCACGTTTGTCAGAACGACGGTTTCGACCTGATCGGCTTCGGCGAAGTATACGGAGGGCCGCCTGCCAAGCTTTATCCCTACGCCTACATACGGAGGCGCGACATCGCTGCGTACTGGAAGCTGGCCGAGCAGTACAGCCTGGCCGACGACATGTTTTCCACCGACACTGCTTCGAGCTTCATCGCCCACCAGGAACTTATCTCAGGCACCGTGCGGCTGAACGACGAGGAGTCGCTCACCGACGAGCCGGATGCGTCGCCGTGGGGATGCGACGCGCCCACCGGCGCCCAAACCAACGTGCTGCTTCGCGACGGCCGCGAACTGTACGCGCCGAGCACGCCGCCCTTGCCGTTTCCGTGCTTCACGCAATATAAAACGATGGCCGACCTGCTCGACGCGACCAACACGTCGTGGAGATATTACGTCATGCCGATCACCGGAAAGCACGCGGACTACTCGGGCGGCTTCTGGAACGCCTTCGACGCTATCAAAGCGGTGCGCTATAGCTCGGACTGGGACGCACACATCATCCGGCCCAACTACCGGATCTTCAGCGACGTCAAAACGGGAGCGCTCCCGGCGGTCTCCTGGGTCGTTCCTACGCTGTACGACTCCGATCATCCGGCCAGCGGCTGTAACGGCGGACCGTGGTGGGTCACTCAAGTCGTCAACGCGATCGGAACGAGCCGGTATTGGAAGAATACCGCGATCCTTCTTCTCTGGGACGATTGGGGTGGCTGGTACGACAACGTGCCGCCGCCGCAGGTCAGTTACGTCAGCTACGGCTTCAGAGTACCGTTGATCGTGATCTCCCCTTACGCCAGGCCGCACTATGTGTCGCACACCCAGTACGAGCTTGGCAGCATCTTAAAGTTCGTAGAGCAGACCTTCGGCTTGGGCTCGCTTGGAGCCAGCGACGCAACGTCGAACTCCATTGCGGACATCTTCGACTTCAACCAGCCGCCGAACAAATTCACGCCGGCCCCGTTGCCTTCGGTGATGCCGTGCGGGAAAATTGACGAGGAGAGCCCCGCGGAGATAAAGGAGATCATTAAGGACGCCGGCGGTCCGCCGGAATAGGATCTAGGAGGAACGCCCATGGGACGATTACCCGTCCTGCTCGCTTTTGCTTCAGTCGCGGCGGCGGCCGGCTGCAATAGCTCGAACGTCACGCCGCCAGCGGCGCCTAACCAAGCGGCGCATCCGATCGAGCACATCGTCGTCATGGTGCAAGAGAATCGCAGCTTCGACAATATCTTCGCCGGCTTTCCCGGTGCGAATGCCGCGATGAAAGGCCTGTGCAAGCCCGCCCCGGCCTGGTGTAAGACGGCTCGAGAAGTCCCGCTTCATCCGGTCAAATTGGAAAGCGACGACACGCCGAACCTCGGAACCGATATCGACCACAGCCATCACGGCTTCAAGATCGAGTGCGATGCCAACAGCGACAACGTCTGTTTGAACGATGGATTCAATTTGATCAATTTCGGCGAATCCGGTCAGGGTACGCCGGCCAAACTCTATCCGTACGCATACGTCGATCGCACCGAAAGCAAGCCCTACTGGGATCTAGCGCGCCAATACACGCTGGCCGATAATATGTTCTCGACCGAAACTGCCTCGAGCTTCATCGCGCACCAGGAGATTCTCTCCGGAACCGTCACCTATAGCAGCGACGCATCGTTGACGGACCAGCCCAACAACACGCCCTGGGGATGCGACGCCCCCGGCGCGCAAAGCGGTCCGGGCCAGATCACCTGGACGCCGCTGCTCTATCGCAGCGGGCGCTATCTCTACGAAGGTCCGTTCCCGTGTTTCACGCAGTACGGCACGATCGCCGACCTGCTCGATGCCGCCAACGTTTCCTACCTATACTATGTCGATTCGATGTTTCAAAACGAGCCGCATTACGATTTTTCGGGCGCGGTTTGGAACGGCTTCGATGCGATAAAGAAGTTTCGCTACAGCGCCGATTGGAAGAAACGCATCAGCATTCCAAACACCAGCATCTTCTCCGATATCCAAAACGGGACGCTGCCCTCAGTCTCTTGGGTCGTTCCGACGCTCTTCGATTCGGACCATCCGGCCAGCGGCTGCAATGGCGGCCCGTGGTGGATAACGAAAGTCGTCAACGCGCTCGGCACGAGCCGCTATTGGAAGGACACGGCGATCGTGCTCTTCTGGGACGACTGGGGCGGCTGGTACGATAACGTGCCACCGGAGCAGATCAGCTACACCAGCCTGGGTTTTCGCGTGCCCCTGCTCGTGATATCGCCGTACGCCAGACCGCACTACATCTCGAGCACGCAGTACGATATCGGCAGCATCCTGAAGTTCATCGAGCAAAACTTCGGCTTAGGCTCGCTGGGAACGACCGACGCGACGGCCAACTCACTGGCAGACACCTTGGATTTCACCCAAAAGCCCAACATTTTCAAACCGGCGGCGCTCCCTAAAGTCAATAGCTGCGGCACCCAGCAAACCGCGCCCGGCGACGCGCGCCGGATCATCGAGCACGCCGGCGGCATTCCCGAATAGCGGTGCATCTTTTCGCCGACCGCGCCGACGCAGGGCGGCGCCTGGTCGAAGCGCTGGCCGCGTATGCCAATCGGCCTGACGCGATCGTGCTGGCCTTGCCGCGCGGAGGCGTTCCGGTCGGTTATGAAATCGCGCGGCGGCTCGGCCTCGCACTGGACGTCTACGTCGTGCGTAAGCTCGGCGTGCCGGGGCACGAAGAGCTTGCCATGGGAGCTCTGGCCAGCGATGGAACCTGCGTATTCGACGCCGAGCTGATCGAATCGCTGGGTATCAGCGATGCCGCGTTGGAGCACGTCGTCGCGCGCGAGACCGCCGAGCTTGCCCGCCGTCAAGAGGCCTATCGTGACGCACGTCCGCAGGCCGATATCGCAAGCAAGACGGTCATCGTGGTTGACGATGGGCTGGCGACAGGAGCCACGATGCGGGCGGCTGCGACAGCCCTGCGCGCGCGCGATCCTGCGGCCATTCTGGCGGCGGTGCCGGTCGCAGCGCCGCGCACCTGCGCCAGTCTCGATCGCTTCGCAGATCGCGTTGTATGCATTGCCGGGCCCGAGCCGTTTCACGCGGTCGGACTTTACTATCGGAACTTCGAGCAGACCAGCGATGAGGAAGTCCGGCGCCTGCTAGCGCAGGCGGCCGCTAACCTCGCAGGGCGTCCGGTGAATGCGTAGCATCAAGGCTCTATGAAGCGTTCGCAAGCCGCCCTGGCGGCGTTCACCCTGATCGTGACTCTGGCCGTCAGCACGGCGTCGGCGCAGCCGATTCTCTTCTCATTCGCGGCTCTGCCCGGCGCGGTTGACACCTGCAAATGGTTCGACGACAACATCAGCGATCGATCGGTTGACGCTCTGACTCGCCAGACGGATCTGCTCTTTAACCGCGTCGCGCTTCCGGCCGGCAACGAAGTCCGCGTTGGCGGCAGCGCGGTGACCGGTCAGGGCCAGCAGCTGATCGACTTTGCCTTGGGCTCGCGCACGGTTTGCACCGACTCGGAGGCGATCTACGGGCCGACGCCGCAGCCCTCGGCGGCGCCTACGCCGCTGCCCACCTAAGCAATTAGCGCACGTCCCAGAACTGCGGATCGACCGGATACATCAGCATGTTCCGCCGGAATCCGACCACGTGATTGCCGATCACGTCCACGTTCGATAGGAAGGCTATCGGCACGAGCGGCGCGTCGGCCCTAACGATGCGCTGCATTTGGACAAAATCGGCGCGCCGGCGCATCGAATCGGCCGTAACCGCCTGGTCCTCGAAGAGCGCGTCGAAACGAGGATTGCAGTAGTTCATCGAGTTGTTGCCGTTTGGGCCGCGCTGGCTGCAAGCCAAGATGACCGATTGCTCCGGATCGGCTCCCCCGATCCACTCGGCGGCGGCGATCGTATAGCGCCCGCTTCTCAGCGGACCGTCGGGGGCGTTAAAAAGCGTGGTCGAGTAGGGTTTGAGATCCGCCTCGATGCCTGCCCGGCGCAATTGCTCCTGCTCGATCACCTCCGACCAAGTGCCAAGCTCGGGGGCGAGCGCGATGGTCACGCTCAACGAGCTGCCGTTCTTGGCCCAATAACCGCCGCTCTTTCGCCAGCCGCCCGCGCTCAGCTCGCGAGCTACGGTTGCCGCGTCGCCGCGCGTCGTTGCCGCAGCGGCATCGTGCCATGCAAAGACCGGCGGAAGAAACGAGTCGGCCGCAGCGAGCGCGCCGTACCGGCCGCGAACGATCTCGCGCTGGTCGAGTGCGGCGGCAACGGCGCGCCGTACGTGAAGCTCGTCGGTCGGCGCTCCGGCCGTCTGAAGCATCAAAAAGAGCGCGCCGTTGAGCGGCGTCACCACCGTGTGGGCGGCGACGGCTTTGCCGGCATCGGGAATTTGGGACGGACTGATTTCGGCCACGTCCACCCCGCCCGATCGCAACGCAGTCAGCGACGATTGCGCGTCGGGAATCAGAGCCAAGACGATCCGCTTCAGCCGGGGCGTAGGACGATAGTACGGGTTTTGCTCCAGCACGATTTGGTTCGCCCGTTCCCACTCGACCACTTTGAACGGCCCGGTTCCGAAGGGAAGCCGGTCCCACGACCCCACGGTCACGTCGGTTGACCCAAATGCGTGGGCCGGCAAAATTCCGAAGGCAAAATCGGCCTGCGCAAAAAGTTCGGCGACGGCCGCGTTCCATCGCCGTCGCAATCGAATGACGACGGTATAGCGGTCGGGCGCGCGGAGCGAAACCACGCGACGGTATGCGTCCTCCGATTCGACCGGGTTTCGCGGATCGAGTATCGCCCGAAAAGTAAAGGCAACGTCGGCCGATGTGAGCTCGACGCCGTCGGCAAATCGAATGCCGTGGCGGAGATGGTAAGTAATCGTGCGTCCATCCGCAGAGACGTCGCCGTTGGCACGGCTCGGAACTCGGGTGACGAGCACCGGAACGAGCCGGTTATCTTCCGAAAGTCCAACCAAGGTCTGGGCGAAGAGCAGGTCGTAGCCGATCGTATTCTGGTCGTGCGCGAGCAGCGGATTGAGCGACGAGGGATCGACGTTGTCGGCAATTCGCAACACGTGCGGTTGCGCGAGTTGGCCGCCCGCCCGCGCGCACGCTGCCAATGCGGCGCTAAGAAGTATCCCTCGTGCCGCGTGGGTCACGGCCGCACGCGAAGAGCCAGGCTGATGCGGGGACCGACCGCGGCGCGCGTCTTGGGAATCCCGTGATCGTAATGGAGCTGCGTCTCGTAGCTCATGACCAGTAGGCTGCCGTCCTGAACCTCGAGATCGAAGACGCGCCGAGGCCGAGATTTGCTTCGAATAGTCATCAGTCGCGTGGCTCCCAACGAGATCAGAGCGATCGGATTTCCGGAAACGATCTCGTAGAGATGGTCGTTGTGCGGCGCGACGCTGTCGCGGCCGTTGCGATAATAATTCAAGCCAATGCTATTGAAAGGCGTTTGCGTCGCCGCGCCGGCCCGCGCCGCAGCGTCGGCCAGAACCGGCGGGAGGTTTTGGTCGGTGAGCCGGTAGGATGCGACCAGTCGCGGCACCTCAACCTCTCGATCGTACATCCAGCGGCGCTGGCTCTGCCAGGGAACGCACTGCTGGAGCGTCTCGAACCAGAGACGCGCGGTCGGCGATTCAATGAATGATGGAGTGTAGACGATCCGGCCGCTGTCGTCGTTCACCAGCACGCGGCTTCCGCCGCTAAAGAATCCGAGTTGCGTAGCGGTTACGGATAGAGGCCGCGCAGTTTCGTCGCCTCGGCGACGCGCGCCACCGCGACGCAGTACGCCCCTTTGCGCATCGAAACGCTGTGCCGCCGGGCCTGCTCGTAGGCTTCGCGGAAGGCGCGCGTCATTTTGCGTTTGAGCCGCTCGTTGATCTCTTCTTCTTCCCAGAAATTCTCTTGCAGGTCTTGGACCCACTCAAAATAGGAGACCGTGACGCCGCCCGCGTTTGCCAGGATGTCGGGCAGAACGATGATTCCGCGATCGAACAGGACGTCGTCCGCGTCAGGCATGGTCGGGCCGTTGGCCGCCTCGGCGACGATCTTGGCCCGGATTCGCGGCGCGTTCTCACGCGTGATTACTTTTTCCAGTGCCGCCGGAACGAGCACGTCGCATTCGAATTCGAGAACCTCCTTGTTGTCTACTCGCTCGCCGCCGGTGAATCCGACGACCGAGCCGGTCTCGAACTTATGCGCGGTGAGGCCTTTGACGTCGAGACCGCGTTCGTTGGCGACGCCGCCTTGCGAATCCGAGACCGCCACGACCGTATAGCCGCGTTCGCTCATCAGCTGCGCGGCGTACATGCCGGCGTTTCCAAATCCCTGAATGGCGACGCGGCTTCCCTCG
>Ga0187783_10000437_pt1 | contig 30825 bp, 27 predicted proteins | sample 1015_SJ02_MP02_2_FD_132471 | JGI IMG/M metagenome (GOLD analysis project Ga0187783, IMG submission 132471) | Tropical peat soil microbial communities from peatlands in Department of Meta, Colombia - 1015_SJ02_MP02_20_MG | ecosystem: Environmental > Terrestrial > Soil > Wetlands > Peat | place... | reverse complement strand
GGGGAGGTGCTGGCAAGCCTGAAGACGACCAATCGCGCGCCCCTATGCCGGACGGCACTCAAGCGAAAGCCTGACGTCGTATTGATCGGCACCGCAGCACCAAACCAGGACATATTCCAAACCATTCAAGAAATTATTCGAATACTGCCGCAGGTGCGAATCGTCTTCAACGCCATCAAGGATGGTGGCCGACCGGAGTCTTACCACGAAGTAGCATCCGTTCTGTCAGCGTGCGATTTGGCAAGAGCCGCCGCCTGCGAGGCGGCTGCTATAACGGAAGACGAGCGAAGCGATGCAGCCATCACGGCCGCAGGTCAAAAGTCGTCGACGCCCGACGGGTCGCCCTCGGGCGGACTCACCGATCGTGAAAATGAGGTTCTCGGGTTGTTGGCGGCCGGATATCCGATGAAGCGGATCGCCCACCAGCTGGGGATCACGTATCGGACTGTGACATTTCACAAATATAGAATGATGGAGAAGCTCGGCATCGGGACCAATGCGGGACTGGTGACGTATGCGCTCGAGAGGAACATTTTCGAGAATATCGAACCAGACCAGGCTGCAGCTGCCGCTTAAGCAGCTTTGCCGCTAACGACCCCATTTGCTTTCAGCCGCTAGCTTCGAGCCGCAACAGTCGCAATGTCTGCGGAAGTTTCTTCGGAGATCGGTTCCGGCAATCCAACTGGAACGGCCATCGGCCCGACGGGTTCGTGCTGCGTTAAATTTCCAATCGTGACGGATAAGATTCTGCCCGGTTTGAGGCCCAGCGCGTGGACGCAGCGGCGCACTCAAAGGGTGATTGAAGGTTTGCCTGCAAAATCAATCCATTGGGCCAAATTGAGTGTCCAACGCCCGAGGTCGGTGTCTTCATCCCCGCGGGGTGGCGATATCTGCTACCAGAGGCTGACCCTTCCGGCCGAAGAACGTCCATGCTGCAGTACCGCGAAATGCCAGCTTTTCGTCCGCGGCAGTCAATGGCGCCGCGCTCAGCGCGCAAGTCACATCGTCTCAATGGCCGTTTCAATTCCGCTTCCAGGGATTTCGATTTTCGAAATTTCAGCAGCTCTGCCTGGACTGCTGGACCCGACAGTTTTCGACGGATTTTGTTCTCATCGACCAGCCGGCAAGAGTCTTGGGAAGCCGCGATCCCTTCCGGCCGCACATAGCGCGTGCCTTCCATCCTGGAGAAGCAGAATGACACCCAGTAGGTCCGATCAAAACGCCGACATCGCGCCGCTAATCGAAGGGATCCGCCGCTGGGTCGAAATCGAAAGTCCAACCAACGATCGTCAGGCCGTCAACCGCATGATCGATCGAGTCGCCGCCGATCTCGACGGCCTTTCAGTGGAGATCGAACGGATTGCGGGTCGCGATGGCTTTGCGGACATCCTCGTGGCACGCACACCTGACGCCCGCCATGGCGCGGACATCCTGGTGCTTTCTCATGTCGACACCGTCCATCCGATCGGCACTCTAGCGGGGGCATTGGCTTGGCGCCAGCAGGGCGATCGACTCTATGGGCCGGGCATTTACGATATGAAGGGCGGGGCCTACCTGGCCATGCACGCCTTTTCCCAGGTCGTGAGGACGCAGAGCTTCCGGCTGCCCATCGTTTTCGTGTTCACGCCCGACGAAGAGGTCGGCAGCCCAACCTCACGTGCGCTAATTGAGGCGCAGGCACGACAGGCCCGCTATGTGCTTGTCACCGAACCGGCGCGCGAGGGCGGCCGGATCGTGACCGCTCGCAAAGGCGTCGGTCGGTTCGAGGTCTCGGCAACCGGTGTGCCGGCTCATGCGGGTAGCGCACATCGGCTCGGTCACAGCGCAATCAACGAAATGGCGCGGCAAATTCTCACAATCGAAGGTTTGGTTGACTATGAGCGCGGTATTACCACGACTGTGGGGATGATATGCGGCGGCACGGCCGTCAATGTGATCCCGCAACATTGTCGGATCTCGGTCGATCTGCGGGTTTGCGACGCCGTGACCGGAAACGAGTTGGAAGAGCGAATCCGAGGCCTCCAGCCGGTCGACCGGCGCGTGAGCCTTTGCGTCACCGGCGGAATGAACCGGCCTCCGTTTGAGAAGACTCCTGCCATCGAACAATTGCTCCGGCACGCCCAGGTGCTGGCTCGCGATATTGGCTTCGATCTCGCGGACACAGCGATGGTTGGCGGCGGCAGCGACGGTAATTTTACGGCGGCACTCGGCGTTCCAACTCTCGATGGGCTTGGCATCGACGGCGACGGTGCCCATACGGAATCAGAGCATGCCCTCATCTCGTCCATCTTACCGCGTGCGCGACTGATGCAGCGGCTGCTGGAGACCTTGGAGTGAAGGCGGGTCCGTCGCCTCCGTGGATGCGCGGACGACGCCTGGGATCTGGCCGATTGTCCAGCACAGGCCCGTCCACCGATCTGGCGCTTGGCGGTTGAAAACGGTACTTGAAGACACCGGCCGACCTCGCATTAGGATGTTTGTCCTGATGCGACCGAGTGCGGGCAGGGAGCCAGACTCGATCGTCCACGTACGTGACGGCCGTCAGGTCCGCATTCTTGAGGTCGGCCACGCGACCGACGTGCCGATTTTTCACTTCCACGGCAGCGGATCCTCGCGTTTGGAGGCGTTGCTGGCGGCCGGGGCGGCGGAGAAATTGGGTTTCCGTCTGATCGCGCTCGATCGGCCAGGGATCGCGTGATCCGACCCGTGTGACCAGGGCCGCCTGCTGGATTGGCCGGACACCGTGGTCGGCGTCGCCGATGCCCTTCAGCTGAGCAAATTCGCCGTTCTCGGGATGTCAGCTGGAGGGCCTACGGGCTCGCATGTGCCGCCCGAATTCCGCACAGATTGACCGCGTGCGGGTTGATTTGCACAGTAGCGCCGCCGGAATTCGTTATCGCCGTGCAACATTCTATTCGGACGACGGACACTTCTCGACGGCGGTCCGTCATGCGAAGGAGATCCTCGATACCCTCTCACGGTGCCATCCAGCCCAGTCACGTCACCGATAGCTCAAAGCCCGGAACCACCGCTTGGACCATACCCTCTTCTCGCCTTGACGGCTTGATGATGGCCCGGTAGGCCGAAGCTTGAAAATGGGCCGGATCAGGGCCCGGCCACGCAGTCAATACCGGTAACTTGATGTCTGTAAGCTCGACAGATGTTCAGCCTGGCAACCTTCGCCACGACTGGGCCCGTGACGAGATTCGGGCCCTGTTCGAAGCCTCATTTTCGACACTGATTTTCGACGCCCAACGCATCCATCGCCAGCGCTTCGATCCGCGGGAGGTCCAAGTATCGACCCTGCTGTCGATCAAGACCGGCGGCTGCCCAGAGGACTGCGCCTATTGCCCGCAGAGTGCGGCCTATTCGACCGGGGTCAAGGCGGACCGGCTCATGGATGTGGCGTCGGTCCTTGCCGAGGCGGCACGCGCCAAGGCCGCCGGCGCGACCCGGTTCTGCATGGGGGCCGCATGGCGCTCGCCGAAGGACCGGGATCTGGCTGCAGTTTGTGCGATGGTCGAGGGGGTCAAGCGGCTTGGCCTTGAAAGCTGTGCGACGCTCGGGATGCTGACCTCAAGCCAGGCACAGCAGCTCAAGCGCGCGGGTCTCGACTATTACAATCACAACCTCGACAGCTCGCCCGAATATTACGGCCGCATCATCACGACGCGGACCTATCAGGATCGTCTCGACACGCTTGATCACGTCCGCTCAGCTGGCCTGAGTGTCTGCTGCGGCGGCATTGTCGGCATGGGTGAGAATCGCGAGGACAGAGTTGGCATGATCGCCACGCTCTGTTGTCTTCCGGCGCACCCCGAGAGTGTTCCGATCAATCTGCTGGTCCAGGTGGAAGGCACACCGCTTGCCACAGGCAAAGCGCTTGATCCGCTCGAATTCGTCCGAACGATTGCAGTCGCCCGTATCACCATGCCGGCCTCGATGATCAGACTCTCAGCCGGCCGCGAGGCTATGAGCGACGAAACCCAGGCGCTGTGCTTTCTGGCCGGGGCCAATTCCATCTTTTATGGCCCGAGGCTGCTCACCACCGCCAACCCGGAACGCGATCGCGATCATGCGCTGTTTGAGCGGCTCGGAATAAGAGTCATGGAGTGACCACGGACTTTCGAGGGGCCGCATTATCCAAATCGATTGTCAGCTTCGGCGGTGCCCGGCAATTATTTGTTAAAGCATGCCGAGCGCATGCGGCAGCCACAGCGACAAAGTCGGCCAATAAGTCACCAGCACAAGGAAGCCAAGCATGGTGAACAGCCAGGGCAGCACGGCAATTGTTAACTCAGTAATGCCCATTTTGGTGATGCCCGATGCGACGTACAGATTGAGGCCGACCGGAGGATGGCACAAACCCACTTCCATATTGACGGCAATCAGAATGCCCAAATGCACTGGGTGCACGCCGAGCCTCACCGCGACCGGGAATAGGATCGGAGCCATGATCAGCACAATGGCGGCAGGGTCCATGAAATTGCCGGCGGCGAGCAATAATACGTTGACGACCAGCAGGAAGGCGACCAAGCCCAGACCCTGGCTGGTCATCCACTCCGCCATGGCATGCGGAATCTGCTCTGAGGTCATAATAAAGGAGAACATTACCGCGTTGGTGACGATGTAGAGGATCATCGAGCTCATCGAAGCGGCGTTGAGCAGCACCTTGGGAACTTCAGTTAGCTTGAGGTCGCGGTAGACGAACGCCGCGATGACGAACGAATAAACGGCAGCCACGGCCGCAGCTTCGGTCGGCGTGAACATGCCGCTATAGATACCCCCGAGCACCAAAACGATGAGCAGAAGCCCCCAGAAACTCTGGCTGAACGCCTGCAGTCGCTCCTTCCAACTTGCCTTGGCGAGGCGCGGATAGTCATTGCGCCAGGCGCGGTAGAACGTGGTGAGGCCAAGCAGGCTCGCCAGCACCAGGCCCGGCACGATGCCGGCGACGAATAGCTGGCCCACCGAGGCGGAGGTAGCCACCTTCCCGGTCTGGTCGAGCGCGGACATCCCACTCGTTGCCACCGCGTAGATCACCAGATTGATCGAAGGTGGCACCAGGATGCCGAGCGCGCCCGACGTGGCAATCACCCCGGCACCGAACCGGGCCGGATAACCGAATTTGATCATGGCGGGCAGAATGATGGAGCCGATGGCGACGACGGTCGCGACCGAAGATCCGGATATTGCGGCGAACAGCGCGCAAGCTATGACGCCGGCAAGTCCGAGGCCGCCGTACCAATGGCCCACCAGTGTGGTGGCGAAATGGATCATGCGCTGGGCGACACCGCCGTGAATAAGGAAATTGCCAGCCAGGATGAAAAACGGAATTGCCATGATCTGGAAATTGTCGAGACCGGTAAACAGCTTCAGTCCCACGCTTTCGATCGGTACCTCGGTCATCGTGAACAGAAAGGCAAGCACAGTCAGTCCGAGGGCGATCGAGATCGGCATACCGGTCGCCATCATCGATATCAGCAACATGAACAGGAGCAATGAGCGCCAGCCTCGGGTGAGGTCGAGATAACCGAGCTTGGCGGCAAAGCAGATACAAATCAGTAAGATCGGTACCGCGATGATCGCGACGGCGACGCTGCTGACCCGAGGGCTGTGCCGGCCGCTCTTGGGTTCGGAAACCAAAGTCGGCGCCGTCATCGAACCGCCTCCCCCTCGAGCGCGGCGTCAACCGCTTCGCTAGCATGGCCGTGGTGGGGCAGCTCGCCGGATCTGCCGTAGGTCCAGGCGACTTGCAGGAAGCGGAAGCACATCAAAAAAGAGCCGAGTGGAATGCATAGGTAGACGAACCAGCTCGGCAGCTCGAGATCCGGTGAGACCTCGTCAGTGCCCGCCAGCTCGATGACGAATTTGGCGCCCATGGTACCGACCACCGCGGTAAACAATGCGCCGCACAACAGTGCAAATAGAATCACCGGCTTGCGCGAGTTGGCGTCGAGGCGATTAGTAAGGACGTCGACACCGACATGAATCCCTACGCGAACCCCGTACGCCGCACCAAACTTTGCCATCCAGATGAACATGTAGATGCACAGTTCCTGTGCCCAGGACAGGTGGATCTGGTGCATCAGCGGATAAAGCGCCGGAATGCCGGATGCGTAGCGATGCACGACGGCAACGAAAATCACAAGTGTAGCGGCGCCGATGAGCACGGCGATCAGCGTTTCCTCGAGGCGATCGAGGATGCGAAGCAGCACGGAAGGTCTCATGCGACGGCTGCGCCTGGCGATGGGCCGCATCGGTCGCGGAAAGCCGGCATTTTCGGCCGGGCCGGCTGGGGCGGCCCCGGCTCGCGATAGCAGTGAAACACGGTGCCCACGGCCGATTGCCGGGCCTTAGTGACGGTCACGGCGCCTAATCCCCCCGTTGGGCTATTGTCAGCATCTGGGCCATGGACGATGAACTGTCGACGCCCGCAACCCGCCTAGCCTTGCCACCAACGCGGCGCAAGTCAACGCAAGCCTAACACCCTGCGGGCAGGCGTTGGATGTGTCGCGGCGGCACTTCCGAAACGGCGCACTGTCAAGTTCGACCGGACATCCGGACCGCATCCTGCTACAAGCCATCTCCATGCCGCCCCCTGATCCTCTTGGGTTGATGACGCAGGCACCGGTCATCCCGGTCGTGACGATCGACCGCGCCGGCGACGCCGTCCCGCTCGCACGAGCGCTGGTGGCCGGAGGCCTTACGGTCATCGAGGTGACGCTACGAACGCCAGCTGCGCTGCAGGCAGTTCGGGCAATCCGCACTCAGGTGGACTCGTGCATTGTTGGCGTCGGCACGGTTACCAGGGCGGGGGACATCGCGGCTGCCATCGCGGCCGGCGCCCAGTATCTCGTCAGTCCCGGGACGACGCCGGATCTGGCAGCCGCATTGGCCGAGACGTCGGTGCCGGTCATCCCCGGCTGCGCAACGGTGTCGGAGGCGATGGGGTTGGCCGACCGTGGCTTCGGCACCCTGAAATTTTTCCCGGCCGCGGCCGCTGGAGGGGCCGACTGGTTGAAGGCGGTAGCGGCGCCCCTGCCGCACGTAAAGTTCTGTCCAACCGGAGGGATCGACGCCCACAACGCGCCGGCCTACTTGGCGCTACCCAATGTGGTCGCGGTCGGCGGCTCCTGGCCGGCCGCGCCGGACTTGGTCAGGTCCGGAGACTTTGCCCGGATCACGGCTCTCGCCCGCGACGCCAGCGCGTTGCGGCGCTGAAAGGTCCACCAACCCTCGACCATAAAGGTTGAACTCCCATCTGTCGGGCCGGTGAGCTTGAGATTTTTACCGCCCTGTCCGCACAAATGCTTGCAGATATCAGTGCACGGCCGCCGCGCGCGGCATAATGGCGCCGCGGTGGCGAATCACTTCGCTGGCGAGTCGGTGGGCACTTGCCGCGGCCGAGGGCGGCGTCTCGCCGGAGAGTCTGGCCGCCAGATAGGCTGCGTTGAAGCTGTCGCCGGCGGCGGTGGTGTCGATCGGAACCACAACCTCGGGTACCGGGACTACCTCGCGCTCGCCGCCACCAGCGACCAGCGCGCTGCTCGCCCCATTCTTGACGGTGATCTCGCCGATACCGAACGCTTGCAGCCGCTCGACGGTCGCCTCGGGGCTGGCATCACCCCACAGCAGCGCCTCGTCATCGAAGCTCGGCAAGGCAATGTCGACCCGTTTGAGGGCTTCCATGAACACGGCGCGTGTGCGGGCCACATCGCCCTTCCATCCACGGGGCCGGAAATTACCGTCGAATACCACCTTGGCGCCGTGCTGGCGCGCCAGTTCCACCGCGGCCAGAAAACGGCCAAGTCCAATGTTCGAGTAGAGCGACAAGGTAATTCCCGAGAAATAGATCAGCTTTGCGGTCAGCAATCGTTCGGCAACGACCGCCCATTCCGGCAATTCAAACAGCTCGCGAGCTGGTGATTGGTCACGCCAGTAGTAGAAACGGCGCTCGCCGTTCGGATCGGTCTCGATCAGATAAAGTCCGGGCACGCGGCCCGCTACCCGGATCATCAGCTGCGCTGAGACACCCTCGGCAGTCGCGAGCGCATGCAAACCATCCGAATAGGGATCGTCACCGAGCGCGGTCGCATAGGCGACATCGACTCCAAGCCGAGCCAGATAGACCGCGGTATTGAACGTGTCGCCGCCATAGGCGAGACCATAGCGTCCATCTGATTGGCGGGACAGCTCGATCATCGCTTCACCCACCGATACGATCCGGGTGGAGCTTTCAAGCGGTCGTCTCTGCGCGGACTCATTGGGCGCCGCATCGAGCGATGATGGCTTTTCGGTCATGGCAACTCGTATCGCATGAAAGTCCGATGTCGTTTGCAGCAAACTTCCCGGCCGCTCCTACCCTCAATCAGCGTCGAGTCTGATAGCGGAGCCGAGAGCCCCATTCGGCACGATGTTCAAATCGCAGGCGACGCGGGGCGCAACAGGGGGTGCCGACCCGCGCGGTCCCGGTGTCCAGACGGGCCGCTTGCGGGCGATCACATCAGGCTGTCATGTCGGTTCCTGCGCCATCTGGCAAGGTCGAAGTTGGCAACCCCTGGCATTCCTGGTCGGGGTCTTGTCGGCGGTCATGCGGCCTTACGGGTCGCCAGGAATTCGGCGATCCGATCGAGCGCCTTGAGGATGTTCGGCGTTGAATTGGCGTAGGACAACCGCAGATAACCTTCGCCCAGCACCCCAAAATCCGGTCCGCCGATGATGGCGACCCCGGTTTCCTCGAGCAGGGCCGCGGCCAATGCCTTGGCCGGCCATCCGGTGCGGAGGACATTGGGAAACGCGTAAAAGGCCCCGGTCGGTGTGGCACATGAGATCGAAGGTAGGCGGTTGAGACCCTCGACTACGACCTGCCGCCGGCGGTCGAATTCGGCGACCATGCGGCCGACGTCGTCCTGGGGACCCGTCAGGGCCGCGAGGCCGGCAAATTGCGTGGCAGCATTGACGCAGGAGTAGGAGTTGACCGCTAGTTTGCGGACATGATCGTAGAGCTTCGGCGGCCACACCGAATAACCGAGCCGCCATCCGGTCATCGCATAGGTCTTTGACCAGCCATTGAGCAGGATCAGCCGATCCCGCAGGGACGGGTAGGTGAGCAGGCAAACATGCGTCTGACCGTCGTAGACCATTTGGTCATAGATCTCGTCGGACAGGATCGCTACGTCGGGATGCCGATCGAGTCCGGCGACGAGCTGATCAATCTCGCGTTTTGGGGTCACACCGCCGGTGGGATTGGCGGGCGAGTTGAGGATCAGCAGCCGCGTCTGCGGCGTGATCAATTTCAGGGTTTCCTCGCTTGAGAACGCAAAGCCGTTCTCTTCGCGGATCGGCACCGGAATGGGCGTCGCCCCGGTAAACTCGATCATCGACCGATAAATCGGAAAGCCCGGATCGGGGTAAAGAATTTCTGCGCCCGGCTCCCCGAACAACAGGATCGCCATGAACATCGTGACCTTGCCGCCAGGTACAATCAAGACCTGGTCGGGCGACACGGTTACCTTGAAGCGGCGGTAGAGATCGGCGGCTACCGCCTCGCGCAACATCACGATGCCGGTCGCCGGCGTATAGCCGTGATGGCCGTCTCGCAGCGCCTTGATGGCGGCTTCGACAATATGGGGCGGGGTCGGAAAATCAGGCTGACCGATGCCAAGATTGATGATGTCACGGCCTTGCGCGGCAAGCGCCGTAGCGCGCGCGAGCACCGCGAAGGCATTCTCCTCGCCGATGCGCTCGAACGCCGCAATGGTGTGCAGCAAAACCACCCTCCCCTGATAGCGTCATTGACGATTTGCGGCCGCGGACGCCGACAATTGATTTCGTGGCATACTTCAGCGCATCCTCGCTCTGAAATCAAATTGCAAGGCAGAACGCAGCGACCCGCCGGCGCATCCGGCAAGGCGGCCGTGTTCGGAGGTTCTTGGAGGGTTGGATGACACAGAACACCAACGCACATGCCGCCAAGGGGCGGCTGCGATCACAATTGTGGTTTGACAATCCGGACAATCCCGGCATGACGGCGCTCTACCTTGAGCGTTACCTCAACTTCGGGATCACCAGCGCCGAGCTCACGTCCGGAAAACCGATTATCGGCATCGCTCAGACTGGCTCCGATCTCGCACCGTGCAACCGGCATCACCTCGAGCTTGCCAAACGTGTGCGCGAGGGGATCCGATCGGCTGGCGGTATTGCCTTCGAATTTCCCGTCCATCCGATTCAAGAAACCGGCAGGCGACCCACGGCTGCGCTCGACCGCAACCTCGCCTATCTGGGGCTGGTCGAAGTGCTCTATGGCTATCCGCTTGATGGCGTCGTGCTGATGACGGGTTGCGACAAAACCACCCCTGCATGTCTGATGGCAGCGGCCACCGTCGATCTGCCGGCCATCGTGCTCTCGGGTGGACCGATGCTCAACGGCTGGTGGAAGGGCGAGCGGACAGGCTCCGGAACGGCTGTCTGGAACGCGCGCCAGGATCATGCAGCCGGAAAGATAGACTACAACGAATTCATTGCGATTGTCGCGTCTTCGGCGCCCTCCATCGGCCACTGCAACACCATGGGAACCGCCTCGACCATGAACGCGCTTGCCGAGGCGCTCGGCATGTCGCTGCCCGGCTGCGCGGCAATTCCCGCTCCGTATCGCGAGCGCGCTCAGATTGCCTATCAGACCGGTGAGCGCATCGTCGCGATGGTCTACGAAGACCTCAAACCCTCCGACATTCTCACCCCAAAGGCATTTGAAAACGCCATCGTGGCCTGCTCGGCCATCGGCGGTTCGACCAATGCGCCCGTTCACATCAACGCCATCGCCCGTCATGTCGGAGTCAGACTCTCGATCGATGACTGGGAAAGGCTCGGCTATGACATACCCTTGCTGGTCAATATGCAGCCCGCTGGCAAATATTTGGGCGAGGAATATTATCGGGCCGGTGGTCTTCCGGCGGTAATGAGCGAGCTGTTGCGGGCCGGCCGCCTGCAGGCTGACGCGCGCACAGTCAACGGCAGAACCATGGGAGAGAATGTCAAAAATGCGCGCAGTGGCGACACCGACGTGATCATGACCTATGAAAATCCGATGAAGCCTCAGGCGGGCTTCAAGGTTCTCAGGGGTAATCTGTTCGATTCGGCAATCATGAAGACCAGTGTGATTTCCCAAGAATTCAAAAACCGCTATTTGTCGGATCCCAACGACCCGGCGGCCTTCGAGGGCCGCGCGGTAGTGTTCGACGGTCCGGAGGACTATCACCACCGGATCGATGATCCGTCGTTGCAGATCGACGAACGCACCATGCTGTTCATGCGCGGCACCGGTGCAATCGGCTATCCGGGCAGTGCCGAGGTGGTGAACATGCAGCCCCCGGCCGCCCTCATCCGGCAGGGCGTCACGTCGCTGCCTTGCATTGGCGACGGCCGCCAGTCGGGTACATCGGGCTCACCGTCGATTCTCAACGCCTCCCCCGAGGCTGCCGTGGGCGGCGGCCTGGCAGTGCTTCGCACCGGTGACAGGGTTCGCATCGATCTCAACAAAGGTACGGCCGACATTCTGATTTCTGAGGCCGAGCTTGCCAGGCGCCGCGCGGCGCTCCAAGAAAGCGGCGGCTACAGATATCCGGCCAGCCAGACGCCATGGCAGGAAATCCAGCGCTCCATGGTCGAGCAACTCGCCGACGGCATGGTCCTGACACCTGCGGTCAGGTACCAGCGGGTGGCCCGAACCATGGGCGTACCGCGTGACAATCATTGAGGGTTCGCGCGGATCACCACCGGTCTGCACGCATGTGAACTCTGGTGCGGCCAGTCTAGGAGCGCGCCGACCGGCTGGCGCGTGTCGTCAAACGCTAAATGGCGGAATGTCCGTGGCGTCCGCCGGGAGAGGTCCATGACCGGACGACTCAAAGGCAAGATTGCGCTGGTGACGGCAGCCGGGCAGGGCATCGGGCAGGCAATTGCGGATGCCTTTCTGGCCGAGGACGCCCAGGTGGTCGCCACCGATCTCGATCCGGCCAAACTCGAGGGGCTGCGGGGCGCCGTTAATCGCAAGCTTGATGTCCGTTCCACCTCGGAGATCGGGATCCTCGCGCAGGAACTTGCCGATACGATCGGTGCGGTGGACGTCTTGGTCAATGCGGCCGGCTACGTGCATCACGGCAGCGTGCTCAATTGTTCGGAAGCCGATTGGGATTTTTCGTTCGACCTCAATGTCAAGTCGATGCATCGCACCGTCACGGCCTTCCTGCCCGGAATGCTCGAGAAGGGCCGCGGGTCGATCATCAATATTTCGTCGGGCGCATCATCCGTGCGCGGCCTGCCCTCGCGCTACGCGTACGGGGCGACCAAAGCCGCGGTCATTGGCCTCACCAAATCGGTCGCGGCTGATTTCATCAAGCGAGGGGTGCGTGCCAACGCCATCTGCCCGGGCACCATCGAGTCACCGTCGCTTGAAGAGCGAATCAACGCTTTGGCAAAATCGACCGGACAGCCGATTTCGGTCATTCGCCAACAATTCGTTGATCGGCAGCCGATGGGTCGCCTTGGAACGCCGCACGAGGTGGCAATGCTCGCGGTCTATCTTGGATCCGATGAGTCAAGCTACACGACGGGTCAGATCCATCTGGTCGACGGCGGCTTTGCGCTTTAGGGAGCCAACGATGCACGTCCTCCTGATTGGGGCGGCCGGAATGATTGGCGGCAAACTCGCGGCGCGACTGGCCCGGGACGGATCACTCGATGGCCGGCCGATTACGACCCTCATACTCAGCGATGTTGTCGCCCCTCCATCGCCATCGGGCTTTGCTTGCGAGGTTGAGACGAGAGTGTCCGATCTGGCGGATGCCGGGGAGGCTGAGCGGCTGGTGGCAGGGCGTCCCGACGTAATCTTTCATCTTGCGGCAATCGTGTCCGGGCAAGCCGAACTCGATTTCGATACGGGATATCGCGTCAACCTGGATGGCACCCGGGCCTTGTTCGAAGCGATCCGCAAGATTGGCGATGGTTATCGCCCCAAACTGGTCTTTACCTCATCGATTGCAGTTTACGGGGCGCCATTTCCCGATTCCATCCCAGATGACTTCCACCTTACTCCTCTTACCTCTTATGGAACCCAGAAGGCTATGTGTGAGTTGCTGCTGGCCGACTACACCCGTCGCGGCCACATGGATGGCATTGGTATCCGACTACCCACCATCTGCGTCAGGCCCGGCAAACCCAACAAAGCAGCGTCGGGATTTTTTTCCTCGATCATTCGCGAGCCGCTCGCCGGGGAGACGGCGATATTGCCGGTGCCCGACACGGTGCGACACACCCACGCGACTCCACGAGCCGCCGTTGGATTTCTGCTGCACGCAGCCGGTTTGCTGCGAGAGCAATTGGGGCCAACCATCAACCTCAGCATGCCGGGCGTTTCCTGCACGGTTGCCGAACAAATCGAGGCCCTGAGGCGGATCGCGGGCGAGGCTGCTGTGGCGCGGATCCGCCATGTACCGGATCCGCTCATCATGCGCATTGTCGAGGGCTGGCCGCAACGATTCGAGGCCGCGCGTGCGAAGCAACTGGGATTCGTGGCCGAAACCGGGTTCGAAGAGATCGTGCGCATTCACATCGAAGACGAACGCGCCGGCGTGACGGCCGCCTGAACTCACCAACACCCGCAGCGCCGCATGCAATTTAAAACCCCGTTGACGCCTGCGACGCTGGTGCGCCGCTACAAGCGGTTCCTGGCCGATGTGGCGCTGCCCACCGGCGAGGTAGTGACCGTCCACGTCGCCAACCCGGGCGCCATGCTTGGTCTTGCGGAACCTGGTGCTTGTGTCTGGTTATCGAAGTCGGACAAGCCGGGTCGGAAGCTCGCGTACAGCTGGGAACTCGTTGAGGTTGATTTGGGGTGTGGTTGTGAATTGGTTGGCGTAAACACCGGCAGCCCCAACCTCCTGGTCGCCGAGGCGCTCGCGTGCAACGGCATACCGGAACTTGCCGGCTACCGCTCGATCCGGCGCGAGGTGAGATACGGAACGAAGTCCCGTGTCGATTTCCTGCTCGAGCAGGAAGCCCGGCCCGCTTGCTACGTGGAAATCAAGAACGTGCACCTTATGCGCCAGCCACGCCTCGCGGAGTTCCCCGACTGTGTGACCCAACGCGGAGCCAAGCATCTCCATGAACTTGCCGACGCGGTTGCGACCGGGGCGAGAGCCGTCATGTTGTTTGTCATCCAGATCGGATCGGCATCGCGATTTGCGCTCGCGCGCGACATCGATCCGACCTATGCGGCCGCGTTCGAGCGGGCGCGCGAGGCGGGCGTTGAGGCTATTGCTTACCGCTGCGTTCTCGGGCGTGAGGCCATCGGGGTCGCGCAGGCCGTGCCGATTGTCAGGTAACGGATTGCCGGGGCCACCCGATCGGAGCTGCCAGTGCTGATTGCTTGTGCTCGCAGCCGGTATGCTTACATTAGGGAGCAGAGTATCCTCGCCTGAAGTTGTAACCGGCCGCGGAGACCATGATGACCTATGTCGACGCGGCCGCTGCGCCGCTGCGAAAGACTGGACAGATCAAGCTTTACGGCCCCGAAGGCTTCGCAGGGATGCGGCGGGCCGGACGGTTGGTGGCCGAATGTCTGGACATGCTGGCTGGCGAAGTGCGTCCGGGTGTGTCGACGGCGCGACTTGATGCACTCGCCTTCGAGTTCGCCATGGATCACGGGTCGTTGCCCGCAACACTGATGTACCGCGGCTATACCAAGGCGACCTGCACGTCCGTCAATCACGTTGTGTGCCATGGCATACCCAACGACAAGCCGCTTAAGGAAGGCGATATCGTCAATATCGACGTGACGCTGATTCTCGATGGCTGGCACGGGGATTCCAGCCGGATGTTTGCGGTCGGCACTGTTCCGCGCCGCGCCGAACGACTGATCGACGTGACCTATGAAGCGATGATGCGCGGCATCGCGGTCGTGCGGCCCGGCCACACGACAGGTGATATCGGGGCCGCTATCCAAAGCTTCGTCGAGCCCCAGCACATGAGCGTGGTTCGTGATTTCTGCGGACACGGGGTCGGTCGGCTGTTTCACGATGAGCCGAACATTGTCCACGTCGGCCGCAGCGGTGAGGGCGTCAAGCTCAAGCCCGGCATGTTCTTTACCATTGAGCCGATGATCAATCTCGGTCGTCCGCACGTGAAGGTGCTGGCCGACGGCTGGACCGCTGTCACGCGCGATCGCTCACTGTCGGCCCAGTTCGAACACACCGTCGGCGTGACCGAGACGAGTGTCGAGATCTTCACGCTGTCGGCCAAGGAACTCGATAAGCCGATTCATTCCGACTGACCGGATAAGGCACACCCGCTCGGGGCGGGCCCGGCATATCCTTGCGAACGACGCTGATCTTTCAATTGCGCAATTTTTCAGGCCCCGCCAAGGACGCCACTGAAAAAGCGTGAACTGGCGGCACTATCGCCAAGCTGCCCCATCGAAGGAGGTCAGAATGGCGATCTGGAAGCGGCTGACCGAAGCATATGACAAGGTCCCCGTCGACGTGAACATGGATCAGGTCTGTTATGTCAAGCCCGGAAACGGCGAGACCCTGTTGTATTTCTCGGGCGCGATCGACGCTCAATTTCTGGTTTTGACCGTCAAAGAGACGCCTGACGAGATCCACGGCAAAAGAATAATCTGAATAAGGTAGGGAAGAAAATCCGAGCGACTGGCTCAGTTGAGATCAACACGAAGCCATCGCCGGGACGCCAGACGGCCGGATCGGCACGCCGATCGTGATCATTGCCGAACCAGCATCAATGGCTGGCGTCCTTGGGGGATGCGGCGCCAGGTGGTCGGGTCGCCTTCCTCGAAGCGCCAGCTTTCGCCGCGCGCGGAGAGTACAACGAGCTGACCGTGGTCCATCCGCCACGCCTTCGGATCAAATCGAGTGATCAGCGAATCGCATCCGGATTTGACAGCGAGGGCAAAGCTTTCCGTATCAGCTGCCGTGTTGAGCAGCGTCAGTTGGCAGATCGGATTGCTGGTGCCACCGCGCACTATCGACCAATCACCAAACATCTGATCGGGCGTGTGTTCCCGTCCCTCCAGGGCGGCGACGGTTTGCAGAAAATACAGGGATTCGCCCGAATGCACCGATTCGAACAGGCCACTCTCGACCTCGGTGAATTCCATGATGGATTTGCCCTTGGCATCAATCAGCCGTAGCGCATCATCCTTGGCGATTGCCCAGGCCGCGACATCCTTGAACACAGGCAAATTGGTTGCACAGATCTTCTCAAGGTCGAGGGCACGACCAGCAGCGATGGCGTCCAGTTTGAAAGTGACCGTGCATGTCTTGTCACGTTCTGCATTCGACAATTCCCACGCACCGACCATAGCAGTCGCAGCCTCGCTGGGGGTGAGCGTACTCTGTGCCTTCGCCGGAATAGCTGTTACCTCGACGCTGATCAAAGCGGATACGGTGACCAGCCAGCAGAGAAGTTTGAGCTGCCACCATGGTCCGATCATGCCAATAACCGCTCTGGCGACTTCAGCCGCGCGCATCATTTGCTCCTTAAATGTAGATTCTATCCTACTCGGCGGTCGGCCTGATCTGACGGCGCCGCATCAGCACTCGACAGCCTCCGGTCCCGGATTTTGCTCGGCGGAGCGAAACCGCCGAGGTCATCGCTGCCGTGGTGGCCAGGGAGTTTCGGGGACCGGCGTCAAGGGACCCCGGCCGCTGTTCCAGGCGATCAGATTGTCGACCACGAGCTGCCCCATCGCCTGCCGGGTATGGACCGAGGCGGAGCCGAGATGAGGAAACAAAACGACGTGCTCCATTTCGATCAGCTCTGGTGGAACCTGCGGTTCGTTGGCGAAAACGTCGAGCCCCGCCGATAGAATTTTGTTGGCTTTGAGTGCCGCCACTAGTGCTGGTTCGTCGACCACCGAACCGCGGGCCACGTTGATAAGGATGCCCCGTGGTCCCAGCGCCTCGAGCACCTTGGCGTCTATTAAGTGTCTAGTTTCAGGGCCTCCGGGTGTCACCACCATTAGGACGTCGACATCGGCGGCCATGTCAATGAGAGCCGGATAGTAGCGGTAGGCAACTTCCGGCTGGGCGTGGCGTCCGTGATAGACCACCTTGACGCCCATGGCGTCGAGCCGACGGGCAATCGCCTTGCCGATGCGGCCGAGCCCGACAATGCCGACGGTGGTGTCGCGCAAAGTCGGGGTCAGAGGAAAGTTTGCCTTCAGCCATTTGCCGGCGCGCAGATAGCGCTCGGCTTCGCATAGGCGGCGGACTGTGCAAAGCAGCAGTCCTAGCGCCGTGTCGGCCACTTCCTCGGTGAGGACGTCGGGCGTGTTGGTGACGACGATGCCGTGCTCGCCCGCCCATTTGGCATCGACGTGGTCGTAGCCGACACCGAAACTCGAAATGATTTCGAGATGCGGAAACCTCGCCATGAGAGGGCCATCGATGGCGGCGTGTGTACCGCCCCCCGCGGCCATTGCGCGCAGGCGCGCCGAGAGCTCCGCCACCAGCGCGTCTCGGTCCGGCGCTTCCCACAGCTTGTAAAGCCGGAAGTTTCGGCCGATTCCCTCGACGATGAGCGGCATCATCGGCCCCAGCATCAACACCTCGGGCCGTTCGTCAGCCATACATCTCTCCCTCCGCTGGGCCGCGATCGGTCGGGCACCGGAGCCCGGTCGGAGCAACCGAACGCCGCCGGTCTGGTTCAGGCGCCTCGCGCCCTCGAATGGGCCGGCGCATCGACACCGTCAAGCACATGGCAGGACCCCGCCGATGCTGCCGCGCAAAATGCCCGGCTGGCGGAAAGTTGTCCATGGCCTTGAGCCAATGGTCCTCGTGAGCGACCGAGTGGCTTTGATCTGATTAAACCGAGAATTAACCAATCCCGGCGAATGCCCGGCGCGGCATACAGGCTCATCGACCTGTGTTTAAACTTGATTTCGGTCGGCCGGCCGCCCCATGATTTCCGGTGACTTGGACTTGCCTAAGAAACGCGCAACCGACACGGGCGGAACGTGAGAACAAGCGAGGCCTTTTCCGCCGCGCGGGTTGAACCTTGGGAGGAGCGTATGGCCTCGGTCCTGATCCGCGAAGTCAGGAAAGCCTTCGGCGCGACGCAAGTCATTCACGGCGTCGACATCACCATCGCCGACGGCGAATTTGTGGTCCTGGTCGGACCGTCCGGCTGTGGCAAGTCCACGCTTCTGAGGATGATTGCCGGTCTGGAGAACATCACGGCTGGCGAGATCCGCATCGGGGAGCGCGTGGTCAATCACGTGCCACCCAAGGAGCGCGACATCGCCATGGTGTTTCAGAACTACGCGCTCTATCCGCACATGACTGTCGCGGACAACATGGGATTTTCGCTGAGGCTGCGCGGCGCCTCGAAGCGCGAGATCGCAACGCGGGTCGCCCGTGCTGCCGACATCCTCGGACTGACCTCCTATCTTGACCGATATCCGCGCCAACTTTCCGGCGGCCAGCGGCAGCGAGTCGCCATGGGTCGCGCGATCGTGCGCGATCCGCAGGTATTTCTGTTTGACGAACCGTTGTCGAATCTCGATGCCAAGCTGCGGGTCGCTATGCGTACCGAAATCAAGGAGCTGCACCAGCGGCTGAAGACCACGACTGTCTATGTCACCCATGATCAAATTGAAGCGATGACGATGGCCGACCGCATCGTGGTGATGCACGACGGCATCGTCGAGCAGATCGGCGCGCCACTTGAACTCTATGATCGGCCGGACAACCTGTTCGTAGCGGAATTCATCGGTTCGCCGGCCATGAACTGTCTCAGGGGTACGATGCGCGCCAACGGCGGTTGGGAATTCGAAGGTCCCGGTGGGGTTCGACTTCCGGTGGCGGCCGCGCCCGCGGGCTGCGACGGCAGGCCAGTGGTCTACGGGGTCAGGCCCGAGCATTTCCACCTCGCCGACGACGGAGCTGAGGCCACCATCGCGGTGGTGGAACCGACCGGATCGGAGATTCAGGTGGCCGCCAAACTCGGAGGCGAGGAGATCATCGCCATGTTCCGCGAGCGCCACCGGTTCAATCCTGGCGACAAGATCAGGCTCAAACCTGACGCAAGGCTTGTCCATTTGTTCGACCAGGCGACCGGCAAGCGCTTGCAGTCGTAAAATCTCAGACGGAGGGAACGATCATGACGAATTTGACGCGCCGCACCTTGTTCAAGGGCGGGACCGCGATGGTGGCAACCGGCGTTCTCAGTGGCCCGGCCCTGCTGGATTGGGCGAAGGCGTGGGCCGAGACCAGCCCGTGGACCCCGGAAAGCGGCGCTCAGCTCTCAATGCTGCGCTGGAAGTATTTCGTTCGCTCCGAAGACGACGCTTTCGTGACCCTCACGGAAGCCTTCACCAAGGTAACCGGGGTCAAGATCGCGATTGCGCGCGAGTCCTATGAGGACGTCCAGCCGAAGGCGTCGGTGGCCGCCAATACCGGGGCCGGCCCGGATCTGTTCTGGGGTCTCTATTCGCTGCCGCATCTGTTCCCGCAGAAATGCGTCGATGTCACCGACGTGGCCGAATATCTCGGCAAAAAGTATGGGGGCTGGGTACCGAGCGCGGTCAAATACGGCAAGAGTGGCGACAAGTGGATTGCCATTCCGGTCTGCTACGGCGGCACTGAAATAAACTACCGGATTGCAGCCTCGCAGAAGGCCGGCTTCACGAAATTTCCGGCGACCACCGACGAGCTCCTGGAATACGCCAGAGCCATGAAGAAGAACGGTACGCCCGGTGGGATGGCGCTTGGCCACGCCTCTGGGGACGCCAATACCTGGGTGCATTGGTGTCTGTGGGCCCATGGCGGCAATCTCGTCGACAAGGACGATCAGGTGATTCTCAACTCACCGGAAACCGCCAAGGCGTTGGAATATGCCAAACTGTTGTCCGAGGCAATGATTCCCGGCGTGGCGTCGTGGAACGACGCTTCCAACAACAAAGCGTTCCTTGGCGGTGAAATTTATTGGACCAATAACGGGATTTCGATCTACGTGGCGGCCCGTAACGATACGAGCAAGAAGGAAATCGCCGACGACATGGACCACGCGAACTGGCCGATCGGCCCAGTCGGCCATCCGACCGAGTTCCATCTCCTCTATCCGATGCTCGCCATGAACTACACCAAATATCCGCAAGCCTGTAAGGCGCTCATGGCTTATCTGTTGGAGGCGGACCAGTTCAACAAATGGCTCGAGGCCTCACAGGGTTATCTGACCCATTGTCTCAACGCCTACGACGCTAATCCGGTTTGGACCGAGGACCCCAAACGGACGGTCTTCCGCGACGCAGCCAAACGGTCGATCACCGCCGGCGGACTGGGTTCAGTGGGTGAAAAAGCTGCAACCGCGATCGCCGATTTTCTTCTGGTTGACATGTTCGCCAACTACTGCACCGGGCGCGAGGATATCAAAGGAGCCATCGCGATTGCCGAGCGGCAGGCCAAGCGCATCTATCGCTGAGGAGGGGTAACCGAGCGTGCGGCCGATGCGTCGCCCGTCCAAAGGCCAGTACTGATGGCTCAGATCGCCCTTGATTCCAAGCCGGCGGCCCGGCGCTTTGATGAATGGCGCGGGTGGCAGCGTTTGAAGGTTAACCGGAATTGGCTCGGCTTCTGGTTCATGTTGCCGGCGGCGGCGTTTCTGCTGCTGTTCCTGGCTTATCCGCTCGGACTTGGTATCTGGTTGTCATTCACCGACGCGCGGATCGGTCGTCCCGGCGCCTTCGTTGGCCTCGAAAATTATGAATGGCTGCGCGACGATTCGGTGTTTTGGCTTAGCGTCTTCAACACACTGCTCTATACCAGTGTGGCCAGCATCATCAAGTTTGGCGTCGGGCTCTACCTCGCGATCCTTTTGAACAACAATCTGCCCTTCAAAGCGCTCATCAGAGCCATCGTGCTCGTGCCCTTCATCGTCCCTACCGTCCTCTCGGCGATTGCCTTCTGGTGGCTGTTCGATTCGCAATTCTCAGTAATTTCGTGGACATTGCGGAAGATCGGTTTGATTTCGGCAAACATCGACTTTCTTGGTGATCCGTGGAACGCACGCTGGTCGGTGATCTTCGTCAACATCTGGCGGGGCGTCCCGTTCGTGGCGATCACCCTGCTCGCCGGACTCCAGACGCTGCCGCCCTCCCTGTTCGAGGCGGCAACGATTGACGGTGCGAACCCATGGCAGATGTTCCGCCACATCACCTACCCCCTGCTGACGCCGATCATTGCCGTGGTGATGACCTTCTCGGTGCTGTTCACCTTTACCGATTTCCAGTTGATCTGGGCGATTACCCGCGGTGGTCCGGTCAATGCCACACATCTGATGGCAACGCTGAGTTATCAGCGAGCAATCATCGGCGGATATCTTGGCGAGGGAGCCGCGATCTCGACCGCCATGATTCCGTTTCTGATGGCGGCTATCCTGATATCATGGTTTGGACTGCAGCGCCGCAAATGGCAGCAAGGCGAGGCCGATGACTGAATTCCTTGCCGACGCCAAGCTGGGCGCAACTCCGGCTGCGGCCGGTACTGCCGATCACTCGCAAGGCATGAGCTATCTCGAGACGCTGCCGAAACGCCTCGTCTCGGTATATTTGCCGCTTACCATAATCATGATCGTATTGCTGTTCCCGTTCTACTGGATGGCACTTACGGCGATCAAACCCGACGAACAGCTGCTCGATCTCGACAAATACAGTCCTTTCATAACAATGGCGCCAACGCTGAAGCATATAAAAAAATTGCTGTTCGAAAGCAACTATCCAATGTGGTTGTGGAACACCATGCTGGTGGCGGTATCAGCGACTATATTGTCAATCATCGCCAGTGTGCTGGCCGCCTATGCAATCGTCCGATTGCGTTATCGAGGGGCCCAATGGATCGGTGGCGCGATCTTTCTGGCCTACCTTGTTCCGCCGTCGATCCTGTTCATTCCGTTGTCGACCGTGGTCTTCCGTTACGGGTTGTTCGACACGCCATTTGCGCTGATCCTTACCTATCCAACCATTCTGATTCCGTTTTCCACCTGGCTGCTGATGGGTTATTTCAAGACCATTCCCTTCGAGCTTGAGGAATGTGCCCTGATCGACGGAGCCAGCCGGTGGCAAATTCTGACCAAAATCATCCTGCCACTTTCTGTGCCCGGCCTCATCTCCTCATTCATCTTTTGCTTCACTCTGTGTTGGAATGAATTCATCTACGCCCTGACTTTCATCTCGTCGACCCAGAACAAGACGGTGCCGGTAGCAATAGTTAACGAATTCGTCGATGGTGACATATACCGCTGGGGATCGCTGATGGCGGGAGCTCTGGTTGGTTCCCTGCCGCTCGTCATCCTCTACGCCTTCTTCGTCGAGCACTATGTCTCGGCCATGACCGGAGCCGTGAAGGAGTAGTCATCCGGGCAAAAAGTCGGGATCCGATCGAATGGAAGCGTCAAAATGTTTTAGGTACGCGCCACCGAGACGGCGGTGCCGTAGGCCAGCACTTCAGTCACACCGGAGGCGACTTCGGTCGCGTCATATCGAAAGCCGATGACGGCATTGGCACCCATTTGAGCGGCGTGCTCGAGCATCAGGTCAAAAGCGTGCTGACGAGCTTGTTCGCAGAGCTCGGTGTAGAGCGAGATATTGCCCCCAACGAGCGTCTGGATGGCGGCGCCAACATTGCCGACGATCGAACGTGAGCGGACGATAATACCACGAGTAATTCCGAAGTTTTTGGCAATACGATAACCTTCGAGCTCGAAGGCCGTTGTCACCATGGTGCGGTCAATTGTTGGCGCCATCAAGGGACGATACCACCGATCATGAGACAATGCACGCCGTCATCGGCGTTGCGGCGTGCCGCATCCGTCAACGTGGCACCGCCTTGACGGGTGGGGTATCTGCAGCGGACGCGGCGTCAACACCGCGAGCGCAATCGACCTCCTGATCGTCCCGATTTGGTTTGGGGCGGCGATCCTGATTGTCTGGCGTGGGCAGTCGCCCGCAATGCGGCTGCACCGTCCGCCGATCATGGCGCCGGCGCTCAGCGCAACATGATGTTTGCTGTGGCAGTCACTGCTCGGCCGCGGAGCCTGCTTCATGGGCGGCCCGAGAATTTATGCGCGTACGCCACAAGTCCGAAGAACGACGTCAAAACTGCCAACGCCAGGGGAGCTGAATGCCAGAGGATCGAGCTATCGCCGGTCCGCCTGAATCCTTCACACACCATTCCCAGGCAAAATGCACTGAACGCCACCGCGAACGCCGATAAACTGATGAGGAAACTTGGCTGCAGCACTTTCATTTGACTCTACCCTTTATGTTGCACGCCTCGCCCGTAATTGGTCGACGCGACGGCCGCCCGGGTTCAGGTCGTGCCCGAGGTTCTTCCGCTCAGTGTGATACCGTCAGCCGAGGACGGCGATTGAGGCGATTGCCGGGCGACCCCGGCCGTTCGGGCGACCGCGACCACTGAAGAAGACCGGGCTTGCGGGGCGCCGGCAGAAAGCCGCCGGGCGGGGTCAGCCCGCCACGACCATGCGGGGATGCATGTCGTTGATCCAGAAATAGCCATCCTCGCCGTAGCGCAATGCGGCGATTCGGGCGATCGCATGCTTCTGAGCCTCTTGCACCGACCACAGGCCCTTGCCGGCGGCGTCCTCCTCGTCGGATGCGGTGGATCACGAATGAGTTTCCGTGATTCCTTGAAAACTCAAGCCCGGCCGCGCGACAGGGGGCGACCGCGCGGCGTCCAGTCGCGCCAGCAGGATGCGAGAATCGGCGCCACTCGTCAGGCCGAAGCGGCGACGGACCAGGCAAGTCCGGCTGTTTGAGGCAATGGAAGCTGAGCTAACTAACAGCCTGTCCGGAATCATTGCGAAGATTCTCAGACATTTAACGCCACGGGGGTACACGCCCGAGTGTCACGCAGAGCAAACCGCTTCGGATTTCGCCTGTGTGATCCAGGCACCGAAACCGCTCTTCTGCGGGTTACGCCGATTCCCTGGCGACAATCGGGATGAGTTCAGGGAGCCGGAAATGGACACGGTTCTTTTGTCCAGGCGGCCAACCCATCCGAGGGGGGACGGCAATGCGAAGCCGGGCTGCCATCCCGCTGATTCGCCAATGAATATTTTTGGACAGACTGTAAGGCCTGCACCGCCTCCGACGATGGCGCCCTGATTCTGCAACATATGGTCCTCGCCTCAAATCAGCATCGTCACCGGTTGTTCAACGAATCCCTTGAATGTCGTCAGCAGTTCGGCCCCAAGGGCACCGTCAACGACACGGTGATCGCAGGACAGCGTCACCGTCATCTGATGGACAAACGCAATGGTGCCGTCACGTTCGACCGGGCGTTTCTGGACCGCACCGACCGCAAGGATCGTTGCATGCGGCGGGTTGATGATGGCTGAGAATTCGCGCACGCCATACATGCCGAGATTTGAGATTGCAGTGACCCCGCCCTGATATTCGTCGGGTCGGAGCCGCCGTTCACGGGCGCGTGCCGCGAGGTCCTTGGCCTTCTCAGAAATCGAAGAAAGGGCCAGCGTCTCGGCGGCATGGATTACGGGAGTGAGCAGGCCACCTTCGAGCGCCACCGCCACACCGATATCCGAGTGCTGGAAGCGCAGGATACGGTCCTGCGCGAACACGCTGTTGGCGGCCGGCACGCGCTGCAGCGCCAAGGCAAGAGCCTTGATAAGAAAATCATTGATCGAAAGTCTGAAGGCCGGTCGGCCGGTCTCGTCCTTTGGGGCGGACGCATTGGCCTCTTCGCGTATCCCAATGAGCTTTTCGACTTCGATGTCGGCCGTAACATGAAAATGCGGAATGGTGGTGACCGCCTCGGTGAGGCGGCGGGCGATCGTGCGCCGCATCGCATCGAGGGCTATTTCTCTGTAGGGCCGATCCGAGTAGAGCGCCTTGACATCGTCGACGGAAACCCCGCGGCTTTGTGGTGCGGTACGCTCGGCCGCAAGCCTGATGTCACGCGCGACGATGCGGCCCTGTGATCCCGAGCCGGCCAAGCGAGCTAGATCGAGCCCGGCTTCCGCGGCGAGCCGCCGAGCGAGCGGGGTGGCGGTGCGGCCATCGGCGAGCCGGGCGGGCCCATAATGCCGCTCGGGGCTGTGCACCTCGTTAAAGGGATCGAGCGCTGCGGCTGGCGGTGTCGCCGTCACGTTGCGGGAGGGCGCCTCGAATGTGACCAACCTGGGCTGAGACGGACCGGCGGTGGGCCGCGATGGGGCCGCAGCCGCGGAGCCCCCATTGGGGCGCACGCCGTCGCTGACGATTGCCACGATCGCCCCAACCGGCACGACCTGACCGACCGCCACGCGGATCTCGGCGAGGACACCGGGTGCCGTTGCCGGGACTTCCATCGAAACCTTGTCGGTCTCAATCTCGAACAGATTGTCGCCCGGCTGAACCGCATCACCGACGGCTTTGAACCAGGTCGTGATCTTGCCTTCGGAAACCGTCTCCCCGAGCTGCGGCATGAGAATTTCCACGTCGCTCACCCCCGGCAGGTCCGTGTCGACAAGGCGTCACCTCACCAGCTCAACGATACGTATTGGGTCTCGAGGAACTCCATCATTCCCTCATGCGCGCCCTCGCGACCGATGCCGCTCTGCTTCATGCCGCCGAACGGCGCGGCCGGATCAGATACCAGGCCACGATTGAGTCCGACCATGCCAAACTCGAGATTTTCGCTGACCCTGAGGCCACGACCGACGTCCCGGGTATAGAGGTAGGCGACGAGACCATATTCGGTGTCATTCGCCTTCGCCACTGCCTCGGTCTCCGACGCGAAGGTCTGAATAGACGCCACCGGTCCAAATATTTCCTCACGAAGCAGATTGGCATTGTCTGGTACTTCGGTGAGTACGGTCGCGGGGTAGAAATATCCCTTGCCTCCCGGCGCCGTGCCGCCGGTGAGCAACTTGGCACCCTTGCGGATTGCGTCGTCAACCAGGTTGGTGACCTTATCCCGGGTGTCGCGGTTGACCAGCGGACCCAGCGCCACTCCCTCGTCCAGGCCGTTGCCCATCTTGAGCGCCTGCATGCGCGCAGTGAGCTTCTTGGCGAATTCGTCGTGCACCTTCTCGTGCACATAAAACCGGTTGGCCGCGGTGCAGGCCTCGCCCATGTTACGCATCTTGGCGATCATGGCGCCGTCGATGGCGGCGTCGATGTCGGCATCCTCGAACACGAGGAAAGGCGCGTTGCCCCCAAGTTCCATGGCGGGTTTCACGACGCCGTCGGCGGCCTCATGCAGAAGCTTGCGGCCGACCTCGGTCGAACCGGTGAACGAGACCACCCGCACCCGCGAGTCGTGCAGCATGGTGCTCACCACGGGCCCGGAACGACGTGAAGGGACTACATTGATCACACCAGGCTCGACGCCGGCTTCTTCCATGACGGGCATCAAGGCCAGCATGGTGAGCGGGGTCTCAGACGCGGGCTTGAGAACGACCGGGCAACCAGCGGCGAGCGCCGGGCCAATCTTGCGGGTTGCCATTGCGGCTGGAAAATTCCAGGGGGTCACCAGGACCGCGATACCAGCCGGCTTGTGATGAACAAGGATCCGCGCGCCTGAAGCTGGCGCCCGCGACACCTCGCCAATATTGCGGACGGCCTCTTCGGCGTACCAGCGAAAGAACTCGGCCGCATAAGCAACCTCGCTTCGGGCGTCAGGAAGCGCTTTGCCGTTCTCAAGCGTGATCAGCTTGGCAAACCGCTCGGCATCCTTCATGACGAGATCATAGGCCTTGCGCAGGATCTCCGCGCGTTCGCGCGGTTTCCGGCCAGCCCAGGATGCAAAAGCCTGGCTCGCAGCCTCGATAGCGGCCTTGGCATCATCGACGCTGGCGCTGGCGACGGATGCGATGGTGTTTTCAGTCGCGGGGTCGATGACATCGAAGCGCTGACGATCGGACGCCTCACGCCACTGGCCGCCGATGTAGAGATCAGTTGGGACGTTCGCGAGCAGATTTTCATACATGATCGGTGTCCTGCGGGTTAGCCTGACAATGCACGCCGGACCGTCTCGGCGATGCGTTCGACGGTCGGCAGGACGGCGTCTTCGAGAATGTCAGCAGCGGGAAGCGGGATGTGCGGCGTCGTTATCCGCACGGGCGGGCCGTCGAGATCGTAGAAGGCTTCATCGGCAACAATCGAGACGATTTCAGCACCCCATCCGCACAGTCGCGGATTCTCCTCGACGGTGAACAACCGGTGGGTCCGTTCCACCGAAGACAGAATAGTGCGGGTGTCGAGCGGCACCAGCGAGCGCACGTCGATCACCTCACAATCGATCCCATGCGTGGTGCTGAGCCTTTCGGCAGCCTGCAGCGCGCGAGGCACCATCAGGGCGAGTGCCAGAATAGTCGCGTCGCGGCCGTTGCGGACGATTCGCGCGCTACCGAGCGTGTCGATGATCTCGCCGTCTGGAACTTCGCCCTTGGCCGGATACAGCGATTTGTGCTCGAAGAAGATCACCGGATCAGGATCGCGAACAGCGGCCGCCATCAGTCCGATGACATCTCGCGGCGTCGAAGGGGCCACTACCTTGAGGCCGGGAATCATCATCGCCCAATTCTCGACGCTCTGGCTGTGCTGGGCGCCGAAGCGAGCGCCGCCCCCGTTCGCGGTGCGCACGACCAATGGGCACTTGAGCTGACCATTGCTCATGTAGCGGCTTTTGGGGAACTCATTGGCGATATAGTCGAAACATACTGCGAAAAAATCCGAAAACATGATTTCGGCGATCGGTTTGAGACCGGTCATGGCCGCTCCCATCGCGGCGCCCAGAATGGCCTGTTCGGAGATCGGCGTATCACGCACGCGCAGCGGACCAAATTGGTCGATGAGCCCGACCGTGGCCTTGAACACTCCGCCGGCCTTGGCAATATCCTCGCCGAGAAAGACGACATCCGGATCACGGGCCATTTCCTGGGCAATGCCGCGGATGACCGCGTCACGGTAGGTCAATTCCGCCATGCAAAGCCTCCATCGGCATAGACATCGGTCGCGATGATCTCGAGCGGCGGTGGTGGCGCGGCCTTGCATTTCTCGGTCGCCTCGTCGACGACGCGCCGCACGTTGACTTCAATCTCGACAATGCGGTCTTCGGTGACGCCGAATTGTAGCAGCCGCTCACGGTAGATCTTGATCGGATCGCGCTGCTTCCATTTCTCAAGTTCACCCTCGGGCCGGTACTTGGCGGGGTCGGCGCGCGAATGGCCGCTGTGTCGATAGGTCATGCACTCGATCAGTGAGGGGCCAAGACCCGCCCGAGCACGTTGATAGGCCGCCGATGCGGTGCGGTAGACCATGTCCGCATCGTTGCCGTCGATCAGGATTCGCTCAAGCCCGTAGGCGGCGGCACGATCCGCTGCCGGATGCCCGACCGCCGTGACGTCACCAATGGGGGTGTACTCCATATAAAGATTGTTCTCGCAGACGAACACGACTGGAAGCTTCCAGATCACAGCGAAATTCACCGCCTCATGGAAGGCGCCGATATTGGTGGTTCCGTCGCCGAAGAAACATACCGAGACATCCTTGTCGCCTTTGTATTGCGCGCGCCATGCGGCCCCGCAGGCAATCGGCAGATGCGCCCCGACAATGGCATAGGAGCCCATTACGCCGTGGGACACCGACGTCAAATGCATCGAGCCGCCCTTGCCGCGCATCAGGCCATTGTCGCGCTGCATCAGTTCGCCCAGTACTTTTTCAATGGGGACACCGCGGGCAAGGGTATGGGCATGCCCGCGATAGGTGCAGAAGCTTAGATCGCCCGGCCGCATGGCGGCCGCGAAGCCTGCAGCCACCGCCTCCTGCCCGAGCGACAAGTGGCTGGTACCCTTGACCAGATTTTGCAGGAACAGATCGTAGGCGCGCTGTTCGGCCTCACGGATTTCCACCTGCATCCGGTAGAGCCGCAGCCTCAGTTCCTCCCCGATGTCGTCATTCAAGCCCGGCTGGTCCACCGTCGGGGCGGACGCCTGACCCTGTATTTTCAGCATATTGAACCTCGAGCGAACGCGTTTTTGACCGCTTCGGCGGTCCTGACCGATCGTCACGCGCTGGCGCAGTTCGTCAGGAGCCGTGGGCGCGCCCGACGATAGCAAACCGCTCCCGGAAGATGTAGGCGAAAAAACTGGGGCCCAACAATCCGACGCCTGACAATGTAACGATCCACGGCGGGGCGGCGCCGTCCTGGCAGGTGGTCCACCAGGGCCTAGAAGCGGGCGCCGGGGGCACCTGCGACAAGGCATCGGCGAACCAATGGTCGACGCAATTCTGCCGTGTTCCCCGGCGCCCGCGGTGGCGACCGATCGACGCGGCGGCACCAAGCGAATCCTGATGGCTGACCGAGGCCGGATCGCTCGGCGAATTTGTGTGGCAGCCGGTCGATCAAGACGCGGCGGACTAGCCGTGCGGTCCGATCCGGTGGTCACGATAGAGGATGTAAAGACCGGAGGCGACGACGATCGCCGCGCCTGACAGCGTCCAACGGCTCGGCACATTGGCAAATACCAGATAACCGAATGCGACGGCCCAAACGAGTTGGCTGTAGATGAAGGGCGCCAGCACCGAAGCAGGAGCTAGCCGGTGCGCAACGATCAACAGGAAATGGCCGACGCTGCCGAACAGGCCGATCACCACCATCAAGACTGTGTCGAGCCAGTCGCGCGGCGGCGTCCAGACGAAAGGCACGAATGGCAGCATGGCGACCGCGCCAACGAGGTTGGAATAGAACAGCGTCGTTTCATTGGAGTCGGTGCGCGCCAGGAGTCTCGTGGAAATGCTGTAAAATGCGTAGCAGAGTGCGCTTGCCAGCGAGAGCAGAGCGGCCGGATGAAAACCACCCAAGCCCGGACGGGTGACCAGCAGCACGCCTGAAAAACCGACGCTGATGGCCGCCAGACGATGCGGCCCGATCCATTCGCCGACCATGGGACCCGATAAGAGCGCGATCAGAAAAGGGGTCGAGAACGTGATGGCGAGTGCTTCGTCGAGTTGGAGGTAGCGAAGGGCGAAGAAATTCAGCATGGTCGACCCGAGCAGCAAAGCAGAACGGGTGATCTGCAGCAATAAGCGTCGGGTAGCGATCAAGCCGGGACGGGTGATTGGATTGGACAAGAGCAGCGCCAGGACAAAAGCGCTGGTGTAGCGCGCCCAGACGACCTGCAGCGTGTCCATGTGACCGCCCAGGTATTTGGCGGTCGTGTCGAGACAGGAAAAGCACGCAACCGCCCCGCACATCAACGCGATGCCGGTGAGTCGCGTCCTGCGATCCAACTCTTTCAATAGGTCGCCCGTCCGCCCGATATGTCGAATACCGCGCCGGTGCTGAACGAGCATTCTGCGGAGGCGCAAAAGGCCGCGAGGGCCGCAATCTCCTCGACCTCGACGAAACGGGCCCGCGGGATCTTTGACAACATATAGGCAATATGCTGTTCGGTCATCTGGTCGAAAATGGCGGTCCGCGCCGCAGCCGGGGTCAGCACATTAACCGAGATGTCGTAGCTCGCGAGTTCCTTGCCGAGCGATTTCGTCAGCGCGATCAATCCCGCCTTAGAGGCCGAATAGGCCGGCGCGTTTGGATTGCCTTCCTTGCCGGCGATGGAGGCGATGTTGACGATACGGCCGTAGTTCTGGCCGATCATGTGCGGGACCACAGTTCGACAGCAATGGAAGGCACCGTTCAGATTGACGGCCAGCACATCGGCCCAGGCGTCAGCCGGGTATTCCCAAGTCGGTTTGTTTGGCCCAGATATACCGGCATTGTTGACCAG
>Ga0187783_10000436_pt1 | contig 30836 bp, 21 predicted proteins | sample 1015_SJ02_MP02_2_FD_132471 | JGI IMG/M metagenome (GOLD analysis project Ga0187783, IMG submission 132471) | Tropical peat soil microbial communities from peatlands in Department of Meta, Colombia - 1015_SJ02_MP02_20_MG | ecosystem: Environmental > Terrestrial > Soil > Wetlands > Peat | place... | reverse complement strand
TACATCCGATCGCCCGGAACTACGCTCGCGCGGGACGCACTTAGGCAGAGCGAGCTATTTCGTCTCGAGGACTTCGCGGCCGGCTAGCGGCTGAATCGATCGGGCGTCGCGGGGATAGAGCTTGGCGAACGCTGCCAGTTGATTTTGTGAAAGCGTTGTTTGATTTTTTAAAACATACCAGGTGACGCCTTCCGAACAGGGCGGCGTCGTCAGCGATCCGGCAAATGTGTAGTAACCGTGATCTGCGGGGAGCAGGTCTTTCACGTTGAGGCTGACTGAGGGCACGTCCGTGGCCTTTTCCGCTTGTGCAGGAATGTTTCTCCATACGGCATCAAGCAGTGCATTCGACGGACCGGTCCTGAAAAGGACGGCAACTACGGCCAAATGACCGCTCCCGTCGTCATGGACGAGGTGGGCTACCAAGTCAAAACCCCGACCGTTGATGTGTTCCTCGCTGGGATGGTGGAAATGGAATTGTTTTAGCGCATAGGTCTTGTCACCGACCGTCAGCGTGCTTCCGGAAGGGTAGTTCACCTGAATCGTGTGACCATTGTTGATGATGTTGAGCGGCACAGAATTGTAGTCGAACTTGAGAGGCGGCAATTCGGCGAGTTTCGCGTGTCTGATATCGATGGGGGACTGCGCGTGGCCGCTCGCGCAAGTGGCGTAGGCAGGATCGAGGCGACCCCAATACTTCGGGCCTTCCTGTCCTTCGTAGGACCAATGTGGTGGATGAGGCTCCTGCGCAGGCGACGCGGTCCAAAACAAGATGACACAGAGCGTGAGTAGCGTTGAGAGTATTTTCCGATAGGGTTGCTTATTCATTTTTCTTCCTCCTCGGTAGGGCCTGGCAGCAGAAAAAAAGCGCTAAGAATTCGATAACATCATCGGCTTCCTTCGAGTGAGAGACTTGGCAAACGGCAGATTTCGCTACCGCAAGCCGAATTTCAAGTCTTTTGTTATCCTCTCGTCGATGCCTTATGGTGTGTGTCAACCTCAATCTTGAATTGCCTCACACGGGAAGAAGTCGTCACATGAGATGGGTGCAAAAGATCGCGCTAGTCCTTGCCACCATCGTCGCGCTCCTGCTCACCGTGTGGGCCGCCGCGGCGCTGCACTTCGACTTGCCGTTCTCACCGTTACGGACACTGGCATCGGTTCTGTACCTCATCGTGATATTGGCGGCCCTGTGGTTCCTCCGCCGCAGCAACCGGGGCCTCGTGGTTGCATTCGTCGGATTCGCAATCGTTGCCCTGTGGTGGTTCTCCCTCAAGCCGTCGAATCATCTCCCCTGGCGGCCCGACAACGCCAAAATCTCCTATGCCGATCTCCATGGAGAGCAGGTTACAATCCACGATCTCCGGAACTGCACCTACCTCACTGAGAATGACTACAGCTGTGATTGGGAAACTCGTTTCTACAATTTGGCAGCTCTCCGTGGCATCGACATCTTTCTCACCTGGTGGGGATTGCCCTGGATCGCCCATCCCATTGTCAGCTTCGATTTCGGCGAGGAAGGCCATGTTGCCATGTCTATCGAAACCCGGAACGTGGTCGGCCAGGGCTATTCCGCCATCCGCGGTTTCTTCCGCCAGTATGCCCTCACTTATATTGCCAGCGACGAGCGCGATGTCATTCGATTGCGCACGAACTTCCGCAAGGACGAAGAGGTCTACCTATTTCGCACCACCGCGAAGCCGCCGCTGGCACGTGAGATCTTCTTAGAATATTTGGAACGCGCCAATAGCCTGCACACGCGTCCGGAATGGTACAACGCGCTAACCAACAACTGCACTACCAACATCGCGGTTTCCGTCGCCGAGGTCCGCGGCCTGCGTCTGCGCCTCGATTGGCGCATCTTGCTCAACGGGAAAATGGACGAGATGATGTACGAAGATGGTGAGTTGGTCACTGGCGGGTTGTCGTTTGCCGAACTGAAAGAGCAGGCACACATCAACACTGCGGCGAGATCCGCCGGCGATAATCCCGACTTTTCCAGACTCATTCGCGAAGGACGGATCGGTTTCACGGTATCGCGCTCGTATATGCGCTGAGGTTGCACCTCGATATGGTCCGCCAGGAGGTCCAGAAATCAATTTCGCCCGAGTTCAAATAGCCCGGGATTGGGGACCCGCCTGCCCCGCGCCACGTCGCGTGCCATACATTTAGGACTACGATGAATTTCACTCTGCTCGATTGGTGCGCCATCATCGGATACCTGGTGATCACTCTGCTGCTGGGTTTGCATTTCTGGCGCAGCGCCGAGAAGAGCACCGAGGATTATTTCGTTTCAGGGCGAAATGTGTCGTGGTGGCTTGCGGGAACATCGATGGTGGCCACCACCTTCGCCGCAGACACTCCCCTGCTCGTGGCAGGGCTCGTTTATACGCAGGGGGTGGCGGGGAACTGGCTTTGGTGGGCGTTTCTGCCGTCGGGCATGATGACGGTTTTTTTGTTTGCGCGATTGTGGCGCCGGTCCGGATTGATGACCGACGTACAGTTTGCGGAGATGCGGTACGCGGGCAAACCGGCCTCGTTCCTGCGCGGCTTCCGGGCGATTTACCTTGGCTTGCTGATGAATTGCCTGATTCTCGGCTGGGTCACCAAGGCGATGATTGGCATCGTGTCGACAACGATGGGCCCGACCATGCAAGGCTGGCCGATTCTGGTCGGGTTTTCGGATTTTCTAAGCCGCATCTTCGGCTCGACATTCTCAGGAGCGGATGGGCAAGCGCTCGTCGTATGCATTTTCTTCCTGATTCCCTTCACGGGAATCTACGTGACGCTCGGCGGATTGACAGGCGTGCTGTGGACGGACCTCTTCCAATTTGTGCTGAAAATGTCGATTGTGATCAGCGTGGCATACTACGCGGTCCGCGCTGCGGGCGGGATCGGAACGCTTCTTTCGAGAATCGAAGCGATGCGGGCGGTGAATGGCGGCTCGGATCCGACGGCGTTTCTGCCCGACTTTTCGCGCGGCTTCACGACCGAACCCCTGTGGACGTTGCCCGTGATCACGTTCGCCGTGTACCTCGGAGTGCAATGGTGGGCGTTTTGGTATCCCGGCGCGGAACCGGGTGGCGGCGGATATATTGCCCAGCGCATCTTCAGTGCGCGAGACGAGCGGCAAGGGTTGCTCTCGGTTTTGTGGTTCAACATAGCGCATTACGCGCTGCGGCCCTGGCCGTGGATTCTGACGGCTCTTGCGGCAATCGTGCTGTACCCAGGACTGACGCGTCCGGAAACCAGCTACATGAGGATCGTCAATGACTACGTTCCGCACGCGTGGCGCGGCCTGATTCTGGCAGGATTTCTGGCCGCGTTCATGTCCACGATTGCCACGCAGCTCAATTGGGGAAGTTCTTACGCGGTCACCGATTTTTATCGGCGCTTTGTGAAGCGCGACGGCAGCGAGCGGCACTACGTTCGCGTGTCGCAACTTGCGACGGTGCTGCTTGTCGTTGCGACCGGATACGTTTCGGGACAGCTCGCGTCGATTCGCTCGGGCTGGCAGGTTGTGCTGCAGGTGGGTGCTGGAACCGGAAGCGTGTACTTGTTGCGCTGGTATTGGTGGCGAATCAATGCGTGGAGCGAAATCACGGCAATGACGGTCGCGCTGCTCTCGACCGTCGCAATTCACTGGAACGGCCTGTGGGAGGCACTGCTGAATCGCCCAGAACTGTTTTCCGGATCGGCAAGCGTTGTTTTTGCGAAGGCGACGCTGGCGACGACCCTGCTGACATCGATTGCGTGGATTTCTGTAACGTTGTGGACGAGGCCTGAACCCGAGAGCGTGCTCGTTTCGTTTTACCGTAAGGTACGCCCGCAGATTACGGGATGGCAGAGAGTGGCGGCCCTTGCGCCGGAGGTTCCGCAGACGCGCGATCTCAGGCGGAATCTTTGGTGTTGGATTCTCGGCTGCGTGATGATCTATGCGGCGCTGTTCGGTGTGGGAAAATTGCTGCTGCAGCATTGGGAGCCCGGAGGTGTTCTCGTACTTATTGCGGTTGTTTCCTGCTGGCTGATGTGGCGTGAGCTCAATCACGCGACCGAATCTGACCGGAAAGGCTCGGATGCCAGTGCCGTGGAACCGAGTCAAGCGAGGTAACTGACGTGGGCGAAGCGAGGGTGGCGGTCGCTATCTTGGTGATGCGAGATAGGGCAGCAATCCCTTGACTTTCGTGCGCAGGCGATAAACGGACGTGGTCGCGGTGATGTAGAGCGTCGCGGAGTCTGCGTCTCCCCAGTTCAAATTGGCCGGCTGTTCGGGCATTTCGATGGTCCCCAGGTGATGACCCGAAGAATCCCACACCCAAATTCCGCGAGGTCCGGTCACAAAAATGTTCCCCTGTTGATCCACCTTCATGCCGTCCGGGACACCGTCGCCCTTTCCGCCTGGCTCCTCGCCGAAAACACGTCCGTTCGATAGTTTCGCAGTGGGGCTGAAGTCGTAGACCCGGATGTTGCGCTGCTCGCTATCGTCAACGTAGAAGCGTTTTCCATCGGGAGCAAAGGCTAGGCCGTTCGGCTGCGAAAGCTCTTTCGTGAGGAGCTCGACACGGCCGTTTCCATCGAGGCGGTAGACGCCCTGAAACGGCGTCTCCTGCTTTTGGCCGGCGGGGAGATCGAGCGTTGGATCGGTGAAATAGATGGCCTGATCTGGGCCGATGACGACGTCGTTTGGGCTGTTGAATCTCTTGCTTTCATAGCGATCGGCAACAACCCTGTAACGCCGGTCCGGAGAGATGGCAATGATGGCCCGCAGCACGCTCGCGCAGTCGATCAGGCGATGTTGCAGGTCAAACGTATTGCCGTCGGGGTCGCCCATTTCAATCAAAGTTTCACGGTGTCCGTCGGGATAAACGCGGAAAATTCTGTTCCGTGTCTCATCACTGACGTACACGAAGCCCGCAGGATCCCAGACGGGGCCTTCGGTGAACCCGAAGCCAGAAGCAAAGGTCGTGAGTTTCGCCTCATGGTCGAGCAGTTGCCAGAATTCGGGCGAATTGGCCACAAGAGAAAACGAACGAGCGGGGCCCACAGCGTCCGTGCGAGCAAGCCATGCGCCAGCCAGCGAGAGTGTGATCAGTAGGATTACGGCTCTAGATCGCATTTTTTCAAAGAGCCTCGTCGCAAGAAATTTGCGAGACCGGCTTGAGGCACGATTCATTGATTCTTGCTTTGATTCGCCCGCATCGGGGGACGGCCAGAAGAAGCGACGGGCGACTCTACCAATACGGTCGACATGAGAAAACTGACGATCGCATCCATCTGCTTCGTGGTGAGTTTCGTCGAGTAATCGGAAGGCATCAACGGATTCGCGTCGAACACAATGCTTTGCACGTCAGACTTGTCGAGCAAGTGAAAGGAACCATCAAGCGACTGCAGCTGAATAGAGAAATTGTCGTCGTTGCGTAGCAGTCCGATGATTTTTTGTCCAGCCTGGGTGATGGCGGTTGCCAAACGCTGCCGCGGATCGAAGGAGGCGGCGGGAGACGTGATCGCAGCGCGAATCTCGCCGGGTGATTTCGTGGCGGCGTAATCGGTGAGGTCCCCGGCGATGAAGCCCCCCTCGCCCTCTACCATGTGGCAGCTGCTACAGCCGGCCTGGCCAAAAAAGAGTAATTTGCCCGCTTGCGGGTCTCCGGGCAAAGCGGCCGCGCTGCGAATACCCTCGAGTACGCGCAGGTAATGAATGACGGCTCGAATCTGGACCGCATTGAACGTAGTCCCGAAGGCTGGCATCGCTTGCGAAGCCGAGCCGTCGTGAATTAAGCGAAAGATCTGTTGCTCGGTCTGACGGCGAGCCTCGAGCCGCTTTGCGATGTTGGGCGCGCGCTCGCCGCCCCGGCCGTCGAGGCCGTGGCAGCCCGCGCAGGCGGACGTAAAGATTTGACGCCCCGTTTCCAACGCGGAGGCAGAAGGCTTCTGCGCTTGCGCGGGGACCGCGGCGCGGGAGTTCAAGACTGCCAAAGCAAGCAAAGCACCAGACCCTGCTGCCGAGAAGAGCAAAAGAACCCGCGCCAGGGACGGTGGGCCCTTTTCTCTCTTTTTCGGACGAAAGGTCGGCTTTTGCTTGGAAGACTCCGTCACGACTTGGCCAAAAGCGGCGATACTGTGCCGCTCTTTAGAACTGGAATTTTGCCCCGATTTGAAGAATCCGGGGAGGGTTGGCCGTGGTAACGAATCCGAACTGGCTGGAATTATTAATTTGGCCGGTCGGATTCAAAAACTGAGTGTGATTCCAGACGTTGAAAGCGTCCAGGCGTAGCTCGAGACTCTTGGATTCGGTAATTTTCGTCAGCTTTGTCAAAGTCATATCCCAGTTGTTCAGCCCTGGCCCATGAAAAAAGCGCCGCGGTGAGTCTCCGAACGAACCCAGAGGCTCGAGGCTAAACAGGGCTGGATTGAAATATGGCTGGCCAGAACGTGGATTCTTGTTGTAGTAGATCTTTTGCCCTGGATTGATTTGAGGGGTGTCCACGGGAGCTTCCGTGAGGTCGGTGCCGGTAAGTGATCTGTCATCGCCTTCTGCCATGGTTACCGGCAGGCCGGTGACAAAACTCGTAATGCCGGCAACAGACCAGCCGCCTGCCAGCGCTTGCGCCCACCCCGAAGAGGGGTGGAAGGCTTTGTCAAATGGCAACTGAACCTCGTAGCTAGCCACGAAGTTTTGCGTCACATCGAATGCGCAGAGGCCCAGGCTGAGCTTGGGGTTGAAGGGGTTGATACCCTCCTGTAGCCCCGAGGCATCGTCGATGCACTTGCTGTAAGTGTAGCCGAACAGAAAGTTTGCATACGCGCTGCGGTGGTTCACGCTCGCTTGGAGCGAGTTATAAGAGGATTGGCCGATGGTCACTTCGAAAGGGTTGTTGCCGAAGACGGAGACATTGTTTTGCGGAGGAAGAACCGTGTAAGTGGTGTTCACTACGCATTGAGCGGGTCCATTTGTTCCGCATGTCGAAGCAGGTACCAATTGCACTGCTGGGATCGCAGCGCTCGGATAGTTTACGCCCGCAGGCAGCGTGAATTGACCGCCTTCGGAGGCCGGACCGCACCCGTCTGCCAAAAGCTGTAAGCAGAGCTGCTGATTGGCGGGATTGGCCTCGCGCTCGGCGATCAGTTTGTGCCCTTGATTGCCGACGTAACTGACACTGAGAACTGTGTTCGAGCCAAATTGACGCTCGACAGAGAATTCATAGTCTTCCGCATACGGCGTGACATTATTGTTTGCGTATGCCAACGCGCCCGAAATGGGCAAAACCGATGTCGTGCAGTTCGGAATTGCCGGCGACCAACAAAAGGTCGTATCGGGATTCCTGGCGCTCACGCCCTTCGGGGGAAATACGAATGGAAAGCGCATCCCCTCGTTATTGCCCGTCGACCGATCAATATAGGGTGTTTCGAATATCGGTGAAACGGGGCTCACATAAAACAGCCCATAGGGTGCGTCGCCAATCTCCTGGAACTGGGTTAAGTCTTCCACTGCCGTATAGAAGAGACCCCAACCCGCGCGAATGCTCATTTTGCCGGGGCCACCGGTGATTTTTGCAATCCAGCCCGAATCAAAGCTGGGGGAGTAGGCAATTCCCAGCCTCGGTGAAAACCGGTCATATTGCGTCGGAGCTAAGGTGGACGGGACGCCCGGGTCGCCCGGTACCAGCCATCCGGTTGGAGCGCCAGGGAAGACAACCGACTGCACGTTGGGGATCAGAGTTTCAATCTTGTTTCCCGCATCGTACCAGGGCTGAATCATGTCCCAGCGCAAGCCGTAGTTGAGCGTCAAATCCGGGCGAATCAGCCAGCTGTCCTGGACATACAAGCCGGCGTACTTTGTTCTACTGTTCAGGAGCTGCTCGCTCGCCTGAGTGAGGCTGAAGGGCGCACCAATCAAGAAGTCGGCGAAATCCAGTCCTGTCTCATCGCCGTTAAATACGAAAGAGCCGTTCTCGCCATAGTAGTTGTGATCGTTGATTTGGTCATAATGGAACTGGCCGCCGAATTTGATGGTGTGTCTGCCGATCACCTTCGTGAAGTTATCCTGCCACTGGAAGGTGTTGTTGAACTGCCTCGTCGTGTCGGCCGGCACTCCAATGGTGAAACTGTTGAAGACGATGTTCGGAACGCCCTCGAGCGAAGTGGTGATCGGGCCGATCCCGCCGTTGAAACTCGCGCCTGTGCCTGTGGGTGCGGGGAAGCCTAAAGAGGTCAGCGTGACTCCGGTACCGCCCTCCGGGGTAAAGAGGTGATTTCCGCTGCGGAGATAGCTAAAGCGGAATTCGTTCACCGCCGTGGATCCGAAGGTTTTCGTGTCGCTGATCATCGCCACCTGGCCGCGAGTGTCGTTCGTGGCGTTGAAGCCGGGAACCGTGGCGCCGCTGTTGGGATAGGCGGAATTGACGGCGGCGTTGTCCATATGGTAGTAGCCGGAGATCAGTCCCCATCGCGTATTGAAATCGACGCGTACACCTCCTTTGTTATCCCTCAGGCGGCTGTCGAAGGCCGAGGTTGTATAGTTGAATCCCGAACCGTTGGGAGCATTCGGCGTGGGGATGTAGGGAAACAACCCGATGGCCGCGGAAGAGAACCCATCCTGCGGGATCACGCCGTTTGCGAAGACGCAACCGCTCACCGGGTTCGTGGAATTGCAGCCCGTAAAATAATAAGGTTCGTTTGGCATCACTGCGTATCCAAGCCGACCTGAAAGGACCGATGCCCAATTCGATCCTTGAACAATGCCGGACGTACCGGTTCCGGCAAGAAAATTTTCGTAGGCCCCGTTCATTGCCGAGAGTTGGTCGGGAGCGAGATCATAGTTGCTCGTTGTGGGATCGATGGTTCCGTCGGGGAGGGTTGTGGTCACCGTGGGAGCTTGTATCGTCCGCGTACCCTGATAATCGACAAAGAAGAAGATCTTATTGTGTTTGATGGGTCCACCAAAGGTTCCACCAAACTGGTTCTGAATAAATTTCCCAATCGACGTAGCAAAATAGTTCCGCGCGTTGAGAGCGGTATTCCGATTGAATTCGAACAAGTTGCCGTGGAATTGATTAGTGCCGGATTTGGTGATGACGTTCACCTGTCCACCGCTATAGTTTCCATACTCGGCATCAAAATTATTGGTGAGGATGCGGAACTCTTCGATCGAGTCGAGGTTGGGAATGATGGCCGTGCCATTGTTCTTGCCCTCGTTGACGTTCGCGCCATTCAACATGAATCCGTTGGCTGCCTCGCGCTGGCCATTGATAGACTGGTTTCCCGCGTTCAAACCCTCGCCTGCCCCGGAACCCAAATCGGAACTGGCACCCGACGATCCCCCCGGATTCCCGCCGCCCACGACGCGGTCGTTCAATCCGGGAGCCTGCGCGGCATAAGCGCTCGGGACGACACCCGGCTGAAGCGCCAGCAGATCGGTAAAATCACGACCATTGAGGGGAACCGCGGTGATCTTTTCACTGCCGATGACGTCGCCCATCTGCGTGCTTTGCGTTTCCACTTGGACCGCATTGCTAGTGACGGAAACTTTCTCGGTGACGGTTCCAATCTCCAATCGAACATCAACACGGATGGCGGCGTTTGCATCGACATGGATTCCGGTTTGCGAATATCCGCGGAAGCCGACCTGCTCTGCCGAAAGGGTGTAATCTCCGACGGGGAGTTGCGGAAAATTGAAGAAGCCGTTGGCATTGGTCCGGATGATCATCTGCACGCCGGTGACCGTGTTCAGCGCTGTGATGGTGACGTTCGGGACTGCCGCTCCGCTAGGATCCGTGACAATTCCCGAGATGCTTCCCGTAATGCCAGCCCATACGGCAGTGGCAGACGCCAAAAGCACGATCCCGAACAGGGGTAGAATTTTCCGACAAGCGCGCATTCTGAAAACCCTCCTCCGGACCGAATCGCGCCAGTGCGAGGAGTCGGGCTGATTCCACCAGATGAAAGTGAAGAAGCACTGGGTGAGACACGACCCACCGGGTTGATATACCATCCGCCGGTGGATGTCAATTGATAGTTTTAATTAAATTTATTGAAGCCAGATCTCCGCAGGCCGGAGTTTCGGTCGCGCCGATGAAGGACTTCAAAGGGCACTCCCTGTAAGCCCCATATCGAAAAGCAGAAGATCACTCGGGTGATCGGGGAATGGAACCGTGTCGGCGGAGCGATCCGTGGGCAAACCTCCATTTTAATGATTTTATTAAATAGTTCTTGAATCCTGGCCCATCTTTGTGTATCTGCTGTTTCTCACCCTGTGAGCAGCCGTTTCATTTCGGTGCTCCTGAGCATGGGCGGTCGGAGAAAGGTACCTTGGGGAATTCCACTGCGCGCGCCTATCAGATCAATTCGCTACAGCGCGGCTTGGACCTGCTGAATCTTTTTGCGGGCGTCGAGACCACTCTCAATTTTGCCCAGATCGCAGAGCTGTCTGGGCTGCCGCCCAGCACGCTGCATCGTTTCCTGGTCAATCTACAATCGGCCGGGTATCTGAGCTCGGATGAGCGCGGGAACTACCGCCTCGGCCTTAGGTGTGTTTTTCTCGGGCAGGCAGCGATCGGATCTCTCGACGTTCGCCTGATGGGCAGGCCGTACTTGCAGGAGCTGAACCGCCAAACCCGCGAGACGATTCATTTAACGGTGCGGAACGGCTCTGCGGCCGTCCATGTGGATAAGATCGATTCTCCCGAGCAACTGCGAATTCATTCGCGCATCGGTTCTTCCGTGCCCTTGCATTGCACCGGTGTCGGGAAGGTTTTGCTCGCCTATTTGCCCGCGGCCGAACAGGCTGCCCTGCTGGCAGGACTCGAACTGAAGCGGTTCACCGTCCACACCGTGGGAAGTCAGCAGCAACTGCAAGCGGAATTGGAGCGCGTGCGCAAGAATGGCTATGCCTGCGAGTTCGAAGAGCACGAGCCGCACGTGCGCTGCATCGCCGCGCCGATTTGGGATAGTGGGGGCGCCATTCACGCAAGCTTGAGCGTGACCGGACCGGCAGTTCGCATGACCTTGGCCAGGCTGCGCGAGCTGGCGCCTTTGGTCCAGCAAGCCGGCCTGGCCATCTCCCAAGAATTGGGATTTCGCACCTCTCCCCAATTGCTTCCCCGCTGCAAGTCTGACCGACAAAGCAAATCGGGGCCGCGCCGCTCGGGCACCGGCGTCCACAAGGCCGGGCAAGAATGAACCTAAAATTTTCCGCCAAGCTGCGTGATCGATGAGCACGGGCGAGATCGCGGGCTGCTGGCGGCGTCAGCCGTAGAACTCGAAGTGCGAGGCCCATAGCGGGATGCGAGGGAGTGCCCGATGGTTGGTGGGAGTCTTCTGTTGTGCTGCCATTGCGTCCGCGCAGAAAGGTGAATCGAACGGCAACGTCGCCGCGACGGTTGACTTGCGAATGCAGGATTTACTGGCTCAGCCCGTGGCGAACAATTGGGTTTCCTACAACGGAGATTATTCCGGGCAGCGCTTCTCACGGCTCGATCAGATCACAACCCATAATGTGGGGCAATTGCGCGCAGAATGGGTTTTTCATGTGACAACTTCTGGCGATCTGGAAGCGACGCCCTTGGTCGTCAACGGCGTCATGTTCATCGGTGCCGCGAACGATGTGTATGCGCTCGATGCGCGGACGGGCCGGGACATCTGGCATTATCAGCGGTCGACCACCGAGGGGCTGATTGACGACGCGTCGCAGCATCATAACCGCGGAGTCGCGATCTGGCGCACGCGCGTCTATATCGAAACGGACAACGCGCACCTGCTCTGCCTCGATGCTCGCTCTGGAAATCTTCTCTGGGATGTTGCTTATACGGACGGCAATAAGAACTATGGCGCGACCGGCGCTCCTCTGGTCGTGAAAGACAGGGTGCTGGTCGGGACTTCCGGCGGCGATGACGGAGTACGCGGATTTTTGGCCGCCTTTGATGCGCAGACCGGCAAACTCGCCTGGCGATTTTGGATCATCCCCGCTCCGGGCGAGCCGGGCGCCAAGAGTTGGCCGGGAACCTTGTACCTTCACGGCGGCGGCACGACCTGGCTCCCCGGAACCTACGACCCCGAGTTAAACACGCTGTATTGGGGCACGAGCAATCCCGCTCCCGACTTTGACGGAGACGTCCGCCCTGGCGATGACCTCTACACGGATTCGGTCCTGGCATTCGACCCTGACACAGGAAAACTGAAATGGTATTTCCAGTTTACCCCGCATGATTTGTTCGACTACGACGCGGTGGAGACTCCGGTGCTGATCGATTCGAATTACCATGGGGAGGATAGGAAGTTGCTCGTACAGGCGAATCGCAATGGATTTCTCTACGTCCTAGATCGCACGAACGGCAAGTTTCTTTCGGCCACTCAATTTGCGGAGAATCTGAATTGGGCGGAGGGAATCGACGAGGCAGGAAGGCCCATTCGCACTTCGATCGAGCCTTCCTCAGAAGGGACGCGGGTTTGCCCGGGATATTCGGGCGCGACCAATTGGCAGGCGCCCTCCTACAATCCAGCGACGCGTATGTTCTACTTTCTCTCTCTGGAAGAGTGCTCCGTTTATTTGCGCAGGCCGCAGGAATTTGCCGAGGGCCGCACCTACTATTCCACTGGCGTTCGACATTCGCTCAGCGACCCGTCGCGCAAAATTCTTCTCGCTTTTCAACTGGACACCGGCCAATTCGCCTGGAAATACCCACAGGTCGGTTCAGGGCATTCGAGCGGCGGAACGATGACAACCGCCGGCGGGCTCGCGTTTTTTGGTGATGATGCAGAGTCCTTCGAGGCCGTCGACGCTGCGACCGGCGCGGCTCTGTGGCATTTTCACACCGGCCAGGTGATGCGAGCCTCACCGATGAGCTTCGCGCTCGCCGGAAAGCAGTACGTTGCCATCGCTGCGGGGAATGATGTTTTCGCCTTTGCGTTGCCTTAATTTTGTCGAATCCAAGTCGGGGTAGGGAGGAAACGATGAAGGGTATCGAAGTATCTCGAAGGAATTTTGCTGCGCGCTTCGCGGCCTTGGTTTCCGGATGGGGAATCGCCAGAGCGGCGCTCGCGAAACCCGCCGGGGCGGCGACAGACAAGAGCAAGGTACAAAAGCTCAGTTATGAGGGCAAGCCGGCCGGCACGGGGTTCATTACGCCCCTGGTGATCCACAATGGCGTGATCTATATCGCCGGACAGGGCGCGCACTCGCACAATCCGGACGAACAATTCCCGATGGATATAGACATCCACACGAAGAAGGTCATGGAAAGCGTGAAGACGCTGGTCGAAGCCGGTGGCGGAACGATGGACAGCATCCTGATGCTCACTGTCTATCTCGCGAAAATTGACGACTACGACGGGATGAACAAGGTCTTCAAGACCTATTTCCCGAATGGCGGTCCGGCGCGTACAACGGTCGCAGTCGCAGCACTGCCGGGGAATTCGCTGGTCGAGATCAATTGCATCGCCGCCGTCGTCGCCAAGTAAGGGAGAATTCGAGATGAGATTGGGCTGGAATCGCAGAGCCTTTATCGGCAGCTTCGCTACCGTCGTGGGAGCGGTTGCGGCGGGAATCCGCACACTCGCTTCGAGCGCGCCGCAAAATGAAAAACTGACGGGATTCGGTGCTTCGGGCAATCCCTACGACGAATTAGGCGTGACGACGGTCATCAACGGCCAAGGCACCATGACGATGCTCGGTGGCTCGCTGATTCGGCCGGAAGTGGAAGCGGTCATGGCCCAGGCAACGCGACATTTCGTCAGTATTGCCGAGCTCGAAGCGGCTGCCGGCAAAAAGATTGCGGAGATGCTGAAGCTTCCCGAAGGCTATTCGGCGCTGGTTACATCGGGAGCGGCCGGTGCGATTCAGTCCGGGCTCGCGGGAATTCTCACTGGTGAAAACGAAGAGTACATCCACCAACTCCCGGACCTGACCGGACTCAAATCCGAAGTGATCATCCAGAAGTCCCATCGCAATCCTTTTGACCATCAGCTTCGCGGCACGGGCGTGAAGCTGATCGAAATCGAATCTCGCGACGATTTGCAAAAAGCCGTGTGCGCGAAAACCGCGATGATGCATTTCACGAATTTCGCCAATGCCGCCGGTCAAATCAAAGTGGACGAGTGGGTCAAGCTTGCCAAGGGGTACAACCTTCCCGCGATGATCGATGCGGCAGCCGACACGCCGCCTGTCTCACACCTGTGGGACTACGCGAATATGGGATACGACCTGATCACCTACAGCGGGGGCAAGGCGATTCGCGGGCCACAATGTGCAGGCCTCTTGGTCGGGCGAAAGGATCTGGTTCACTACGCTCTGCTCAACAACAGCCCCTTCGAAGACACACTCGGGCGCGGACAGAAAGTTGGCAAAGAAGAAATCATCGGCATGATTAAAGCGCTCGAAATGTACTTGAACGAGGACCAGGACGCGCTGACAAAGCAGTGGTGGGCGCGACTCGACAACGTCTCCCGTGAAATCACAAAGGTGAAGAGCGTCAGCACGGCATACTTCGTACCGGACATCGCCAATCACGTTCCGCACATGCAGATCAATTGGGACCCGCGGCGGATTTCGCTCACTCCGCTCGAGGCCTCCGAAGGGCTGCGAAGCGGCAAACCCTCGATCGTCGTTGAGCACACGGAAAACGGCTTGTCGATGAATTCGTTCATGCTGCAGCCGGGAGAGGACAAAATTATCGCGGATCACCTCGTGAAACTGTTGCGCGGGCACGCCTCTTGAGCGCACCGACGATGGCCTGTGGCGCCTCTGAGCGGCGTCTTGGATCGGGCCGTTTCGTAGGGAAAGGCCAGGGGACGGTCTACGTTAAGGCGCGTGTGGATTCTCGAACCACCAGTTCGGGCGCCAACTTGCGCCGCACGGATTTGAACTCCCTCTCTTCGACCGCCGCGTTGATGCCCTCCATGATGATCCCGACGGCGGTGCTGCCCAGCGCCTCCATTGGCTGCCGCACCGTGGTCAGCGAAGGGATTGCCAGGCCTGCGGGGGGAACGTCATCGAAGCCGACGACCGAGCAGTCGTCCGGAGTCTTCAGGCCGGCTCGCGCGAGGGAACGAATGGCGCCGAATGCCGTCATATCGTCGAACGCCATAACGGCTGTGAAGCGCTTTTTGTGCTTTAACAGCTCCTCGGTTAGCCTGAATCCGCCCTCGAACGCGGAATTGGGGTCGAGCGAATCGGGCAACTCGGCTACGAGCGCGGGATCGATCGGCAGACCTACCGAGCGGGCAAAAGAGCGGACGCTCCGCCAGCGCGGCGCGGCATCCGCCAAAATCTTCGGTCCCCGGATAAAAGCGATCTTGCGATGGCCCAGCGAATAGAGGTGTTCGATGGCCAGGCGTGCACCCGCTTCGTTATCGACCATCACGGAGCTGACACTGTCCGAGTTGAGCTGCCTCGCGATCATCACCGCCGGAATATTTCGCTTCTCGAGATCGGCCAACAGATCAACGTCGACCAAAAGCCAGTTCGCGACGATGATCAAAGCCTCGACGGGACGCGCGAGCAGCATTTCCAGATACCGTTCGAAGCGGCTGCGTTGGTTGTGCATGTCCGTAAAAATGGGTAGATAGGAAGCTTCATAGAGCGCCCGCTCGATGCCGCGCAGAATGAGCGTGCAGAAAGGATCGGTGAGGTCAAACACCATAACTCCGATGGTGTGGTTGCGCCGCAGGCTCAGAAAACGAGACGCAGCCTTCGGACGATAGCGGAGCTTTTTCGCAGCTCTCTCGATGCGCTCCTTCGTGGATGGCGGAATGTAGCGCGCCAGGGGCGCGTTGTTCAAAACGATCGAGACCGTCGCGGTCGAAACGCCGCTCGCTTGCGCCACATCCCGCAGCGTGACTGCCGATTTTCTTGTTCTGTGACCGCGCATCACCAAACCCAAATCAATCGCCGGAGACTTGCATGAAGCGGTGGAGCCAGGCTACTCTCGGGGGCCGTTACGCATCATCGACCGGGATGTCGAAGCGTACGAGTTCAGTCTTGAAGCCCTTTGTTTTCACTGCGCCAAATACCAAACCCAGCACCATCCAGATGGTGCCAAGCAGCATAGCCCACGGCCCAAGACTGCGCCAGATGAAAAGACAGATCACAAAACCGAGCAAAGGGAATACCCCATTTGTCCAGCGCTTCTCGGCCGAGCGCCAATAGTAACGGATGAAGGCCGCTACGTTCACGCCCATGAAAGCAAGCAGAGCACCGAAATTGAGCAGCTCTGTCCCTTTTTCGTAGGAAATCAGGAATGCCCCGAGGAGCGCGATCGCTCCGACGAAGATCACATTGTTGCGCGGGATGCGATTCTTGCGATCGAGGACCCCGAAGAAGCTTCTGGGGATGCCACGGCTGCGGCCCATTCCATACAGCAAGCGGGCAGCACCGAGCTGGGCGCCCATTCCAGAACCGATATTAGCGATGAGTACGGTGAAATTGAGGAGGTGAAAGAGAAAGAATCCGCCCACCTGCCGCGCGACCAAGGGAAACCCGGATTCCACCAGGTCTGGGGGGAATGGTTTTGATCCCCAGACGAGCTGCGCGGCGTAGACCTCAAGCGAAGAAAGAATGCCGGTGATCACGCAAACCAGCACCGTGGCCAGCATCACATTGCGCCTGGGGTTTTCCACTTCCTCAGAAAAGGTAGAGATGGCGTCGAAGCCAATATAGGTGAGGACGGCGATCGAGGTGCCGCGAAAAACGGCCCCCCAGCTGAAGGTTTCCGGATTGTAGAACGGCTGCGTGAAGAAGGCAGCGCCGTAGCGGTTTAGGCCCCAGACGAAGCGAATCACGAAAGCAAAAAATATCAGAACGACCAGAAACATCGCGGCGGCAAGAACGCCGTTAATGCGCGCGGAGGTTTGAATGCCGCGGAGATTTAACAGCGTGAACACGGTGGCATAGGCAATCGCCAGCGCCCAATAGGGCGCACCGGGGAGAATGTTCTGCGTGAGCTTGCTGCAAAGCACTGTGCAGATCAGCGGATTCAAAATGTAATCCATCACCATGGCCCAGCCGGTGATGTATCCGAGTGCAGGATGAATTTCCTCCCCGACATAGGTATAAGCGGATCCTGCGCTCGGATAGGCACGAGCCATTTTTCCGTAGCTGAAGGCGGTGAAGAGCATGGCGACCATGGCGATCAAAATCGTGGTAACGACGTGGCCGCCCGCGTTGTTGTTGATCACGCCATAAATTCCCATGGGCGCGATGGGCTGAATGATCACGATGCCAATAACGATCAGGTGCCAGAGCTTGAGAACCCGCTTCAGTTGAACGGTCGAAGACACAAACGCGATGCCATTCGGGTCGCTCATTCGCGTGTGACAGCCTTCACCAAATGGCGCGGGTGGTCGACGTCGCAGCCGTTCAGTGACGCAAAGTGATAGGCGAAAAGCTGGAGCGGGATAACTTCACAAATCGGCAAAAGGAGCTCGGGCGCAGCGGGAACTAAAATCACGCGGTCCGCAGTCTGCAATGCTTTTTCGTCACCGCTTGCAGCCACAGCAATTACATGGCCTCCGCAGCTTTTTACATACTCCAAAACGTCCAGCGTTTTTTCATAGCGCAGAGTGGAATCCATGTCTGAGAAGTCACGCGTCGCAAGGGCAACAACGACCAGGTTTTCGTCGACGAGTGCGTTCGGACCATGCCGCAGTTCCCCGGCAGGCAAGCCCTCGGCCTGCACGTACGATATCTCCTTGAGTTTCAAAGCGCCTTCGCGGGCAATCGCATAGTGTATGCCGCGGCCGAGGAACAGAAACTTCTTGGCATCCCGGACGAAGCGAGCGGTTTCGGCGGCCTGTGAGTCCCAAAAGGGAAGCTCTCTTTCGACGTGGCCGGGTAACGCCAGGAGACGATTCAAATGTCCGCGGATCGCTTCCGGAGTCGCGCGGCCGCGCTCGCCGGCGAGAAACAGCGACAGGAGATAGAGAGTCGCAAGCTGCGCGGTGAAGCTCTTCGTGGCGGGCACCGCATATTCGGGCGCGGCGCAGGTGACCAGCGTGGCGCTGGCTTCGCGTGCGATCGTCGAATCGGCAACATTAACGATGGCCACAGTTTTGGCGCCGCGGTGGAGCGCCTCGCGCTGAGCGGCAATCGTGTCCCCCGTTTCCCCAGACTGGGTGATGACAAGCACGAGCGGATCGTGATCCGCGTGGGTCGACCGGAAGCAATATTCGCTCGAATATTCGACATCGACGCTGATGCCAGCCAGATCTTCAATCATGATTTCGCCGGCAAGCGCAGCGTGGCGACTCGACCCACTGGCGACGACGATGATTTTCTTGAAGGCGCGCAGTGCGCCATCGATGGGGCGGAGCGCGACAGCAAGAGCTTCGTCGCCATCCTGGTTGCGCTCGATCGTCCGTTTGAGGGCCAGCGGTTGCTCATAAATCTCGCGCAACATCGCACTTTGCTGACCGCCTGGCTCCGAATTTCGCGCTGCGTTTTGCGGTTGCTCAGGCACTCGTTTTTCCTCTTTCACCGACGGAAGAGGGCCAGATCCGCATCGACGTCCGTCACCCCGCATAATTCTACTTGACAAAGACGTCGCACTGAACGTTAATCCGGCTTCAATAAATTTAATAAAATCGAAGGCGACAAAGATAGAGGAATGTCGTGATCGTTTCAAGGACTTCTGCGAAAGCCAACTCGCTGGAGCCGGTGCAACAGCGACGGGGGTCCGCTCCGCCGTGCCGTCCCGCTTCCACGCCGCCCGGCCTCGGAGTCCTTTCCGCCGCCCCAAGTATTGCGCTCGGCTTTGAAGTTCTCATTCTGAGCATGCTTCTAGATCCCGGTTTGAACGATGGGAGGTGAAGGGTATGCGGGGTACCCGACGGTTCGTCCCCCAAAGCTTGCGGATTCGGGCTGGGCAGGCGGCGGCAGACCTGGGGTCGGCAGCTTTGGTCGTCTGCCTTTTGCTTGTGCCTTCCGTGTGTGCTCAGACGATCAGCGTGGACGTTACACCAAGCCATGCAACAAACTCGATCGTGCCCGCACAGGCACTGGGCGCCGGCATCGACCGGCTTCCCTATGGGGCAACTGAAAAAACCTTCATTGAGCCTACGATCAAGCAGGTTTTGTCCTCCGGATGGCAGACGATCAGCTACCGGCAGAACACGGAACTGCACATTGAGGCATGGCACTGGAACCCTCAAGGTGCCTGGAGCGATCCTGCAGGCAAAGGATATTTCACAGGCAGTGCGGTGCCCGGCGAACCGATTCGCCATTCCTACGGGTACCCGCTTCCTCACCGGGGAGTCACGCACGACGACGGCACCGACATGGTCGGCTATTCGCGGCTCACCGACGGCGACCTGAATTCGTATTGGAAGAGCAACCCATACTTGACGCAGCCTTTTACAGGCGAAGACGATTCGCTCCATCCCCAATGGGTGATGGTCGATCTCGCCGCTCCGCGCCTGCTGGACGCGGTCCGCATAGCCTGGACTGACCCCTACGCTCGGCAATATCTGGTTCAATATTGGACTGGTGAAGACCCGATCAAAAAGCCTTCGGCCGGCGCATGGGTGACATTTCCAAATGGAGCAATCACCGACGGACAAGGCGGCAGCCCCACGATTCAACTTTCTGCGGCGCCGATGAGTGTGCAATACCTCCGGATTCTGATGACGAGATCCTCCAATACTTGTGACTCGCACGGCTCTGACGACCGGCGCAATTGTTTGGGCTACGCGATTCGCGAGTTGTTTATCGGCACCACGACCGCGAACGGAAAGTTCCACGATCTCGTGCTCCATACGCCCGACCAGGGACAAACCGCCACGTACTGCTCATCGGTTGACCCGTGGCATGAGCCCGCGGACCTGAATGAAAAGGCCGGAGACCAGGTAGGCTTTGATCTTTTCTATACGAGCGGCTACACGCGTGGCTTGCCGGCGATGATCCCGATTGCCATGCTCTATTCCACGCCGGAAGATTCCGTAGCGGAGATCGCTTACATCGAGAAGCAACGCTACCCAATCTCTTACGTCGAAATGGGGGAGGAGCCTGACGGCCACTATACGCCACCGGAAGATTACGCCGCCCTCTACATTCAATGGGCCTCGGCGCTCCACAAACTAGACCCCCGCCTCAGACTGGGCGGTCCGATCTTTACCGGCGTCAATAAGGATATCGAGACCTGGCCCGATGCGCAGGGCCGCACGTCCTGGACGCAGCGGTTTATCGACTATTTGAAAACGCGCGGAAGACTTTCCGACCTGAGCTTCTTTTCTTTCGAGCACTACCCGATGGACCCCTGCAAGATACAGTGGAGCAACCTATACGACGAAGCAGACCTGGTAACCCACATGATCGACGTCTGGCGTCAGGATGGTGTGCCCGCGAATGTTCCGATGTTCATCACCGAATCGAATATCGCCTGGCAAGCAGAGGAAGCCTTCCTCAACGCTTGGGGTGGACTCTGGCTAGCTGACTATGTCGGTTCGTTCTTGAGCGCTGGTGGCAGTGCCGTTTATTTCTTTCATTATATTCCTCTCGGCGTACATCGCGGATGCAACGACTCGCTCGGTACATTCGGACTCTTCTCGGCAGACGCGAATCTACAGATCCAGCAGCCGCTCTCACAATACTTTGCCAGCCAGCTCATCAACCTCGAATGGGTTCAACCCGGCGGCCGAGCGCATCGCCTCTTCCCAGCTCGCAGCGACGTTCAGGACGGCGCCGGGCACACACTTGTGACCGCATACGCCGCGCTGCGCCCCGACGGACAATGGTCGTTGCTGATCGTGAACAAGGACCAGGAGAATGCACAGCGCGTCCACATCGTGTTCCACGATACGGAATCGAATCGCGACCGTTCCTTTTCCGGCTCGGTGGATTTCATCACGTTTGGCAGCGAACAATATCAATGGCGACCAACATTAGAGGGCGGCAAAGCTGATCCCGATGGTCCACCCGCGCGAGGTTCGAACAAAGCTTCGTCGGATACCGTTTTCGAGCTGCCGAAAGCTTCGGTCACGGTGATTCGCGGAAAAATCGCGCCGTAGCACTGGAACACACAAGATGGTGATTTGATCCTACATCAGATGGCGCCTCAACTGATCGCGAGGGCGAAAGCTCAAGCTTGAACCGAAAATATCGCCGCTCTCCCGTATGTACTCATAAGCGCCGTTTCCTCCGATTGCGGCTTGGTAAGGATTTGAATTCCTTACCATAACCTCCAAGCTGATGCGACTTTCCAAGAGTTGTGCGATCGCGTCCCGCATGCTCGACGGCGAAGTGATGGTCATGTCGGCGACTGATACAAGCCTTCCATTGCGAACTGATCTGGGAGACGGCGGACGGAAAGAGCCACTCTCGGAGATCCTTCTGCCGAAAGTAGCATGGCAGGATGCCCCTAAAACGCTGAATGGGGGAAAATCGACCCTTGAATAAAGCATCGATGTTCGTTATCTGCGGAACGTTCTTGGCGGTTCTTGTTCCGATGCCGGGACAAGAAGTTCGACAGGTCGCGGAGACCGTTACGGTCAACGGCGTTCGGATCAGCGGCGTACCCGACGATTGGACTCACCACCACCTCATCTTTTCCAATCCGGGCACCGAACAAGACGCGATCACACACGGCACCCACGATCGGTGGCTCAAGATTGTCAACGATCCTCGGTACGTCATTCAACAGTTGAAACGGCGGGCCCCGGCACAGGGTCCCGAAGCCGCGGATGTTGCCAGGATCGAGGCAGGGAATCGGGTGTACGGGCGGAGGAAAACCAGAGATCCCATGCCCTGGCATCCGCTGCGGGAAGGATGGGCGAAGCTTGAAAAGGGCCGGTCGATGTCGACGCCCGTTCGCTGTCTTCAGGCAGCAATCGTCGCTCTCGGGCTGTCAGTCACGATGGCTTTATTGATCCGGCGGCGTTGGACCCCCACGCTGATGGCAGTTGCTTCTACCATGGCTCTCCTGCTTCTCGTCAGCTGCGGAGCAGCCGGCACGTCCAGTTCCAATTCGAATGTGATGCCGCTTTCCGAGCAGGCAATTGACACCGACTGGGGAATGGACTTGGGCACCACCACAGCAGGGGCGGGCCAATTCCCGGCGAAGTACTCCTTCAACACGACTGGCCCGGGACTGTGCAGCAACTCTTCTACCCCAGACTATGTTGTCTACAACACGCGTGTGGCGGGCCTCTCGGGTTCTCAGGCGAACATCATCGCGTACGACAACATCTATTCTGGATGCTCCAGTGTATCGGGTGCATCTACCACGGTCCCCCTCGTCTACTGGTCGTACTACTCGGGCACGGGCACGGCGGAGACCTCACCGGTGCTGTCGGCGGACGGTACCAAGGTGGCGTTCATTGAGACGCAAACCACTGGGACCGCCACCCTCCGGATTTTGAAGTGGGTCGCGGGCCAAGGGACCGATTACAATCACCCGACTGTCCCGCAAAACCTGTATACGAACACGACCGCCGGCGCCGGCGGCAACACGGCTTGGAGTATGTGCCCCTCGGGTGAATCATGCATGATCAGCGTCGCCTTCCAGAATGGCAAGCAAGACGGAATCTCAGCGCCGTTCTACGATTATCTCCATGACATCGCCTACGTCGGCGATGCTTTCGGTAATCTCCATATGTTCACTGGCGTGTTTGGCGGCGCTCCTGGCGAGGCGACAAGTGGCGGCTGGCCGATTTCCGTCAGTTCGAAAGCTCTTACCAGCCCTGTATACGATTCTGGAACGTCAAATGACATCTTCGTGGCTGACTCGGGCGGCTTCCTTTACTCCTACACCACAGCCGGCGGCGCCGTGATGAAGAGTAGCCAACTCGCGGTCACGGGCAGCACAGGCATCGTCGACGGCCCGCTCGTCGATTCCAGCACTGAATTCGTATACGTCTTCGTTGGGGATGACGAGAACACAAATACTAGCGGCGCGTATGACTGCGAGAATTCTGGCGGCTGCAACGGTGTCTTTCAATTCTCCGCGGGTAACACGACCATGGGCACCGGCGTCTGTACGTCGACAAGCGCGACAACTTGGTCAGGCTCCAACTGCGGCAAGGAATCTGTATTCGGAATTGGGCTTGCCAATACTGTGCTCTATGACGGATCGTTCGACCAGATATATTTCTCGGGTACCGGAACGACGGGGAACCTTTGGAGCTGTGGCTCCAATGGCAGCACCGGGACCCCTGCTCCAAAGCTGCTGTACACAACCATGTCGGCTTTCGTTCCCTCCGGCGATGTGATCGGGATCGCAGCCAACGACATCAACCCCCTGACTTCTGCCTCCGCCACGTGCTCTCCGGTTACTGAGGTTTTTGGCTCTGGCGGCAGCACAGACGACTACATCTTTCTGGGCGTGACGAACGACGGCAACCAGTCCAAGACGGCCTGTTCCGGAGCCGGTTCGGCAGGCGCCTGTCTCTACAATTTTGAGGTCTCGACCAACGGCACTTCGACCACTGTTCCAACGGCCGCGACCGCCGGGCTCGCGGCACCGGGCGGAACCAGCGGAATTAGCATCGACAACACAGTGGCATCAAGCACATTGGCTGGTGCCTCCCAGATTTACTTCTCGACGCTCGGCAGCGAAAGCTGCGGCGGGAACAGCAATGGCAGTGCAGGAGTGGGAACAGGCGGCTGTGCCGTCCAAGCGTCACAAACGAATCCATAGATTCTCCTGCCGCTAGCAGACTACCTGGTTAGCGGCAGCCGCGGCGACGCCCCGGTGTGCGGCGACACCCAAGGCCGGAGGAAAAGGGATCGCCGCACGCGTATCCGAGAACCGGGATCAAGGCCATGCGAAGGATCGCGTAGCCGAGAGAAAAGAACATGGCACGGTGACCCTGGTCTATTCGGCTCGATGCCCTGCGACCTTCACGATTGCGAAAGCGTCGATTCAGATCTTGCTTGAAGAGGTAAGTCTCCTTTGGCTTGTGGAACAATCTCGGGCTTATATCGCACTCTGATATAATTGTGCGGAAGCTCGGCCACTACCTCGTGGCTCATGTTGGGAATTTTGTCTCTGGTTCGGTGGCCCGGCAACTGGCGTGGGCCGCTACCAGTTCGTAGGTCTCTCCGGCTCAGCGAACATATCCGATCGGAGATCCTGATCGCACGCAGCATCCGACCGCGCACCATTCAGCGACGTGCAGGTCCTCCATGACTGACGATCTAAGCTCAGCGCCGTCCCACGAAGCCAAAACGTTTCGGATCAACAACGAGGAGCCGCCGAATGCGCTCGGCGACTTCACTACCACGTGGAGCGTCATTCCTCTCTCTCTCGTTGGTATCGGGATCGGCGTGCTCAGCGCTTTTGTAGCTTTGGGACTGCTCCGACTGATCGGCCTTTTCACGAATTTATTCTTTTACCAGCGATGGAGCAGCGCATTTGTTTCGCCAGCTGGCAATCATCTAGGCCCAATTGTGATCGTTGTTCCGATTGTCGGTGCTCTTATCATCGGGTTCATGGCACGGTACGGCTCCGAGCGCATCCGAGGACACGGAATTCCCGAGGCGATCGAGGCAATTCTGATTAACGGCAGTCGTATCGAACCACGCGTTGCTTTTCTGAAACCACTTTCGTCGGCCATCTCGATCGGCTCAGGCGGCCCCTTCGGCGCAGAAGGCCCTATCATCATGACCGGTGGCGCCTTCGGTTCGATGGTAGCGCAGTTCATGCATTTGACCAGTTCAGAGCGCAAGACACTGCTCGTTGCTGGGGCTGCGGGGGGCATGTCGGCCACATTTGCTTCTCCCGTCGCTGCAGTTTTGCTTGCGGTTGAGCTGCTGCTGTTCGAATGGAAACCGCGAAGCTTGATTCCGGTAGCGTTAGCAAGTGCGGCAGCAGCTGTAACGCGACGGTACATTATCGGGTTGGGACCTCTATTCCCGGTTCCAGAACACTCAGTTTTCATTGGTCCAAAAGGTCTTCTCGGTTGTGTCTTGGTGGGGCTGCTCGCCGGCGCGCTCTCGGCGCTGCTGACCCTCTCGGTCTACGCCGCCGAAGACTCTTTCTTGAAACTGCCGATCCACTGGATGTGGTGGCCAGCGTTCGGAGGGCTGGTGATCGGAATGGGGGGGTGGATTTCTCCTCGGGCCCTGGGTGTTGGGTATGATTCGATCGAGGCACTGCTCCAGGGCAATATGACCGTTAAGGTGATGTTGGGCCTTCTGGTGGTCAAGTGGATAATCTGGTCCGTATCACTCGGCTCCGGGACTTCTGGCGGTGTCCTGGCTCCCCTGTTGATGATGGGCGGTGCTCTGGGAGGAGTGATGGCAACAGTGCTGCCCAATGAGGGCCTTGGTTTCTGGCCGCTTGTCAGCATGGGCGCTATCCTCGGGGGCACGATGCGCTCGCCTTTCACGGGAGTCATTTTCGCTTTGGAACTCACTCATGATGTTACGGTGCTCTTACCTCTGTTGGTGGCTTCCGTCGTCGCACACGGATTCACTGTATTAACCCTGCGTCGGTCCATCTTGACCGAAAAGGTAGCCCGGCGAGGCTATCATTTGAGCCGGGAGTATGCGGTTGATCCGCTGGAGATTTTGTTTGTTCGAGAGGTCATGCAAACCAACATCGCCGTTATTCCCGCGAAGATTTCTCGCAAAGACTTAGTGCAGTCGCTCCGCAGCGACCGTAAGCACGGCCAACGCTTGTATCCCGTCGTGGATGATGAAGGCCGGCTGACTGGCGTCGTCACGCGCGGCGACTTACATAAGTTCCTTCAAGATTCGAATGAGAACGGTGAGCACCGAATTACTGAACTCGTGAGGTCCACTCCGGGAACGGCTTATCCGGACGAGCCGTTGCGAGTCGTCGTGTACCGCATGGCCGAGACCGGATTGACAAGACTTCCGGTCATCCTACGCAACGATTCCTCCAAATTGGTGGGGATGGTCTCTTTGGACGACTTGTTGACAGCTCGGGTACGGAGTCTGGATGCGGAACGCCGCCGCGAAACCGTGCTGACCGTGCGCCAGTTCTTGCCTCTTCGCTTCCGGGCGAGGCGCGATAGCTGAACCAATTACCGGCTAGGGCGCGCAACACGACTTCGCCCGAGTTATACGAATTCACTGTCACCAAGTTCTTAAATGCACTCGCGCTCCCGCGGAAAGAAACGCAGGGAGGAGTTGCAAAAGGCCCATAGCCAACACGTTCCCGTCGAGCGGTGCTGTCAACTTTGACAGTTGCGCGGCAGCAGGCGTGTGGTTAACAATACGAGCTCCTCGTTACCCCCGGCCCCAAGAAAGCTGTGCGAAATGGTTCCCGCCGCAGTCGAGACGGCCTTGGTCGTCGTTCTGCTTCTGTTTGCAGCGAATTTTGCGTTCGGATTGCGTATGCTCGACGCCGTTGTCGCCACGCATCTCCATCGCATGCGCTTACTGCTTGTTGGCCTTCGATATCGCATGAAGAACGGAGACCGGCGATGGCAAGAAGGCGAGCGAGAGAACCACCTCTTGAGGCTACTCAAAGATTCGCCGGAGCCCATAGTTGTAACCGACGATGAGCATCGGCTTTTGGCGGCGAATCGAGCAGCGCTCACCCTGTTCGGTATCTCCCAGACGAACCTGAAAAACTTTTCGATTGATGCCTTCCTGCGGCCCGATCAAGTCCATTGCTTCCAACGCGAAGGTTCGCCCTCCAGGAGGGCGGAGCGATTGGGCGAATGCCAGATCAGGCCGCTGAATGGCAAGCCGAAGGTCGTCGCGTTTAGTTTTCAGGAAAATTTCCTTCTGGGCCGCCACCTCTCAAGATTCCACGACGTCCCAATTCGGTAGTCCGTGTCTGCGAAAATAGCAATTCGTAAATGCCCCACACGTTATCTATACTAAGCCGGCTTTAGCTAGCGGAAACCTACGGCCATTCAGTCTAGAAAAATGATGTCAACCATGATCGGGCAAACCGTCTCGCATTACCGCATCACCGAGAAACTCGGACGCAGTGGGATGGGTATCGTGTATAAGGCTGAGGACACGAAGCTTCGCCGCCCCGTGGCATTAAAGTTTTTGGCTGACCCAATCGCAGACGATCGTTCCGCACTGGAGCGTTTCGAACGGGAAGCACAGGCGGCATCCGCATTGAATCACCCGTGTGTCTGTACGATTTATCAGTTTGAGGAGCATAACCGTCGTTCGTTTCTCGCGATGGAGTTGATTGAAGGTTGCTCCCTGCGGGCATTCCGCGAGCGTGATGCTTCGCTCGAATCTCTGGCAAGGTTAATCAGCCAAGCCGCTGCAGCGCTCGCTGCCGCCCATGCAGCTGGGATCGTTCATCGGGATATCAAGCCAGAAAACATCATGGTTCGAAACGATCGCTATGTGAAGCTAGTAGATTTTGGCTTGGCGCGCTTCACCGATCATTCTTCGGAATCTACTTTAGTAACTTCGCCTGGGGCTGTAGTCGGCACGGTCCGCTACATGTCTCCCGAGCAAGTGCGTGGCGAACCGGTTTCAAGCGCTTCGGACGTCTTCTCGTGAGGGATAAAACCGAGAGAAACGCGAAGCAGTTTTTGCTTCTGGGGGAGCGTCTAGATTTCGAGACTCCTGCGAGTAGACTTCGAGCTGTGCTGCGTCGATCTTTGAACCCGCCCGGCAACGGGCAAGTCCCTTGCGGATTCTGAGTCGACCCTACCATCGAACGCGAACTATGGAATCGATCGCGGCGGACGGAGCCAAACGCCGCTCGAGGGAGCAGAACCCACTGAATCTCTGCTGTGTTACCGGTGGGCATGGGAATGTAGCAGCCGAAGAGAGAAAAGGAACTTCCTAACCAGACTGGCGGAAAGCAGGAAAAAAGGGGGAGGTTGTGCCGTGGCATGCGATTCGTGTGAATCAAACAGGCAGCGGTTTTCCGCGCGGTGTATAGTCGGCAGACCAGACCTGTTCCTTGGCGATTCGACTTCTGCGAGGTGCCCTCAAGGCAACCTCGCTAAGGAGAGACCGGTGAAACTAACGAGTATGATGTTGTTGGGCTGTGTTCTGTTATCCGGACCAGCGGTGTTCGCACAAGATGATCCGAAGATAGAAATACCCGTGGGGTATTCCCGTGTGTGGTTTAGACCGGAAAACAGCAACATCGTCAAGTGCCCATCGCCCTCTACATCGGGCCTGGAAACATGTCCGTTTTCGCTAAATGGTTTAGGAGGCGGCGTAGCGCTTTACCTCAAAAAGTGGTTCGCTATCGCGGGTGATTTTCAACACTATGGCAGCAGCAAGCTCGAGTCATTTATTTTTCCAGCGGGCAGGATTACCGGATGCCCGAATGGCTGTATCCTGATTGCACAAGGCAATCTCGTCACCTACAATGCGTTGGCCATCGCAAAGTTTCGCTCCCAACACTTTGAGCCGTTCTTCCAGGTGGGATTCGGCGGCGCCTATACCAATCTCTATGCCAATTTTTTCAACAACTGCACGAGCTGCCTGGGTGAGAAACCTCCGAACAACAACTCCTTTGATTTCATCATCGGCGGCGGTATCGATATTCCGTTGACCCATCACATCGCCTTCCGGCCTGGAGAGTTTGATTTCTTTCGGACAAACTTCTCAAATGCGTTTACGCCAGGCTACCCAAACCAGAACAATTTCCGTTATTTTGTCGGGGTTGTTGCCCGTCTCTAAACGCAATTCCTGTCCGGGTGATGCCATGACGAGGCCGGCCTCGCGACGGCCTCCCGGCCGCTCTTCCACGCGTTCCGCAGCGTTTGTGTGGCGATTGCGAGCTCTCTTCATACCTTGCCGTGATCGAAGGTACCAACCATACTCGAACGAACCCGAGCCGAGCCGGTTCAAGCGGGCACCCCCGCATCGATCAAAACAATCGCCACGATTGTGATGCTGTGTCAGGTCGTCAGCGCACCGTCTGTCTGAGACGCCTCGTCCGCTTCTGCATCCTCTGCGTCTCTGCGGTATAAGCGGTATAATTCGCTGCATGCTGGTTCGCTTAATCGGTCCGCTAGCTCTTTCGCTGGCCCTCGGCCTCCCGAGCGCAGCCTCGGATAACCACGCCGCGAAGTTTGGACCGCTGGTCGTCACTGCAACAGGAATATTGAACGCTGCTTCCAGTCGGGAAGACAGTCACGCTGTTGTCGTGTTCGTGACCATTGCGAACAACGGCCAGACCGCTGCCTGCTCCACGTTTTCGGCAAAACTCAGGGGGACTTATGACCTTGAGTATGCGAACAACCCGCGTGGTCTGCAAGCGCCAGAAGCGCCCCAAGTTTGGCAGATGCTGCCCGGAGAGGTATCCAAGGGTGCCTACGTGTTCGACCTAAAGAATGGCGTTGATCCCCGCGAGCTGCTCCTGATGCCTCAGTCTAAGACCACTCGCTGCGAATTCGGTCAAGACGGAGGGCGCAGCGAGGCGCTAGTGCCCGAGGAAATCGCGTTGGATATTCATGACTTGCCTCCACCGGATACTGTCGAGTATGTGCTAACCACGGACTCCATCGAAGGCGGCGGTGCTCCGAGAGCTGGAAAGGCAGGCTACGGCTTCTCGACGTGTCTCGACTGTCCTCTTCCTGCCTACAGCGCGGAAGCCAGCGCGCAACACGTGCAAGGCAGCGTGGTTCTGGCAGCTACCATCACGCCGGGCGGTTCCGCGACCGAAATTCACGTCTTAAAGGGTCTTGGCTTCGGCCTCGACGAGAAAGCCATCGAAGCCGTCCGCACCTGGCGCTTCAAGCCTGCCCTCGGCCCCGATCGCAAGCCGGCCTCCGTCCGCCAGCTCATCCTAGTTGCTTTCCAATTATATTGAGTCGCGCCGTCCCGCATGACTCACTTCACGCAGTGCTCCCTGACGATGGCCATCCTGGGCGACATCCTGAACAAACGGCGCACTCGTGGCCGCCCATGTTAGCGCACGCAATCAGACTGGAAAATCTTGTTCGCCGGGCTCAACCGTCAGGCACGGGCGGCACTCGAGCTGGCGCACCTCAACCAGGTTTTCCCCACCTATCACACCATCCAGGACGCCGAGGCCGTCGTCGCTTAAATCATCTGATGAAGTGAAAGCATGAGCTGTTTTGTGTCGAAGGCGCTGTCAACATACTGACACCGAGCCGCTGAGCTTGGGCAGCTGGCACGGCTGTAAGGCCGTTCTTGTTAGAGGGATAACAAGCAGCTGTCTGGGATGCCAAATTGCTATTGATTTCGAGTCGTCAATACAGAAGAGAAAGCGAGGAAGTCATCAAGCATGGCAGCAACAACCACACCAGCTCCGGTAGCAGGGAGGGTCAGTTCAGCACGACGGTGAATCGAGCGGGCTGAGCAGCACGACCCATGGAGGATGACGGAAAAATGAACTTGCTGCCGTCCGAACTAGCATTCCCGTTGGGAAGCACGCTCGGCTGAGTATCCCAGTGCTTTTGTTTTGCTAAGTGTTTATTCGTTGGAGATCTCGGCTGAGGTGCCATCGAACTTCGTGATGGTAATCGTAAACGGTTCATCGTACGACTTTGCGCGATCCTGTAAGATGCTGAGCGTGATCTGCTCACCCAACAAAATGGACCAGAATGTGGAGCTGCGAAAATGGATGCCAGCATGAATCCCGTGACCAAGCGAGATGTTGAAAGCCAGTTTGTTCAATTCGCCGTTGATGTCAAGGCTGTCACGGTCTGCGCCCGTGTACGTATCGAGGGAGAGCCCATGGTAATCTGGCACCACCACGTCCCTGTCGACTGCGTTCAGCAAGGGCCGGATTTTTTGGGTGCAGTCATAGAAGAATTTGATCGCCGTGATACAAGCGCCGGCCACGGATCCATGGGCAGTCGGGTAACACGGGTGCGTTGGTGACCCTTCCGGGAACGCCTGCGGCAGCAAGTAACTGCCGTGGGTTTTGTTGATGATCGGCAGCACGGCGGAGTTGAGTACATCGGGGTGTAGTGCCGCAGCG